>Ga0209593_10000634_pt1 | contig 15985 bp, 14 predicted proteins | sample PPLLaktember2015_3_FD_187260 | JGI IMG/M metagenome (GOLD analysis project Ga0209593, IMG submission 187260) | Freshwater sediment microbial communities from Prairie Pothole Lake near Jamestown, North Dakota, USA - PPLs Lake P7 Core (6) Depth... | ecosystem: Environmental > Aquatic > Freshwater...
GATTTCAATTGGGATAAACCTTGCCTATAATTGTCAAGGTGGACTTTATTTAGCGCTTACGTATCAATGATAGAATTAACAATTATCAATTATCAATTAACAATTATCAAGTAGTTTCTTAGAAGTTGCAGGCCCCACAAAGGCAGTTGACTAATACCCGCTAAATATGAGACAATTATTTCTAAACGCAACGCATTTAATTTTATTTTTTTAAACGAAATGAAAAAAAAATACGGAGGACGTATGAAATCACTTATTCTATTATTAGCGCTTGCTTTCAACACGATGTCGAATGCTCATTTATACCCGGCAAACCTGGTAACTCGCGCTGAAGCATCCGAATACCAAAAAACATCTTCTTACGATGACGTGATGGAGTTTATTACCGAGGCCCAAAAACAAACCCATCGAATTCAAATTGTCAAATTCATTACTTCCACTGAAGGGCGAATGGTTCCTTTGGTGGTGGTGAGCCAGGAAGGAATAAAAACCCCCAGCCAGATGCGAATGTTCGATAAATCCGCTGTTTTAATAATGGCCAATATTCACGCCGGCGAAATAGAAGGCAAAGAAGCCGTTTTAATGTTTTTACGCGACATCATTTCTGACAAAAAAACCATTGCCCTCACGGACAACCAGGTAATTCTCTTTCTCCCTATTTTTAACGCCGACGGAAACGACAAATTCGGTAAAAACCGAAGAGATAACGGTCCTGAATTGGCAGGCGTTCGCTATAACGGCCAATACCTGGACTTGAACCGGGATTATTTAAAATTGGAATCCCCCGAAGTCAAGGGGTTAATCAACCTCCTGAACCAATGGGACCCTATACTGGCAGCGGATTTACATACAACCAACGGTTCCTACCACCGCATTCCCATCACCTTCGCCACTTTAGGTCATCCCAACAGCGAACCTACCCTTCAAGATTACATGTGGAAGAATTTATTCCCCGCCGTTTCTAAAACTCTCAAAGATGTCTATGGATACGACAGCATCCCTTACGGGAATTTCGTCGATTCCACTCAACCTGGAAACGGTTGGATCAACGACTCCTTTGAAGTCCGCTTCGGCACAAATTACATCGGTTTGAGAAACCGTTTTACTATCCTGGACGAAAATTATTCCTATACCGATTATAAAACCCGGGTTCTCTCCTGCTTCGGTTTCGTAAAATCCATTCTTCTCTATACCAATCAACACATCAAAGAAATGGAAGCCCTGGTGAAAAAAGCCGATATAAAAACAGCCGACAGCTTTTCAAAAGAAAGCCTTGTCCTGGAATTCAGGACTGAAAAACTCTTCGATTTTACTTTAAAGAGCTACGAATTCAAACTGGAAAAGGTCTCCCCCGAAGACCGACAAAAATACCCCTGGCTCAAGGAATATGCAGCGAAAAAAACCGATACGTTTAAAGACTATACCCTGCCTTATCTGGCTAAGACAATACCCACCCGGTCTGTTTCTTTACCCGAGGCATATGTCCTGTTGCCTTATCACACCGAAGTCCTGGAAAACTTGACTAACCACGGGATTATCGTGGAACGGATCACAAAACCGGTCCAACTCCCCGTGGAAGTATTCAAAATGAAAGAGATTAAACCGGATCAGCGGTTATACCAGGGCCATGTTATAGTTCATATTAAAGGCGACTATGCCGCGGATACCCTCACTATACCCCAGGATTCCTATTTCATTTCCATGAATCAACCTTTAGCCCGGTTGATTCCTGTTCTCCTCGAACCTGAATCCGTCGACAGCCTCGCTTCTTGGGGCTTTTTCAACAGGGAACTGGTATCCCAATGGAGCAGTACTCCCAATATTTACCCTGTTTATCGGATACCTAAAATCCTTACCCCCATCGAAAAGATTTTAGAGTGAATGTTCGATGAGTGAAATAAAAGTGCCTCTCTATCCTAAACTAGTGGCTTCGGATATCGGTGGAACACTGGCCCACGGGAATAACCCCATCCCTTTTTTTTCCGCTTCAGTACTGGACCGTTTGGTCGAACAAAAAATACCCACTGCTTTGATAACCGGTTATAACTATACCTCGGCCCTCCATTACACGCAGTTCATCAAACCGGGAATACTATTATTACCCCAAAACGGCACATTGTGCATCAAAGACCGATCCACCATCTGGGAGTACCGGATTCCCGCTCCTGGAGCACGAGAACTTTGTCATTACTTACAAAAAAATAAATTCCCCATCGTCGTCTATAAAGGTGAAAACGCTCATTTCGTGAATTATTATATTTTTGATACCGGGTTACCTTTATCGGATGCTTTCCGGAGAGTCGAAGCCCTAGACGACTTCGAAGATATTACCGGCATTTCTACCCTGCTGCCGGATGATACGGCCCGCGCTGTACGAAAAGACATCGAAGCCGTGGTGGGGAACCGATTCAAAGTGATCTACACCCGCGAAAAAAAAGGCTCCTGGCTGGAAGTCGTTCATGTCGATGTTCGAAAAGACCTTGCTATTAAACGGCTGTGCGATGAATTCTCCATCTCTTTGGAGGAAGTCGTGTACTTCGGAGATAATATGAATGACCTCGAAGCGCTTCGGATCGTGGGTCATCCTGTTATTGTCGGGAATGCCCAGGAGGAATTGAAACAGGAATTTTCCCGCGTCGTTCGGCCTGTTCATGAAGAGGGTGCTGCTCACTATTTGAACGAATTGTTCGGATTTTAGCCACAGAGGACTCAGATGGCACTGAGAGGATTTTTATACAAATAAAAAAAAATCGGAGGTTTATTATGATTATCAAAAAATTTAAGCTTGAAGGGATTAAAGTCCAGAGTTTTGTTACGTCGTTGGATTCCAGGAAGAAAAGAGAAGTAAAAGCCGGTGCACCGGGCACACATAACGGCTGCACTATGGTTGATAATTGCGGGACCGGCGATAATTGCACCGAATTATGTACTTTTTGCCCGTGTACATTCGATACATGCCCCGGAATTTGCCCCCCCGAAATAATGTAAGCCGGGTGTGAATCGAGAAAATAGCTGGAATATTTAATTAAAGATTATTTGCTTTTTACCTGTTTCGGAAGGATCGGGGGAAACGTCTGCGATCGCCGGGAGGTATATATTAAACGTACTTCCCTTATTTAATTCGCTGGAAACCGTTATTTCCCCTCCGTGATTTAATACAATGCCATAAACCACGGATAATCCGAGGCCGGTTCCTTTGCCCACATCTTTTGTAGTAAAGAAGGGATCGAAAATACGTTCCATTGTTTTTTTATCCATGCCTTGGCCTGTATCTTTGATACCGATTCGGACGTAGTTTCCTTCTTTCAAATTGGGGTGCGAACCGACAAAAGCTTTATCGATATATTCCATTTCTACCGAAACTTCCAATACGCCGCCTGTATCATGCATCGCCTGGTAAGCATTTGTACAGAGGTTCATTACTGCCTGGTGGACCTGGAGAGGATCCGCTGCTGCCATGAGGGGTTTGGTATCGATCCGTTCGCGGAATTCAATGTTAGACGGCAGCATCGACCTGAGTGCTTTTAGGTCTTCCCGGACTATCATATTAATCATAACCGGGAGGCGTTCCGGTTCATCCTTTCGGCTGAAGGTCAATATTTGTTTGATTATGGATTTTGCCCTGAGCGCTGATTTTAAAATAACATTCAAGGGTTCATGAAAATGGTCGGTATCACTCATTTCTGAGAGCATCATTTCCGTATAGCCGATTATTGGAGTCAAAATATTATTGAAATCATGGGCAATACCGCCCGCTAGTGTTCCCAGGGTTTCCAGTTTTTGCGATTGCCGGAGTAGAGTTTCCAGTTTTTCTTTTTCCTGCTCCGTTCGTTTTCGATCCCGGATATCCCTGATTACAGAAACGACAAACGATTTTTCTTCTGTAGGGATATACCGTGCGCAGACTTCCACCGGGAAAGTCGTTCCATCTTTATGTTTATGATCATCCTCGGCGAATAATATATCGATCCGTTGAAGTTCTTTTACATGGTCTTTCCAGGAAAAGTTCGCCATGGAGATATCGTTCACATTCAATGTGAGTAATTCTTCTCGCGTATATCCCAGTTTTTCGCAGGTTGTTTGAGTCACGTCCAGCATTTTCCCCGAATCGACGTCCAATATAAACATGAAGTCGCCCATTTGGTCGATGAGGTTTCGGAATAGTCGTAAATTTTTTTCGCTTTTTTTTTGTTCTTTGAGTTCCTCTTCCAGTTGGAGAATTTGCTGTCGAAGTTCTTGTTCTGTTTTTGATGGCGGTGTTTTTTTGTTTTGCAAATTTTTTTTGGAGTAAGCCGCTGGATTTTCTTGTAGATTATTCGTCCTATTTTCCTTTCTATAGGTCATGCCTATATTTTAAACGAAAAAAAAATGATTTCAATACTATCCGTGAAAATAGTCGGAATATTTTAATTAAAGTGAAAAAGGGGCCCCACTGCGTGGGGATTTATTATGGCACGTAGTGCCATCCTGCGGCTTCCTTAGTTGTCAGCCGCTGATAATAATAAAATAAAAAAGGGGACAGTCAAAAAAATCCACGCAGTGGGGCGGAGTCATACCATCCAAAGAAACATCGCACGATACTACGGTTCTACAAAAATACCACACGCAGTGTGGTTGATAAATGCTTTTTTCTATGATATATTACTGTCATGAAAATACGAGGAATACAATTTAGCCCTTTATTGGGCAACATTGCAAAGAATATGGATTTTCACACGGAAGAAATCCGCAAAGCCACTATTGAAAACATTAACCTCATCATTTTTCCCGAACTCAGTATCTCCGGTTACCAATTAAAAGATATCGTATACGATGTGACGTTAACCCCGGATGACGAGATAATCAAGCACCTTAAGACATTGAGTAAAAACATCGATATCCTGGTGGGTGCACCCTATGAAGAAATACCCGGCATTATTTACAACTGCGCGTTCTATTTTTCAAAAGGCGAAATCCTCCATATTCACCGGAAAGTTCAGCTCCCCAATTTCGGTATGTTCGAAGAACAAATGATTTTTAAAGCCGGCGATACCTTCCGCTCCTTTCAAGTGGGAGAATTTACAATGGGGATATTGATTTGCAGGGAAATCCTATTCCCCACTATCGCATACTTATACTACTTACAAAACGTGGATTTTTTAATCGGGATTTCCAATAGTCCTTACCGTGGATTAACCAAGGAAGGAATGGCATCGTTGAAACTGTGGGAGCGTTTGGGCGAAGTATTTGCCGTTAATTACTCCCAAAATTATGTATTTGTGAATCGCAGCGGGTTTGAAGACGGTATCGGGTTCGGGGGCGGATCGTTTTTTGCGCAAGCAGGTCAAGGTATTATCAAGAAATCCCCCTATTTTGAAGATTATACCCTTGATTTTGAGATCGATCAGGAATCGGTAAGGCGAGCCCGGATCGGTGGGAATTACTTACGGGATGAGAAACCCACTGTAATTTTAAACGAATTGAAGAGGTTATTAAATGCTTGATTTTCACCTGGAAACAGTCGAAAAAGTCGTGGTGGCATTCATACGCGATGCGGTTTATAAAAATAGTTTTAAAAACGGTATTGTCGGTGTGTCGGGCGGTATCGATTCCGCCGTGGTGTTGGCGTTGACCCAGAGAGCCCTCGGCAGCGAACACACCTTTGGCCTCTTAATGCCCTATAAACTATCTTCACCGGCGAGTCTTTCCGACGGGAAAAAAATCTGCCGGCAATTGCGTGTGTCCCATGATGTTGTCGATATTTCGCCTTCCATCGATGCGTATTTCGATTGTTTTCCCGCCCATAAACCCATGCTCATCGGCAATAAATGTGCCAGGGAACGCATGTCGGTACTTTATGATTTTTCTGCCCGCAAACATGCTCTCGTAATAGGAACCTCCAATAAAAGCGAACTGTTGATCGGTTATTCCACTATTTTCGGCGATTCCGCTGCGGCTTTCTTCCCTATCGGCGATCTCTACAAGACGCAGGTTTTCCAACTCGCCCGCTGCCTGGGTATCCCGGGGGAAATTATCGCCAAAAAACCTTCGGCGGATTTGTGGGAAAACCAGACGGATGAGGGAGAAATCGGTATTACTTACAAGGAACTGGATGAAATTCTTTACTTGATGGTGGATTGCAGGCTGAGATTGAACGCGATTGAAGCGGCCGGATATTCGAAAACAACCATTGAAAAAGTGAACCGGATGATCATGAATTCCCAATATAAACGCACGATGCCGCCTGTTTGTAAATTGCTTACCCGGACTGTGGGTATCGATTTCCGGTACTTCAGGGACTGGAACAAATAACCCTGCTCTATTTGCCATGCCACAAACCGACATATCGACGCTCTACCTGGTCCCGGTACCGATCGGAAATTTGCAGGACATTACATTGCGAGCAGTATCGACCCTTCGATCCGTCGATTTTATAATCGCTGAAGACACACGCTATTCATTAAAACTATTAAATCACCTGGGGATTAAAAAGCGATTAGTGAGTTATTTTAAACCGAAAGAAAATGAGAAAGCCGGGGAGATACTGCGTTTACTTTCCCAGGCCAATAATCGGTCTGCTGCACTTATCACCGATTCGGGTTCCCCCGGCATTTCGGACCCCGGTTTTATCCTGATCCGGAAAGCCATCGATGCGGGAGTAGATGTGATCCCTTTACCCGGCCCGACTGCTTTTGTTCCCGCTCTCACGGCTTCGGGTATCGATCCTTCCCGGTTTCTATTCCTGGGATTCCCCCCGCGCAAGAAGAACCAGTTGAAGCAATTTCTAAATGACGCTTGCAGGCTTCCGTACACGTTGATTTTTTACGAATCCCCCCGCCGTGTCCATGAGTTCCTTGAAACAGCCTCCGAGGTATTTGGGAACCGGCCATTTGCACTGGTAAAAGAACTCACTAAAATGAATGAAAAAGTCATTCGCGGAAATTTGAATAAATGGCGGAATATCGTATCTTCTGAAGTTTTACTGGGCGAGATGGTGGTGATTATCGAAGGATCAAGCCCCCCTACGAATGTGAAAGGAAACGGGGAAGAAAAACCTCAACTCAACTCCCTGGAAGATTTATTTACCTATTTTAAAGAGACGTTTCAAATGTCTCGAAACGAGTTGAAAAAAATATTGATGAAACGGGATTAGAGAGTTAAAAATTTTTAAATGCGGTCTACTACTTGAAAAATTGAAAAATTAGGGATAAAATTAGTAAAATGATAGAAAGTGATATCGGAAAGGTTGATCGCGCATTGCATGCTGTGCTGAAAAAGCTGGGGGACACCTATCGATTTATCAAACACCTCGGCGGGGGTGAATATTCCAATGTATACCTGGTGATGCATATCCCTTCCGAAAAAGAACTCGCTCTTAAAATCCTGGATTACCTCTATTTATTGCAGCGCCTTAAAAAAGAAGGCTCCAACAATATCGACCTTCGATTCAACGAGATCAAAAGAAGATTCCTCACCGAAGCCAGGCTCTATAAGAAGATGGATCACCCGAATATCGTCAATATCCACGATGCAGGGGTGGCGTGCGATGAAAACGAAGAGATCGAGATTCCCTATTTTATTATGGATTATGTGAAGGGAAACAGCCTGGAAACTGTAATAAAAGAATCCGGTCCCATGCAAATATCCCGGGTCTTTCAAATTGCTCAAAACATTCTCGGTGCCCTCGATGTGATCCATCAAAACAACATTATCCACCGCGATATGAAACCGGCCAATATCATGATCGACGAATCCTCAGGCCAGGCTATTCTCATCGATTTCGGGATTGCTAAGGATATTTTAAGCAGCACTAAATTAACCAGTTCCGGGGCATTGTTGGGTTCCCCGCTGTACATGGCCCCCGAACAATTCATCGACAGCAGCAAAGTAAGCCCCATGATCGATATCTATTCTTTCGGCGCTGTGCTTTATGAAATGCTGGCCGGCGAACCCCCCTTTAAAGGAAGCAATTACCTCGAAATAATGAATGCTCACAGCAGGAAAAATCTCCCGTCGGTTTTATCCAAAAGCCCCGCCCTGCCACCTGCTATCGATTATGTCCTGGCCAAATCCATGGCAAAAGAACCCAATAACCGGTATAAAAGCGGCAAAGAAATGTGGCATGCTTTGAAATATGCCGAAAGAAAAAAATTCTCCCGTAAATGGCTTAAATATATTCTTTACTTTGCCATATTGCAGTTTTCGATTATCGCTGTTTCCGCTTTTTTTATGCTGGATCCCCTGCGTCTCTTCGTTCCTAAAAACCCTTATCCACCAGGCCCCAAAGTACCCGAACCACAGATTATTACAGACTACAATGTATTGCTGGATAACTTACTCGATATATCCGGACGAAGTGTAAAAATTAAAAAGTGCGATGGATTTTTACGGAATTATGCTCCCGATAAACAAGGCGAAAGATATGTTTACATGATCAATCATATCCGCGAAAAAAAGAAATTCCTCGAAGTAAAAAAAAATAGAACCAAAGAATACTACGCACTAACACGATCATTGGAACAACACATCGACAGCTTTTTATTTGACAAAGCCAAGGAACTGGCGGAAAAATCCGGTCCCGTACTGGGAGATGAGAAATCAGTATGGCTAAAAACCATTGAAGATAAAAAAAATCAATATGAAAATATCGATGGAGGTAAAGAATACGAAGCCTTAAAAAATAAAATAGCTCTCAATCAATTCCTGGCATTCCGAGCTAAATACCCCGCATCTGTTTTCCTGGCTGAGTTGAAAGCGACGTTGTTATCGCAAAACCCCACGCTTCCCCCGGAAAAATACTGGACCCAATCCGTTAAAAAGAATCGCAAAGGTTATTTCGAAATGACTTTCGGTGAAGAATTTAATAACCATACCATGATCTATATCCCCGAGAAAAAAATCTGGATCGACAAATACGAAGTGTCCAACGCCCAATACCGCAGATACCTGGTATTATTGAAAAAAAACCTACCGAAACCTTTAAATAATAAGTATATCGGTCAGGGGGACGACTACCCCGCTGTCGTTTCATACAATGAAGCGGAGAACTATTGTAAAAAATTCGGGCTTCGGTTACCGGAACTGGATGAGTGGGAAATTACCGCAGGTAAAGGAGTGAAGTATGAATACCCGTGGGGGAATGAATCCCCAGGAGCCGGCGGTGTATACCAGGCCAATTTCGACAGCCTCGACGATACCGGGGAAAAAGACGGTTTCGAGGGCACTGCGCCTGTCAAAGTCTTTGAACGCTTTTCGTCGCATTTCGATGCTTTTAATATGGCTGGAAATGTGTGGGAGTGGATCAGGGGAAGAATTTTGAAAGGAGGTGGGATCTTTTCAAAACCCGATGATCTTCGGATTAGCGAATCCAGGGGCGGCAGGGAAAACGACTCGGAAGGCTTCCGCTGCGTCAAAGACGAAGGAACATAATATTATATAGGGGGATGGAAGATGAATTTCAGTACTTTAAAAAAATTTACGGCGTGTATTGTTATTCTTGCTTTTGCGCTTAACACGGATATCGCCGATTTTCATTTGTACTCTTCACCTCAGAGTGAAGACGAAATTATCCGTCAATTTAATGATGCAAAAGATCAATATCTAAAAACACAATATAAAACGGTTTTCAGTCGCCTCTCGAAAATTATCGGGGTTATCGGCGAGAAAAACCTCGATATGAAAAAAATCGCGGGTCAGTGCTACCTGTTATTGGGCGCCATTTCCGAAATAGAAAATGACCCGGAAAAGGCAAAAGAAAATTACAGGAAAGCCTGGGAGAATTTTGATACCTATTCGGTAGAGGGAGTAGACCTCAGCACCTTACCGGTCTACAAAGAATTCTTTAAAGCAATAATCGAACGCATCACCAAACCGATTTACCAGGAAGCGAACAAACAACGTAAGAAAAAATTCCCCTGGTTACTGGTCGCCGGCGGCGTCATTGTCTTAACCGTCGCTGTACTTCTTTTAACAAAGAAAAAAAAATATACCTTAACCCTCAATGTCGGGGACGGTGTGACCGGAAACGTAGAACCCACCCCAGGGATTATCGACGCCCCCAATTATAATCCATATCGCTATAAAAAGGGGGAAACCGTTAATTATAGCTTCACAGCCAAACCTGGGTATTCAAACCTTGAAGTCCGGTTAAACGAAACACTGGTGGATAATCCGGGCACAATAACCATGAACCGGAATTATACCCTCAGGGTCCAAACGCTTCTCACATTAGTGACTGACCCGACAGATGCGATTTCAATACCCGAAGGCGGTACAGCCGGTTTAAAAGCGAAACTCGGCGCACCTCCGTCCCAGGATAAGACGATTAAAGTATCGGCGATGGTTTCCTCGACTTCCGGGAATGACCCCGATATTAGCATCGTATCCGGGACGGAGTTAAATTTCACCGCCGCCAACTGGAACCAATATCAAACCGTTACTTTAGAAGCCGAAGAAGATGACGACGATACCGAAGGAGAAGCTAACATCGTTTTATCGGGAACGGATATATCGAGTTTGACCGTTAAAGGCAAGGAAGCGGATAACGATAAATTATCGGTTAAAATTACATCCCCCAAAGAGGGAGATGAAGTCAGCGGCATAGTAAAAATCGAGGCCGAAACCGGCGGGATTAACCCGATAGACAAAGTCGAACTCTATATCGATTCGACAAAAATTCACGATGATACCCAATCTCCATATAGTTGGGAGTGGAATTCCTCGGCCATAACTTCCAAAGATATCGATATTAAAGTAAAAGCGTATGATAATCAGGGGAATACTGCTGAAAATATAATCTCCGTCACCGTCAACAATACCGGGTATTTTCTCACCGTCTCATTGACTGAAGGCACCTTCGGGACACCGTCCACCAACGGGTACTATCCACGAAATGCATTAGTCCCTTACAACTACAATTCACTTCCCGGTTATACGGATTTTTCCGTTAAATTGGATAATAACCCCGTCTCCTCATCAGGCACAATTTTGATGGATACAAACCACACGATTACAGTGGAAGCCAAACCGCCCAAATATAAATTAACCGTAAATAAAGGAGAAGGTGTAAACGGTTCTCCCGAAAGCGGTGCTGTCAACTATAATAAGGGAGAACAGGTTTCTTATAATTACACCCTGCAAAATAACTATGTCAACCTGGCGGTAATGCTGGACGGAAACCCGGTCGATCCATCCGGTACCGTCACGATGGATAAAGATCACACCCTGAATGCTTCCGCTAAAAAGTTCACATTCGAAACGTCACCGATTGATATTTCAGTATGCGAGGGAAATAAATATACATTCGGCGTTAAACTCTCCGGCCCACCTACAGGCGATTTACCAGCCACAATTAAATGGTTCAGCGGGGATACCGACCTTAAAATATCATCCGGGGGGAATTTTCTATTTACTCCATCCAATTGGGATGAATTCCAGGAAGTCGTGGTGGAAGCACTCCCGGATCCCGATATGCAAAACGGAACTGCTGTTCTCAGGATCGAATCCACCGGCACAACATTGGTACATGATATCATTATTAGCGAGCACGACCTGACCAATGACAGCCCCCCTCAACCTTTGTTCACAAACCTCATGGAAGGAGACTCCGTCTCGGATGATGCCCTCATTAAAATAGTCGTGAGCGATGACACCGATGATCATATTTCCCAGGTAAAACTATATATCGATGACAAAGTAACCAAAGTATTTGAAACGCCTATGTCTCAATACCAATATACATGGGACACCCGCACCGCTTCTCTCGGTAATCATAAAATTAAGGTTACCGCTTCCGATATGTGCCAGTTAACCGGGACCGAAACCATTACCGTCAAAGTGGTCAATGCTCCCCCAAAAGTTGCAGATTTGCGCGTCACCTACTCCGGCTCCAACATTCAATTCACGGTCCGGGCCACCGATGACCGCGGTTTAAACCGAATTAATATCTATATCGATAATTTCGGGACTATCTTCGATTCATGGACCGGCAGCGCCGTACTCGACACCACCCGGGTATTTACCTACCCGAAATCGACGTTTACACCCGGGAACCATACCGTCCGTGCCATTGTTTTCGACCAGGACAGCGCACAGAGCACCCCGAAAGATAAGAGCTTTACCATTCAATAAAAAAAACGAGGTGGATCCCGAACACCTTAACGATATTATAGAAAAATTCATGCCCCCGAATCTCCCGGTCAATTTGCCCTTTTTCCTTGACAGGCTGTTTTCGATGATTTATAATTTACCTTAAAAATTAAAAAAACCAACGTGGAGGAAATATGCCCACACTAAAGAAAAAATTATCCGCAGCGGTTATCCTGGCAGTGTTAAGCGTCCTGGTTCTAACCGCTTCCATCATCCTTTATGCCGCTTCCCCGGATGAAATCCTGGGCCACTGCGTCGATGTATGTAGGAATTATATACAAAGCAATGATTTATGGTTTGCTTGTTTGGATGGTTGCTTGTATATGTCTTTGAAATAACGGTTAACGGTTCATTCGGCATGCCTATCTTGAAATTAAAAACAAAATCCACCCTGGTCTTTCTGGCAGTTATTTTCGCGGCATTTATTACTCACGTTCTTCCTGCATCCGTACCTACGAAAGAAGAGATCAAGAAAAACGCGATAAAATTCATCCCGGTTTCCTCCCTGGAAGATGCGGGTTTTTCCCACATTTCCGCCGACTCCTTCGAGATGTTGTTCGAGAAAGATGCGCTCTATATCTTGTGCATGACAGACCGGACCATCGCCAAATTCATTGGAAATAAACCGGTGAAAACCTTCACCGGGGAAAGAGGACAGGGCCCCCAAAATATGCTGGCACCTAAAAAAATTTTCCCGTATGATGCCGGCACCATCGCAGTTTACGACATCCATAAAAGAGAAATCATTTTTTTCGACCGGGATTTGAATTATATCACGGAGAAGCGAATCAAGATTATGTGGTCGGAAATATTCCTCAGCAGCCGGGGAATCACCGCTTTCACTTATGGCCGGGACCAGGTATTTGCCTTCCTGGACAAAGACTTCAATATTGTCGAAAATTATGTTCCGGCTAATAAGAATACTCCCATCGATTGGTATAATTCCCGTTATTCCAACCAGGGGTATTTTTTGAGAAACGGCCTCCTGGCTCATGGATTTTATAAATGCCCCACGAAAAATTGCAAGGTGGATATCTACGACCCGGTTAAAAAGAAATTTTTAGTATCGCTGAAATGGTTCCAACCGAATCCACCTTCAAAGGATGACATTTTAAACCTTCGAAATATGAACTTCACCATGTTTGTGGATAAAATGAAATCCTATTATGTAGTGGGGAATTTGTTTACCCCTAAATATGGCATCCCACCTCAATACGATATCCTGGTGTATAATGAAAAAGGCGATTTTATCGTCAAATACCAACTCCCCTACGAAGTGATATCCTGTAAAAAACAGGTGGACGATATGTTAATATACGTGATGGACGACGATGAAGATATATCTTACATCGACCTTGAAACTTTATTGAAGAAATATCCCCCTAAAAAATAGGGAGAACAGGAGAATAATAACTACCATGAAGAAATTATTTTCATCCAGATTTGTATTGGCAGGCCTGGCGTTGTGTGTTTTATTTGCTTCCATCGCTCTTTATTTGGAAGCCACAGTAATGGACGATGTGTTAAAAATCGCTGCGGAATGCCGAGAGTATTGTGAGAAATACTCTGGCCCTGCAAATGATGCCTGTTTCCACGGATGTATATTCGCCCTTATGGTCTGAAGAGACCCTCGAAATTCATTATCGATAGACAGCCAATGATGAAACTATTTTTCTACCTCGCACTGGTTATGGGTGCAATCGTTTTGACTGTAGGATGTTCAAGCAATCCCGGCAAAGAAGAACTCTTACCGCCGCGGGATATCCCCAAATACGCCCATGTGATGATCCCGGTTGAAATATTGGAAAAAACCGGTTTCGAACACTTCAACGAATACCCATGCGAACTTGCTTTTAAAGGAAATTCCCTTTACATTCTCAATTTTAGAGATTACCTCATCGTTAAGTTCGATGCCAGGAGTATGAAACCTCTAAAAATCTTTAAAGCAGCATATGGTCAGGCTCCCCAGGAAATTTTGGTTCCCCGCTCATTATTTTTGGTCGACAATAAGGTAGCCGTGTTTGATATCGGGAAGCGAAAGATCCTTTTCTTTAATCTTGACCTGGATTACGTGGAGGAAATAAAAATGATTAAAAGATTTGAAAAAATCTATTGCAATGGCCAAAAACCGCCGATAGCTATGCTCGACTACACGGCATCGGATGTTATCGCTTTCCTGGACAGCCGTTTCGAAGTGAAGGATTCCTTCATCAAAGCCAACAAGAAAATCCCTTTCGACCGGTTTTACCCCCCACTGTTGAATATGATCTATTTTATGAATAACAACATGGTGGCTCATACGTACTATATATACCCCTCCAAAAGTTGTAAAATAGATATTTACGACATCACATCCAGGAAAAAAACCATGACCTTATCGTGGGATCAACCCTTTACCCCGAATCAAAAGGACATGTCGGCCCGGAAGAATCTCTATGGCTGTTATTATGTGGGAAAGCATGGCCGCTATTATGTAGTAATAACCAATATAATAAAAAAACTTCACACCAAAGTGACCTACAACCTGTTGGTTTTCGATGAGAAAGGCCGGCTCCTGCTGCTCCAGGAAAGCCCTTACCGTTTTATCAACTATACCACGGACCGCGATGATCCCAGGGTCTATTTCCTGGACGACAACGAGAACATCTCCTATATCGATATCCCCGGATTAATGAAATGATAAACTGATGGAGGAACTGATGTTTCATTTTTCCATTTTTTTTTCTTGACAGGCTGGTTTCGATGATTTATAATTTACCTTAAAAATTAAAAAAACTCACGTGGAGGAAATATGCCCACACTAAAGAAAAAATTATCCGCAGCGGTTATCCTGGCAGTGTTAAGCGTCCTGGTTCTAACCGCTTCCATCATCCTTTATGCCGCTTCCCCGGATGAAATCCTGGGACACTGCGTCGATGTTTGTAAGATTTATATAAGTCACGATGGCGCGTGGCTGGCCTGTATGAATGGATGCTTGTATATGTCTTTGAAATAACGGTAACGGTTAAAGGTTCATTCGACATGCCTGTCTTGAAATTAAAAACAAAATCCACCCTGGTCTTTCTGGCAGTTATTTTCGCGGCATTTATTACTCACGTTCTTCCTGCATCCGTACCCACGAACGAAGAGATCAAGAAACACGTGGTAAAATTCATCTCGGTTTCCTCCCTGGAAGATGCGGGTTTTTCACACATTTCCGCCAACTCCTTCGAGATGTTGTTCGAGAAAGATGCGCTCTATATCTTGTGCATGAAAGACCGGACCATCGCCAAATTCATAGGAAATAAACCGGTGAAAACCTTCACCGGGGAAAGAGGACAGGGCCCCCAAAATATGCTGGCACCTAAAAAAATTTTTCCTTATGATGCCGGCACCATTGCGGTTTACGACATCCATAAAAGAGAAATCATTTTTTTCGACCGGGATTTGAATTATATCACGGAGAAGCGAATCAAGATTATGTGGCTGGAAATATTTGTCAGCAGCCGGGGAATCACCGCTTTCACTTATGACCGGGACCAGGTATTTGCTTTCCTGGATAAGGACTTCAATATTGTCGAAAATTATGTTCCGGCCAACAAGAATACTCCCATCGATTGGTATAACTCCCAATATTCCAACCAGGGGTATTTTTTGAGAAACGGCCTCCTGGCTCATGGATTTTATAAATGCCCCACGAAAAATTGTAAGGTGGATATCTACGACCCGGTTAAAAAGAAATTTTTAGTATCGCTGAAATGGTTCCAACCGAATCCGCCTTCAAAGGATGACATTTTAAACCTTCGCAATATGAACTTCACCATGTTTGTGGATAAAATGAAATCCTATTATGTAGTGGGGAATTTGTTTACCCCCAAAT
>Ga0209593_10000636_pt1 | contig 15964 bp, 9 predicted proteins | sample PPLLaktember2015_3_FD_187260 | JGI IMG/M metagenome (GOLD analysis project Ga0209593, IMG submission 187260) | Freshwater sediment microbial communities from Prairie Pothole Lake near Jamestown, North Dakota, USA - PPLs Lake P7 Core (6) Depth... | ecosystem: Environmental > Aquatic > Freshwater...
CTAATGAAGGAGTTTTCCTTTTCTGAATATCTGGTTTGCAGGAAATTTGAAGCCAAACAGTTTATCCGGAAAAGTGTTAATGAAGAAAGTATAAACTCCGGGATGGGTCGCGGAAAAAAAAGTACAATTACCGGAAGTTTTGAGCACGATGGGTATGCCGTCCATAAAATACTGGAAATTACCGTGTATGATTCATTCCCTGATATCGCCCTGATGCAGCTGAAATATATAAATACCGGACAGCGTGATATTGACGTTTTAAAATGGGTAAATAATGAATACCCGGTTTTAAGTGCAGGCGATACACCTGCCTTCTGGTCATTCCAGGCCAGTTCCACCCATGAACGCAGCGACTGGATATTACCCGTTGATTCCGCTTTTTTCAGGAAAAACTATATGGGTATGAACAATACCGATTATGGTGGCGGAATTCCGGTTGCGGATATCTGGAGAAAGGATGCCGGCATAGCGATCGGTCATGTGGATTTATTGCCGCGAATGATCTCATTGCCGGTTGAAAAAGAAAAATACGATAACCGGGCGTACATTCACATAGAATATGAATATCCCCTTCCCCGGGCTTTTAAAACAGGAGATACCCTGACAACTTACAACACATTTGTTTCGGTACACACCGGGGATTGCTTCAGAACATTAAGGGCGTATTCCAAATTCATGCAGGCATCCGGAATCAAAATGGCTCCGGTGGAACCCGAAGCATACCAGGCTGTCTGGTGTGCCTGGGGGTATGAAAGGAGATTTACTTTGCATGAGATTATCGGTACCTTGCCCAAAGTAAAGGAACTGGGATTGAAATGGGTTGATATCGATGATGGATATCAGCAGGCAGAAGGCGACTGGGATATAAGCCCAACAAGATTCCCGCGGGGAAGGGACGACATGCGCAACCTGGTTGATCAAATACATCGTATGGGTCTTAAAACTAAAATCTGGTGGGCGCCCCTGGCGGTTGATCCGGCTTCACAGCTTTTAAGCCGGAATCCTGATATTATTCTCAGAAACCGAGATGGCGTTCCCCAATTCATCTCTTACTGGGACAGTTATTATATGTCGCCCGTGTACCATAAAACAATAAGCCACACCAGGGATGTTCTCAGGATGTTCCTGAAAGAATGGGATTTCGATGGCCTGAAAATGGACGGGGGGTTTCTGAATTGCGTTCCGCCCGACTATGATCCCGGGCACGGACTCGATTACCCGGAACAATCATATGAAAATCTTCCGGGCTTCTTTGAAATGATCTATGAAACAGCCCGTTCATATAAACCTCACGCTGTGCTACAAATTTGTCCCTGTGGTGCGGCAATGTCCTTTTTCACAATGCCCTGGACAAATCAAACCGTTGCTTCCGATCCCACATCGAGCTGGCAAACAAGGCTGAAAGGAAAAACTTATAAAGCACTGCTGGGCAAAGCATCTTATTATGGGGATCATGTGGAGCTCAGCGACGGAGGAAATGACTTTGCAAGCCAGATTGGAGTTGGCGCTGTTCTGGGAACCAAGTTTACCTGGCCCAGGGACAATCCATACGCCACCGAGGGCGAATTCATACTGACACCGGAAAAAGAAATGATTTGGAAAAAGTGGATCAGTCTTTATAATCAGAAAATGTTGCCTGCAGGGAATTACCTGGGCGAACTGTACGATATTGGTTATGACAGGCCTGAAGCGCATGTTATACAAAAGGGTGATACCCTGTATTATGCTTTCTACGGATTGGACTGGACAGGTGAAATTGAACTGAGAGGCCTGGATGACAGATCATACCAGGTTACTGATTATGTAAACGGGAAAGAATATGGAACCATCACGGGAGAAAAAAACCATATCCGTACCGGTTTTACAGGATCTCTGCTGCTACAGGCTGTTGTCATTAGACCTTAAAAAGCCGGATATGAAAAAAAAGAATTATTTGTTTTTGCCTTCCTTGATGGTTCTGTGCTTTCATATTTGCCAGGCCATTTCCATTGCCCAGGCTGACTCCGATCCGTATCATACCGGTAAATTACGCATTGCATCCTGCCAGTTCCCGGTATCGGCGGATATGTCAGCAAATTATCAGTGGATGGAAAACCAGATGATCGAATCAAAACTGAAAAAAGCAGATGTTGTCCATTTTTCTGAATGTGCTTTATCAGGCTATCCAGGGGAAGATTTTAAAACCCTTGAAAATTTCAACTGGGAGAAGCTGCACCAGGTTACAGATTCAATAATATCCCTGGCAGTAAAACTAAAAATATGGGTTGTATTTGGTTCTATACACAGACTGAGTGGTACGAACAAACCCCATAACAGCCTTTATGTGGTAAACCCGGATGGAAAGATCATTGACCGGTATGACAAACGCTTTTGCACCGGATCCGACCTGTTATACTGTTCACCCGGGGATCATTTTGTCAGCTTTAAAATCAATGGCGTGACGTGTGGATTGCTGATCTGCTATGATGTCAGGTTTCCCGAATTATACCGCGAATACAAAAAACTCGGATGTAATCTTATATTCCAGTCGTTTTACAATGCCCGTGCAGAAAAGGGCAGCATCCATCCGGTCATTATGCCTGTCTCCTCCCAGGCGCATGCAGCCACCAACTACTTTTATATGTCGCTTACAAATTCATCAACACCTGAAAGCTGGCCATGCCATTTTATTACACCGGACGGATTGATACAGAACAAGCTTCCGGCTAATATTCCCGGGATACTGATCTCGGATATGGATATTTCGGCAAAGTATTATGATGCAAGCCAGGAATTCAGGGGAGGAGCCATCCATGGAAAGCTGAACAGCGGGGAAACTGTAAAGGATTCAATATCCGCAAAAAGAGATGTGATCTTTTAAGCTGTCAGCGGTCAGCGATCAGCGATTAGATTTCAGCCTACAAGCTACAGCCTATAGCCTAGCCTCCCCTACTCCAAGCTGATCCGGTTGTCCAGCATCCGGTTATTGTATTGCTGTATGAAGGCTTTCAGCTTGATTTCGAGGGTATCCCGGATGGCACCGACTTTATCCGCGATGTTATTTTTTAACAACCGGTCGGTCTTAAAGCTGTAAATTCCCCGGACAAGTCTGTCATCCGCGATCAGAACATAGTCTTTGTAAAACAACTGGTATGTATCATCAATATAGTTAACAACACAATTATCCCCGTTTCCGTGTAGTACATCATTTCCATAGGCAAAATAAGGCTTGTCATATTTTAGCTGGCCCAATATCACCGGCATAATATCGATCTGTTGTATAAGCCTGGTGTCTTCGCCCTTAAGAGTCCCGTCCGCAGAGAAAAAAATAAGGGGCACTTCAAAAGAACCTATGGACGTCCGGTAAATATCAAGCTGGGGTTGGGACTGACTGTGATCAGCCGTAATTACAAACAATGTATTTGCATACCAGGGCTGCTTTGAGGCTGTGTTAAAAAATTTTTCAAGAGCCATATCGGTGTATCCGATGCACCTGTTGATGGGATGAGGACCTTCGGGGAACCTGCCATTGTATCTTTCAGGAAGTAAAAAAGGATGGTGGGACGAAGCACTGAAGAGGGTGGAAACAAAAGGCTGTGAAAAGCTCCCCAGTTTGCCGGCAAAATACTGAAAGAACTCCTCATCCCATATCGCCCAGTATCCGTCGAAGTCCCGTTTGTTTCCGTATTCATCCATGCCAAAATATTGCTGAATGCCAATCAGATTTGAAAAGGCAAGATATCCCATAGATCCGTTTGGCGCACCATGAAAAAAGGAGCTTTGGTATCCTTCCCTGCCAAGTAAATAGGGCAGGCTTTGCATATTATTATTGAAGCAGGCCGTGAGGATAAAAGGTTCTTCAATTGAAGGAATACTGACAAGAACGGAAGGCATTATGTCAATTGACTTACGTCCATTGGCAAAGCTGTATTTAAAGGTAAGACTGTGCCGGCATAAACTATCCAAAAAAGGCGAATAGCTTTTGTAGGCCTGCCCCGCTTCCCGGTTAAAGAAACCTATGAATTCCTTTCCGAAACTTTCGAGAATAATAATTACCACATTTTTCCTGATCATGGGTCCTTGCGTGGGAATGTGAATAACCGGGTACAGCAGGTCGGCCTCAGCCTGTGGAAAATAACTGACCCGTGAAAAATTTTTAATTTCCAGCGTTTTAAGGATGCAAAAAGGGGTATTCAGCACAATATTCACTTCCCGTGGTTCCCTGACATATTGTCCTGCATTGCTTAATGTAACAGGACGTGTGCTGTGTTTATACCCTCCCCTGACACCCCCGATAAACAATGTATAGGTAAGCAACAGCAAAATCAAGGCATACGCATAATAAAAAAAGCCCTGCTGCCGGATCCTGCCCGATGGCCTGGTTTTGGTTACCAGATAAACAAGTAATAATGTAATACCGATAAACAGGAGCGTACCATACCAGTAGTCTGTCATAAATTTTAAAAAGAGGCCTCCCAGGTTGGATTCATTGGCGAACTGGCGGAATACGGAAGAAGTGGTGCGGGTCAGCGTGAAGGGAAAATAAAAAATGTCAATAATATTGGCAGCTAAGGCAATGGAATTGGTAATCACAAATATGACCGACAGTGTCCGCTGGTACCATTGCTTATATCTTATCTGAAACGGAAAAGTGGCCAGAACAATATAGACCAGGTTAACATAGAGAATAGCAACCGTGTCGAATACAAGTCCTCCCCAAAGCCAATTGAGAAAAATGTCCCTCCCTCCGTATGAAAAATACACCCGGTTGAAAATGAAGAATAGAAACCGGCAGACTGTAAACAGGACATAAACCCCCGTAATCCTATATACCAGGGATAGGAAAACCGGCTCAGGGATCACTTTTAAAATAAAGGCAGGGTATTTTGACACTTTTGAATTTCAATTGTGGGCTCTATGCCCGGTTGAATCAAAATACCGGTATAACCACAGGCCGCCGAGAAATCCTCCGATATGGGCCCAGAAAGCGATGCCAGTTGCGTTGTTCGAAAGCATAAGCGAGGTGGTACCGCTGAGAAGCTGCCCCAGAAACCAGATGCCTATGAAAATTATAGCCGGGATTGGCAAAAACAGGGGGATAATAAAGATGGGTATAAAGGAAATTATGGTGCTTTTCGGAAACATCAGCATATAAGCTGCCATTATTCCTGAAATGGCGCCTGAAGCTCCGATTGCGGGAACCTGTGAATCTCGGTACAAGGTAAAATGGGCCAGGGTGGCAATGAGTCCGCACAGCACATAAAAAAGAAAATAACGGACCTTGCCCATCCGATCTTCCACATTGTCCCCAAAAATAAAGAGAATCCACATATTAGCGATAAGATGCCCCCATCCTCCATGCAGGAACATATTGGTAAAGAAGGGCCTGAAAACGGTTGTCCTCAATTCATGGATGCTGTCCACTCCGATCAGCCTTACATTGTCGGGAACGAGCCCGAACTGATAAATAAAAGCCTCAGCCTGTTGATTGTCCAGTACGAAAACCTCAAAAATAAATACAACGACATTGACCAGGATGAGTATCCAATTGACAACGGGCATGCTGCGTGAGGGAATTGTATCGCGCAGGGGTATCATCTGCGGTGATTGTTTTTCTCACATGGGCATGGGACCATACCACGCCTGCCTTTGCTGCCTCCATGGTATGAAGATGAACAGCTCTGCAATAATAGAACAGCCAGCAATGCCATGGGAATTGCATATTTAAATAATCTGAATATAAGAAAAGGGGATGTTCGCTTCATCAAAATTGAAAAAGAGTTGATTTTCCGTCAACAAAGATATGCGAAAAAATATTAAGTGAAGTTAGAAGTTCATATACCTCTGGCCTGCTTTTTGCAGTAACCTTTTGAATATTATGTTAAATTGTAATTAGATTAAATTATATTTTGATTATAGCCAAAAAATACTTATTTTGAGGGCAAAAGTACTGTGTAGAAAAGCTGTTTTAGCTTTTTTTAAGAAATTACCTTGCAACAAATCAGTGCTTTTTTTGTTAATTAGATGAATTAAACGTTAATACTTTTATTAAACCAAAGGTCAACCATGAGGCAGTTAAAAATAACGAAGTCTATTACAAACCGAAATAGTGATTCTCTTGAAAAGTATTTACACGATATTGGTAAGGAGGAGTTGATTTCCCCTGAGGAGGAAGTTGAACTTGCCAAGCGTATTAAAATGGGCGACCAGGAAGCGCTTGAAAAGCTTACAAAGGCAAATCTGCGTTTTGTGGTATCCGTAGCAAAGCAATACCAGCATCAGGGACTAAGCCTGCCTGACCTGATCAACGAAGGAAATCTCGGATTGATCAAAGCAGCCAAAAAATTTGATGAAACCAAAGGATTCAAATTCATTTCGTATGCAGTATGGTGGATCAGGCAGTGCATTCTTCAGGCACTGGCTGAACAGTCGCGCATTGTACGTCTTCCGCTGAATAAGATCGGAGCACTTAATAAAATAAACAGGGCCTTTTCACAGCTCGAGCAAAAACACGAGCGTGAACCGTCTCCTGAAGAGGTTGCCGCCATTCTTGAACTTCCTGAAGTTAAGGTTGCAGGCACCCTTGAATTGTCTGGCAGGCATTTGTCCGTAGATGCACCTTTCCAGGATGGTGAAGAAAACAGCCTGCTGGACGTTCTTCCAAGTCATGATACTCCATCAACTGACAGCAAGCTTATTGAGGAATCGCTTGCAAAGGAAATTGAACGCACGCTCAGTACACTTCCTGAAAAAGAAAGCAATGTGATCAGGGCATTTTATGGGATCGGCACAAAACCAATGTCTCTCGAAGAGATCGGACAAACAATCGGGATTTCCCGTGAACGTACACGTCAGATCAAGGAAAAGGCCATCAAGCATCTCAGGCAGAAATCCAAAAATAAATTGTTGAAAACCTACCTGGGTTAGGCTCCATCCTTCAGAACTTTACTTCTTTGTTTCCTGCAATTATTTACCGGGGGCTTTAAATCCGGTTGAGGCGCTGTCAATAACCAGCACCCAGTCAAGACTGTCGGGCTTTTGAAATATCCTGCTGCCTTTTGCCGGAAAATCACCAATATGTGCAGTTTCTCCGGTCCGGGGATCAAACCACCATGCCCGGGTTTGCCTGCCGGTAATTTTATTCATTGCAATACTTACCGGTTCCGCATCTTTCGGAATATAGGCTATCAGTGTATTTGCATCCGAGGTAAGCGCCGCGGCCACATAAGTTTCGCCTGACCCTGTCCCGGAAATCACGATATCGTGATCGATATCCGGTATCAGTTTATGCCATTCCCTTGAATCAACCAGTTTTTTCAGTCGCTCCTCATCCTTTGAAGCCTGACCATCCATAGCGGCCTGCCATCCCTTTCCGAATTTCCATAAAGGATTGCATCCCATTTGCTGTCCGGCTATTGTGCAAAGCCAACCCCAGTACATTTCTGCCCTGATCTGAAAAGGATTATAATTATGCTCGCCTTCATAAGCGGTTTCAAACAGAAATGCAGGCATTACCGGAGTTCGCTTGTAGTTGTCCAGACACTTTTCATGAACATAAGCATCCCGGTTATACGTATAAACAGCATTAATGCTGAGCCATGGCTCACCTTCCCATTTGTCACGGGATGAAAAGGTTGGATGGCAATGGGCGGTGAAAAAATGTACCGAATCCGATTCTTTGATCCCGGCGACGATTTCCCTTTCAAGGGGAATGGAAAGGCTGTCCGGATTCCGGTCGCCATCCATGATCCACAAAACATTGGGAAATTTACTGTACCTTTTACCAAGGTATCGGCCATACGACCTGCATTTTTCAGGTCCATTGGCAAGGACCTCCGCATACCAGCCTTCTTGCCCTCCCAGATACCCCATATATGCAGGCGTCATCATCACCAGAATACCTTTTTCAAGTGCCTTTTGAATCAGGTAATCCACTTTCTCAAAATAAGAGTCGTTGGGCTTTGAAAAATCGGGGATGTACTTGCATAAAAAGGAGTCAAAAGGAAAGTCCCCTGCTTTGTTAAAGCTGGCATAGGGGTACGCTGTTGAGTCGCCATTATACCAATGCTCGATCAGGTTCACTGTTATGGCATTAAAACCTTTCAAATAGCGATTTTCAAGATAATCCACCGCTTCCTTACCGGTAATTGCAACAAAAAGAGACCATGGAGTGTCTGCCTGTATAAAAAAGGGATTATTTTTCTGATCAACCAGATAACGGTGATTTTCGCTTATTTTCAAAGGGAATGCCGGGAAATGGTCGGACAGGGGTTGCGCATAAGTACGCAGGTTTCCGATTGCAAAAAATAAAAGCAAAAATATAAGGTTATGAAGGTATATTAAATGATTTTCTTTAATATATTCTTTATTATTTTCTTTTGTTTCCATGGGTTATTAGAATAAAATTGGATAATTTTAGCTTCCCTAATTGAATACTAAAAGTATGAATAAAATTACCAGGTTTCTCTTCATGGCCATCGCGGTCCTGTTTTTTCTTTTCAACGAAAGAATTGGTGCACAGTACACCCAGCGTGAACATAAGGCTTTGGTGCCTGGGAATATTCCAGTTACTGCACCGGGCAATTTCGACATGCAAGGTGCCACATACATGCTCCAAAATGACATTTCAGGCAGCAGAAGTACGATATTTCTGGGAAAGGACGTGACCCTGGATTTGAATGGCTATACGATTACCTTTGCAGATGGCAATTACGAACATGTTGAAAATTATGGATTTGAAGAGGGACTGACCGGTTGGGATATTACCAAAGCGCCGGGCGCAAAAATTGAAAATACAGAAGAGGTCCATTCTTTTATCGGACAAAAGATACTGAGGCTCAGGGCAGGCGATGAAATAGCCTCATCTTATGTTTATCTCCCGGTTGCCCGTCGCTCATATTTTGCCATGTGCGGTATCACAGGCAACTATTACAACGATATGGGAGGAGACCTGAGCAAGGATATGCGGGTTAGTATTTTTGTCGATGATGAGCAGGGCAGGGAGATCCGGTGCACAACGCGGTATGGTGACTCCACAAGGGTAAGCTGTCCCCTGATCAGCCGCTCTGCGGAACTGGGCGGAGGATTTGTTTTTGCCCATCTGAACAACCTGCCGGCCGGAAAATACCGGATCCGGGTAAAGGCCGAAAATGACTGCCTGGTTGATGAAATTGATATACGGCCTGCCATGGACGTGGGAATTGGGATAGCAGAAAAAACCCACCCCATGGGTCATTATGACCATTTATACAACCGGAATCATGCCGCTTTTTTCGATTATACGGCCGATGTTTCAACGGGCAGACCTTTGGATGGAATACCGGTAGTGAAGGGTCCCGGTACGGTCACGATAAAAAACGGCATTATAAAAAACGGAACAATCGGGGTAATGTCCTGGGGCATTCAGTCGACAGCCGGGGATGTTCCCGTTATACTCGACAATCTGAAGATAGTTTCTTCAGGAATCAATACAACCGCGGTGGATGTATTGCAGGCAACCATTACAAACTGTACTTTTGACATTAAAAGTCCGTTTATTATCAACCGGCACGGATCAGAGTTTTACGCTGTTGATTTACAGGGTGATCAGGCTTCTGAAGTATCATTCTCCGAGTTCTATGGCGGACAAGGTTGCCTCGTCATCAAGGGTAAATACTCCACGGTTCACCATAATTATTTTGTCAACCGCCAGACGGTTACCAACCATTACAGCATCATGGCCATGGGTGACGGCTCAAGAATATTTGAAAACCGTTTTGAGCCGGAAATTGGCTCTGGAATTGAGATCTTCAGGCACAGGTACATTGAAATATTCAACAATGAAATCCATATTCAGGCCGCACCTCCCAGCTGTGAATACCATGACCAATACAGTACCAATGCCATACGCATAGCAGATTATGGTGCAGTTTTAGGATCCCCGGAAGGAAGCTATGGCAATAAGGTATATAACAATACATTTTACATAACCGGGAAAAAATATGAGAAATATCCGGGCTACATTCCTACGGCAACAGCAATATATTACAGTGCCAGTGCAGGAGACAATTATATATTCGGAAATGACATCATAATAAACCAGGAAAATCCCGGTACCGATGCGGAAGCATTTGCTTTTTATATAGGAAATGCCTATGGGGGAAAGATCCATGATAACCACGTGATCACCAATGTAACCCCTATTTGGGTGGCCTGCAGATACGGTAGAGCGGAGAAAACTGAAATATCCGGCAATTTGATTGAAAGGCGGCCAAACACCGCTGCGGATTTCAGTCCCGTTAAGATGGGCTCCGATGAACTGCCCGATTTTCTTGCCAGGGATATCGTATTCCGTTCCAATGAGTATAAAGATCTTACATTCAGGATTGATGCAACCACGGATCAGCATCATGTATATACAGTATCGTGGTCGCTTAATTTGCGCATTTTCAATAAATCGGGGATTTCAATTCCTGAAGCTGATATTATTATCCTGGACAGGAATAAAAAGGAAGTAGTGCACAAGCTCACTGACAAAAGTGGATTATTGCAGGTGGAATTACCGGAATACCATGTTGATGGTAAGGAAACCATCTACCATTCCCCTTATACTATTCTTACCGGCAAGAAGAAGACTGATATTGATCTGAAAAATAATATGAAAATTGATCTGGTGTACAAATGATGTCCATGAGCCTGAACCAGCACATATGAATTTAAATATTTAACTATCGGAAATGCTAAAAATAATTTTACTGACGGCTTTAACTTCACTGACATTTTTCGCAGCTACAAGAACGGACAAGATCTTGTTCAAAGAAACTTTTGATGACGACCGCCTTGAAGAGCGGGGTTGGTATGATGGAACAAAATGCAGGATCGCCGGAAATTCAAAGCTTGGTGCCGGCTGCATTGAATATGAATGGCAAAGGGATGTTCAGATCGCTCAGGGTTCTTCAGCCCAAAGACACCTGTTCAAACCATCCCGCGAGGTTTATATCCGGTATTACCTCAGGTTGTCCGGGGGTTGGCAATGGTCGGGGGTCAATTATCATCCCCACCTCACTCACTTCATGACAACTGAAAACGGGGAATATGACGGTCCCGCAGCCACGCACCTGACGCTTTATGTAGAACCGCTTAACGGAAAACTTCGCCTTGCATGCCAGGATATTCAAAATAAGAATACCGCCCATGGCCTGACACAGGGTGAATTAAAAGGCGGTTATAACGGAAAGTTTTATGACAGCAAGGAAGTACTGCTTAACGATGATCAGTGGCATTGTATTGAGGCTTACTTTAAGCTCAATTCGCTGGATCCCGAAAATGATGTTCCGATACGGGACGGTATCGTCAGGGGATGGTTCGACGGCAGAATGGTAGTCGATCATACGGATGTGGTCTTCAGGTCAGCTGATTTCCCGGATATGAAGCTGAATCAATTCCTGCTGGCTCCCTATTTCGGACCCGGACTATTGAACAATGCGCAGAAACTCTGGATTGATGAACTCGTGGTTTCGGAAGAACGTATCGGACCGCTATAAATGGCCATGTATGACTCTTTCTAAAATAATTCAATAATATTATGAAAAGACTATTCTTCATAACCGTGATCCTGACATCCGTGATTACACAGGCTTATATGCAGGACCAGCCCAACTATGATGAAAGCAGAATTCCCGCCTATAAATTGCCTGAACTCCTGGTTTCTCTCAAGGGCATGAAAATAACCAGCGCCCGTGAATGGAATGAAATACGCAGACCGGAAATTGTAACCCTTTTCGAGAATAATATGTATGGAAAGGTTCCGGGAGTCTTACTCATTGATTCCTGGAAGATAATTGAGGAAAATGAACAGGCCCTGGGCGGAAAGGCAAGAAGAAAACAGGTTGAGCTGACTTTCCGAAATGCAGGCAGGGAACTTAAAGTTGCATTGCTGATGTACCTGCCTAAAAATGTGGGCAAAGCTCCATTGTTTGTGGGATACAATTTCGATGGCAACCAGGCAGTTACTGATGATCCGGAGGTCCGGATCACCACATCCTGGATGAGGGAGGATACCGCCCACGGCATAGTTCATAACAGGGCAACCGAAAGATCAAGGGGGGTTGAAAAAGAAAGATGGCAGGCTGAAAAGATCATAGCGGCAGGATATGGACTGGCGACAATATATTATGGAGATGTAGATCCCGATAAGAATGATTTTACCGATGGCGTTCATCCGTTGCTCTATCAGAAAGGCCAGACAAAACCTCGTGCAGATGAGTGGGGAGCCATTTCCGCATGGGCATGGGGACTCAGCCGTGCAATGGATTATTTTGAGAAGGATCCTGACGTTGATCCGGCAAAAGTGATTGTAATGGGGCATTCCAGGCTGGGGAAAACCTCCCTGTGGGCCGGTGCCCTCGATCAGCGTTTTGCCGTTGTGATCTCCAATAATTCGGGATGCGGCGGGGCAGCTCTTTCACGGCGAATTTACGGAGAAACACTGGCCGGGATGAACGGGTATTTCCCCTATTGGTTATGTGACAATTGCAATAAATATGATAACAGTGTTTATGACTTGCCTGTGGATCAGCATATGCTTATTGCCCTGATTGCTCCACGCCCGGTTTATATTGCCAGCGCAGTTGAGGATAAATGGGCGGACCCACGGGGAGAGTACCTTTCAGGATACCATGCAACACCTGTCTACAAACTCTTTGGCAGGAAAGGTCTGGCCTCCGTTGAAATGCCAGGAATAAGCCAGCCGGTAATGAATTCGGTCGGATATCATATCCGGCCCGGCATTCATGGAGTATTTGCATATGACTGGGATCAGTATATCAGGTTTGCGGATCTCCATCTTAAGAATCACTCCGAGCCGGAAGGGATCCGAATATATACGGATAGTGCATGGACGGATGAAGACATCGAAAAAAGATATACGTATGGTCTGAATATCAATTCCCCGTGGGAGAATGGAGGGACACTTTTCATGCATTTTCCGGAGCACCTCGAATATAATCCGGTGGGAAATACAATCCAGCGCCATTATGATAAGATCCCGGCACCCTGGATCATTTCACCCGACGCACAACAGGCTTCCTATAGGGTTGAAAGCCCGGCCCTTCCCCGGGTATTGATCGAATCCTTTGTCCGCAGAATTGAGGACAAAGAGTTGCCTGAAGGCATATCCGGTGTAAAACTGGCCATGCATATTATGAATAGCGGAACTGAAACCTTACCGGTTATCCGTGCCCTGTTGTGTATGCAGTATGGCGGATTGACAGGATTCCCCCAGAAACTGAAAGACAATTACAAACACAACTACATAATCATCAACGGTAAACTCACACCTTTGTCGGAACTTGTTACCACCAATCCAAATACTACTTTCAAAGGATGCGTAGTGAAAGGCTGTCCTCAGCGGGACACACGTTCCGAGGCCACAGGCGGGCTGATCTCGCAGGATATGGACCTTGCTCTTTCTGTTGTAACATCCATGGATAACAATCGAAAGCTGATCATATGGTGGACACCCGGAAAGAGCATGATTGCAAATGCAAATATACCCTGCATGCATGCGGATCCGTATTTTGGAACGCTTAAACCAGGGGAACAGAGCTATGCAGAGGGAATGATCCTTTTTACAGAAGGGGATCCGGAACCCGTAATTTCTTATCTGAAAGCAAAGGACAGGAGAGTGTTTTAGCGATCAGCGGTCAGCGGTCAGCTATCTGCCTACAGCCTACAGCCTTCTTCCTAACACACCATTCCATCCGTATATCCCGGCTGTGCCCACGAAAGCACCTGTGGATTTGCAAGGCTTGCTACACGAAGTTCAAGAGCTTCACGGCTCAGGGTCGACAATCCTGTTTTGCTGAATTCCTTGGCAATCTGAATATTTTCCTGCAATATGGGAAGCCCGTAATGGCCCACCAATATTGCGGATACACCTTCCTGCGTCCAGGCATATTCAAGTAATTCCTTTGAAGTGGCACCCTTTCCTACAATATCGCGGACTGTCTTCATGGCAATCACACCTGTATTTTGCTTTCTGGCAGCCGGCAGGGCCACGCTGGCAAAGTCTCCGTATTTTGTGGCATTCATGGACAGGAGAACAACATCAAAATCAAGTTTTTCCAGCAGCTCCTTTGATCTTTCTGAACTGTCCATGGAAGAGAAACCTATGTATTTTGTCATCCCCGATGATTTAAGCCCGACCATGGCCTTATACAGTCCTTTTTCTATTTCAGCCGTATTGTCCGAAGGTAATATGGCATGAATAAAGAGTATGTCAACATGATCCGTCTTCATTCTTTTGAGGCTTGCTTCGAGTTCTGATTTTGCTTTATCGGGATCTCTTGATTCCAGTTTTGTGGAAAGTATGATTTGCTTCCGGTATTTTGGCAGGATCTGCCCGAACCTGTCTTCGCTATCCGGAGATTTATTTCCGCCCTGGTTAAATGAAGCAGCCGAGTAGGTCGAAGCCGTATCAAAATGATTTATTCCCGCTTCTACAGCCGTTTCCAGGATGTTCTCCCATTCTCCGTTGGGGTTTCTCAGAAACTGGGATCCTCCGCCGAAGGTTAATATTGAGATGTCAAGGCCTGTCTTGCCAAGTTTTCGGCGCATGATACCCGTTTTTGGTACATAGCCAACATTAAGATCACTGAAAGACGTGATCAAACCGGATGCCGATACAAGAGCAACCGCTCCGGCTGTACTCTGTAAAAACTTCCTCCGTGATATGTCCGATTTTCTCTTTTCCATATTCTCTGGATTTTAAATGATTCTTTTTGGTATTTATAGTAACAGATCTGAATATATCACAATTACCTGTGCAATCAGATAAAACAAATAAATACAAAAAAAGATTTCATTTATCTGACGGAATTGTTTCAAAAGCTTCTTTTCCTGTTTTTATCAGTACTTGTTCCGACCACCGGTAAGCTTTTGGGATCTCATCGACAAAAATTGTTCTGGCCGGTGTCAGCAAGGCAGGGATCTGGTACACATCTGTAATTCTCAGACAATTCAGCATTTCCACCGCCGGACCTTTCCCGTCAGTATTGCTCGGCTGGTCCTGACTTTCCGGAGGTTTTTTCAGTATCACGGATCCACATTTGCCATCCATAAGTGCGGCATACAGCGCAACAACTCCCATTTCATTCCTGGCTGCGATGGTTATTTTCCGGGGATCAACGCCGGGCAGGGTGCGGCAGAATTCAATGCACCGCAACAGATCATATACCTGCATGGAGGCAAGTGTCCTGCCCGTCCACGCTGCTGCCCTGCGCACATGCCATTGCAGTTCAGGTGCCCATCCGAATTCACCCACACCCCGGGTTTCAAAAAAGGCTATATTGCTCCCCCCTGCAATCAGAGATGCAAATCCTTCCGATTCCCATCGTTCGTCGTTGTAGTTCCGAAGGATGATCACCAGGGGATTCAGGCTGTCGGTTCGATGTTCCCAATGGATATCCACCTTAAGCCGCCATCCTGTTTCGGAATTGAAGCTGAAAATCTCTTCCCCGTAACGACCTCCATCCAGGGTCCTGAATTCCAATTCTTTATTGAAGGAGGTTTCCTTTTCAGGAAAGGCTCCGAAAGTCCGTTTTTTCAGGAATTTCTTTACGGAATCCCTGAAAGAGATCAGTGCAGCTTCATCCTGTATATCAGGAGCCTCCGGCAAAATTACAAATGAATCCTGAATTGTTTTGGTCCTGTCATCTTCCGGCGCACCATTCAAAAAAACCCGCAATTCATCTTCTGTCAAAAGGCTTTTTTCAGAATCATCAATATCTCCTGCTTCTTCCGGGCTGACCTTTTTCCCCATCAGATGCTCAATGAAAAAAGAAAAAATGCGCTCCCGTGAGATCCTGTGATAGGAATGTCCGCCGGGTGTTTCTACCAAACCGATCCGGTCAGCTGCATTATGCAGTTTATATATTCTTTCAATGTGACGGTATAGCTCACGGACGGATTCAACCTTGTTCAGTCCGTCCCGATCTGCCTGGCATAT
>Ga0209593_10000638_pt1 | contig 15955 bp, 13 predicted proteins | sample PPLLaktember2015_3_FD_187260 | JGI IMG/M metagenome (GOLD analysis project Ga0209593, IMG submission 187260) | Freshwater sediment microbial communities from Prairie Pothole Lake near Jamestown, North Dakota, USA - PPLs Lake P7 Core (6) Depth... | ecosystem: Environmental > Aquatic > Freshwater...
CTGGAATTTGGAGTACCTCGGGGAAATGGCAAGTTCCCTGGCGCATTTGTTCATATTTAGCGTACATTCTGGAAGCATCAATTGCCGTTAGCATTTTATCTTGCGCATATGCGGTGGCAATAATCGTTTTTTCAATCGTATTGGTTTGTTGCGCCATTTTGGTTGGGCTTGCCTGAACATGTGTAAATGCAGGTATCCACATACTTGCTACGCCAACCAATATTAGTAAACTGGCTGCTATGCCATAGAATGCAGGTTTTGATTTTGCTATGTTTGAAGTGAACCCATTTTTTTGGGTTTGTGCCAGAATCAGTGCATTAGCCACTTTTTTTGCATGCATCAAGCTGCTGCTATCGGGCTGTTCAATCACTTGCTGTGCAGCACTAAAGGCAATTAGCAGGATATGCTCAGCCAGGATGTCAGGACTTTCAGCGCCGAGCAGTTTGGCTTGTTCAGTACAAAAAACTGCTAATAATGAATTTGGTGTGGTGTTTAATGTAGAAACCTTTTCAATATTGGGTGCTTTGAGCCAGTCACCCAAAATATCAAATAAACTTAGTAATCGACCCTGCGGTGTTTTGCTGGATTTGGCTAACATGTTGATTAGCCACGGCGAGTTAAAAATATCCATATTTATAAAGCTTTAATAGAAAAAGGATTTTGCAAAAAAAGGAGGACTGTAATTAAAAAGGCTTAACAACTACGAGTATCACTACTGCGGTGAGTATAAGGACGGGTAACTCATTAAACCATCGATACCAGACATGGCTGTGCTGGTTCAGGCCGAGACTGAAATCATTGAGCAGTTTGCCGCAATAAAAGTGATATCCGATTAGCGCTGCCACCAATGTTAATTTGGCGTGCATCCAGCCGCCGCCGATGCCGTAGCCTAGCCATAACCAAACACCAAATATCAGTGCAAGTATCGCTAGCGGCAGCATGAAACGAAACAGTTTCCGTTCCATCAGTTTCAGGTGTTCAGCAGTGACTTGGTCTGGATTTTCTGCAGCCAATACCATCGCATGGTTTACAAATAATCTAGGCAGGTAAAATAAACCGGCAAACCAGCTGGTAACAAAAATGATATGTAACGATTTAATCCAAAGCATCAGGTGCCCAGTTCTTTATTAAGTAGTTGTTGTAATGCATTAAAATCAAGTTCACCTATCGTACGTTGCAATAAATGACCTTGTTTGTTATAAATAAAAGCCGTGGGCGTTAAGTTTACCTTGCCGAACTGATTGCCAATTTCCGCTGTGTTATCGTGTGTCACCGGAAAAGGAAGTGCCTGCGATTTGCTGTAGTTTAATATTTGTGTGATCTGGTCATAGGGCATGGCTACCGCAATGACTTCAAAGCCTTTTTTATGATATTGGTTATAGGTGTTGATGAGTTGAGGCATTTCCTTAATGCAGCCTGGGCAGTCAGTTGCCCAGAAATTCACCAAAACAACCTGATTTTTTAGTGAGGCCATTGATATTTTCTTGCCATCAATAGTGGTAAAAGTGACATTAGGTGCAGCTGGTTTATTATTCAATTGCAGGCCTAAAAAAACAAGAAGTGCAATAACAATAATGGGTAGCAGTGATTTTTTTAATAAAATATTCATGTAGTCAGTGTAACGTTTTCAATTGTTTCGTCTAGTGTGATTGGTGTAAATTAATGGAATTTATTTTGCTGATTTCATTCAAATAACCATGTAACTGTTACGCTTATTTGCTGGTGCGCAGCATGTTATAATGACATTTTAATAGCCAAGCTATTTATCAAAACTTAAATGAACGCACCCATATCAAGCAGTATTCTTAACGCAGAACCTAAATCTGAAGCGCGCTTGCGCGAAATTCCTTATAACTACACCTCGTTCTCTGACCGTGAAATTGTCATTAGGTTTCTTGGGGAAGAAATTTGGGGTATTTTAAATGAACTGCGTGGTGTGCGTAAAACCGGCCGTTCTGCACGTATGCTGTTTGAAGTATTGGGAGATTTATGGGTTGTGTCGCGCAATCCATATTTGCAGGATGATTTGCTGGAAAATCCAAAACGCCGGAAAGCACTGGTAGATGCCTTACATCACCGCATAGCTGCTATTGATGAGCGGCGAATGAGCAGTGGCGATAATGATGGTGCAGGTAACGCTAAAGTATTGAAATTGGTGGTTGCTGCCCGCCAAGCGGTTACGCAGTTTGAGAATGATTTTAAACAGACTGCAAGCTTGCGCAAAAAGGCATTTGCCAAACTGTCAAAAATTACCCGCAAAGATAATATTTGTTTTGATGGCCTATCACGTGTGTCCCATGTGACAGATGCAACCGACTGGCGTGTTGAATATCCATTTCTGGTTCTGACGCCAGATACAGAAAAAGAAATCGCAGCCTTGGTGCGTACCTGCATTGAGTTAGGGCTTACTATCATCCCACGCGGCGGCGGTACCGGCTATACCGGCGGCGCCATTCCGCTTACACCGTTATCTGCGGTAATTAATACAGAAAAACTGGATCAACATACAGGCGTGCAAATGCGCACCTTGCCTGGCGTTGCGCGTCAGGTGGCAACGATTGAGTGCGGTGCTGGCGTGGTGACGCGCCGTGCGATGGAAGCTGCCTCTGATGCCGGCCTGGAGTTTGCCTGTGACCCTACCAGTGCCGATGCCTGCTGTATCGGTGGTAATGTGGCGATGAATGCTGGGGGTAAAAAAGCTGTGCTATGGGGTACGGCTTTAGATAACCTTGCTTCTTGGCGTATGGTGACACCAGATGGCGAGTGGATGGAAGTAGAGCGCCTGGATCACAACTTAGGCAAAATCCACGATATTGAAACTGCGCGTTTCAAGATTAGCCGTTATAGCGAGGATATGAAAACCTTGCTGGCAGAACCTGAGATTTTAGAAATTCCGGGCCCTAGCTTCCGCAAGGTAGGTTTGGGTAAAGACGTTACTGATAAGTTTTTATCAGGTTTGCCGGGGATTCAGAAAGAAGGCTGTGATGGTTTAATTACCAGCGCAACGTTTATTCTGCATCGCATGCCTAAGTACGTGCGCACTATTGCATTGGAGTTTTTTGGCAACGTGTCTAATGCCGTGCCTGCAATCGTGGAAATCAAGGATTATCTGGATGCAACTGCCAATCAGGCGCCGGCCGTCATCATGGCTGGCCTGGAGCATATGGATGAACGCTACATCAAGGCGGTAGGCTATGCGACCAAGGCTGCGCGTCAGCAGCGTCCTAAAATGGTGCTGATTGCAGATATTGCATCTGATGATGAAAACGCCGTAGGTGAAGTTGCTTCTGCTATGGTGCGTATGTGCAATGCCCGTAACGGTGAAGGTTTTATTGCCGTATCAAGTGAAGCGCGTAAAAAATTCTGGCTGGACCGTGCGCGTACTGCTGCGATTGCCAAGCATACCAATGCTTTTAAAATCAATGAAGACGTGGTCATCCCATTGCCGCGTTTAGGTGATTATTCTGACGGTATTGAGCGTATCAATATTGATTTATCCATCAATAACAAGCTTAAGTTATTAGATGCGATTGAAGCTTTCATGCAAAGCGATTTGCCGCTGCAGCCTGATGAAGAGGGCAATGCGGATATTAATATGGTAAAAACCAAACAGGCAATGGCATTGCGTTTGTTGGGTGATTTACGTGCACGCTGGAGTTTTATACTTAATAATTTGGATGCCCCGGTCTCAGCTTTAGGTGAAGCTGGCGCAGCATTAACTCAATACGAAAACATATTCCGTGCAGTGCAGTCTTATGATTTGCGCATCTCATGGAAGCGTGAGTTGAAGCGTCCAATGGCAGATATATTTGCCGGGCGTGAATATCAAAAGATCCTTGAGCGTTGTGACGAGATTCACAAGCAGGTACTCAAAAGCCGCGTATTTATTGCTTTACACATGCACGCAGGTGACGGCAATGTGCATACCAACATCCCGGTGAATTCAGACGATTATGGCATGATGCAGGACGCACATGCTGCTGTGGCACGCGTCATGACACTGGCACGGAACCTGAACGGTGTGATTTCAGGCGAGCACGGTATCGGTATCACCAAAATGGAGTTTCTGGATCAATCTACGATAGACACCTTTACTGTCTATAAAAATAAGGTAGATCCGAATGGCCATTTTAATAAAGGCAAGCTATTAGCCGGTTCCGGTTTAGATAATGCTTACACACCAAGCTTTGGCTTGCTGGAGCAGGAATCTATCATCATGGAACAATCGGCGATAGGCGAGATTGCTGATGACATTAGTGATTGCCTGCGTTGTGGCAAGTGTAAGCCTGTTTGTAGCACGCATGTGCCACGTGCAAACCTTTTATACTCACCGCGCAATAAGATTTTAGGCACATCGTTGCTGATAGAAGCCTTCCTGTACGAAGAGCAGACCCGCCGTGGTATATCCATTAAGCATTTTGATGAGTTTAATGATGTTGCTGACCACTGTACTGTGTGTCATCGCTGTGAAAAACCATGTCCTGTAGACATCGATTTCGGTGATGTTTCAATTAAGATGCGCAACTTTTTACGCGAGCAAGGTAAAAAGCAATTTAACCCAGGTACGGCTTTGGGCATGGCATTTTTAAATGCGAAAGATCCGGCTACCATTAAACTCTTGCGCACAGTGATGATAAGTTGGGGCTATAAAGCGCAAAATTTAGCACATACTCTGGCGAAAAGATTTGGTTTGCTGCGTGACAAAAAACACCCGCCAGCAACGGTGGGCAAGGCTGAGATCAAGGCACAGGTTATTCACTTCATCAATCGGCCTATGCCTAAGAAGATGCAGTCTAAAACCTCACGCGCCATGCTGGGTGTGGAAGATGATCATATGATTCCTGTCATCCGTAACCCGCAAAAGGTGACTGAAGATTCGGAAGCGGTGTTTTATTTCCCTGGATGTGGCTCAGAACGGTTGTTTTCAAACGTTGGTCTGGCAACACAGGCTATGTTGTACGAGGTGGGTGCAATTACCGTACTTCCGCCTGGTTACCTGTGTTGTGGTTATCCGCAAACTTCTGCTGGGAACCACGATAAAGGGCAGGAAATTACCGCTGATAATCGTGTGTTGTTTCATCGAGTGGCCAATACACTGAATTATCTTGATATTAAAACGGTGATCGTGTCTTGCGGTACTTGCATGGACCAATTGCAGAAGTACGAATTCGAGAAGATTTTTCCTGGTTGCCGTCTGCTTGATATTCATGAGTACCTGATGGAAAAAGATATGCGTCTACAAGGTGTCACCGGTACACGTTACATGTATCACGACCCATGTCATACGCCAATGAAAACCTACAAACCGTTAGATGTGGCTAACAAGCTGATGGGGCAGGAAGTTCAGCTCAATGATCGTTGCTGTGGTGAGAGTGGTACATTCGCTGTTGCCCGCCCAGATATTGCTACACAGGTAAAAATGCGTAAGCAGGAAGAGCTTGAAAGTGGCATGGCTAAAATGGGGTTAACTGTTGGGAATCCTGAATCCACGGTGAAAATTCTGACTTCATGTCCAAGCTGTCTGCAGGGTTTATCCCGCTATGGCGAAGATACTGGTATTGAGGCTGAATATATTGTCGTTGAAATGGCGAAATATATTCTCGGTGAGAACTGGATGGAAGAATATGTGCAAAAGGCCAATAATGGCGGTATAGAAAAAGTATTGTTGTAAAAATTAAGGCCATCTTACTGATGGCCTTAATTTTTTATAAAAAATATTTTTGATTAATGGAGAAATAAAAATGAATAATTTAATAAAGATGTCGTTTCTAAGTTTGATAATGATTGTTAGTTTTAGCGGGTGTAAAAAAGCGGAAGAAAATACAGCGGAAATCGCGAAAGAAACAATTACAGAAATTAAAGAGAATACAATTGACGCTGCTAAAGCAGCTGCAGTTGCGACAGAGCAAGCCGCCAAAGATATCGCTGAAGCAGCAGAAGAACAATCAGACGCTGTTTTATCTCCAGCAGAGGATGAAACAAAAGACAAGTAACAAGTTGTCTGGCTTAAAAGGGCGGCATTACTTCGTTTTTTAGAAGATCATGATTGCCCGGATAATGTAGATTACACGCATATATCAGCGGATGTTCGAAATACAGCAGCCAAGTGTTGATAGCGTGTGTTTTTACAGTAAATTGCTTCGGTAACCCGTGATTAATGCACTGTTTTAATACATTATGCACATTAGGCATGCATGAACTGCAGTCATTATTTAGTCAAAACAGATCATTAAACTTGGCTCAAGAATCAATATCGGCTTAATTCTTGAGTGTTTTAGTATGTCATATAAACTTCATCTCCTAGTCTCTAAACTGTCATTGGCACGGATTATGCTGATTACTCAATGCAGTACCCATCAAACTTGATGATTAGGAGGTCTAAAATGAAAAGTTTATTTAAACGAACGCCGTTACTAGTAAGTGCAATATTGGCAGTAGGAGCACTCACGGTTTTTGCTAAAAATAGCCCTACATTTGATATACACACCAGCGTGATTTCTAAGGCTGCACAAAGTGAAAAGGGTGTGATTTTAGTCTTGTCAGAACGCGGTGAGATTGCTGCAGAAGCGGCCTATTTGCTGTTAGCACAAACCAAGCAAAACGAAGGTTATGCTCCTTTACTGCTGGCGGTAGAAAGCGATAAAGTGGCCGGATATACAAGTGCTTTGGGATTGCCTGGTTCTTCATCATTGCCGGCTGTGATTTTTTTCAATAAATCCGGTAAAGAGATTGTACGTGTAGTAGCTGCTAAATCTGCAATGACCAAATTTGTTCAATTGCAAGATCGCGTAAGTTAGTATGGCTAGCACTTGTAAATAAGGCAGTAATCAATTGAGTAGTAATGCGTTTGCTTTGCTGCCTTATCTTTAGTGTGAAAATCACATCATCTGAATTAACATCAATCTGAACTTGGTAAGGTCTTAAAAAGGCAGGAATACTGCAGTGGCAAGGTTCTGCATGACGCGTGAAATGAGTCGTTGTGACTTCTCAGCCAGCGAAATTGCATATAAATCAGTACGTCCAATCATTTTTCCAAATTCACGTTCAAATGACAGGTTCTTCTCTGTTTCGTTAATCTCATTGGTCAGTAAATAAAGCATGCCATCCTGATTGCGTGCATTTGACAGTTTCCATGCAGCAATTTCAATGTTTCTGGCAACGTTATAAATACGTTGGGGATCGATGCTGTCTGTGAAATAAAAATCAGTTTTATTGTTATGCGCTTTGAGTAGCATGGTATGCAACCCAACGATAAACGGGAGCACGCGATCACCGGTATATTCAGGTTTGAATGTTAGAAAAATTGCATCAGTGCCCTGTAGGTTATTGATCTCAGGAAACTGATATTGATGTTGTGCGCCGCCATCAAACACCCAGGTTATCATTTTCTCCGCGGGATCTGATGTGCTCTTTTGCAGTTCATGAGGATTTCTCTTATAAAGTTTCAGCATCAATATGCGTAAACTTTCAGTATTTTCGCGCATTTCTACATCGGCCATGCGGTCAAAGTCGCTTTTCCCAAGCTGGTTAATTGTGCTGCGGTCTTGCTGCTGGGGCACAACTTTTTTTGTTCCAGTATTAGATAAAGAGGTGGTTGTACATGCTGCAAATGTAAATACCAGAGTAAAACTGAGTGCAAAGTTGGCGATGGCTTTCATGCAGTTAAAAGCTCCATAAATTTAATCTGTGCAAACTATTTTTGTAAAATACGTGATTCCGGAAAAATTGCACTAAAAGTGCTACCTACGCCAAGTTCGCTAATGATTTCAAGTTTTGCCTGATGCCGGGTAAGAATATGTTTGACAATAGACAAACCAAGCCCGGTACCTCCGGTTTCGCGACTTCGACTACGGTCAACACGGTAAAAACGCTCCGTAAGTCTATCAATATGCTGTTGTTCTATGCCTATGCCATTATCAGTGACGCTGAAAACTGCTTGTTTATTGCGCAGTTGCCATGAAATATGAATCTCGCCACCTTCGGGAGTATAGCGTATTGCATTGCTGACTAAATTGCCAAGCGCGCTTTGTAATTCATCGACAGCGCCAACCAGGTCGAGTTGTGGGGTCGTTTCAGCGCTAATTTTATGTTTACCTTGGCTTAGGGCGTTGGCATCATTGAACAACATATTGACCAGTGCTGCCATCTCAATTGGTCTATCTTCAGGAGGTTGCGTATTGCTTTCAATATGTGAAAGTGTAAGTAAATCTTCAATGAGACGTCGCATACGCGTTGTTTGATCTTGCATCATGCTGAAGTAGCTGCGTATGCTGTCAGGTATTGCACCCTCCATATCGGATAAGGTTTCAATGAAGCCACCTACAACAGTAAGCGGTGTGCGCAACTCATGTGAAACATTGGCAATAAAATCGCGGCGCATGGCATCAACTTTTTCAAGTTGAGTAATATCTCGACTGATTAATAATTTTTGTTTGTTAGCAAGTGGAATCAGCCAAATTTCAAGTATGGCTTCTGCGTTCCTGGAGTCTTTAAGTTTAAAAGGCTCGTCATAAACTTCGTTGTATAAATAGGCAATAAAATTGCTGTTTCTAACTAGATTAACAAGCGGTAAGTACTTATCAGTAGCTAAATTTAAGCCAAGTTGACTCTCTGCGTGAGCAGTACACCACTCAATTTCATTAGTGGCGCTGAGTATGACTAGCCCATCGGGAATTGCATTGGCAACAGTATTAAAGCGTTCCAATGCCGCATGCAATTCAGTTTTTTTAAGGTTGTTATTACGTTCATATTTTAATAATGCGCTGAATACATCTTCCCATAAGCCAAAGCCTTCAGGAATTTCTCGTAAAACGGGGGTTTTAAACCAGCCCTGAAGTTGGTACAGCCCAAAAACTTGAATAGCAAGATAGCCCAAAAGGCCAAATGAGAATGTCAGTAGTGCTGTAACCGTATTGCTAATTAGCCAAAGAAATACACTAATTGCGCTTAAGGCACAGACGAAAAAAAAAGCTTTCCAGCGAACATCAATCACGGATTAAATTTTCAGAGATTATATTTGCCCAATTATAGCGGGCTTTTTTGTCGCAGTAATTTTTTACTATTGGATATTTCAGCATCAAAAGATAGCCTTATCATGCTTTGATAGCTTTAGTCATGCTGTGCAGACAAACGGTAGCCAGCGCCGCGTACAGTTTGGATTAAATCTTCATGACCTGATATTGAAAGTGCATTGCGAAGGCGGCGGATGTGCACATCTACGGTGCGATCTTCGACAAATACCCGGTCGCCCCATACTTTGTCCAGCAACTGGCTTCGCGTATGCACGCGCTCGGCATTGGTCATGAAAAAATGTAGCAGCCTGAATTCGGTCGGGCCTAAATCAATGCTTTTTTGGTTGCCGGTAACGCGGTGCGTGGTTGGGTCCAGGCGCAAGCCATTTAACTCAATGGGGTCGTCGGTCATTTGCGGTGCGCGGCGGCGTAACACAGCCTTGATGCGGGCATTAAGCTCACGCGGACTAAACGGCTTGGTGACGTAGTCGTCTGCACCGACTTCCAAGCCACGCACTTTGTCATACTCTTCACCGCGTGCGGTCAGCATGATGATAGGAATATTTTTTGTCAGTGCATCCGACTTTAATTTGCGCGCAAATTCCAAACCATTCATGCCAGGTAACATCCAATCCAGCAAAATCAAATCAGGGATTGTTTCACGCATGAGGTCTTGTGCTATTTCCACACTTAAGGCGCGTATAGCATTATGTCCTGCTTGTGTAATGTTGAGTGCTAACAGTTCCTGGATTGCTGGCTCATCTTCAACAACTAATATATTGGCTGGCATATTTTTTCCTTAAATAAATTGCCTTATAAACTTTAAGCCTGATTAGTTTATGACGCTAATATGACACATTCATGACAAAGATTAAACACTAATGCATTGGTACCATTCATAACTAAAATTGCCATTTTTTTTATTTTGTTACATTATGTAACGGATTGCTAATATAGAATTAAGCTTAGCGTATCTATGATTAACAACGAAAATAACTGTTTTTAGGGAGTTAATGGAATGCCAGGGTTTTTCTCAAAAGAACATATTACTGCCAATGCAAATTTTAATCGCTGGTTAGTCCCCCCTGCCGCGCTGGCAGTCCATCTTTCAATTGGTATGGCGTACGGCTTCAGTGTGTTTTGGAAGCCGTTAGGCAACGCATTGCAGGATGCAGATGGTAAACCTCTTGCGGCCTGTGCTGCAGGTGCTACAACCTTTGTTGATAAATTGTCAGGTACAGCGAATGCATTATTTGCTACAGACTGCAATTGGACCCAGTTTGATTTGGGCTGGATGTATACCCTGTTTTTTGTATTGTTAGGGTGCTCGGCCGCGGTTTGGGGTGGATGGCTCGAGCGTGCCGGTCCACGCAAGGCTGGCTTGGTTGCTACTTTGTGCTGGTGTGGCGGTTTATTGATTTCTGCTTACGGTGTTTATACTCATCAGTTATGGATGATGTGGCTAGGTTCTGGTTTTATCGGGGGCATCGGGCTTGGGTTGGGCTACATTTCACCAGTTTCCACACTGATCAAATGGTTTCCAGATCGCAGAGGTATGGCAACAGGTATGGCTATTATGGGTTTTGGCGGCGGGGCCATGATTGGTTCGCCTTTGGCAGCCAAGTTAATGACGTATTTTGCCACACTCACCAGTGTAGGTGTCTGGCAAACCTTTGTAGCGCTGGCTGTGATTTATACCGCATTTATGCTGTATGGGTCTTTAGCATACCGAGTACCGCCTTTGGGATGGAAACCAGCGAACTGGACTCCGCCAGCTGCTAAGGAAAACGTCATGATTGCAACGCGTCATGTGCATTTAAAAAATGCACATAAAACCCCGCAGTTCTGGCTGTTATGGATTGTGCTATGCATGAATGTGTCAGCAGGTATCGGCATCATTGGTGCAGCAGCTCCCATGTTGCAGGAAACTTTTGGCGGTGCACTTGTCGGTCAGCCGGGAGTGGGTTTTGATGTGGTGAAGCAGGATGCAGTGATGGCCGCTGCAGTGGCTTCGGTCGGCGCAGGCTTTGTCGGTTTGATTTCAATTTTTAATATTTTCGGACGCTTTGCCTGGGCAACGTCATCGGACAAATTGGGCCGCAAGCGTACTTATTATATTTTCTTTGTTCTGGGCGCGTTGATGTACTGCGCTGCGACTTATGTCGCAGGGTTTAAGTCATTAGCCTTGTTCGTTGCAAGTTTCTGTGTGATTGCCTCAATGTACGGTGGTGGATTTGCCACCATTCCTGCCTATTTGGCTGACATGTTCGGTACACAGTTCGTTGGCGCTATTCATGGACGCCTGCTTACCGCGTGGTCAACTGCCGGCATTCTCGGCCCGGTCGTGGTGAATTACCTGCATGACACTCGCTTGGAGGCTGGTGTACCTTTCGACCAAATTTACGCGCCTATCTTCTTGACGTTGGCTGGTTTGTTGGTAGTTGGTTTTATCGCTAACTTGCTGGTGAAGCCTGTTGCTGATAAATACTATATGACAGATGCTGAACTGGAACTGGAGCATCAATTGGCACACGACCAATCCATCGCTGCAAAAGCAGGTAGCAGTGCCGACAAAGTTGCAGCAGTTTCAAAATCAGCCAGTCATCCGGTACTTGCAGTCTTTGCATGGGCGTTGGTGCTTATTCCCATTAGCTATGGTGTATGGAGCACAATTCAGAAAGCATGGATTTTATTTAATTAATTCAATTGAGTAACACATACTGAGTGTTGTTGGCCCTGCTGGGCCCATTTGATATTGGTTAGCAGGTGGTAAGAATACTCGGCAAATATAAAGCGCTGAGTTCACTAACGATATGCGGTAAAATACGGCTTTATGAAATTAGAAGCAAATTAAGGGAAGTTGAAGACGTGAGAGAAATTGAGAAGAACCTGAATGGCAAAGGTATGCAGGTCGGCATAGTGCTATCAAGATTTAACAGTAATATTGGTGATGGCTTGCTGGAGGCATGTAAAAGTGAGTTGCTCAAGCTAGGTGTAGCCAATGACGATATTACTATCGCGACCGTACCTGGCGCGCTGGAAACGCCACTGATATTGCAGCATATGGCATTGAGCGAAAAGTACGATGCGTTGATCGCGCTAGGAGCCATTATTCGTGGTGAAACTTATCATTTTGAGGTGGTTGCAAATGAATCAGCGCGCGGCATTTCCGAGGTGCAATTGAATACTGGCGTGCCGGTTGCCAACGCGGTACTCACCACTGAGGATGATGATCAGGCGATTGCCCGTATGCACATTAAAGGCGCAGAAGCTGCTCAGGTGGCTGTTGAAATGTTTAATTTGGTAAGAGCATTATGATCGATTCAAAGAATCCCATTACTAGCCTGGTTGTTGAAAAAGATGAGGGTGAGGAAAAATCCGCTCATAAAACCAGAACTGCATCCGCTAAAAAAAGTGGCAGTAAGAATCGCAGAAAATCACGAGAGCTAGTACTAAAAGCGGTATATCGCGGCATGTTGAATCAATCAGAGCTATCGCAAATATTTCGCGATATGACCGATGACCCTGATTACAATAAAGCTGACGAAGCCTATTTCAGGCAATTATTGCAGGGAGTGACCACTCACCTTGATGCGATTGATAACAAACTGGTGAATTTTATTGACCGGCCTATTGTGGAGCTAAGCCCGGTAGAGCATGCCATTTTACGTATTGCTGGATGTGAGCTGATGTTTGATTTTAGTATACCGTATCGCGTAGTGATTAACGAGGGTGTGGAGCTCGCTAAAATTTTCGGCGGCACCGACGGGCATAAATACATTAATGGTGTGCTGGATAAATTTGCTGCAGATGTGCGTGAGGCAGAAGTTAAAGCCGCAAGAAGTTAGCGGCATTCAATGTATCAGTTGAGTGAATGCGGTCATTGCTTGGAACATATCATTCAACGCTTTTGTCAAAATGAAGAACGACGAAAGTCAGATGGCAAATATGAATTTAAGTGATGCGCTTGATATAGTTCGCTTAACTGATATAGGTTTATTGCGAGATCATAACGAGGATGCCATCGCCAGCGATGATGATATTGGTTTGGTCATTCTTGCGGATGGTATGGGCGGATATAAAGCTGGTGAAGTTGCCAGCGAAATAGCTGTGTTGAGCATCACAGCAGAGTTAAAAGAGGCAATTTCGGATTCTCAATCTGGCCATGCCGCCGCCGCATTGGACACGCTACGATCAGAAGCCCAATTAATCGTAGATGCTGTCACCAATGCAAATTCCGCGATTTATAATGTGTCGCAAAACTATCCGCACTGTGCCGGTATGGGTACTACACTGGTACTTGGTTTGTTCGCTAATAATAAATTGTTGGCTGGGCATATTGGCGACTCACGCATGTATCGGCTACGCAACCAATTCTTAGTGCAAATTACAGAAGATCACTCTTTACTTCAGGAGCAGATTAAAGCAGGATTGATTACGCCGGAGCAGGCCAAATTTTCCGCAAATAAAAACCTAGTAACCCGTGCTTTAGGAATAGACCCAGATGTTGAGTTGGAACTCAACGAGTTTGACGTTGAAGTGGGTGATGTTTATTTACTTTGTTCAGATGGATTGACGGATTTGGTAGGGGATGAGGATATACAATCCACACTTAATGCTAATTCGTCCAATTTGCTATGGGCCGCAGAAACTCTAGTCCAGATGGCAAATGATAATGGCGGCATGGATAATATTTCTGTCATACTAGTGAAAATTAAAAATTCATTTGATTGTAAATGTTCTTGGTATGATAATTTCGTTGGTTGGTTAAAATAGTAGGGTGGATTATGGCAAAGCTCATTCTTTCTCTAGACGGCGCATTTTTAAGCGAGTATCCGCTCATCGAAGAGCGAACCAGTATTGGCCGCAGACCCACCAATGACATCCATCTCGATAATTTGGCAATAAGTGGCAATCATGCAGCGATAGTGAAGGCCGGCAATGACTTTTATGTAGAAGACCTGAATAGCACGAATGGTACTCTGGTCAATAGTGCCGCCACAAAGAAACACTTATTACAACATGACGATGTGATTGAGTTTGGAAAATTCCAATTAAAGTACGTCGATGAGGCTGCTTCAAATGATGATGAGGCTGCTGGTCTTCCGGCTTTTGAAAAAACCATGATGATCCGCCCATCAGCACTTCAGTCCAATACGCCTCAGCCGCTCGTCAAATCCACTTCATCAGATATGCAAGAAACAGAGCATTCATTTTCAGGTCAGCAAGTTAGTGATCAATCAGTGCCTTCTCCAGCCGATGCTGCAACCACGGCAACGCCGTCAGTTAGTGCTGCTGGCAAGGTGGGGAGAGTACAGGTACTTAATGGGTCGAATAGCGGGCGTGAGCTAGTATTAAATAAAGCGCTGACTACATTGGGTAAGGCCGGCATTCAGGTCGCAGTTATCACAAAACGTCCTAATGGCTATTTTATTACCCATGTGGAAGGGCAGATATTACCAATAGTGAATGGTGTGTCAGCCGGCGCTCAGGCTTACGCACTGAACGACCACGATGTGATTGAGCTGGCTGGGGTGAAAATGGAGTTTTATCTCGCTAATCATTAATCAGGATGCGCGGACATTATAAGAGGTCAAGTTGGTTAATAATATTACACATGGCAATTTTCTTTCATAACAGACTTCTGGATTGACGTTACATTAAATGTTTGATTATCAGCATCCTTACCTGCTAAAACGGCTCGAACGACTCAATGCAATTGGTGTGGCACTATCTGTAGAACGTGATAATCAACGTCTGCTTGAGATGATCCTGTTAGGTGCCCAGGAAATTACAAATGCTGATGGCGGCACGCTTTATACCATACACGAAGATACACATCTTAAATTTGAGATGATGCGTAATAAAACGCTCAATCTATCGCTGGGCGGTACCACAGGTAAAGATATCCCATTTTTGCCGCTGCCATTATATCTGGAAGACGGTAGCCCCAATCTGACGACTGTTGCTGCGCATGCAACCTTGAATAGCAAGACGATTAATATCACAAACGCTTACGAAGCTGAAAATTTTGATTTTTCCGGTACGCGCAAATTTGATGAAAAAACTGGATATCGTTCACAGTCATTTTTAACGATTCCGATGAAAAATCATGAGTCAGAAGTGATTGGTGTATTGCAATTAATCAACGCAATTGATATTGATACCGGGGAAATTATTCCTTTTTCGGTGGCTAATCAAAGTTTAGTTGAATCACTGGCATCGCAGGCAGCCGTTGCGATGACGAACCATAGTTTAATTGAAGGCTTTAAAGGCCTGTTTGAGGCATTTATTGAGTTAATCGCAGATGCAATTGACCAGAAGTCACCCTATACCGGGGGACATTGCAGGCGCGTGCCAGAGTTAACCATGATGCTGGCGCAAGCGGCGATAGATACAAAAACTGGTCCGCTCAAGGATTTTACGCTGGACCCCAATGAGTTTTACGAACTGAAAGTAGCTAGTTGGCTTCATGATTGCGGCAAGGTGACCACACCTGAATCTGTCATGGATAAGCCGACTAAGCTGTCTTCGATTTTTGACCGTATAGAACTCATTGATCAACGTTTTGATTTGGTGAAGCAGCAGGCCGAGAGCGCAATGCTCAAAAAACAAGTGGAATTACTGCACAATAGAGTCGCAGATAAAAATCTTGAGGCTGAATTTATGCAGATGGAAGCTGAGTTTCAGGCTTTTAAATTACAGTGTGATCTTGATCGTGATTTCTTGAGGCAGTCTAACTTTGGCAGTGAAGCCATGACGCCAGAAGATCAGCAGCGTGTGCGGGACATTGGCATGATGGAGATTTTAGGCTCTGGCGGCAATAGAACCACATTTTTGAGTGAGAATGAAGTCTATAACTTAAGTATTGTACGCGGCACGCTCACAGCAGAAGAACGCGAAATTATCAATAATCATATTGATGTGACGATCAGCATGCTTGA
>Ga0209593_10000639_pt1 | contig 15896 bp, 10 predicted proteins | sample PPLLaktember2015_3_FD_187260 | JGI IMG/M metagenome (GOLD analysis project Ga0209593, IMG submission 187260) | Freshwater sediment microbial communities from Prairie Pothole Lake near Jamestown, North Dakota, USA - PPLs Lake P7 Core (6) Depth... | ecosystem: Environmental > Aquatic > Freshwater...
TTCCGACACCTCCCAAAACTTTATAAAAGTATATAATCAAAAGCTTTTGGAAGTCCAGAAACCTTTTCTCGAAAAGGGTTCTGGTCGTCGAAGACAAATCGGGTGGTGGATTGAGGGAAAAACCGGGCATTGAAAAAAAACGGTGGATGATTTAAAATTGAAGCCATGATTAAAACGACGACTCTTTGGCCTGGAAAATGGATACCGCTGTTAGTGCTGCTTTTTATTGCGTTATTGTACCTCATTTTTTTCCCAGTCAATTACGATTTTGATGGGACCGTATTCAGCCAATTCCTTCGTTACGGACTGGCGAAAGGGGATCTCATTACCATCAAACAGCCCCAACACCCGATCTATATGCCGGTAAATTATGCTGTTTACAAGATACTGGATAAACTTTTCGGGTACTCGGTATTGGAGTATTTCCATCTCCAGTTGTTTTCGTTGGTCTTCGGTTTGGCGTTATTGTGGTTTGTGTATAAGATACTGTGTGAAATAACCGGTTACTGGGAAGTCGGAACAGCGGGACTCATATTAACCGCCTCAGCCTATGGGATATGGTATTATACGGTAGAAGCGGAAGTCCACATGCCGGGGCTTTTTTTTACGGCTGCCGGTATGTATGTGCTGTTCTTTAAGACCCATAATAAGGATGGAATAGGGGTGGATATTGCCGCTGCCCTGTGTTTCGTCCTGGCGGTCGGTTTCCATTTAACCAACGGGTTGATGGTTTTTTCGCTTTTTCTTATTTTTATAATAGAGAAGTACTCCTTCAAAAGGATATGCCGTTTTTTTTCGATTTACTTCTTGTTTTTACTGGGTGGTTTTTTGGTTTTCAGTTGGCTGCACCGGTTCAATTTTTTCGATTATTATAGAACCCAGTTCACCGGAGGGGATATACTGGCGGGGTATCGGATCAGTTATTGGAGTGGGAAAACCCCAGTCGCGCTGTGGGAATCCTTTCAATCGGTGGCTCATGGGATTTTATTCCCGTGTTCAAGTTTCCTGGGGGTTATTTCAATTTCGATTTTCATTGGAGGTTTGGCAGTCATCGTGGTGCGGTCTATCAGGCGAAACAAAAACAGCAACAAATTGTTGATTTATGCAGGTTTATGGGCTCTTCCTTATTTTATTTTTTTTTCTTTCTGGGACCACCGGAACATCGAATTTAAACTCCACGTGCTGCTTCCGTTTCTTCTCTTATGGGTTTCATCGTTGGTGGATTTTTTTAAATCGGGTAGGAGGGTGCCTGTGGTGATCCTGTTGGTATTAACGGCGATAATAGGGTTTAGTAATTTTTTTTCCTCTGTAAAACCCTCCGCCGACATCGAAAACAACCGGGAATACGGTTTGGCCGAGGCAGTAAAGAAAAGCACTCCGCCGGGCTCGTTGATAGTAATCGCCGGGTGTGGGCCGCGTGTATCCATCGTGAGTAAAATTTATTTCCCGTATTTCGGGCATCGAAAAACCCTGAACATCGATTGGGTATTGGGGCGTGACAGGCGCATGGAAGAAATTGAAAGATTTTTGAAAAGAGAAAAAGCCCGGGGGGTCCCGGTTTTTATTTTTTCAGATCTTTTGGAAGATGGAGAAGCCGTACGATTACTACTGGAAAACCATCATATCGATGAAACCGGCTATTCCCGATTTCTACGTTCATTGAAACCGGATGAAAAGGAAACGGTGCGGCTCCCGGGAAATTATTATTTAAAGCGGTTTTAATTTATTTTACTATTCTGCGGTGAGGAATTTCGACCATTCGACAGCATCGAGATAAAGAACCGCCAATTTTTCTTCATTCAAATTCAATTGAACGGCAAACCGGGTAAAAACATCCCATTGGGCTTTTTCAAAAGCTTTCACCATTTCCAGGACATCCCGGGTTTCATCCGATCCGCCGAGAAGAACAGCTTTTATATTTTCTTCTAAAGGTAATTCATCCAGTATTTCTTTGAGTGGGCGATCCAGGAAGGTATCCATTAAAGAGAGCATTCCCATCAAAAACAAATCCGCGGGCTGACTTTTCAAATGGAATTCTATGGCGATCAATTCGCAAAACCGGGCTCGAATAATAGCGGTAATCATCAACTCCAGGGGTTTATCCCTGCCGATGCCGCTCATAATAATAATAGTCAGCCACCGTTTTAGTTCGCGTTTCCCCAATAGAATAAGGGCATGGTGAATCGAACGGATGGATACTTTAAAACCATGTGCTGCCGAATTAATAAAACGGAGAAGCTTATAAGTGAGCGAAACATCCCTTTTGACGATTTCTTCGATTTCATTGACTTCGAAAAGCGGGTCGTAGATTTTCCGCAAGACATTGAGGTAATTGGCTTTATAGCCGGGCATTTCCTGCCTGGAGATCAAGGAAGGCTCCTGGAAGAAATACCCCTGGAAAAAGCTGTAACCGATGTTATAGGCTTCTTCAAAATCTTCTTTTGTTTCAACTTTAGAAGCCAGGAAAAAGACATTGGCGGCATCGACATTTTTGAGGATATCGCGTCGATCTTCTTTTGTGGTGGCAAGAAAATCGACTTTAATGATATCCGCCAATTGGATAAAGGGGCGGTAATTCTCTCGAAATATAAAATTATCCAGTATCATCAAATACCCGGAATGTTTGATCCTGGTACACATTTTAATGACATATTCTTCGGGTTCTACAGTTTCCAGGATTTCCACTCCCAGGGCATTTTTGGGAAACAGCAGGGGTATTTGTGCCATCAGTAAGCGTTTATCGAAGTTAATGAAAGCCCGTTTCCCTTCGGTTAAGCGTTGTAAACCGATGAGTAGTCCATTGGCGATAACTTTCAACGTCGCGTATTCATCATTGGTGATTATAGCACGGTTCTCCAGGTCGGAGCGGTACAATAATTCATATGCGAATACTTTTTTATCACGGTCGAAGATAGGTTGACGCGCGATAAAAACTTTTACTCCCTGGGGAGTATTTTTGTCATCTTGCACGGTGCGCCTCACTGAAAGTTGATATTAATAGTAATTTCGAATTGTTTAAGATATCATTATACCATATTTTTTTTAATTCTTAGTCCTATTTGTCCATGATGCCGCTAAGTTAAGACTAATATTCGAATTAAGGGGGCTGTAGTCGGCATCCCCCTCCATTATCCGTTGATCGTGAATCATTGATCGTCGGTCGTCGGCTTCGGGGACCCGTTTAACCGATTTTCGGTCCTCGAAAATTTGCTCGGCAGGGCGTTCCAGGGGCACCGATTTCATCCCGGCAACAGTTTTTGGTCCTACCGCACCATCCGTGATTTTTTTTACAAAAAAGTAGGCTCTTTAAAAAAAGTAAAAAATGTATTATCATTATATACTAATAGATTTCAAAACAAGCCACCCTGTCGTTCCGTGGCAAAACTAACTTTTAGGAGGCATTATGGATTTATCGGCTATTATCCGGGACGTACCTGACTTTCCCCAAAAAGGAATTTTATTCAAAGATATCACCACTTTATTGAAAAACCCCGAAGCTTTCAAACAAGTGATCGATAAGATGGCGGAAAAATACCGCGGCAAAGGAATCGCCAAAGTCGTGGGCATCGAATCCCGCGGTTTTATTTTTGGCGGCGCGGCGGCATACCTGCTGAACTGCGGTTTCGTTCCCGCCAGGAAACCGGGCAAACTGCCGGCTGAAACTATCAGCGAAAGCTATTCGCTGGAATACGGTAAAAATACCCTTGAACTTCACATCGACGCCATCTCCGAAGGAGAAAAAGTCCTGGTCATCGACGACTTGCTGGCTACCGGCGGTACTGCCGCTGCAATAGTTAAAATGGTCGAACGCTTGAAAGGAAAAGTCGAAGCTATCGAGTTCCTGATCGAGCTGGATTTCCTCCACGGGAGAGAAAAACTCAAAGGCTACAACGTCAACAGTCATATCCGGTACTAGGTTATCCATTTTTACCCATAGGAGATTGCAAATGAAAGGCATCCGGGTGCCTCTTGTTATAGTTTTAATAATGATAATGCAGGCCTGGATTTTGAATTCAGCCGGCGCCTCCGCCAACTCAAGCCCCGGCGATATCGGGCACTACCTCTTGATGAAACCGATCGAAAACGCACTCAAAACAGGAAATTTTAAAATCCTGGACGAAATCTCGGAAAAACGCATCTCAGTGGACCTGGAATCCCCTTTCGAGCTAAACGGTTACCTCCCCACTGAAAAACTAATCGATAGCCTGGCTCATATATTTTCGAAATTCGAAACCAAAAACATCGAATGGGTTTCCAGGCAATTGGAAGAAAAATTCTCCGTCCAGTCCTTGAACCTGGTTCTAAAAAATAAGCAGTCTGAAAAGTATGAATATTACAAGATCATTCTTTTTTTGACGAAAAAAGAAAACAAAGAATGGAAAATATATTATCTCAGAGGCTTAAAAATATAATCGGTATCGGCGCTATTGCACTGGTATCGATTATCATAACAGCCGTTGTCTTCTTCGATAAAACAAAAGTCGATGACGAAGGCAATGCTGTGTTTAAGACCCTCTCGAACCGTATTCAAATCATCGAAAATAAACTGGAAAAGCAAATCCGGGAATTCCAGGCCAGGTCCAATGTAGTGTCCCGGGATTTCCGGGAAAAGACCATCGAACATGTACGGATGGATTCGAAAGAAGCATTGATCATCGAGCAAGAAGGAGTAATCGAAAAATATTTCGGGGAGATATATTATTATAAATTCCCACCGCTGCAAGAAGGCGAGTGGGCTTTCATTATCAAAAACCAGGACCTCTATTTCGCCCGGAAAATGGCGGACCATATTTATTATGTATCCTATTTTTGCAACCTGGAAAAAAATGTTTTCCTGGATCAAATAAGCCCCGGTTTTGCTTCCGCCGAAATAAAGTACCATGGGCAGCCTTTACCGGACCAGGTTAAACGGTTTTACTACGATAATGTAAAAAAGATGTTTTTGTACTCCCATTTACTGGCCCCTTCCAACAGTCAATTGACCCTCCAATGTAAATTATCGAAGGATGCCGTAGTGACTTTTTACAAGGAAAAAAGAGGGATGAAACTGTGCATACTGGCCCTGGTGCTCCTGGCGCTTCTTATTGTTTGGTTTTCACGGAAAAGATGGCTGGTGTTAACCCTGGGATTATGTTTCTTGTTGGACCTGTTATTATTGCTAGCTTTAAAAGGGGGTGACGACTTTTATTTCAAATTGAATTTATGGGTGGTAGACCTGCGATTGACATCGATAAGCCAATGTGCGGTACTGCTGCTCATGTTTACGTCGGTTATTTTTTTCCTCCGGGGGCAATTGGGTAGGATAAAAGGGTTATCTTTTTTTCTATTCAACTTTTCCATCATTTTAATATATTCTTTTTTCGACGACATCTTCGATGGGGTTGATTTTAACTATATGGAACTGGGTTTCAACCAATTGATGTTGATGTTTTCGGTGTTTTTGCTCTACCTTTTCCCACTGCTGATGACAGAAGGGGTGAAGAAAGACCTGGACGCAGTGGAGAGAATGAGCGACAAGAAGATTCTAAAGCCTGCGTTGTTCCTGGTGGTTCAATCTGCCATAGCAGCGGCGATATGGGGGAGTTACAGCATACCGTTTGTCAATGCCGGGCTCGTGGTAATGACGGCGTTTATCATGATATTTATTAAGAAGGGGTTTTTCAGCCGGGCCTGGGTGGTATTTTTCGCGGCTATCATTATATATCAATTGGCTTCGGGTTATTCTTTCAGGGAAAAACGGGAGTTTATCGATAAAAATTTGAAGAATATTTTTTTGAATCAAAGCAATTATGCCAAGTTTATAGCCCGCGAGATTGTGCATGAGATCAATTTAAGCAGCAGCGGGGATTTTTATGAATTTTTCCAGGATAACACGGATAAGACGTCGGCAGCATTGGAGACCATCTGGAGGCGAACGATTGCATCGCAAGAAAATATTGCATCCGGGATATTCGTGGTGTCGAAAGATACGAGTGTGTTGAGCTATTTTGCATACCAGATCCCCTTTTTGGAAGTAAAAAGCCGCGCGTTTTTCCCGTTTTGGGCGGTGGAAGATACGACAGCGGAGGTAAACGGGAAAGATATTCCGTTGGCATCGGCTTCTATCAATATTTTTAAAGGTTCGGAATTCCTGGGGAGAATAATCGTCCAGGTTTTGAATTCGCCGGAGCTGCTGCTGCGCTACCAGGAAAAGGTCAATATCTTTACCACAGATAATAAAATAGACGGCCGGGACTTAAGTTATGTAAAATTAAATGCCCGGAACCAGATAGTGGAGAACCCATCCAATATTAATTTTGAAGATATCAACCGGATTTTGCAGCAGGAGAATCAATGGATTAAATTCAAATATATGGGAATCGATTTCGAGGGATACTTGTTTAAGCATAATAAGAATTCGATACTGATTTTCTTCCCCGGCAGTTCTTTGGTAAAAGACCTTTCGGAAATCATTCAATTGTTTCTCTTGATTTCTTTTTTCATCCTGCTTTTTAACAGCCGGAAATTAACGGAAATCAAATGGAAAACCATTTATTATTCCTTCTCGATCCGGGTGTTTTTCTTTTTGATCCTGATATCGCTGTTGACGGCGGTTTTGTTTTCGGTTTTTTTTATCGATTTCAGTTCGCGGTCATCGGAACAAAAAATAACACGGATCGTGTACGAAAACGGGCGAATCGCGCAAGACCTGGCGTATAATTTAATAAAGAGGAGAGGAGGGTTTTCGAAACTCCATTTGTATTCGATATCCGATATATTGAACAGCGATGTGAGTGTCTATGATAATGGGGAACTGCTGGAAACATCGAATTATCGAAAAATCATTAATTCCCAGATACCGATATATCTTCATTCGAAAATATCGACGCTGCTGGATGAAAAGAACCAGAAGTTTGTTCTATTCGAAGAAGAGAAAGGTTTTTACTTGTTTTTTAAGATATATGATTATGTATTTATGGTGGAGATTTCCAATAACTGGGAGAAAGTATTGTCGGAAGAGCGCTATTATACCGATTTTATTATCGTGATGTTCTTCATACTGGTGGTAATCGGTTTTTCTGTGGCGTTCTTTTTCCGCAACAAAATTCTTTCCCCCATCGAAGGTTTAAACCAAGGGATGGCCGAGGTAGAAAAAGGGAATCTCACGCAGCTTGAAAATATTCCTTCCGAAATCGAAATGAAAAACCTGTACATGGGCTTTAATGCCATGATCGACGGTATCCGTGAGCAAAAGAAGAGCGTTTCGGAGATCGCACGGATGAAAACCATTATTAAACTGGGTCGGCGGGTAGCCCACGAAGTAAAAAATCCCTTAACCCCGATCAAACTCTCGGCAGAACAGATCATGCGAGCCCTTAAAGATAAGAACCCGAGATATGAAGAAATCATTCTCCAATCGGTCAATTACATAATCGATGAGACGGATCACCTTAAAAAAGTTTCTTATGGTTTCCTGGATCTTTCCAAATTGGATGAAGTAGACGCCGTTCAATTCAATATGATGGATTTGATCCAGGAAGAGATGTTTAATGTGAGACAGATATACTCGCATATCGAGTTTTCAGTAAAAATAAGCGGTGGAGACAGCGGCGGTAAATTTAGTGTTTCCATGGATAAATTTAAAATAAAGCAAGTGTTGAAGAATTTAATCATGAATTCCATCGAAGCCATCGGAGAAAAAACCGGCAATATCCTGGTATTTTTGAAAAAATATGAAGGGCGGATTTTGATGGAAGTAATCGATAATGGGATCGGGATGGATGAGAATGAGCGTTCCAGGGCTTTCGATGTGGATTATTCGACCAAAGAAGTGGGGACAGGCCTGGGGTTGTTTATAGTGAAGCGGATTATCGAAATCCATAAAGGCAATATCGAGATTTATTCGGAAAAATATAAAGGAACCCGGGTGGTGTTGGAACTCCCGGAAAAGGTAGAAACCGTATAAGCTGGAGGTTAAATGAAAAAACCGGCCCCGTTAAAACCCGGGGATAAAGTGGGCATTTTTGTTCCCTCATCCCCGGTCAGAGAGCCTTACAGGAAATATGGACTGCAAAGGTTGAAAGAAATCGGTTATGATCCCGTCGAAGTACCGGGAATAATGGGAAAGACCGGGTTGGATTTTCTTGCGAAAAAGCCGGGGGATACGTTCAACGATCTTCAATGGTTGTGTGAAGCGGAAGATATCAAAGCGATTTGGGCTGCCCGTGGGGGATATGGGTCTAACTTGCTGCTCCCGCTGTTGGACGGGTTGAAAATGGGGGAGCCCCATATCGTAATCGGTTCGTCGGATGTGAGTTATTTATTATGGTATATCATGGACCGTTTTCAAACCGTGGTTTTCTATGGTCCGATGGCGTATTCTTCCATAGCGGAAAACCGGTTTAATGCCGCCAACCTTGTCGGTGTTTTGAGTAATGATTACACTGAAATCGCTATTCCTTGTAAAACCCTGGTACCGGGGAGAGTAAAAGCGGTTGTGACCGGGGGGTGCCTTTCCAATTTGGTATCGTTGATCGGTACACCGTACTTGCCGCAGTTAAGCGGGCGGATCTTGCTGTTGGAAGATACCGGGGAACGTCCCTACCGGTTGGACCGGATGCTTTGGCAACTGGCCCATGCGGGTATTTTTTCCAACATCAAAGGGCTGATCCTGGGACAATACCCCCAGTGTTTTAAAAATAAAAACGAAAAGGATGTGTTTTTAGAGAGGGTAAAATATTATTTAAATAATCCCGGTGTGCCGGTAGTGGTTGATGCGCCGCTGGGGCATTCCGATAATATCCATACATTTCCATTGGGAATCGAAATTGAAATAGAAGCGGAAGAAGGCCGAGGTTCGTTGGAATCCGGCCGTATTCGAATCCCATCGTGGTAAAGAGAACCGACGTGAAAATAAGAAAAAAAATAAAGGGTGAAAAATGAAGAAGGTTTTTTTGAGCGGTATTGCAGGAACAGGAATGAGCTCGCTGGCCGGTTTGTTTAAAGAAAAAGGTTTCGAAGTCATGGGATCCGATACCCAGTTTTATCCCCCTGTCGATAAGATACTTGAAAACATGAATATAAAACTTTTCAGTCCGTATAATGCGGGGAATATTCCAGCCGGTGTGGATTTTTGTGTAATAGGGAACGTGATTTCCAGGGGTAACCCTGAAGCGGAACACATATTGAACGGCGGTGTCGATTATTATTCGATGGCAGAAGCCTTGTACCGTTTTTTTATTTGCGGGAAGAAATCGGTGGTAGTGGCAGGCACTCATGGTAAAACCACCATCACCTCATTTATTTCATATCTTCTTCACTATGCGGGGCGAGATCCCGGTTTTTTCATCGGCGGTAAGCCCCAGGATTTCGATTCCAATTATAGAAATGGGGGCGGCGATTGTTTTGTAATAGAAGGCGATGAATACGAGACCGCGTTTTTCGACCGATCATCGAAGTTTTTGAAGTATCATCCCTATTATTTAATACTCAGTGCATTGGAGTACGATCACCTGGATTTTTTTACTTCCGAGGCCCTCTACCTGAACGCTTTTCGAAACCTGGTGAACCAGGTCCCGTCCAAAGGCTTGATCATTTTAAATTCCGATTACCCCATGGGACTCGGCGCCGTAGAAAAGGCATTTACCCCGGTAATAACGTATGGGACGGCAGGTTCCCCCCAATACCTGCTTAAGAACATCGAATACCGTCACGATAGATACCGGTTCACCCTGGCCGGGAAAGAAGGAGAATTGGATTTTTCCACTTCTTTAGTGGGGAAGTACAATACCTGGAACTTAACCGCCGGGATCATCCTCGGCCTTCATCTCGGGATCCCGGTTCAAGTTATCCGGGAAGCCGTGGAGACCTTTAAAGGGGTGGAAAGGCGTTTGAACCTCATTAACCGCCTTTCCAATACGTTGTTTTTCGAGGATTTTGCCCATCACCCGACATCGATTAAAGAGGTTTTAAACGGGGTCCGGGAAATTTACCCCCACAAACGGATCATCGTGTTATTTGAACCCAGGAGCTGGAGCTTGCGCCGGAATTTTTTCCAGGACCGTCTGGCCGAGAGCTTCATGCCGGCAGACGATATATTTATTAAGGAGGTCTACCAAAAAGAAAAAATCCCGGGTCACGAACGCCTGGATGTCGATAAAATTAAAGATACCCTGGTACAGCACGGGAAAAACGTTGTTGTTTTCGATGATTCGACGGAAGTAAAAAATTTTCTCAGCTCGCTGGATGTCGATAGAGAAAATGTGGTACTGGTTCTTTCCAACGGGAGTTTCGACGGCATCCCCGACTTTGTTAAAAACTTACCGCCAAGGGCTATTGTTTAACCCTGGACCCGGACACCGAAAAACTTTTTATAGGAGTCGCTATTTGTTTGTAAAAATATTTGGTTTAGTATAAAATAATGCATTATGAAGAAAAATATGGGTTTTCGTGCCATTGGCTTAAGAAACAAAGCTTTCATTATAGTCAGCCTTTTAATCGCACTACTCTCATTGGTATTTTTATACAATAATATTCAATGCCGGGATAAAGAACTCCAGCACGTCGGCGATATCTACAGCCAGCTTATGCAGGAGTTCTACAACACCTCGAAAATCCACGTGGACTTTGCTTATTTTTCTGCAATACAGCGCCTCATTTCACAAAAAGAAATCATCGCCGCTTTCAACCGCCGCGACTCCGGGACCCTATACCGGTTAAGCCTCTCTTTCCTGGGGTCTCCCGGCGGACGGGTTTCACTTCTTGAAGAAATCGCCTGGTATTATCCGCGAAACCTTGAAAGAGTGAGTATTACCACTGGTCAACCGGGAAAGGAAACCCCCATCGATCCCGATCAAACCATGTTCATTAAACAGGTAATAAAAACGCGGAAGCAGTCCGGCACATTTCACCGATCCGGGGAAAAATTGACATACCGGGTTGTGATGCCGTTCGAATCCGCCGATTCATCGTGGGGGGCAGTGGAATTTGTTCTAAACCCGATGGGCCTCCTGGAGGGTTTCAGGAATTTATTAAACCTCGATACAACGATCTTAATCGAATCCGGCTCTCCCATTTCACCCGGTTTTCCATCCCGTTTTCCACGCGTACGAATTGCCGGGAAAGAATTTTTAGTGGATACAAAACTCCCCGGGAACCTGGTAAATATTTTAAAAGGCTTAAAAGAAGTGGGTATAGATTCGAGATTCTCGGAAGTACCCTACCAGGATAAATTTTTTATCCTTCATCACCGTTTGAATTTTTTCGATTATAAAGGGCAATTGGCGGCGAAGGTTTTTTCTCTCCAGGATGTCACCTCCACACATAAAAAAATAAAGAGATCGATTTTTAATTTTATTTTACTAACAGTGTTTATCCTGCTGCTGGTGTTTCTTTTCCTTTTTCATAACATCCGGAAACTAATGGATACCTTGTTTAAGAGAGAAGAGCAGCTAAAAGCCATCAACCAGCAATTGGAAATAGAGATTTTCGAACGAGAGGCCATCGAGTCGGAACTCAAAACCCACCGGGATCACCTGGAAGAATTAATCGCGGAAGGAACCCGGGAGTTGGAAATAAAGAGCCAGGAAATCGAAGCCAATGAAGAAAAACTGCGGACCATCACATCGGCGATCCAGGACGCCATCGTAATGGCCGATTCCTACGGGACCATCATATTCTGGAACCCTGCCGCGGAAAGGGTTTTTGATTACTCCCCCTCGGAAATGGAGGGGAAAGATTTCTTCCAACTTATCTCCCCCTCGGTTTATTTTCACACTTTCCCGGATTTCCTGGAATACATCCAATCCAAAAATATGGGGAATACCTACAGCGGGATAATCGAGGTGGAATGCAAACGGAAAAACAGCGTATCTTTCCCGGCAGAAGTCATGATATCGGAAGTGGAAATTCACGGGAAATCCAATATTATCGTATTACTGAGAGATATTACCCAAAAGAAAGAAGATGAAATACAAAAACGCTTATTACTCCGTGCGGTGGAACAAAGCAGTGCGGCTATAGAAATCGCCGATATCGACGGGATTATTACTTATGTCAACCCGAGATTTTCCCAGATAACCGGTTATTCCCGCGAAGAAATCATCGGGAAAAATACCAACATTCTTAAATCCGATTTTAACCCCAAAGAAGACTATAAAGATTTATGGCAAACTATTACCGCTGGAAAGGATTGGCACGGCGAACTGTATAACCGGAAAAAGAACGGCGATCTTTATTGGGATTCCACTTTAATTTCACCCATCAAGAATTCCCAGGGCAAAATCACCCATTTTATAGCGATTAAAGATGATATCACCGAACGAAAAAATATGGAAGTGGAGTTATTAACCGCCAAAGAGTCCGCTGAAGCTGCCAGCCGTTCAAAGGGCGAATTCCTGGCCAATATGTCCCACGAAATCCGAACCCCCATGAACGCGATTATCGGCATGACCGAATTGGCGCTGGGAACCAACTTAACCCCCGAACAAAAAGAATACCTGGAAATCGTTCAACAAGCTTCCCGGTCTCTTTTAAAACTGTTGAACGACATCCTGGATTTTTCAAAAGTCGACGCCGGGAAACTCATCCTCGAATCCTATACCTTCAGCCTCTTGAAAACTATCGGCGAAACGGCTAAAACAATGGCTGTCCAGGCCCATTCCAAAAATATCGAACTGATGTATAACATCGAAGCCGATGTCCCGGATCTCTTAATCGGAGATGCACTGAGATTGCGACAGATAATCGTCAACCTCATCGGGAACGCCATAAAATTCACGGAAGAAGGCGAAATAATCCTAAAAGTCGATGTCCTGGAAGAAGGAATCGAAAATAAAATCTTACTGCACTTCGTCGTGTCCGATACCGGGATAGGAATCCCCGAAGATCAAATGGTTAGTATATTTGAAAAATTTTCCCAGGTGGATTCCTCCACTACCCGGAAATACGACGGGACCGGTTTGGGACTGGCTATCAGCTCGAAATTGATCGAACTCATGGGCGGAGTAATATGGGTTGAAAGCCCTTCCACATTCCCCCATTTCGCGAAAATCGGCCCCGGCAGCACCTTCCACTTTACTACATTATTTGAAGTCAGTAAAGAAGCCACCGGTTTAACCCAGGAAGAAATATCCCAATTGAAAGATATTAAACTCCTTATCGTCGATGATAATGAAACAAACCGGAGATTCCTGGTAGAAATATTAATAAAATCAGGACTAAAACCGGAACCCGCCAGGTCCGGCGCCGAAGCCATCGAGATGATTAAAAATAAATGCCCAAAGGGCAAACCCCCCTTTTATCAATTCATTATCCTCGATTTTCGAATGCCCGAAATGGATGGCAGTATGGTGTTAAAACATATCAGGCAAGAACTTGGACTGGATATCCCCATCATTTTACTGACCTCCGGCATTCAATCCGAAGACCTTTCCGAATTCAAACGCCACCGCGCCGTAGCCCATTTGCTGAAACCCATTAACTCCCGGGAATTATTCGAAACCATGCTGGGCATGCGAGGTTATAAAAATATTCCCGATGGTCAAAAAAACGGGGACCCCGAAGTAGAAAACCCGGTTGCAGCAGACAAAGGCCAAATCCGGGTACTGGTCGCGGAAGACAATACTATAAACCAGAGACTGATCAAACGACTGCTGGAAAACGAAGGATATTTGGTCCGGATCGCCGGCAATGGACAGGAAGCCGTAGACCTCTTCCTGTCTCAAAACACGATACCGGGGGAAAAATTTCATTTAATCCTGATGGATATCCAGATGCCCACAATGGACGGCGTGGAAGCAACCCGACGAATCCGGAAAATCGATAAAAAAATCCCTATTATTGCTTTAACAGCACACGCAATGAAAGGAGATAAAGGCAAATTTCTTTCCGAAGGAATGGACGATTATATATCGAAACCGATTGAAAAAACACTCCTGTTCAAAACCATCAATAAATTTGTCGCTGCGCTGTCTTAGGATTCGAATTCTTCTGCCGTCACAGGATTGGTGAGCATCCCGATTTTTTCAATATAAATCGAAACCACATCCCCGGCTTTCAAAAAAACAGGCGGGATACGGGTAAAACCGATCCCATGGGGCGTACCCGTCAGGATGACGGTCCCGGAAAACAGCGTGATGGATTGGCTTAAATTACTAATAATGGTGGGAATATCGAATATCATGTCGGAGGTATTGGAATCCTGGTAAACTTTTCCATTGATGTCCGATTGAATAGATAAAGCGTGCGGGTTGGGAATTTCATCCCGTGTTACAATCCAGGGTCCTAAAGGACAAAACGAATCAAAGCTTTTACCGCGAGTCCATTGGGTTTTCTGCTTCCGAATTTGCCAATCGCGCGCACTGACATCATTGGAACAAGTATAACCCAGTACCACATCCATGGCTTCCTCTTTCGAGATGTTTTTCACCGTTTTCCCGATCACAACCGCTAATTCCGCTTCGCAGTCTACCTGGTGAGGACCGATTTTGGGGAGGAAAATCGGGTCTCCCGGCCCAATCAGGGCCCCTGTGGCTTTTAAAAACATGACGGGAATTTCAGGAAGCTGGATACCTGTTTCCGCTGCGTGCCGTTTGTAATTCATCCCAATCCCGAGAATATTCGGCGGAGTAACCGGTGCCAGTATTTTTTTGATTTTTAACTTCTGATAGGTCACTTTAAACGCTTCGAAAATACTGCCGCGAATAACAAAAGCCTTTTCATCGTCAGGAGAATCGATAACCCCCCAATACACCTGGTTATCCTCTGAGCAAAACCTGATTAATTTCATCGATCGTTACCTTATCTTCACCTTTATCGGTTAATATAATTAAAACGCAATAGGTATTTATTATAACACAATTTTATCGTTTAAATGAAAATTAGAAAGTGGAGATTTTTTATTTCCCCGGAGAGCAAAAAAAAACGAAAAAAATATCATTTTTAAATTTTTTTTTGAATTCTCTCTTGAATTAAAGAATGAAAACAGGTATAATCGCTTTTTAAAAAAATAAAGTCTCCGAATAGAGCCATTGACAAACACAGTATAGTTGTGGTATACTCTTTTTTTGATGTGCTGGCGTAGCTCAGCAGGTAGAGCAGCTGATTTGTAATCAGCAGGTCGGGGGTTCGAGTCCCTTCGCCAGCTGTGAGTCACGATTGTGATTTGAAGTCGATAACGAAAATGAATGGGCAGGTTCCAGAGCGGCCAAATGGGACGGGCTGTAAACCCGTTGACGTACGTCTTCGGTGGTTCGAATCCGCCCCTGCCCAGCTTTGCGGGAGTGACTCAGTGGCTAGAGTGTTAGCCTTCCAAGCTAATTGTCGCGGGTTCGAATCCCGTCTCCCGCTAAAAACGCCCTCGTAGCTCAGTGGTAGAGCGCCTCCTTGGTAAGGATGAGGTCATCAGTTCAAGCCTGATCGAGGGCTTTTCCCCCGACTTATTTTGCGCGATTTTTTACTATATAAATAATTAGGAGGTAAGGTATGACAAAGGAAAAGTTTGATAGAAGAAAGCCGCATTTGAACATCGGTACTATCGGTCACGTCGATCATGGTAAAACTACCCTAACAGCCGCAATTACTAAAATTCTCAGCAAACGCGAAGGATCAAAAGTCAAATACCGTGACTTCTGGAGCATCGATAACGCCCCGGAAGAAAAAGAACGTGGAATCACGATCCAGATCGCCCACGTCGAATATGAAACCGATAAACGGCACTACGCACATATAGATTGCCCCGGCCATGCCGACTATGTTAAGAACATGATTACCGGAGCCGCACAAATGGATGGAGCGATCCTGGTGGTAAGCGGAGCCGACGGCCCGATGCCCCAAACCCGTGAGCACATCCTGCTGGCCCGCCAAGTGAACGTCCCCTTTATCGTCGTGTTTATGAATAAATGCGATATGGTGGATGA
>Ga0209593_10000641_pt1 | contig 15873 bp, 10 predicted proteins | sample PPLLaktember2015_3_FD_187260 | JGI IMG/M metagenome (GOLD analysis project Ga0209593, IMG submission 187260) | Freshwater sediment microbial communities from Prairie Pothole Lake near Jamestown, North Dakota, USA - PPLs Lake P7 Core (6) Depth... | ecosystem: Environmental > Aquatic > Freshwater...
AAAGAAAAAGGAGAACCGAGTGTCAAACTGGCCAATTATGGAGGAAATGTGGGGACCACGACGCCGGTGGGCCGGTACCCGGATGGAGCAACCCCGCTTGGATTGATGGATATGGCAGGTAATGTGTGGGAATGGATGGCGAATTATTGGGATGAAAAGACAAAAGCCCCCGCGCTGCGGGGTGGCTCGTGGCTCAGCAATGATGGCAATCTTCGCTGTTCCGCCCGCAGCTACCTTTATCCCGATTGTTGGGACGGCAACTCCTACGGGTTTCGGGTTGTGCGGTCCCAGTTATTTTAAAATGGACCTCTGGGACTCTGTCCATCTGGGACCCTGGAAAAAAGATAATGAGGATTGATGAATGATGAGCCCCCGTGCCGCAGGCACGTTAAATAAAACAGGCGCGAAGCGCCTCGATTAAAAATTTGTTGGAGTAGAATACGAATGAAAGACAACGAAAATGAAATGCTGATAATAACCAAAGGATATGATTTTTCGAAATGGCTGCTGCACCATACGGGGAAATTCCCTAAAAGCTGCCGTTTCAGCCTTGGGGTGAAGATTGAAAACGGGATACTGGATTTTATCGAGATCACAACGGTGGCGAATATGAGAAAGGAGAAATTACCGATGTTAAAACGGGCGGATGAAGTATTGGCACGTATCCGGATATTATTTCGGTTGAGTTTCGAAATGAGGTTTATTAACTTGAATTCTTATGAATATGGAAGCCGGCAATTGGTGGAGTTGGGAAAAATGTTGGGCGGTTGGATGAAGAGTCCCAGGTGAGTACTATTTGGAGAAGAGCCGGACTGGAGCCCCCGCGCTGCGGGGTGGCTCGTGGAGCGGCGATGATGTCTATCTTCGCTGTTCCGCCCGCAGCTGCAATGTTCCCGATTATTGGAACCACTACAACGGGTTTCGGGTTGTGCGGTCCCAGTTATTTTAAGATGGACCTCCGGCACCCTGGAAAAAAGATAATGATGAATCGTGATTGATGATTGATGAATTGGGGTTTTGTTTCACGGCTGCTTCGCAGCCGACTGAAAACGGATAACGAATAACGGATAACGAAAATTTGTGGCGCTTCGCGCCGATTTGTTTCACGGCTGCTTTGCAGCCGACTGAAAACGGAGAACGAATAACGAATAACGATGATTGATGAATGATGAGTTATGAATTAAAAGATTTTTAGGACTTTTGAATTATTGACCGCAATTCCATTGTAAAAAAACTGTGCGTGACATATTGAATTATCAATGAATTTCCTGTATAATTCGAATTCGATGTTAAAATGCTAATCGTTTGGGCTCGAGGAGCAAGTGCCGGGAAAAAAAATCTTTATCAGTTACTCGAATCATGATGCCGCTGCGGCTAAAAAACTCTGCTCCGAATTAGAAAAAAAAGGCGTAGATTGTTGCATTATCCCACGAGACATCGATCCGGCTTTAAACTATGCGGAAGCGATTTTCGATGCCATTACCGAGAGCGGCGGCTTACTGCTGGTGTTTTCAAGGAATTCCAACAATTCAAAAGATGTACTGAGCGAAGTTCGCATTGCATTTAAAAAAGATATACCGATCTTTCCTTTGCGAATCGAGAATACGGAGCTTTCAAAATCGTTAGAATATTTTTTGGGGATAAGCCAGTGGCTCGACGCCTACGAGTCCCCACTGGAGAACTATTTTCCCGCGATTACTGCGGCTGTATCGAAACTGGTTAAAACAATGGAACAGGCCGAAAATGCCGATGGTGAGAAAGCAAAAAATAATACCCCTACAGGAACTACAACTCCTCCGGCAACCCCTGGAACCCCGGCAAAATCCATAATTCAAGAAAGCGAAACCAAACCCGAACCGGTCGATTTGCGTTTACAAAATACCTTCCGAAATCCCATCGAAGACAACGTGGAATATATTAAGGTCCCCGGCGGGTCCTACATCTACTCGGTTTCAGAAAAGGTTGAAACCGTCCCGGACCTCTATTTCTGCAAATACCCGGTAACCAACAAACGCTATAACCGGTTTATCGCGTACCTGGAAGGAAAAGAAAAAGAGCTGGAAAGGATATTCCCGTTGAAGATGTACCTGGAAAAACTATCTATTTTTTCCGAATCTATCCCCGGTTTCAGGGAATGGCTGGGTAAAAACCGGGACGAATGGAGAGAGAAGCTTCGCTCGCGAATGGATGATAAGAAATTCCTGGGAGACGATCAACCCGTGGTACGTGTGACCTGGTTCAGCGCAAGGGCGTACTGCTCCTGGTTGTCCTGCATGGAAGCTGCGAAGTCCGGCGACAAAAAAATGGACGATATGCGGAAGCTGTCGGGCATTTATAGGCTTCCCACCGAAGTGGAATGGGAGTGGGCTGCGGGGGGTGAACCTGTCGGTCCTGCAAAGCCCGTGAGGGAATTCCCCTGGCCCAAAGAAAAAGGAGAACCGAGTGTCAAACTGGCCAATTATGGAGGAAATGTGGGGACCACGACGCCGGTGGGCCGGTACCCGGATGGGGCAACCCCGCTTGGATTGATGGATATGGCAGGTAATGTATGGGAATGGATGGCCAATGATTGGGATGAAAATACGAGAGCCCGCGCGCTGCGGGGTGGCTCGTGGTACTACGATGCTTTCAATCTTCGCTGTTCCGCCCGCGGCTACTATTATCCCGGGGTTTGGCTCAGCGTCAACGGGTTTCGGGTTGTGCGGTCCCAGTTATTTTAAAATGGACCTCTGGGACTCTGTCCATCCGGGACCCTGGAAAAAAGATTTCGATGGATTTATTCGCAATTTTTTTCGGTTAAGAAACTACTTGATAAACTCCGTGAGCTCCGTGAGAGACCTCTTTTCGTGCCGCAGGCACGTCAAACAAACCGGCGCGAAGCGCCGCAAAATCCAGTTCATCGTTATCCGTTATCCGTTTTCCGTCGGCTGCGAAGCAGCCGTGAAACAAAACGGCGCGAAGCGCCACAAAATTCCAATTCCAATAACCAAGGAGCCTGACCATCCCACGAAACCTCGCACAATAATCTTGCGCTGCAACAAATCCCCGCTGTGCGGGGTCCTCCGTGTTCCCCGTGAGCTCCGTGAGAGACCTCTTTCCGTGCCGCAGGCACGTCAAACAAACCGGCGCGAAGCGCGCCGCTTCCTTCCCGGCTTCGGCGGTAAAAAAATAAACGGTCAAACGCCTAAATTCGTCATCAGTTTTGTCAGAACCCTTTTGTAAAAGGGTTCCGACACCTCCCAAAACTTTTATAAAAGTATATAATCAAACGCTTTTAGAAGTCCAGAAACCTTTTCTCGAAAAGGTTTCTGGTCGTCGAAGACAAAACAGGTGGTGGATTTTGGAACGGCCAAACGGTTGACAAAAAGACAACTTTTTCATATTATATGAGAATGAGAGGCAATCATATAACATGAATGAATCGGAATTAAAACAAAAAATCGAAAAGGGCGAAGATTTTCACACGGAATTCAAAGAAAACCTGGGCAATAAAGAAAAAATCATTAAAGAAATCGTGAGCTTTGCCAATACCGACGGAGGTCAACTGATTTTCGGCGTGACCGATACGGGGGATATTCCCGGCGTCGAAAATGTAGACGAATCCATGAGAATAATCGACGACCTGGCTTACCAACGGTGCGAACCGCCGATTACCATGGTTATGGAAACAGTGAAAATCGATAACAAGACCATCTTAATTGCCAATATCCCAAAGGGTTCTCATCGCCCTTACAGGACGTCCGGGGGAATTTATTACATTCGATCTTCCAACCGGTGCAGGCAGGCATCACGTGAAGAACTCCTACGCCTTTTCCAGGCCGGGGAAAGCATCTATTACGATGAAACCACGGTTCACCGCGCCCATTTTAACGACCTGGACCCGGATTCCTTCGCGGAATTTTTACACCGATATATGAACATCAAAGCCAACGAATCGGAAATAAACAACTATTTAAAAAACCTCCGCCTGATCGACGAAAACAATATCCCTACAACAAGCGGTATTTTATTCTTCGGGAAAAAACCCCAATTTTTCTTTCAAAGCTCCCGGGTCATTTGCGCCTATATCAGGGGAACAGACCTGGCAGTTCCTCCTTTCAACAAAAAAGACATGATGGGAAGAATCCCCGACATCCTGGAAAATACGGAAAATTTCATCGACCTGTACCTGCGGGAAGAACATGTTATTAACGGCTTTGAACCGGAAATCCGGAGGGAAATTCCACCCGCAGCAATACGAGAAGCGGTTGTAAATGCTGTCGCTCATAAAGACTACACGTTGGGCGCACCTATCCGCGTAATCATATATGAAGATAGACTCGAAGTGAGAACCCCGGGTAAATTACCCAACTCCGTAACCATCGACAGCATCAAAATCGGGGGTTCCCATATACCCAGGAACCCCACGATATATAATTTATTGTACAAAATGGGAATGGTCACAGACCTTGGCAGCGGGGTCCGACGGATCATCAACCTGGTTAAAAACCACTCGCAAAAAGACGTCCTGCTGGAAGAAACCGGGACCGAATTCATCATCACCCTTCCCAGACCTTAACATCACCCTTTAATCATAACTGAGGGGGAAGTAAACCCTGAAAACCGTTCCGACTCCTTTCCGACTTTCCACTTCGATCTTCCCGTTGATCTCATCCAAAATGTATTTGACCACGAATAAACCGATCCCGGTTCCTTTTCCCTCTTCCTTGGTGGTGAATAGGGGAGTGAAGAGTTTCGCCACAGTTTCGGGGTCCATCCCGGTACCCACATCATGCACATCGATGCGGATCATTTGGGAGTGATATAATTTTTCATGCAGGGTGAGGGTCAACTTCCCACCCGTATCCGTCATGGCCTGGATACCGTTGATACAGAGGTTCAATAAAACCTGCTGGAGGCGGACGGCATTGCTTTTAATAAAAATCGCCTTACTCGGTTTTTCAAAAGCGATTTTTACATCGGGGGGGCGCGTGGTAATCAAAATAGAGACGATATCGTCGATTAAATCGCCCACGTTGATGGTATATATTTTTTCATCCAACCTGGAGAACTTCAGGATTTGGTTGACCAGAGAAGCCGCTTTTTCCCCCGCTTTCCGGATTTTTTCCATGCTGGTGAATTCGATTTTTTCCAGCAGGTTTTCTTCGATGAGAAGGTTGGAATATCCCACGATAATCGAGATTAAGTTGCTGAGGTCGTGGACGGCACCCGCAGCCATAACGCCTACCAGGTCCATTTTTTGAGATATCACCAGTTGTTTTTCCAGTGCTTTGTTTTTTTCCAGGATAATATCCTGGTAATGTTTTAATTTGAGGATGTTATTGATCCGGGCCACCAGGTCTTCTTTGTGAACGGGTTTGTTGATCAAATCCACGGCCCCCAGCTCCAGGGCTTGACGTTTAAGAGTCGTATCCTGGAGAGCCGTAAGAATCACCACCGGGATATTACTGGTTTTTTCGTTCGCCTGGAGGTGTTCCAGTAATTCCAGGCCGGTCATCTCCGGCATCCGGATATCGGAAATAATGGCGTCGATTTTTTGATTTTTTATGGTTTGAAGTGCTTCTCTCCCGTTGAGAGCAAATTCCAACTCCCACGTATTGCGGTACTCGCGGAGCAGACGCTTAAAACCATCCAGGACAAATTGCTCGTCGTCTACGAATAATATTCTTTCCATATTAGTGTTCTCCTTCGATCGGTAAACGGATATGAAAGGTGGTTCCTTTACCTACTTCACTGGTAAAATCCAATTTCCCCTTATGTTTTTCTATAATATTGTGTGAAAGTGAAAGCCCCTGGCCTGTGCCTCTTCCCACTTCTTTGGTAGTAAAGAAAGGATTGAAGATATTATCTTTGATTTCATCCGGAATGCCGCACCCGGAATCGGATATTGCAATCACGGCTTCTTGACCTTCTAAAGCCGTAGTAATTTTGATAGTTCCCCATTTCCCCGTTTCAACGACAGCATCCCAGGCATTCACCAGTATATTGAGAAAAACCTGGTTCAGTTCGGCGGGGTAACAGGAGATCAGCGGTAGATGTTTAAATAGTTCCAACTCGATATCCGCACTTTTCTTTATTTTATTTTGAATCATCACCAGCGTGTTTTTGAGAAGGCGATTGATGTCGGACTTTTCTTTGAAACCCCGACCGGGATGCGAAAATTCATTCATGGAATTAACGATATCGGAAACGCGGTTAACCCCGTTTATCATTTGATCGGCGGCGATAGGGATTTCTTGCATGATATATTCCATGTCGTACTGGGCGATGATTTGTTTGATTTTTTCGGAGATTTCCTTTTTATCCGAATTTTCGATTTCCGGCAGGTTTTCCAGGAGGATTTCATAGAGCTTCACCACTTCTTTAAACGAATCGATGACAAACCGGGCATTATGCCCGATGTACTGGAGGGGTGTTTTGATTTCGTGGGCAATACCGGAAGCCATTTGACCCAGCGATTCCAGTTTCTTGGAGAGGTTTCGAAGCATCTCTTCTTCTTTGCGGTTGGTGATGTCTTCGGCCAGTAATAAGAACCCCAATTTTTTCCCTGCACGGTCCGTAATGTGGCTGATACTGGACAGGAGGAGTTTTATTCCTGCTCCTTTAAATTTAAAGTCCACGCCGATTTCGATCTCTTTGACCGGTGTACCCGGGTTTAAACCTTTTTGAACGATTTCATCCAATTTCTCTTCGTCGATATAATCACACAAAACAGCGGTAAACGGTTTTTTTACGACAGTGTCGCGCTTCAAACCGAAGAATTTTTCAGCGGGTTTGTTCCACTGGAAAATGAGCCCGTCGGAATCCACGGCGATAAAGATAAAAGAGATAGCAGTCAGCAGCTTTTCGTTTTCTGCATTCCGAATTTCGGCAAGGTCCCTGGCTTTTTCCATTTCATCGCGGGAATGCCGCAGGATTTCCTGGACTTCCTGTTGTTCCGCTAATTTTTCTCTTAAGAATTTGGTTCTCATCCTGTACCCGATAAAAAGAAGCACCAGGAGCAAAATCCCTATCAAGCCTATAAACCACCACGTTTTCCAGATAGGGGGAATGATATCGATAATAATAGAAACTCCCTTGAAGTTCCATTCCCCATCGTTGTTACTGCCCTGGACCCGGAAAACATTTTTCCCCGGGCTCAGGTTGGTATAAGTCGCAAACCGTACCTTCGAATCACTCCTCACCCAATCGGGGTCTACGCCTTCCATCCGGTACCTGTATTTGTTTTTGGATGGTATACTAAAATCCAGGGCTGCGAACTCGAATGAAATAATGGAGTCACGGTAGGAAAGTTTGATTTCGTTTATTTCCGAAATAACCGGGTTGAATAAGTAATCGGGTGCATTGAATTTCCTGAAACCGGTCAAGACGATTGGAGGGATATGGTTGTTTTTTTGGATATTTTGGGGAAAGAATTGATTATAACCGTTAATCCCACCGAAAAACATTTCTCCTTCTACGGTTTTATAATAAGCCCCGCCGTTAAATTCATTACTCTGGAGACCGTCGCTGTCATCGTAATTTTTTTGTTCTCCCGTACCCGGGTTAAATTTGAAAAGACCTTTCGCCGTACTGATCCACAAACAACCTTTTTTATCCTCCGCTATTCCATCGATGGTATCGCTGGGAAGACCGCCTTCCGTTTCCCTGTAATTCTTTATTATTCCACTCCCGGGATCGAGGCAGTTCAACCCGCTGTAAGTCCCGATCCAAATAAACCCGCGCCGGTCTTCGATAAGAGAATAGATATAGTTGTAACTCAAACTATTTTTTTGATGGGCGTTATGAGAGTATACCGTGAACGTTTCTTCATTATTATTCAACCGGTTCAGTCCCTCTTCCGTACCGATCCATAAAGTTCCTTTTCTATCGAAGAGCAGGCAGGTTACATGGTCATGGCTCAAACTGCCGGAAACTCCCTGTATATTTTTAAAACGATAAAATCCATCCCTGTTGGGATTCAACCGGTTTAAACCGCCGCCCTGGGTTCCAATCCAGAGATTGTTGTTTTTATCTTCCAGGATAGAGGTTACGCGGTTATGACCCAGCGAATTCGGATTCCTTTCATCATTTTTGTATACAGGCTTTTGAATAAAGGTTCCTCGAATCTTGTCGAATTTTTTCAAACCGCTGCCCTGCGTGCCGATCCACAAATCGAGCGAATGATCTTCGTAGATAGCCAAAACCCGGTTTTCATCCGCCGTATCCGATTGGTTGGGTTCGGGTTTATAACATGAGAAAGTACCGGTTTTCGCGTCGTATTTATTCAAACCACGGTCTGTTCCAACCCAGAGCGTACCGAGCTTATCTTTTAAAAAAGACCATACATAGGATCCTTTTAAACTCTTAGGGTTATCCGGTTCCTCCGTGAAGTGGGAGAATTGATTTTTTTTAAAATCTATTTTATTGGCTCCTGCTTCCGTACCGACCCAAATGATTCCTCCCTTGTCCTGGTAAATAGAATAAACTTTATTATTGCTTAAGCTGGCAGGGACAAGGGGCCGTTCGCTAAAATTAATAAAATCATCCTGCCCGGTAACTTTTTGATAAAGCCCCTGTCCATAGGTCCCGATCCATAAATTACTTTTTTCATCTTCAAAAATGACACGGATTTGAGAGGCGTCTTCACATTTCTTAACCTGGTTTTCATAGTGGACCGTTCGAAATTGCTTCCCGGCGCTGTTGGACCGTATCAAACTATTATAGGTCCCAATCCAAAACGTGTGGAAACGGTCTTCATAGATGGTGAGAACTTTCTTACTGCACCCGTTGGGTTTGTTCATGATATCGATGGATAACGGCTTACATTTTTTTCCCCCCGGCTCTAAAATAAAAACTCCATCATCCGACCCGACCCATAACCGGTTATTATGATCCACTGCGAGGCAATTTATTTTATTTGAAAACGAGTACCGGGAAAAAATTTCTTTATCAGGCCGGCACATAAACAAACCGTGCTTTTCTGTCCCTACCCAGAGTTGTTTCTTATGGTCTTTGATTATCGATGTGATGTTGGCAGCCTGTAAAATATTTGCGGTCCCTTCGATTTTAAAGGAGTGGGTGAACCGGTTTGTTTTCCGATCATAGCGGTTCAATCCCGTCTCCGTACCCACCCAGATATAACCCTTCTCCCCATTCAAAAGTGTTTTAATATTATTGTTGCTTAAAGTCGTATTGTCATTGAATTTGTGTTTGAAAATCTTAAAGTCGTAACCGTCATAACGATTAAGACCGTCTTCCGTCCCAAACCATAAGAAACCTTTTTCATCCTGCAAAATACAGAGTATGGAGTTTTGTGTGAGCCCATCCTTGATGGAAATGTGTTCAAAACGGATCCCTTTTTGAGCCGAAAGGTGTAGTGAGCAGCACAGTGAAATCATTGCCGCTAGGAAAACTTTTTTCCATTTCATTCTAAATTTGCCTATATCCATCTTCGATATCGCTGATCCTCTTAGCCGGATGATATATAATATTATAAAACAAAAAAACGCTTTCATCAAGCCGGGATTAAAAAAAAATATTAATAAAAAAATTTGCAAAAAAAAGTAAAATGCGATATAATCGTAAAGCAATATAAACCAATGAGTTATATTAAGGAGGAAATACGATGAGTGAGCGTCCCAAAATCAAAAGTGTCACTATCACGGTTGAAATCGGAGGGAAAGATAGACTTTATACCTACACACCGGATCAAGTGACGGCTATTTTCTTCGATTGGAATACGATCGAGAAAATATTAATCCCGTTTTATAAAAACAATTCAGCGAATCCAGTGAAGATTACGAAGACCCAAACAAAAAAAGAGTTTGGTAAAAATGTCATGAAGAAGTTTTTTAAGGAAACTGATCCCGATGATGCGACAGTACCTATCGACGAAAACTTCCTCACTACGGCGTGGAAAACACCGAACAATAAGGATATTTTGCAGCCGTATTTGACGAAGAGACCGGCATGTACGTCCGGCGGCGAGCCCGACGACGACGGGATCGGCTAAACCTGGAAACCCGGCATGCAGGCGCCCTTTTCTATGTTTCATTTTACTGGGAAGCGGCGGACTCTTTTTTAAAACGATCAGAGAGGTTAGGAACGGTAGTATTAATATAATACGGACGTATTTAAAAAAGAGGGGATGCTGCCCAACCCGGAGTGAGAGGTTATCGATCGGAGGGTTGAAGCTCTTTTAATCGATTGATGGACGTGATAAAAGAAGGAACAACGGATGTAAGATCCAGTGGATCCAAATGGGGCAGGTCTAATCGAAGGGAAAAATCGACACGTGATTCTTTATCGTCGGTTTCCATATGCTTAATGGCATCTGCAATATGAACAGCGGTTACCGCTGAAAATTGCCGGGAAAAGTATGCTGTTGGGGTGTGGTGGTAAGCCGCGACTTCCACATAGATTTCCGGTAAACCCCACAACCCCAGCAGGTAGGCCCCGATTTTCGAATGATCCACTCCCAGTATCTCGTTTTCGATCTGCCATAAAGGAAGGCGCGCCGCAGCCGGCTGATGGTCATACCGGTATTTGATTTTATAATATATTTCCGTTTGACAACTGAGAAGGATCAATCTCCCCGTATCGTGGAGCAAACCTCCCATAAAAGCATCATTGGCAACCTCCCGGCGGTGGGAGATTTCATTGGCGATTAACCGGGCATAACTGGCCACATCGATGCTGTGAGAGAAAATTTCATCCAACTCTTTACTTAACGAACCGGATACCTGGAATTTGGAAAATATTTCCAACGATAAAACCAATGCTTTCAATGTATCGACTCCCAACAGCGCTACCGCCTGGAAAATACTATTGATATGACTTTTCAACCCGAAAAACGGCGAATTGACTAGCTGGAGAATCTTGGCGGCGATGGAAGGATTTTTTTCGATTATTTTCCCGATTTCCCTGATGGATTCGGTCGAGATGGCCTGGAGCAATTCCAAATGGATTTCCGGCTGGGTCGGCAGCGATTTGATTTTGTTGATGACGGCCTTGAGATGATTATCTTGCAAATATTCCCGGAGTGCCATCACCCGGAGAATCGTGTTCTTCAGGATGACCGGGTCCACGGGTTTGACCAAAAATTGATGGGCTGTTCCCAACGCTTCGATTAACGTTTTCATTTCGCCGCTGTCGGAAACAAAAACCCGGGCTGTTTCCGGGTGGCTTTCCTGGAGAATTTCAAACAATTGGATTCCTGAAATCCCCGTCATGTGCAGGCTAGCTACTACAGCGTTGAAAGAACCGTTTTCCATTTTTTCCAACGCCTGCTCCGATGTGGAGGCAAAATCCATATCCCATTTGCTTCTCATTTTATAGAGTACCCGCTTGAAACCGTCTAAAACCGACTGGTCCTCATCTACAAATAGAATACGCTGCTTCATCGATATACACCTTTTTTTACGGGAAAAATATTATTGCAATAATTCACTCCTTTAAGCCAACAAGACAAAACAAATCGACCCCGCGCCATCATATCCATCTCATCTTATTTGTATTTATAATCGATTAATTATTATAGAATAAAAATGTTTTTTTGGCAACAAAAAAACACAGGCATACTATTTTTTTTATTTTTTTCTTGTCAGGCAGGGGGCGAGTCTTGCAAGCAAACGCGTAAAAATTCGTCTTTCCCTGCGAATTGGAAAAAAAAAATTATTGTATTTTTTTTTTTTGGTGTGATAGAATAATACGATTATAAATTAGGAGCATCCAAAATGAAACTTAAAAATAGAATGATATCAGTGATAATACTGTGTATAGTCACAATTTTCCCGGGAGTTCTCACCGCCAATGAGTACTTATCCCAGGAAAAAGAGCGACTGCTTTTCGAAGAAATCCCAGTGGTGATTTCAGGTTCCCTTACCGCACAGCCCATTACAGAGGCAGCCACTACCATGACGGTTATTTCGTCTGAAGATATCCATTATTCAGGCGCCACCAATATCCCGGATATCCTTCGCACAGTGGCGGGCGTCGATGTAATGACCATATCCAACCGGGACCAACAAGTGGGAGTCAGGGGGTTCATAACCCCGGCCAATAACAAACTGCTGGTACTGATAGACGGCCGCACCATGTACTCGGATATGTACGGCGCCGTTTTTTGGGACATGTTCCCCATAGGTATGGAAGAGATCGACCGGATCGAAATCGTCAAAAGCCCGGCTTCTTCCATCTACGGTGCCAACGCCTTCTCCGGCGTCATCAATATCATTACCAAATCTCCCCAACAAGTCATCGGCACCCACTTAAATTTCTCCGTAGGCGAAGACCATATCTTGATCGGCTCCCTCATCCACGGCGGCGAACTGTTTAAGAAAAAAATTCAATACAAAGTCTCCACCCAATGGGACCAGTTGGATGAACGATATCAAGACCAACAACAGATCGCCGGCGTATTCCGGGTCAATGCCCAGGCCACTTATACTATCGATGAAAAAAGAAAAGTGACCTTTTCCTTTGGACACGCTTATTCCCAAGATAGGAGGCTCTTTAACACGAGAACTTCCGGGCCCGGCCTCCTGGATTATAAAAACGACGCGTTTCAACTGGATGCAGAATTTGGAAACATCCGGTTCAGGACCTTTTATAAAGTTGAAAGACCCTACGACATGGGGGCTTCGATCATAACCGCAGCATGGCAAGTCAATACTCTAAACGCAGAACTGATTCACTCCTTTTCTCTTGGCGAAAAACAATCGCTGGCATGGGGAGTTAACCTGCGAATAAACTGGCAGGAGGAAAACAACTTTATCCTCGATTCCCACACCCAGGCATTAACGGCGCTCTTCTTTGAAGATCAAATCAAAATCGCCAAGAACCTCCGGTTAACACTGGGCGGCCGTTTCGATACCCACCCCTTAACCAAAGGCAAATTCTCTCCCCGCGGAACATTGATCTATTCTCCCTTTAAAGATCATATATTCCGGGCCTCGGTTTCCCGCGCTTTTCGTAACCCCGCCTTTACCGATTCGTACCAGTTTTCCGAAAGAAAGCGAACCATGACCCTCCGCCCCCCTTACCCTCCCATTAGCGTTACCACCACCATGATCACCCAGGGTAACTCCAATCTGAAACCGGAAGCCATTACATCCTACGAATTCGGTATTCGCTCCACCTGGACCAGGCAATTTAAATCCGAATTAAACTTGTTCTACAACCGCTTCGCCGATTTTTTCGACCAAACCAGGACCTTTACTTTTTATGAAGCCAACGAGCTTTTCCCCGGCTCCCCTGCGGAGACTTTCCAAAAACAGATGACCATGACCTATGACAATATAACCAGCGGCAGGGCCTGGGGCGGTGAAGTCAGCCTGGAATTCGACTTCAGCAAAACCATTTCAGGATTCCTCAACTATTCTTACCAGGATTTCAGGTCCCATGAAAAGGATGACGAACCCGGTTCGGATGATTCACAACTGGATGAAATGAGGACCGAAAATCCAAGGAATAAAGTAAATGCAGGCCTGCGGTTTCTATTTAAAAAGAATTTTTCCGCGAACCTCCTGGCCCATTGGGTGGGTGCAACACAAAAAATAGTCCGGCAACAGGGCGGATCCTTCAATTTGCAAGATGTAAACGATTACATGATCGTGAATTTACGGATCGGGTTTGTCTTCTGGAAGAAAAAAGCGGAAGTGGCGGCAGCGGTTTTAAACCTGTTTAACCTGCACCATTATGAATTTCCATCCTTTAGACCGGGCCCATTTCCAGGCCCATTTCCAGTAGATAACGACGATGAAGAGCTGGGACGAAGGATTGTTTTTACATTCAGTTACAATTTCTGAGGCCAAAATGAAAACGCGAAAATTCTTAAAACGTGCCCTGTTATACCTGGTTTTGCTATTAACGATATCCATAAAACCGCAGCATTTGTTTCCAATTTCTAATGAAAGCGGAAAATGGGCGAGTGGGGGAATTGCCATAGTCAAAGAAAGTGAAATCCCGGAATACGACCTGGCAACCGAAGGATTCCGGGAAGCACTGAGAAAAGAAAATATCGACGTTCGCACGGTTGTTTTCGAACAAGAAGATAAATCGCTGGTGAAGCGGTTAAGGGAATTTAAACCGATACTGATTTTAACCCTCGGCGCTGTAGCCACCAAAAAGGTATTCGATGAAATCAAAGATATCCCGGTGGTTTATTCAGTGGTTATCGACCCCAAAGGAAGCGGGGTCAGCTCCAGGAATATTATCGGTGCTTCCGCTGCCATGCCCTTCAAAATACAACTGGAAACCCTGAAAGCAGCAGCACCGAAATTAAAAAACATCGGCTTGATCTACAACCCCAAAGAAAACGAACCCCTGGTCCAGGAAGCCAGGGCCCTTGCTGCTGAATTGGGCTTTACCCTTAAACCATATGCGGTTTTTTCCGAACAAGAGATACCCAACATCAATAATTTGCCCATCGATATCTTATGGGTTATCCCGGACATGATGGTCAGCAGACCGGCGATCGTTTTCCGGCTCATTCAAGACGGGATAAAGAGCAATATAGCGGTAATGGGATTTACTCGCTCATATGCTAGATCCGGGGCCTTGCTGGGGCTCTCCTGCGATTACAAAGACATCGGTGCACAGTCCGGGGAATTGGCTGTAAAGCTCCTGGAAGGTGAAAACTATTCCAACCTGAAACCCTGTGACCCGCGAAAGGTCCTTATTTTTGTCAGCCAATCCGCAGCGGATTTATTGGATATAAATATTCCTAAACAGTTCTTAAAAAAAGCCGGTGAGGTTTTTTGATTCCCCACCATCCACTATGTCTGTGTTTAATATTTCAAAATTAGAATTGAAGAAAAATTATTGTGTTCTTTTTTTTTTCGTTGTGATAAAATTATACGGCAATTGTTAGGAGTACCTAAGATGAAATTTGAAAATAAATTGTTATTGGCATTAATACTGGTTACAGTGACGGCTTTTAATCCATTACTGCCGGGAAATGAATTAGGGTCCCAGGAAAAAGATAAACTGCTTTTCGAAGAGATACCCATCGTCGTTACGTCTTCCCGGAAAGAGCAGCCGATTACGGAGGCTGCCAGTACCATAACGGTGATTACCTCGGAAGATATCCATTACTCCGGTGCCACCAATATCCCGGATGTTTTACGCATGGTGGCGGGAGTGGATGTAATGGCCATAACCAACCGCGACATGCAAGTGGGTGTGAGAGGTTTTATAATCCCGGTTAATAATAAACTCCTGGTATTGGTGGACGGAAGAACCATGTATACGGATTTATACGGCACGATTTTTTGGGACTTACTGCCGGTGGGAATGGAAGAGATCGAGCGGATCGAAGTCGTCAAAAGCCCGGCTTCTTCCATTTACGGGGCCAATGCATTCTCCGGCGTGATCAATATCATTACCAAAACACCGAAAAAACTGGAAGGAATGACCATGAACGTCACGGGCGGAGAAAATAATACCCTGATCGCCTCCATCCTTCACGCCGGGAAATTCAATAAAAAACCCATCGATTACAAAGTATCCGTCGAATGGGACCAGTTGAAAGAAAAACGGACGGACGGAGATAAAACCGCAGGTGTAATGCGCTTTAACGCCCTGGTATCTTATATGGTAAAAAATAAAGGTAAAATAACGGTCTCTTTAGGACGTGGGCACACACAAGATCGGAATTTTTTTTCCGGTGAAAATATCGGTACCGCCTACGTGGACTACTCAAACGACTACCTCCAGGCAGAAGCGGAATTCGGCCACCTTCAAGCCCGGATTTTCTTAAAAGATGAAAAACCTTCGGTAACATGGCCGTTATCCGGCGAATCTCAAAAATGGCATATCGTGACCACCAATATAGAACTGCTTCACTCGTTTCAACCGTTAAAAAATCATAACCTGGTCTGGGGCATCGAT
>Ga0209593_10000643_pt1 | contig 15812 bp, 10 predicted proteins | sample PPLLaktember2015_3_FD_187260 | JGI IMG/M metagenome (GOLD analysis project Ga0209593, IMG submission 187260) | Freshwater sediment microbial communities from Prairie Pothole Lake near Jamestown, North Dakota, USA - PPLs Lake P7 Core (6) Depth... | ecosystem: Environmental > Aquatic > Freshwater...
ATCAGAATCGAGCACCAGCTTGGAGGTGTCCCCGACTTTCTTTAGAAACACCAAGGCATCCGGGATGAGGGAGGCGGCCGTCACTTTCTTTGACGCTGCCTTCCTCTTCACCCAGGTTTCCTCGAGCTGCAGGGCCGTTCGGGTACACTCCTGTTTCAGCTGACCTTCGGCGCACGCGTCAAGCGCCCGCTTCAGATCCGCGAGCGCCTCATCCACCTGGTCGCCCGCCTCCTGGAGCTCTTCATCGGACCTGGTCCCCGCCAGTCGCTCAAAAGAGATTCTTTCGTGACGTATGAGGCGAAAAACCAGCGTTTCGAACGGCCGGATCAGCGTCGCCCCGTCGATTTCCGTCCTCACGAAGTCGATGTCGCGATTGAAACCGAGAATGACAAGGTAAAGCAGAAGAGCAAAAGGCAAGGCAAAGGCGAGGCTGGTCAGCAGGAGCTTGGATTTGATGGACAGGCGCTGGAAGAACCCCTTGATCGCTTTCATCATCTCGTTCCCCTGAAGCTAAGCGCTGATCTTAAACCTCGACACTTCGTTTTGCAGGCCCTGAACGGCCTGGTTTAATTGCTCGGTCGCCTGCTTGAATTCGTGAAGGGATTCTTTCGTCTGCTCCGCGGCTTGGGATAACTGCCCCATCGACTCGCTGATCTGCTCGGCGCCCTGAGATTGGTTCTGCATCCATTGCTCGACGGTGCCGAACTCAGGGCCAAGGTTCCTGACCTGATCGATGATGCGAGTCAGTTCGTCCCCGACTCCTGCGACTTCGCCGACACCTTTCCTGACCTGTTCTGCGAACCGGTCCATTTCCATGACTCCGCTGGCGACCGACGATTGCATCTCCCTGACTACATACTCTATGTCCTGAGTCGAAACGGCGGTCTGGTCGGCGAGCCTGCTGATCTCTCGCGCGACTACCGCAAATCCCTTCCCGAATTCACCGGCCTTCTCCGCCTCTATCGCCGCATTCAGTGATAACAAGTTCGTCTGATCTGAGATCTTATTGATCGTGGTAACCACGCTCGAGATCCGATTGGCACGCTCGTTGATCGTCCCCAGTTTGGACGTGATCTGGCCGGTAGCCTTCATCAGCTGCCGCATGGCCGCTTCCATCTTGCTCAGGTCGTTGCGCCGGGACTCGGCAGTCGATGCCGTCGCTGCTAGTTGCTCGCCGACGTCGGTCATCAGTTTGGACAGATCCTCAGCAGTTTTTGATATGTCTCGGCTTCTCGCTGTCACTTCCGTGGTCGACGCCGCCTGTTCCGCCACGGCCGCTTCCAGTTCACGAGCCGAAGAGGCAATCTGAGTTGCAGACGTGGTCACCTGGATTCCGGAGCGCTGCACCTGCCCGATAAGAGAGTCGAGGTTTCCGGTCATGGTGTCGAAGGCGGTCAGCAGCTCGAGGGTTTCATCCGCATCCTGAAAGAAGCGTGCCTTCTTGGCCCGGACGGGTTGCTGGGAAGCCGAAGTAAGTTGGCTGCGCGCCTGGCTGAGATCGCCGGAGGCAATCCTGTTAGCCACTCCAATCGTCACTCCCAGCGGCCGGGTTGCCTTTTCACTCAGAAAAGCTGCCAACCCGATGGCGCCTGCCAACAGCGCAGCGCCCGCCAGAATGAGTTTCAGCAGGAGAGCACGCGTGATGTCATGAATCTTGGCGCGGGTTAAGTAGTAGTCTTCCTGATACGTCCCGACATTGACGATCCAGTCCCACGGCGCGAAGTAGACCAAAGAGGCAATTTTCGCGCGCGCGGTCGGTTCGCCCGGGTTCTGCCAGGAGTAGCGTTCCAAGGTTGCTTCGCCGACCGGCTGCTTCCATGCCCGGCTCAACTGCTCCTGGATGAAAAATCGTCCGTCGGCATCCCGGGTCATCCAGATGTCCTCCCCGACCTGCCTCCCTTGCGGCGGAATGACGTACTTCCCGCGATGCTCGCCCTTGCCCCCGACTATGCAAACATATCCAGTCTTGCCGACCTTGATTTGACCGATCGCCTTTCTCAAGGCATCCGTTGATTCCGGCTTCTGAACAACCTCGAGGGCACCGATGACCTTGCCCTGCCGGTCCTTAAGCGGGTGATAGGCGGCCACCAGCCATTGGCCGGCAACATTTGCGAGGCCCGAATACGCACGTCCCTCAGCCACCGCGGATACAAGCGGATCGGCTTTCCCGTCGGAATCGACTGCCGGAATCAAAGTGCCGATGGCGCGCCGCTTACTTTCGGCCTCGACACTCGTGGCTACTCGAAGCAGGTCACCTTGGTCGACTGATCGCTGCAGGATCGAACACCAGGCGCCAGTTAATCGGTGAGTCTCGTCGACAACGGGGGCCGTCTCCGACGATTCCGCGCCCACCGAACGTCCGGCGACCAGGAGCTTAGGGAAGCGAACGCTCATCGCCTCACCGGTCCGCTGATTTCGTACGGTCCAACTGACGCTCTCTCGCGACAATTCGGTCTCGCCCGCGTCCTCCAACAGCATGCGCGCGATGTTGAGATCCTGGTTCGCCTTGCGCAGGAGCAACTGGTGCGTGGTCTCGCACATCGCGTAGACGTCTTTGGCGATCTGCTTCAGGCTTTGATCGACGATCTGGTTCAGCTCCTCTTCGGCTTGTTGCGCCACCGTTTGCTCGAATTGAGAGGTCAGAAACAACATGACCAGAATAGGCAACGTTGCCGCGAGGAAGGCCAAGCCGAGCACTTTCCGTTTGAGGTTTAGCTTCATGTCCCCCCCGTTACTCGGATTCAGATTTGATGGTTATGCGGGCGCCGCTCAAACATGGCTGAGCGCCTCGTCGGCGGTGGGGTAGAGGGGAAAGATGGAAAGAAAGCCGGAGATCTCAAAAATCTCCTTCACCATCCCCTTCATGTTGCACAAGAGGAGGTCTCCTCCCCGGGATTTGACGGTCTTTCCGGCCGCCAGAATGCTGCGGAGGCCGGCACTGCTGATGTACTCCATCTGGCCCAGATCAACGACCAGATTCTTGGCGCCGTCGGCTATCAACTTCGTACACACCTGGTCGAACTCAGGGGCCGTAACAGCATCCATGCGGCCTATGACGTGAACCAGCACAGCCTTCGACCTATTCTCCGATTCGATCCTCATATACTGCACGAGCCTCCGTCGGGCATATTTGTAGCACGAAAAGCGACAGAGCGGGCAGGCTTTTTGGGCAGCCGGGGCACCGGCCGTTCGGGCATCGGAGCGCTTCCTTTACTCCTGTGATCACTGAAAAAACTTGTTGACAGGTTCGGCGATTCAGATATACTCCCGCGTCGTCCTAGCAGTATTGGGGCAACAGTGTTTATTCTACCCATCAACCTGAACGATTCTCACCGAAAACCAGTCCGGAAGCGCGTCGTGGCTTTCCGTCCGTCCGCCTCCTTGACCTCAGCGACTGGGTCCTCGCCATGCATTCTTACACCGGTGCTCATTGGAGTCACTTGCCGGCGCTGGCATTTCGGCCAATGCAAGAGGATCCGTCAGGCAGTTGGAGAACCGTAAGGAGCTATTTTTTATGAGAAGATCGCTGTTCTTGTATCTTCTTGTCGCCGCTCTCGTGGTAACAGCGAACGTGAATCTGGCGGCACAGGAAACCCGGGCGACCCTGCTGGGACGCGTCCTGGACGCGACGGGCGGAGTCATACCGGGAGTCACTTTGACAGCCACAAACGTCGAGACCAACGTGGCTACCCTTTCTATTACGAATGACGAGGGATTGTTTCGCATCCCCTTTCTGCTCCCCGGCCAGTACGAAGTCAAGGCCGAGTTGACGGGTTTCAAAACCGCCGTCCGCAAGGGCATCACGTTGAACATCAGCAGCGAAGTCAGCCTGGACCTCGTGCTGGAGGTCGGGGAGATGTCCCAGTCGGTCACCGTAACCGCCAGTGAACCGGTGCTGAACACTTCCAGCGCCTCCGTCGGCCAGGTCATCGATAACCGGCGTGTCATGGAGCTTCCTATCCTGGGCAACAGCGCCATGCTGATGTCCGGCCTCGCTCCAGGCATGCAGCAGGGCAATGAGGGATACAAGTACATCGGCTTGCACTCGACAATCGGCGCCTCCGATTACCAGACAGCCGGCGGAGTCGGCGGTAACGAGTGGAGCATGGATGGAACTCCCAACACCGGACACTCACGTCGCGCCGCTTACTTGCCGTATGCCGACGCGATTGACGAGTTTCGCGTGGAAAGCACCAGCTTCGACGCCAGGGTCGGACACACGACCGGCGCCTTCATCACCATGCAGTCCAAGGCAGGAACCAACCAGTACCACGGCACCTTGACCGAGAGTCACTGGCAACAGCGTTGGAACGCGACACCGAGCAACGACAACGGCCTTTACTGGCAGAAGATTCGCGAGGCAGAGGCGGCCGGCAACACGCTGCTGGCAGACCAGTTGAGAGATCAGGAGCGCCAGGCGAGCGGCCGGTCCAACAACTATGCAGCTTCGATCGGTGGGCCGGTAAGGATCCCCAAGGTCTTCGATGGCACCGATAAGCTATTCTTCTTCTTTATTTTTAATGGCTTCAAGGACGCGAAGACGGAGGAGCCAGGCAACAAAGTGTTCTCTGTTCCGACAGAGGCCGAGCGCCAGGGCGATTTCTCCGCCCGGTTGCAGTCCCCGAATGCGGCGAAGTATACGATTTACGACCCGCTCTCTACCGTGTTTGAGAATGGTGTCTACAAACGGACTGCCTTCCCGAACAACATCATCCCGGCCAGCCGGATCATCAACCCGATGTACAAGTACTATGAGAAGCTGTTCCCGCTGCCGAACCATCCCATCGGTGAAAGTCAGGACTTCGAGGACAATTACCTGAACCCCAATATCCCCTGGAACTGGGACTACAAGGCGTTCCAGAACCGGGTTGATTACATTCACTCGGAGCGCGACAAGTTCTTCTTCCGGTGGAGCTACAACAAGTTCATCGAAGACCGGCAAGACTGGACGTATGAGACCGCGCCCAAGTTACACAGCAACGGGCTAACCCGGATCAACAAGGCGCTGGGCGCAGACTGGGTGCACACCTTCACTCCAACCGACGTGCTGCATGTGGCGATGGCTTACAACCGCTACGTGGACAACGGAATCTACTGGCTGCAGCGCGAGTTCAAGCCGAGCGACGTGGGCCTTCCGACGTACCTCGACGAAAAAGCCGGTGATTACCACCATCTTCCGGTTGTTGATTTCACCACCTACAAGGACGCCGGCCGGTCCTATGGCAAACTGCTGCCCATCTCGGTTGGCACTCTCGCCGCTGACTACTCAAAGTACTTCGGCAAGCACAGTCTCACTTTTGGTTGGGACGGCCGTCAGTACCATCGGGTAGGCGGGGCGCCTGGCGTCACCTCCGGTCGTTTCGAGTTTCGCAATAACCTGCTGAAGGAAACCAGCACGACCAATGCGAATAACGTGGGCACTCTCGGCGTCGAATGGGCCGCGTTCATGATGGGCATTCCCCAGAACATGTACGTGAACAACAACGACAGCTTTTACATCATAACGCCCTACCACGGCTTTTATTTGCAGGACAACTTCCGGTTGAACAGCCGGTTGACGCTGAATCTGGGGGCACGCGTGGAGTATGAGGGAAGCATTAGCGAGCGCTTTGACCGCGGCTTGCGGGACTGGAACTTCGACTATGCGCTTCCGAACGAGATTGCCAATGTCTTCGTCACCGGTTATCAAAAAGTGGCCTTGCCGGAGAGGTCCGTACAGGATTTCGCGGCCGGGCTCCGAGGCGGAGTCAACTACCTCGGGCAGGACGGTGCGCCCAGGACCACGACCTCTCCAACTACGCGCATCATGCCGCGATTCGGCTTCGCTTACCGGCTGGATGACAGGACCGTCGTGCGCGGCGGTTACGGGATTTACTACGACACCCTGAACGTCACTCACACAACGATCGACCAGTCGGGCTTTAGCCGCGACACCAGCACGATCATCACCAGCGACCAGGGCATTACCTATAACGCCGGTGACCCGAGGAATGGCATTTCGCCCGTGGCAGATCCATTCCCGATACGCGCGGACGGGACCCGTTTCAATGTCCCCCTCGGGAACGCACTCGGACACCTGGCCCGCTTGGGAAGCAACCAGCAGTGGCTAAACTCGAATTTCGAGCCCACCCGGCAGCAGCGGTGGCGATTGGAAATCGAACGGCAAGTGCTCGGGGACGCGGTCGTTTCCCTGGCTTACGCTGGCGCCTGGGCGGACAAGATGGGAGTGACGATCAACCGCAACCCCGTTCCAGGCGAGTACTGGACGGGAGGGAACGAGCGTGACGAATCAGCCAACAAGTTCCTCTCGGCCTCGATTCCGAATCCGTTCCTGCTCTCCAACTTCGCGTTCCTGCAAACGCAGGATCCGACGCTCTATCAGTACATGTCCACGCAGCCCTTCTTCACGAACAAGACGATCACCAGACAGCAGCTGCTCCGCCCGTTTCCTCACGTGAATGGAAACCTCAAGGAGGATCGAGTGCCGCTGGGGGCCAACCAGTACCACGGCATGCAGTTGAGTTTCGAAAAGCGGATGTCGCAAGGCTGGACCCTGAATACCCATTACGAGTTTTCGCACAGCCGCACCCGCGACTGGGTAGCGACAGAAGATCTGGACCAGGTGGCCAGCTGGCGTGAGAACAACGCCTCGAGGCCTCATCGCTTTGTGACGACCTCCATTTTCGAGCTGCCGTTCGGCGCCGGAAGGCGTTTGCTGGATCGGACCGGCTGGCTGAACACCGTCCTCGGTGGCTGGCAGATCGGTACCATTTGGCAGATGAGCAGTGGCGAGACGGTCGAGTTCGGAAACCTGTTCTTCAACGGCGACACCCGCGACATTCGCCTGCCCGCCAACGAGCAGACGAAGGACCGGTGGTTCAACAACGGTTGGGATTACCCGACGGGCGATCTCCGCAATATCGATCCCGCCACCGGCAAGCCGTTCCCGAACAAGCTGTGGCAGACAGACAGCAAACTGACTTCCGCCGGGTATCATCGGAACAACTTCCCGTCGCGCTTTAACTGGGTGCGAGCCGACAAGATGAAACAGCTTGACGTCAACATCCAGAAAGCATTCCCGATCAGGGAAGGCGTGCGAGCCCTTTTCCGGGTCGACATGCTCAATGCTCCGAATCATCAGGTGCTGGGCGACGCCAACACGGACCCGACCAGCGCAAGCTTCGGCAAGGTCACCTCATACCTGAATACGCCGCGTTACATTCAGTTCCAGCTGCGTCTTCAGTACTAGTTCCCCCCACGACCGGGAGGGCGAGTCCTCGCCCTCCCGAACCTTCCCCAAAAAGCCAACCCCACCCGGCGGACAGCAAATCGCGTTAGGGAGCCGCGCACGCAGTGTGTTGCAAAAGGCTCGGCAAAGCCGATTACGATTACGAGCACGAGCACGAAAAGCCTCAGTCGGAAAGCGAATCGGGTGCAATCATTTAGACGGTTTTGCTTTTCGTGCTCGTGCTCGTGCTCGTAATCGGCTTTTCCGACCCTTTTTCACCACTCTCGCACCGTGTGGCTTGCCAGCCAGGCTGCTTCCGCGGCTCTGTCACGCGACTCAGTGTGTTTGCACCCCCATCCCGATTCCGATTACGATGGCGAGTACGGGACGCACCAGCACCCATGAACAACAAGATCACCGTCCTCAAATTCGGCGGGACTTCTGTCGCAACTCCGGAGCGGATCAGGCAGGTGGCGGAGCTCGTACACGATAAGAAAAAGCAGGGACTCAAGGTCGTTGTCGTCGTTTCGGCGCGCGCGAAAATGACGGACGCTTTGATCGACGATGCCCGCTCCTTCTCCCCTGATCCCTCTCCGCGTGAAGTCGACATGCTTCTGACGAGCGGCGAGCGTATCAGCTCTGCTCTTCTCGCGATTGCAGTCAATGCCCGCGGTGTGAACGCGATCTCGCTGACGGGTTCTCAGGCCGGGATTATCACCGACGACGATCACACCAACGCCCGCATCATCGAGATTCGTCCGGCTCGCGTCTTACAAGCGCTTGACGAGGGAAAGATCGTCGTCGTCAGTGGTTTCCAGGGCGTCAGCTTCAAAAAGGAAGTAACGACTCTGGGCCGGGGAGGCTCGGACATTTCGGCCGTGGCACTTGCTTCCGCGCTCGATGCAGAGGTGTGCGAAGTCTACTCCGACGTGGACGGTGTTTTCGCCGCCGACCCGAACGTGGTCGACGAGCCGATGAAGATCCGTGAGCTGTCGTATCAGGAAATGCAGGAGATGGCGGAAGCCGGGGCTAAGGTGCTCCATCCGAAGTCGGTGGAGTTCGCCAAGGCTAAAGGGACCATTATCCATGCGAAATCGACTTTTGTCCCCGATGGCGAAGGAACCATCATCAAGAATCTGGAGGGGCGAATCAAGCCACGGATCGTGGGCATCACCTCGGAAGAAGAAGTAATCCTGGCGCGTTGTCGAGACGAAGGTCATGCGGGTGTCATCGCACAAGTGGTTGATTCCCTCGCGGCTGCAAACGTCAAGGTGAAGCAAATCTCCTTCTCGGACGTCGGCGACGGCGTGACTTCAGGGAATTTCATCATTCCCGAGAAAGAGAACTACCATATCGACTCCGTGATCCCTCGACTCGAGGCCTCGTTCCCCGGGACCTTGCACATCTCGCGGCACTTCGGGGCCGTCTCGCTGATCGGTGCGGGCATCAACGACCGCTATGACTTCCTGCTCGAATGTTTACGGCTGCTGAGGGCGGAGCGTCTCGGCCCAGCCTCGCTTCACACCACCTCCTTCAGGATCAGCGCGCTCGTCCCGAGAGAGAGGGTAAGAGAGACCGTGGGCCTGCTTTATGAGCATTTCCTGCGTCCGACAGCGCTTGAGCACATAGAGTCTTGATTTCTTGAACGAGTTGCGGTACAAATAAGAGCGCTCGCCACAGCGAAGAGGCCGAGATATGTCAGAGAGAACAATAAACGAGTATGTCCGTCAGAGGCTGCGTGACCTCCGCACGCGGAAAAATATCGGAATCCGGGAGATTTCAAGCGGGACGGGAATACCGGCAAGTTCTTACTGTTGTATGGAGGGGGGCTACTACAACATTAGTCTCGACAATCTCTTTCGCATTCTAGGCGTCATGGGCGCCGATATCGCGGAGGTCTGGCCGGCCGAGACGACGTCCGCGGATGACACAAACCCGATTCAACTTCGCCGAATTCAGGAGTTCCGAATCAGCGAGATCATTAACCTGACCGAGGCCGAGGGCGCGGCCCTCATTTCGGTCCAAGGCGACCGTTCAACCGTACTGCTGCAGCAGAACCTCAGTGATTTCCTCCTCGACCGCTTGTGCCTCTATGTTGAGGATGGAAGGGACTATAGCGAGGGTCTGTGGTTCCGGAAGGACTTGGGTAAGACCTCTTTTGTCTTCTTCTTAAAGGGAAAAACCTGCCCTGACTATCTTCGGAAGCTGATTGGGCAGTACCTGGTTATCTGGTCCAACCTGTTCAGCCAGGTGCTCAAGTAGCGGGGAAGCGGATTTAGCGCGGTCGAACCGAGCGAACGAGCGCCAGTTCCAATCCCGACAGAAAGTGCAAATCCCGCTGTCCGCAAAGTAGCGGGGCTTTGAGCCGCATCAGGTAGTAAGAGGCGAAAAAGGCGGCCCAAAGAGGCATGCTTTCCAACCTCACCCCACCCATCTTGTACAGCGTCCCCAAGTCGCTTTTCAGCGCAGCAGAGAACTCCAGGAACAGATTTTCCCTGCTGGTGGTGTTCTTCAGCAGCACGCGAACGTCTGGCGCCTCGAGGAGTCTCATGATGCTGAGAACGTTCAACTCGAGGTGTTCCAGCTGACGTATCTCGTTCTCCTCGTACCGAAAGGAGGAAACGTGCTGGTAAAACACGTAAAGCATGAGGACCACAAACGCGGCTAAGAATAAGTAGTAGAAGAACATTATGTTGTTCTTTGCTCCAACGTTGTCTCCCTCTGCCAACGGCATCGGGAGGGCGGCCTCGTTTGCCTGCGAGGCATTCTACCTCGATCAGGGTTTAGCATGCCAGAGTATTTCACCAGTATAAAGAAATATTGGTATTTCCAAACACGATATGCGCGGTCGGTACATAAAGACATGCAAAGAAGGCGTTTACATTCTGCATGTTTTTTGCACTAACGGGGAGAAACGAGGATTCTCACCGCCTTCTCCAGGTCCTCTCCCACCTTCCCTATACGCCCTTTCAAATCGGAGTTCAGTTCCACTAGCGGTTCGTAAGTCCACAGTGAAAATGCGAAGATTGACAACGCCAAAAAGTAGAAGAATTGCAGAAAGAAGGAGAAAACCTCAAAGGGAGTGCTGACAAACAGGAGCCGTGCAAAATTCATCCCCTGGAAGCCGACAAGCAAAGCCATTCCGAGAAGAATCCCCTTCAGGTTCCTCCCCAGGCTCAGCTCCCGCCTCCCACAAACCCTGCCGTAAACAAAAATACACGCAAGTGTCTGGGCCAGAAGCGCAACGGCCTGGTAACGGAAAAACGGGTCACCACCTCCTACAAAGAGCCGGACCCCCACACCCGTCACAATCAACGAAATGACGAGCGCCGGAACCAAAATCCCTTTCCAGCCTTTGCTGTCTACCGGTCTGACGCGAAGCCAGACTTCCCGCAACACCAGAATCAGAAGCACCGGGGAAACAAGGTTGGGAAGATGGTAGGACCAGTAATAAGCGTCTGAGGTTAAACCGAACATCGAGGAGATGATAGTTCGCAGCAAAGAGACGGCCAGGGTGAAACTGATGTAGCGATAGAAGGCCGGGTAGTGCCGGATAAGCCTCGCCATAACACCTCTGGTCAGAATGACGACCAGAAGAGCCTCACCTATCACCCAGAGCACATAAGTGGCGAGCATCGATCCTTTGTCTCTACGAAAAAATAATGAGATCAAGTTGCTTCGCTAAAGTCAAGACATTTTGTAGTTTCTGAACGTTTTCGAGAAAAGTGTTTGGTAATTACAAAAAAGAGTGTATTGCACTTCTAAACCATTTAGGTTTAACGTATACCCGATGTGGAGGGGTCATATATGTTAATCCTGTTGCTTCTTTCATTCTTGTTGTACGGTTCGGATCAGGGACAGACGGCAACTCCGGGAAACCCGACTTATCAGGCTCCCGGGAAGAGCGGCAGCACTCCGCCGCCACAGTTGTATCTGGCTCCTGAAGCGGGCGAGGAGACGGTCCCGGAATGCTGCGGCCCCGAGCCGCCGCCTCCGCCGCCGCCACCACCGACCCGGTAACGGCACCGCGCGACAGGAGCGTGAAAGAAGCGTCTTGAGGGCGCCGGGTCATTCAAGCAGAAGCCGAATGATGCCGGCGTAGCGGGATGCTTGCGAGGGAAGTTTAATGGTGTTGCCCGGTAGCAAGTCTTTGAGGAGCTGATTGAGCCACTCTCGTGATGTTTCGAGGGATGTGAATGTCAGTGATAGTATTTCTCCGTCTTCTGAGACTGCGTAGCCGGAGAGTACTGCGTACAGTGGTTCAGTCTCTCCTCGCAGTAGGAACTCACCGCGAACCTCCCTGGCGGAGGAATCGAGACTAAGGCCGAGAATCTGTCCGTAGTTCTCAATTCTCGAACGTAGGAATTGAGTCGCTGTCCACGCCAGCGCCTGGTCCTTAATCTTCCGTATCATTCATTCTCCGGCTCTTTTTATTGTCGCATGGGAAGAGCCGGAAGGCGTGCCCTTCTTACCACCAGCCAACTACAAACTGACAAACTAACCAACTGACAGACTGACAAACTGACAGACTGACAAACTGACACATGCGAACTGTAGACACACTGAGATTTGGCATCGGCTGTCAGCCTGTCAGCCTGTCAGTTCGTAGTTTGTCAGTTCTGTCAGTTTACGACGAGTGGCTATCCCGCGGCGTAGTATCCCTGACGGGCGCGAACTCGAAGGTCGCGCCTGCCTGGGATACTCACAGAGATTTTTCGGAATTCATCACCCTTGGTATCCAATCGCGATGAGTAATAACCGAGCAGGTACTGCGCCTGCAGGTCGGCTGCAATTAAGCGGTAAATGGAAGGAAGCTCCGACCAATTGCCCGGCAGGTAGGCCGAACCGCCGGTCTGGTTAGCCAGGAACTGAAGCACTTCCTGCCCTCGGCGGCTCATGACATTCATCCTGACGGACGCGGCCGCTGGATTTATCGAGTAGAAAAGGCAATCAGCCTCTTGGAGCTCTCGCAGTGCGGAGTCGACCCCATGGTCCAGGCTGTAATTGTCCTCGCCGTCCGAGATGACCACCTGGACCCGGCGTGAGAACGGCGAGGCGTTCTCTCTGAGGTATCTGGCTGCGACCACCAACGAGTCATAGAACGCCGTCGCTTCTCGGGTGGGCGAAAGGGCCATGAGTGCGCCCACAGCCGCCCCGGCATCATTGGTCCGCGGGCGGACCATTCGCGCTTCGGGCCCGACGGTAAAGAGACTCACGAACCGTTGGGCTCCGGCAACGGACTGCACGAACTGCGATCCTGCCTCTTGTTCGAACCGAAAACGCGGCATAACACTGCCCGAAACATCTATGAGCAAGGCCAGCTCGACAGGGGACTGACCCGGATCCTGCAAGTTGGCGATCGTCTGTGGATGTCCATCCTCGGTAACCCTAAAGTCCTGAATGGATAGATCCTTAACAGGGTTCTGGTTACTGTCCGTCACGGAAACCGGCACAAGGACCAGGTTGGAGGACACCCGGATAGGGGTCGCAGCCTCGGCTTTCGGCCGATCGACAACTGAGGCCGTCTGGCCTCCCTGCCCCGGTGGCACGGGCGATTGTCCGGGGACACGCAGGACGAGAAGGACGAGAATCACCGGGACCAAATAGGGGAACCTGACAATGATTCTGGATGGATCTAACATGGCGCGCGTCCTACAAAAAACAAGGGGGCAAGACTTCTGAGTCAGGAGGGGGGGAGTTCCTGCTCGCCAATCTTGCCCCCTTGGCCCGCAAACGATTTGTGCCCATCCCGATTACAGATTCGATGGGAATCGTTCGACTCTGCTCAACAAGGGGGCGAGACCTGTGAGTCAGGAGGGGGGAGTTACCTGCTCACCGATCTTGCCCCCTTGGCCCGCGAGGAGGGGTGATTAACACCATCACCCCTCCTTCAGTTCATTAGTCCTGTTCCTCCGTCTTGTTTTTGGAACCAGTGTTACCGTTCGTCCCGGTGTTCCCGGTATTACCGGTGTCGCCGGACGTCTGGCCGAACTGACCCTGAGTCTGGTTGTTCTGGAGGTTGTTGTTCTGCTGCGTGTTATTTCCCTGCTCGCCACTTTGAGAAGAGCCCGTGGGCGGCTGCATCCCGGCGCTCATGTTCTGGAGGCCCCGGTTAATGAGGACTCGGACTTCCACGCGACGGTTCTGCTCGCGGCCGTTGCGTGTGGTGTTATCCGCCACCGGCTGGAGTTCTCCGAACCCAAACGGCGTGATAATTCTACGCAAGGGAACGTTGTGCTCTTCGGCGAGGTAACGAACCACCGCGTCGGCCCGATTCTGACTCAGTCGCCGGTTGTAGTTGGCGCTGCCATCGGCTGATGCAAACCCGACCACCTCGATCATGTAGCCCTTCTCGTTCGCAGTCTGCTGAGCGATCTCATCCAGATGCTGCTTCGCCTCCGGGCTCAGCTGGTAGCTGTTCACTTTAAAGTTGACCACCGCACTGTGCTTGATGTCGAAATTGTCCAGGGACACGATTCTTTCGTTCGCTGCCCGGACTCCGGCGTTGGCCTGGTCTGCTGCACTCTGGGCCTGTCCGGCCGCACCGATCGCCTTGTCAGCCGTTTCCTGGGCGGCAACAGCTCCACCGCGCGCTGCGTTGCTGACGGTGTTCAGCTCGTTCACCTGCCCGGACAGCCGCTCGGCATTCTGCTGTGTTTCGGCCAGGCCGCGTTCCACCGGATTAACCCTGGTCTCGATTGCCATCGCAGTGCGCAAGTTGTCCTGGGTGAGCTTTATCTTGTCGGCCATGATCTTGCCGGAACCGTCTGCTCGTCCCTCGATTTCCACTTCCAAACCGGGAAGCAGGTTGGTGATCCCATACTTCTTGGCGGAACGGAAAGGATTGCGCTTCCGTTCTTTGACTTCGGTCTGATCGTTAATACCCACAACGAGTCTTTGATTGTCGTTGGTGAGGATCGTGACCGTATCCGCATCACGGGAAACGACGTTTCCCTCGACCTCATACTTTTCGCCGGCGGTGAAAGTGGTGTTGGCGGTAGTTCCAGCGGTCTGGGTGTCACCCGTGCCTTGCTGGCCCTGGGTCGTGGTCGTCGACTGATCGGTACCGCTCTGAGTCGTCGCGTTCGGGTCTTGCTGGTCCGTGGTACCTGATGTGTCAGTAGGCGACTGGCTCTGGCTGGAATTCGAGTCTTGCGATTGCTGCTGGTCCTGAGTCGCAGGGTTGTCGTTCGTTCTGCCCGGCTGTGCAGACGGATCCTGGGCCAGGACGGGAACGGCGAGGAACAATGTCATTAACCCTGCCAACAGGGCAGCTCGTACAGTCTTCTTCGATGGCGTCATGGAGACCTCCCTTATTTGTCTTTTGTCTTGTTGACTTTTCATAACTGCGACGATGCCGTTTTTCACGAGAATTGGGGTAGCAAGTCACGTGCCATTCCCGCAAAAAGGAGCCGAATGGCGTTAAATGCTTATTCCTCGGGTTTCTGAACAAAACGGTGAAGTCAAGGGGAGGCGGATTCTAAGGGAAAAATTCCCCGTATCTGTCTTTTCCTTGTCAGTCGGGCACCCCGCTTACGCGTATAATATCTGTTAAGACGTATTGGATTGCAGCACGGCTTCTGCGGCTCGGCGCCCGCAGTAATTACAGTTGAGGGGGAATTTGAACAACCGTACCAAAGTCCTGGTTGTGGATGACGAGACAGCCCTGCGGGAAGTTTTGGGCATGCGACTCGAAGACTGGGGATTTGAGGTTCGTCTTGCATCCGACGGGTTTCAGGCCAAAGACATGGTCGAATCGTACGAGCCGGACATCGTCATCTCCGACGCTGTCATGCCCGAAATCTCAGGCCTGGAGCTGCTGAAGAACCTCAAGGAAGGCGATGCTGCTCGTCCGGTCATTCTCATAACGGCTCATGGGAGCGTGGACATGGCCGTCGAAGCGATGAAGCAGGGCGCCCGGGACTTCATCACCAAACCCCTCGACTACTCCAAGCTGCGCGCTGTGCTGGGCGCGGCGGAGCGGGACCTCAAGGAGCGCCAGGCGGCGCGTAAACTCGCGTCGCAACTGGAGCGGGCGCCGGGATTCATGAGTTTCGTCGGAACCAGCAAGCAGATGCGGGAAGTCTACGACCTGATCAGGGCTGTGGCTTCGAGCGACGCTTTTGTTCTGATCACCGGCGAAAGCGGGACGGGGAAAGAGTTGGTCGCCCGGACGGTCCACGAACTCAGCCCCCGGGCCGACGGTCCTTTTGTCGCTATCAATGCGGCCGCTATCCCCCACGAGCTGATGGAAAGTGAGATATTCGGGCACGAGAAAGGTGCTTTTACAGGCGCGGTGGGAGTCAGGGCTGGGTGTTTCGAGCTGGCCAGCGAAGGCACGCTGTTCCTGGACGAAATCGCCGAAATGCCCCTGGCGCTCCAGCCTAAGCTCCTGAGAGTGTTGGAGGACGGGCGGGTCAGGCGCTTGGGAGGAAGGCAGGAGTTCGGGTTCGACGTGCGGCTTGTTTCGGCCACCAATCGGGATCCCGCGAGCGCTATTAAGGAGGGAAACCTCCGGCAGGATCTTTTTTACAGGCTCAACGTGTTTACGATCCGACTCCCGGCCTTGCGCGATCGGCGCTCC
>Ga0209593_10000646_pt1 | contig 15771 bp, 12 predicted proteins | sample PPLLaktember2015_3_FD_187260 | JGI IMG/M metagenome (GOLD analysis project Ga0209593, IMG submission 187260) | Freshwater sediment microbial communities from Prairie Pothole Lake near Jamestown, North Dakota, USA - PPLs Lake P7 Core (6) Depth... | ecosystem: Environmental > Aquatic > Freshwater...
GTTGAGCGGACGCGTGACTGGCTGCGTTAAATGTTAATCCTAAAACGAGACAGGCAATAAGGATAAGATCGACTGCTCTTAAAAAGAAAGAAGACCTGCGATGTTTCATGTTTCCCTCCCTATGGTGGATCTTGCTGGATTGAGTCGTTTGATGTTGGGTGTCCCCGCCAAGCGGAACTAGTTCTCGAACGTGACCTTCAATCAGAGCGAGCTTTCACCTCCTTCACGATAGATCGATATTGAATGGATCGAGCGCTTCGCGCCCGGCCAGGCTGCACCGCCGGCCGGTTTCACGTGTTTATCCATTCAATTCACACAAAAATCTGGCAGCGATCGGTGATGTGTTGACCCCCATAAAATCGCCATAAATTATGCGTAAAGAATATATAAAGTATAGGTTAAGATGACGGGCGCGTCAATGGTCAGAGCAGCCGTGCAAGCGTTTATTGGAAGATTGTCACCTGGATCGATGACAAACGTCCTAAGAAAGAGGGCGAGGGCGGCTGAAGCCACCCTCTCCGTTTGCGAAGCCGGGCTGCGCCGGCTGAAAAATCCTGGTTTCGGTTGAGCCGGCGAAGCCGGCTTTGCAAGACTAGCGGGGGGATTTATTCCCCCGCGGATGGGATGTGCCCAGGGCTTTGGATGGGCCAGGGCGGCCTGTGGGGCTGGCGTTAGTCCCTGCGTTAGTCCCTGGTGGTTTATCCAGGGAGTGGTTTATCCAGGGAATGTTCTGGTCCAGCTGGGAGGTCAGGTGGGGGTTAGCGCTGGCCAGGAGGATCATATGCTTAGCGTATGTGCGTTTGCGAGTCGCGCAACCCCTCACCCCAACCCTCTCCCAAAGGGCGAGGGAGTCAGGGTCCTCCCCCGTTTGCCCGCGGACCGGTGGCTGCCCGAAGGGTGGGCCAGGGGATGTCCTGATCAGGGGTGCGTGCGGTTGCTTTCTTGCTCTTCCAGGGTATCGGCCAGGGTGGTGAGAAGCTGGCGGACGGCGGCGGGGTCGGGGAGGCGCTGTTCGGCCTGGGTGGGATGCGGCTCGCGTGAGACCAGGATGGGCAGCCCGCCGCGCTCGCGGACCACCTCAAAGGCCTGCTCGTCCTTATCATCGTCGCCAATATAGACCAGCTGCGCGTCCGGCCAGGGGAGCTGGTCGAGCAGGATGGCCACCGACTGGCCCTTATCCGCCACGGAGGGGGCGATCTCCAGAAAACGGTGACCGCCCAGGATGCTGAATGTTTCGCGGCCGGGAGCATTGTTGGCAGCCTGGCGAGCAGCGGAGATGACCGAGGCCGCCTGCTTGTCTTCGGCAAAACGCGCGTGCAGAGCCAGGGACCAGCCCTTATCTTCCAGGTAGAAGCCCTGCTTCCCCTGGATGAGCGCCTGCCACTGCGGTTTCAACCAGTCGAGCACCGGGCGGTTGGTGGCAAAGTCCAGCTTGGTATGGGTCTCGCCTTCCAGGCTGCGGTATTCGATCCCGTAGGTCCCGGCCAGCAAGATGCCGGGGATTGGCAGCAGGACCTGGATCTGGCTGAGCGGCCGGCCGCTCAGGATGGTCAGGCGCAGGCGACGCGGGAAGCGCGAGAGCCGGGTGAGGAGATCGATGAGCTGCGCATCCGGAAGTACATGCTCTGGGGTGGGCGCAAACTCGGCCAGCGTGCCGTCATAATCGAGGAAGAGCCACACATGCTTGCCGGAGCGCAGGCGATCGGCTAACTCGAGATACTGGCCGGCCAACCCGTTCATGGCTCGGACCCACCGGCCAGCATGGGGCGGATATCGCGCTCGAAGATGGACCGCCAGGTAAAGTCAGCGCGCACCCGGCGGCGGAAGCGTACGGAAGGCAGCCCTTCCAGCCAATCGCTGAGCTGTGCGGCCAGGGCTTCCGGCTGAACGCCCTGGTCGTCGAAGGAAAAGACTTCGCTGCCGCCCACTTCCATCATGGCCGGCAGGCTACGGCTGCCGGTTACGGGGATCCCCATGAACCCCGCCTCCAGGACGGGCATGCCAAAGCCTTCGCCGCCCTGGCTGGTGAGGAAGACCACGTCGCACAGGCGCATCAAATCACCAACCGCCTCCTGAGAGATCCAATGGGGTTGAGCCGGGTCGGGGCCAGATTCAAAGACAAAACGGAAGACCGGCTCTACTCCCAGCTGGCGGCGCAGCTCACGCAGGCTGTCAAAATAGCCCATACTTTCCCGGCTGTGCGGGTCGGGCGGGCCGGTGACCACCAGGCGCGGACGCGCGAAACGCTGGCTCAGCGCGGCGGCCACTCGGATGGCCAGCTCCAGGTTTTTTGCGCGCGTGACGCGCACAGGCAGGAGCAGGAACAGGTCGCTGTCGAGCAGATCCAGGCGGGCTGCCAGGTCCTGGGCCTCTGCGCCAAGGCGCAGCAGCCGGCCGGGGTCGACTCCGTTGTACACGACCCGGATCAGTTCCGGGGGACAGCCAAACAGCCCGGCCAGCTCGAGCTGGCGCGCCTGAGAAACGGTGACATAGCGCAGCGCGGGGTGCGGGACGCGCAGCAGGTCCCAAGGATACCCCGGGTGGACCTGATCGGCCGAGCGCGGGCTGGTCCAGGTAAAGTCGTGGCACCAGGCAATCCCGGGGTGCACGGCGCGCTGATCGAGCAGGCGGGCGATGGCGGCCGTCAGGGGCAGGTTGAAGTGCTTGCTAAAGACGTTGTGGAAAATGACGGTGGAGAAACCGGCCAGGATGGGGCGCAGGACCGCTTCCAGCCGGCCGACCAGCTCATCCCACCCGGCAGGCACGCGACCGGCCTCCAGCTCCGCACCGACCGCCTGGATCTCGGGATGGCGGGTATCCAGCTCGGGGATGAGCGCGAGATCGGCGCCCGGCGGCAGGGCGGAAGCGTCTCCCTGCCCGGCAATGAGGGTCACCGGGATGCCGACTTCCAGGAAGACGCGCGCGTGGGCTTCCATCACCGCCTCAACCCCGCCCACCACCGGGGGAGCCGTATAGTGAAGAAAGGCTACCGGCAGGGTTGGCATTTCTACAACCCCAGCCGGTTGAGCGCGTCGAGCTGCCAGCACAGCCAGGCGGAAATGTCTTCCCGTTCGATCTTTTCGCGCATGCGGGCGGCCCGGCGCTGCCGCTCCTCGAGCGGCATAACCAGGGCTTCGTGCAGCGCCTGGGCCGTGGCGTACACATCGCAAGGAGAGATCACCAGGGCCTCGTCGCACAACTGCTGGTGGGCGCCGGCCCGCTCGGAGAGCACCACCACCCCATCCTTCCGGTTGACGATTGGCCCCTCCTTGGCCACCAGGTTCATCCCATCCGCGACCGGGTTGGCCAGCAGCACATCATAAAGCTGCATGGCGGCGATGGCGCGCGGGTAGCTCTCACCCACCAGGACGCGCACCGGCTCCCATTCGCTGGTGCCGTAGCGCGCATTGACTCGCCCGGCGGCAGCCATCAACTCGTCCAGGTAGTTCTGGTATTCCTCCACCTCCAGGCGCGAGGGGACCAGTACGGCCAGGAATTGGACATGCCCGATGTGGTCCGGATGGAGCTCCAGCATTTCATCGTAAGCCTGGAAACCGCGCACGATATTCTTGCTCGGCTCGGTGCGGTCAATGCGGACGATCAGGCGGCGGTCCTGGACCACGTCTACCAGCTGGGCGTTGAATTGGGCCACCTCTTCGCTCTCCGCCTGCTGGCGCAGCGCGCCGGGGTCGATTGAGATGGGGAAATCGCGCACGTGGGTGGTGTGGTTGTGGTGCCAGATCCGCCCGCCGCGGTAATTGACAAATGCCTGCGGGAGCATCGTTTCCACCGTGCGGATAAAGTTGAGGGCGTCCTGGCGGGTCTGGAAACCCAGCAGGTCCACGGCGCACAGCCCCTCCAGGATGGCCTCGCGCATGGCCGGCGGCAGGATGCTCCAATCTTCCGGGCCGGGCCAGGGGATGTGGATGAAATGGGTGAGGATATAGTTCTTGCGCGTGCGCATCCCGCGCCGGATCAGGCGCGGCGCGAGATAGAGATGGTAGTCCTGGAGCATCACCAGGCTGGGCCGCGAGCTGGCGCGGATCTGCTCGATCACCGCTGCGGCAAACTGGCGGTTGACCTCCACGTAGCCCTGTTCCCAGGCCTGCCAGGTCTGGTGGGTGAGGGTCGGGGCGCGGGCGATATCCCACATGGAGTGCTGCAGGAACCAGATCAGCGGGTTGGCGATCACGCTGTAATAACCTTCGTAGGCCGCTTCCGAAGGCAGGATGAAACGGACGCGCAGCGCACAGTCGGGATCGGCCAGGTGGATCTCGCCTTCACGCCACTGGCGGTCCACTTCGCTGGCCGGGCTGGCAATCCAGGCCGCCTGAACCTGGCCCGCCAGTCCCAGCAGAGCCGTCACCAGCCCACCTCCGCTGCGCTGGAAGTGGATCTCGCCGTCCTCGTCTTTTTGCAAGGTCACCGGCCCGCGGTTCGAGACAAAGATCAGCGAGCGGTCTTGCAGGTAAGATGTTTGCAGCTCAAAACAGCCAGGCAGATCGGAGCTTGCCACTAGTATCCCTCCTCGCGGCTGGCGCGGATGGCAAGATCGATAAATACCGAGGCCGTCCAGCCAAAGATCGTGGCGGCGGTAAAAGGCGGCTCGCCGGTCTCCGCGTTGTAATATTCATAGATATCCGGATGGGCCATGACCATGTCCAGGGTTCGGTCGCGCAGCTCGCGGGCCAGGTGATCGCGGCCCGATTTTTCAAGAGCCTCGATCAGGAAGTAGTTGACGTTGGCCCACACCGGACCGCGCCACATACGCTCCGGGTTGTAGCGTGGATCGGAGCGCGAGACGCTGGGGACCGGATAAGGCCCCCAGAACTCGTTGGGGTCGGTGAGGCGCGCCACAAGGCGTGAGGCGATCTCATCGGGGAGCAGCCCGGTCCACAGCGGGTACAGGTTGAACGGGGTGACCACCGGGACGGGCTGCTCGTCCAGCAGGGACCAGAACACCCCGGCCTGTTCGTCCCACATGTCCTTGATCATGCGGCGCACCAGAGAAGCCTCGCGGCGCTTCCACATCCGGCTCTCATTGGGATAGCCAATGATCTCCGCGATGGCGGACAGCGCCTCCATCTGGACGCACAGGTAGGTGTTGATATCGGGCGACTCGACCGGCATGCCGAAATCCCACAGCGGGCTGTCGTCCAGTCCGGAAGAATAGGGGTGGTTGTACTGCACCAGCCCATCCCCATCGTCGTCGTTCATGCTGAACCACCAGCCGTTGAGACGGATCAACGGGGTGTACACCTCGCGCAGGAAGACCGGGTCGGGGGCCGTCTCGTGGAGTTTGAGCACCGCCCAGGCCAGAATGGGCGGCTTGGTCACTTCACCGATAATGGGGTGGTCGATGGTCGAGACCACGCCTTCATCGTAGACCGCGTCGGGAAGCATGCCGTTGGGGAGCTGGTGGGCCAGCATCGAGCGGATCTGGTTGCGCGCCAGGTCCGGGTCGACGTGGCGGTAGGCCAGGGAGTGCAGGGCGCTGTCCCACAGCCACAGGCCGACGTAGTTGATCTTGGAGGGCGTCATGGCCTCGTAAAGCACGTTGCCCTGCGGGCTGATCAGGTTGTTGGCCATCACCCACCAGGCGTAGTAATAAGTGCGCCGGTAGCGCGGCGCGACGGGCGGGACGCGGCGAAACCAGTCCAGCCAGCGCTGCCCGGCGGCCGCTTCGGCCAAGGAGAAGGGCGGCACGTCCATACTGGCCGACAAGGTGGGGTGGATCGAGACGGTGATAGCCTCGTCGCCACCCGCGCGGACCAGCAGGTCAACGGTGTAGCCGCCCTGGCTGGGGGTGATCTCGTTCGAGATGATCTCGGCGCTGGTGGCGTAGGTCACGTTGCGCACCGATTTGAAAAAACCGCCCTGCGGGACGCGCTGCCAGAACTGGGGAGTGACGTGGAAATGGATCCCGGAAACCCCCGGGGGCGGAGCAAACGCCAGGGTGCGCTCATCCTGGAAGACCAGGCGGAAATCACCCAGGCGGGTGTGGAAGCATACCAGGTGCGGGTAGGTAGTGTACAGGAGCTCGAGCGGCGAACCGTCCTCGTCGACAAAATACAGCTCGGTGATAAAGGGCGGGCGGCGCAGGTAGGCCTCGATATCCGGCTCGATCCCGGTCAGGCGCTCAGCCAGCTTGACCAGCAGGCGGTCCTCGCCGGGGTCTTGAAAGACCAGCAGACGCGACCCCCGGTCGGAGAACGGGACGCGGGAGATATCGATGTGGTTTTTGAGCAGGGAAAGTTCGATCGGCGTATCCATGTTGATTTAAAAAGTTGGACCGGTTCAGGCGCTGCGAACCGGTCCAGGAAAGATTTTTATCCATGCGGCCCGTGTAGAGTTTAACGCAGGGGGGGATGGGCGGCAATGGGGAATATCCCTATAGGTGGAACGTGATTTGTAATTCGCGATTCGTAAAAAGGGGATCTCGCGCCAGAGCGCAAAGGCGCGCGGATTATCTCCTCCAAAGCGTATTATGATAGAATTAATCCACTTATGTCTTGCCAGGCAGGAGGAAATGTAAAGAAATGGCATCTTACCGCGCGGTATTCCATCTGAACGAGGACGCGGATGCGCGCATCGGGATGGTTTTGAACAATATCCAGAACTTATTGGACAACCTGGGAGCCGAGAATACACAGGTCGAGCTGGTGGCTAATGGGACAGGGGTCAACGCACTGCTCAAGGCCAACCCGCTGTATGCCGAGCGCGTTGCACAGCTGCACCAGGCCGGTGTCCGCTTCGCCGCCTGCCTGCACTCCATGGAACAGTTGAAGCTCAAGCAAACCGCCCTGTTGGAAGGCGTACAGGCGGTCCCTTCGGGGGTGGCCGAGCTGGTCTGGCGCCAGAACGAAGGCTGGGCTTACATCCGGCCGTGAGATAAAAGAAAAAATAACTTAATCCGAATAATAATAAGCCTCATAACCCCCGGTAAACAGGTAGCCCAATTTCTCCGCCAGGCGGCGCGATTCGAGGTTGGCGGCGTCCCAGTTGGAGCGCAGGCATTCGAGCAGCTGCCGGCTGAACAGCCGCCGCGGCCACACCCTGGCGGCGGTAGGCCTCCTCTACAAACAGGCTGACCTCGATGCCCCGGCTGCATACCCATGACGAGTAGGTTGCGCCCATCACCTGCTCCCCTTCAACAGCAGCAAAGCCGATCTCGCGCTCGACATAATCTTCCACCGAATCGAAATCCGCGATCGCGAAATAACTCTCGGGCAGCCCGGACAGGCTGCCCGCCAGGTCCGCATCGATTGCGACCAGGCGGTCTTTGTGCGCGGAGCCTTCCAGGATCCCGACCAGGTGCTCCATGGACAGCTGCCCGGTGGAAATGCTTGACCCCTGGTAAATTTCCCGGGCGACCTCCACCCAGTCCGCCGGGGAAGGCATGAGCAGGCTCCAGGCCAGGAAGCCGGCCCCGGCGCGCATCTCCGGCAAAATACCAGAATGGTCCCACGCTGATACGGTAGGCGGTGGGCCGCACCGCGTCATCCACAAACGCCCTGCCCATCTGCCCCTCCCATGAATATTTTATTTCGAATTTATCCCGGCCTTACCTGCTTTTTACCCACACAACTGACCGAACCGCTACAATTTTACATGGACAAATAGAATAAAAGCAGATTATTGGGAGAAAAAGTATGGACTCTGATTACATCGTTTTGGCCGTCACCATCATTACCGGTATCTCATTGGTTCTTCTGGTGATTTACAGAAAGTATGGAATGGGCGTAGCCTTTCGGATCACGGTCTCTTTCCTGGCCTGCCTTGTCCCGATCGTTATCATAGGTTTTGTGCTCGGTAAAATTGGGGCCACATCGGTCAATGCCGGGATTGCCCTGGTGATCGGTTTACCCATCATTATTGGAAGCATGATCATGATAATTATCAATGTCGTGCGGCCTATCCAACAGATGGCAGTCCTGATGGAGCAAATCGCGGATGAGGGAAACATCAACCTGGATGTCCCCCGGCTCGGGCACGCTGAGATCCTGCGCCTATCGATCGCGGTCCAAAAGTTGGTCGAAGTCAACCGCCAGTTGTCGGCCGTGGCGGAGTGCATTTCCGAAGGGGACTTGAGCACGCAGGTGACCGTCCGCTCGGAGCATGACCTGTTGAGCATTGCTTTCAACCGCATGACATCCAATCTCAAACAACTCTTCGGGAAACTACAAGCCAGCGCCGGCAGCCTCAGCCAGGCGTCCTCTGAGCTATCCGCAGCAGCCAGCCAATCCGGGCGGGCTACCGGTCAGATCACCGCCAATATCCAGCATGTGGCGCGCGGGGCGGTCCAACAGACCGAATCCACCACGCGGACTGCCGCTGCCATGGATGAGATGTCTCGCGCCATCGAGGGTGTGGCGCGTGGAGCCCAGGAACAGGCCCAGGCTATCGCCCAGGCCTCCACCTTGACCGGACAGCTCCACCAGGCCATCGGCGAGTTCGAAGTCGCCGCACAAAATGGAGCCCTGGGCAGCTCAGCCGCCGCCCAGGCGGCGCAGACCGGGGTGCAGACGGTGGAAAATACCATCCTGGCCATGCAGACCATCCAGGAACGCGTCTCCCGCTCTGCGCTAGCGGTAAAAGAGATGGGATCGCGCTCCTCGCAGATCGGGGCAATCGTGGAGACTATTGAGGATATCGCCGGGCAGACCAACCTGCTGGCTCTCAACGCCGCCATCGAAGCCGCCCGCGCCGGGGAGCAGGGTAAGGGTTTTGCCGTCGTGGCCGACGAGGTGCGCAAGCTGGCCGAGCGCGCCAGCAGCGCTACCAAGGAAATCAGCTCGCTGATCCAGGGGATCCAGGCTACGGTGGGTGAAGCAGTGATGGCGATGGACGAAGGCCTGCGCGAAGTGAACGGCGGCGTGGAGCGCGCCAACCAGGCCGGAGAAGCGCTGCATTCCATTTATGAGACCACCCAAATGGTTTATCAAGGCGCCTCAGGGGCAGCCGAGGTGGCGCAGCGCGCCGCCCGCGCGGCCGGTGAGCTGGTAAATGCCATGGATACGGTTTCGGCGGTGGTGGAGGAGAATACCGCGGCAACCGAAGAGATGGCCGCCAACGCCGGTGAAGTCGGCCAGGCGCTGGAGAGCATCGCCGCGGTCAGCGAAGAGAACAGCGCTGCGGTGCAAGAAGTCAGCGCCAACTCCGCAGAGATGAGCGCGCAGGTATCCGGTGTGGCCGGCGCGGCTCAGAATCTGTTCAAGCTGTCCAGGGAGATCAAACAGGCGATTGCCGGATTCAGAATATAGTGATTAAAGAATTATCCATGAAGTTTCTATAAACTGCGTTCATCCTAAACAATAAAAAGCAGATAACAGGATATTCAGGATAACAAAAACTATCCTGAATATCCTGTTTTAATTTTATTTTCGGATCAGTTCACCCGGTACACGAATCAAACGTTCGCAGATTTATCTTCGTGTCCTTCGTGGATATCCCTTATTCGTCAGGGATTTTTAACCGCCAGTTTTTCCAGCTCGGCGACCACCCGGTCGAGCTCTTCGACCATCTCATCCGGCCTCAGCCGGCGGAAGATGGCGACCAGCTCGCGGTAGTACCATAAAGTGCCGTCGCGCCCGCCTTTAAAGCGCTGCCACAAGGCATCTCCGCTGCGGCGATAGGTCAGCAGCACGTCGCGGGCATTGTGGATCTTATCGGCCAGCGAAACGCGCAGGATCGAAGGGTCAGCTTGAGCCAGGTGGGCGATATACTCTTCTTTTCGCACCCGCCAGGGCGGCTTGGGCAGCCGGTCCGTATCGCTGCAGCCCCACACGATCTCGGCTACCCGGTCTCCATAACGCCGGCGGATCTCTTCCAACGTTTCGCGGCCGCCCTGGTCTTCCACGGCGTCGTGCAGGAGAGCGGCGATCGCCTCATCCTCATCTCCCCCATCTTCCAACACGAGCGCGGCCACCCCCATCAGGTGTGAGACATAGGGGACTCCAGTGCCTTTGCGGATCTGCGAATTGTGCAGCTCGAAGGCGTAACACAGCGCGGATTGAAAGCGTTCAGTCAGGTGGGCCATTAACAACTCAGCTCGTATTCGTACATCTGGTGCTCGCAGGGATTGCCCCAGGTAGCGTAGAGCTTACGCTCGGTCAGGTCCATCAGCATAGCAGTGATGGTCTTCTCCCGGTCCAATGGGCGGCTTTCGTCAACCGCGTGGTTGCAGATCGAATCCTGGTAGTTGACGTGGTCGCGCTGGATGGCCAGCAGGGTTTCCTTCGTATGCAAGGGGGTCTGGCGCAGCAGGCGCAGCGCGCGGAAATAGCGCACGCGGGTGGCTACCAGCTCGTCCGGCTCGCTCTCAACCGCCTGCATGTTCGGGTCGAGGTAGTGGTTGGTATGGGCGATAACCCCTTCGTGGGCATACAGCACGGCAAAACGGCGAGACGATACTTCGACGTTATACAGCTCGCCGCTCTCGTGGACCAACAAATGGTTATACCCGGCTGCGCGGTGAGAAGCCAGCATGTGACGAATGGCTTCGGCCGGGGTGGGGGCAGACAGTACCGCGCGCGAAGCCACCAGGCGCGGGATCCCCACCCGGCAGTCGCTGGGATAGACCGAATCACAAGTCTGGGCAATCCCATGCGCGTTGAAACCAATATTGGGTAACAGCCCTCCGTAGGTCATCGCCAGGAATGGCGGCTCGTCATCGGGGGACACATGGATGATGTAAACGTCTGGCTCGTCTTCCGGCAGCCAGTCTTCGTTGTGCGCCAGGAGCACGTGGCCATTGGCGCTGCGCTCCTGGTTGACCGCCATGCTGGTGCACTTCTGCAGGTGCAGTGCATCCGTGGTGACGGCTTCCATGCCATTGAGGACAACCAGGTCGTCGACCGGGACGTTGGCGCCTTCGGCGATGCCCGTCAGCTCCTCGACGTACTGAGGGTAGCGTTCCTGGGCAAAGGGGATATATTTGCGCGCCTGGTTGAGCGAACCTTCCCAGGTAAGCTGAAGGGTGCCGAATGCCTCGGCCACCAGCTCGCGAGCATTATTCAGGCTGTGCAGGACCTGCGGGCGGCAGGCCTCGCCGATCTGGCGACCGATCTCGCGGTGGCTGCCTTTGACACAGATCATGGGTAACTGCTCCGGGTGTGGGAGCTCCAGGGAAGTGTTGGGGGTGAGCTTGGGTTCCATAACGATACCTATTCTTGCTGTTCATCCTGTGACAGGCCAGGACCGGGAGGGTTCGGACCTCCTCTAATAATAAATGTCTGTTGTTAATGAAATTACCGAAGGATTTCTTACTTTACCATACATCGTATTTTCGGGCAAACGGGGCGGCTGAGGGTTTTTTATTCAGGAGGGCTGTAGATGATGCCGTCTTCCGTTCGATCGACCATCACCAGAGAGTCGGTCATCCGGTCGATATCCGGCCAGGGCTGGCCCGGGTCAAAAGGGAAGAAAAAGATCAGCGCCCCGGATGTATCGAGGATATTCTGCTGCATTTCCTGTACGGCCTGTGGGTAACCGGCGTTTACCTCATTTCTTACCGGATTGTTCCGCTCAGGGATCCAGTAGGCATTTCTGCCGGTCAGGAAGGTTACCGCAAACGCATCGCTGGCGTACAGGTCGCCTTGCGGTGGGTGCTCCTCCAGATAACGGATCGCCGTGGATTCCTGCCAGTGTTTTCCGGTATACCCCAGGCCTTCTTTACGCATATACTCCAGCGAAGCCAGCGTGCGCGGCAGGTAGCTGGCGGCTACCAGAAAGCCTATCCCGGCCAGAATACCCAGGCGCACCCGCGCGGGCTGGCCGGACAGAACCGTATGCCAGACAAGCAGCGGCGCGATGATGAGGCCAAGGAAGTAAACCGGGGAGAGGATGCGGTTATCCAGGCGGGTAGACGCATCAAAAAAGGTTACCGAAAACATCAGGAGGGCCAGGTACGCCAGGATAAACACAACCGCAGCGTGGATGAAATCAAGCCACGCCAGGTCTTCCAGCGGGCTTCTGCGCGCCCGCAAGATCTGGTAGATATACAGCCCGGTCAGTAATATGGCCGCCGCCAGGGTAAGCGCGGCGCGCAGCCGGAAAGGGACTGTTGGCGGAAACAACCACAGGGAGAGCGATTCCAACCCCGCGCCCAGCTGGTTGGCGGTCGGCAGATGGAAGATGAAGTCGCGGTTGGTTGCCGAACCGGTCAGGGCGATATTACGCAGCAGCCAGGCGCTGATGGGCAGCACGCACAGCCCACCAAACACCAGGCTGGTGCGGACCCGTTTGGCCAGATTGCCCGGGAGCAGAAACAGAAGCGCAAGCCCCCCGGCAGCCACCGCAGCGGCCCCGATATAGCGCGTGAAATAAGACAGCACCGCGAATAAGACCGTCAAGGCAAAATCGGTTTTGCGCTGGCCGGTCAGATAGCGGTGGAGGAAAAACACCAGGAGGATCATCCAGAATAAAAACAGGGGCTCGGTCATAGCGACCAGGTGGAGATCGACCAGCAGAGGCGAGAGCAGCGCCGCCAGGAGACCCAAACCCGCCATAATCAGGCTGCGCGTATAGCGGTATATCAACGCCCCAACGGCAAAGGCCAGCAGCCCAAACCAGGCGGCCGAATAAAAACCGGCCGCCGACACCAGCGACGCGCCAGATAAACGCCGGGTCAGCGCAAGGATGCCAGGATAAAGGGGGGGGAAGTGGTTGAGGGGGACCAGCGAGCCGTCTCCCTGGACGGCGCGAAAACCCAATCCCTGGGCCAGGTTCTGCGCAGAATTGAGGTAGTAGAAGGAATCGTGATGGACCCCAATTCCCCAGGGCATATTCTTCCAGAGCAGCCAGGCTGCGAGCAGGCAGAGCACCGCAAAGACACCATACAATATGCTGCGTTGAGGATGGAAAGTTTTCATGGTCAGCGGGGGATCTGGAAATATTGATAAACCGCCTGCGAGAGGCGCGTGAACAGCTCGTTCCCGGGGTCGAAAAGCAGCTGGGAAGATTGATAGAAGAAAACCGTGATGACATAATCGCCGCCGGGCGAATAGACCACCCCGGCATCCGCCATATTGTGGAGCAGGCCGTCGAATGCATCTACCGCCCAGCCGTGTTTGTGGGCAAAGCGGGTGCCTTCGGGCAGACCGGCCTGGATCAACTGGGGCAGGTGATCGCCCCACAGCAGGTCGATCATCTGGGCACATTCGGCCTGGGTAATCTCCCCCGGCCAGGCAGCGGTCAGCGCGCTCTCCGCGCCCTTCGCGCAGCGGTCGATCTCGCCCAGCAGCCAGCCGGTATCTCCGGGGGTGGTCTGGCTGTAGACATCCGGGTCGGTGCTGATATCCGCGCGCAAGTTGGCCGGCGTCTCAAAGCGCTGCAGAAGCGGGGCCCCCAGGTAAAAGTAGCCGCCCCAGAAAGTATTCTTGAGCTCCAGGGCGCGCATGTCCTCGGTTACCTGGAGGGGGGCCAGGTTGGGGTCCAGAACCAACTGGGCGACGCGGTCCGAAGCGGCGTTATCGGATTGTTCGATCATCTCGCGCAGCAGCACCAGGACCGTTTCGGGAGCCGGTTCGGGCAGGCGGCGATAGACGGAGACCATGATGGGGATCTTAATGATGCTGGCGGCCGAAAAGGAGATATGCTGCGGCACCTGGCTGCCCTGCTGCCAGGCAAAGTGGATGACTTCCCCGGAACCCTGGTCCTGGATGTAGATCTCGGCCAGCCCGGAATACCCGGAAACCACGAGGATCTGCTCGAGCAGGATTTGCAGATTTTGAATGTCAATACGGGCCGGTTGGACTTCGCGAACCGCAAGGGGTACCTCTCGTTCGGTGCGCGAGAGCAGCGCCCGGCTTAGATCGTCGACCGCCTGGTCAAGGTCAAAAGCAGTTCCCGGCCGCGGTTGGGTGAAGAGCGGATCGGCCGGCCGCGGCAGAGCCGGGACCGGCGGCTGGTCGTAGCGCGGGGAAATCTCTTCAGCCAGAAAAGCGCGGATGGCCTCTGTAGAGACCTGCGCCTGGAGCGGCACATCCACCGGCCCGGGGGCGCGGTTCCACAGGCTGTCCCAGAACGAGCCGTGCAGCGCCGCCTCGGCCTGGTCCAGCATCGCCTCCATGTCGAGGGTAAAACCGAGACCGGCGGGAGACACCTGGATCGAAGTCTCCGCGTAGCGGATTTCAACCGGCAGGGCATACGCCGCGGCAACCTTCTCTGCGGCGGAGGCGGGTTCCAGGCCGCCGACGGGGACACCGGCGATCGTCTGCCCCGGCGGGTAAAGCAGCGGTTGGCGGGTGTATGCTTGCCAGGAGATAAAAGTCAAGAGGAGAGCAGCCAGGACCATGGCCAGCCCGATCCAGCGTAAGGAGAGTGTGAGTGTTCGCGACATAGCATCCACAAAGATGAGGAAGATTCTAACCGAAAAAGGAGAAGGGATAAAGGATGAAAAGAAGAGTAATCGGGCAATTGGGCGATTAGGGAAGAGGGGCTGACGGCTGACGGCTAAAGGCTGACAGCTTTACTGTCGACTCTTAACTTTTTGGATACAATACAGGTAGTGGAGGTACTACTATGGACAATCCAAGGCAAACCCAGATCCAGCCGGAGCCGCCGCAGCGCGCCCCGGAACCGACCGGCGGCGGGATGCCGCGCTGGCTGATCTATCTGTTAGGCATCGTGGGTGTGGTGTATTTGCTCAACCCCACTGCCGGAATTTTCGAGCTGCTCCCGGACAATCTGCCCATCGTCGGTAACCTGGACGACGGGGTGGCAGCCGTGCTGGCCTGGTCGGGGATCAGCGAGTTCCTGAAACAGTGGAAAGCCCGGAGAGCATGAAGGAATTGTAGATTGTGGATTGTAGATTGTGGATTGAAACGTTATGCGTAAAACGCAAAATCCTCAATCGTGCTGTAGAAGGCTCACCGTAGAGAGTTTACAGTTAATTGACGACTGTCGACTCTGAACAGATGGCTGACGGCTGACGGCTGATAGCTAACAACTATCAGCCGTCAGCTCCGCTCTAAACTGTCAACCGTCGACTCCAGACTCACTCGTGACACGGGGTGGAGCCGGAATCGGTAAACGACTCGCCTGCCACCGGGACAAACTCCCAATCGTAATGATCGGGATACAAGGTAAATTTGAGCACGCCGTACGTGCCGGTGTGGAAAATTTCGCTGTTCGCCATGATCTCGCCCTGCCCGCGCTGGCTGGCCCCGCCGGTGCCGGCGAGGAACTGGCGGATACCGCGCTGTGGGTCGGGGTTCCCGTCCGGGTCCTGCGGGGCAAAGCGCTCGTAGTCGTGGTCGTGGCCGTTGACCACGATCTCCGCGCCGTGCTCGTAGAGCACCTGCCAGAAGCCGTACAGACCCGAACCGCCCGCTAACCCGGAGCTAAAGCGGGGATGGTGCCAATAGGCCAGCGTGCAGGGGCTGGGATGCGCCTCCAGGTCGGCGCGAAGCCAGGCCACCTGCTCAGAATCCGGGCCGCAGGCCAGGTGATTACAGTTGCTGTTTAGCGCCACGATGTGCCAATCGCCCAGGTCGTAACTGTAATAGCCCTTGCCGGGCTCGCCGGCCGCGGGGCCAAAATAGGCGTAGTAATCCGGCGCGCCGGGGGTCATGTAGTCGTGGTTGCCCGGGCTGGGATGGATGCGCTCTTTATGGCGGCCCCAAGAGGGCCCAAAACACTCGGTGAACTGGTAGGTGGTGCCGGCTTCGTTGGAGTTATCGCCGGCGGTAAAGATCTCACCCTGGATCTGGTCGAGCAGTGCGGCTGTATGGTCATCGCCCTCTTGCCCGCAGACGGCGATATCCCCGG
>Ga0209593_10000648_pt1 | contig 15725 bp, 12 predicted proteins | sample PPLLaktember2015_3_FD_187260 | JGI IMG/M metagenome (GOLD analysis project Ga0209593, IMG submission 187260) | Freshwater sediment microbial communities from Prairie Pothole Lake near Jamestown, North Dakota, USA - PPLs Lake P7 Core (6) Depth... | ecosystem: Environmental > Aquatic > Freshwater...
TCAATCCTCGGGAAAGGACCGTCAGAACGGAGGGGGGACAAGTATTTTGTTGGGAGTTCCTGGTTTCTACGATGCCGCTGCCCGAACTGTTGAACAAAACGATTGGGACTCCCCTCGATCTGATCAACGCAGCTGCCCGGCTCGAGTACATGTCTCTGCGCGTCGAATTACTCCTGGTAGGCCGAAGCCTCAGCACTCACGTCCAACGCATCTACGTGGCGGATCCGGAGATCCCTCCCCACAAGATAGCTCTTAATCACAATTCCTCTGACTACCTGCACCGAAAACCGTGTCATGCAGTCATGGCCGAAGTCTCTCTTTCAGGAGAGAAGACGACCGATGTTGAGGAGATCGCGCCCGCAACCATCACTTTTCTGACCAGATTGGGCATTATAGATTCTCCCGGCGAAGTGATCTGGAAAGATCATGTGGATGTAAGGTATGCCTACCCGGTGTATACCCCCGCCCGCCGGTCAATCGTCTCGAAAATCAAGACCTGGCTCCAGTCTTTTCACATCTATCCGGTAGGTCGTTTCGGAGACTGGGACTACATCAATTCCGACGAAGCTGTCATGAAGGGTCTGGAGCTTGGCCGTGAACTGCGCACCCGTTATTCAGTCGGGACAAGCGAGCCAGCCGGTTCAGCCTTGTCCTGAAGAAACCGGCAGCAAGCCTTCGAATGGGTGGGTATGAAGGTATTGATGATATCCGACATGTACCCGACTACCCGGAACAGAGCCTCGGGGACATTCGTGCAATGCCAGGCCGCCGAGCTGGTGCGCCAGGGGATCGACGTGCAGGTGCTCTTACCGGTGGCAGAACGGTTTCCTTTCCCAAAGACCGACCCGCCTTGCGAACCTCCGGCGCCCGAAGACCCCCTGGTTTTCTTTGTTCACTACCTGCACTTCCCGCAGCGCGTTCTTCCTTCGCTGGAGGTTTTCTTCCTGCTTCGAAAACTGACGGCGGCGGCCCGGCGGGTTCGGGCCACTTTCAGATTCGATATCCTGCACGCCCACCGACTGTTTCCCAACGGGTACGTCTCGATGTTGCTGGCCCGACGCTTGGGAGTGCCGTGCGTCGTTACCGCTCATGGCAACGATGTTAATAAGCATCCTTTCGAGGACGAACGGATAGCTCGCTACACCCGGACCGTAATTGCCGGAGCGGACCAGGTCGTCGCCGTCAGTCAAGCGCTTCGGGAAAAGCTCCTGACTCTTGCCGAACCACTTCGGCCGGTGCGCGTCGTGTATAACGGAATCGACACGGGGCGTTTTCGGCCCCGCGAAAACAAGGGCACACTTCGAACCGAACTGCGGCTTCCAGAGACGGGCATCGGGATCTGCACTGTATGCCGGCTGGTCGAGGAAAAGGGGTTAGCGGAGCTGGCTCACGCCTTCACCGCCATAGCCCGGAGTCATCCGGGTGTCTGGCTGGTCATGGTGGGAGATGGTCCGCTGAGAACCAGACTGGAGATTTGGGTTCGGGAGGAGCACCTCAAGGGACGTGTCTTTCTGCCCGGCGCAGTTCGTCATAACGATGTCTCCCTTTGGCTCGCCGCAACCGACCTTTTCGTCCTTCCAAGCTATCGGGAGGGCATTCCCCTGACGGTGTTTGAAGCCATGGCGTGTGCTCGTCCCGTTGTGGCTACAACGGTCGGGGGAATCCCGGAGTTGGCACTCAACGGGATCACAGCGATCCTGATCCCGCCCCGGGAAGCCGGGGCGCTGCGATCCGCACTCCTAACCCTGATTGAATCAGCCGAAGTACGCCAACGTTTCGGAGAGGCCGGGTGCCGGCGCGTCGGGGAGCGATTCCGATGGTCTCAAAGTGCCGCTTCACTGGCAACGATATACGGCGAAGTCCTTGCGTTCCGGAAGCAGGCCGCGTGAGAAAACCCACCCGGCGCCGTGGTGTTCGAAGGAGGAATAGCCTTGCGAATCCTTTATTTCACCAGTACTGATGTTTCGCTGCCGAATGGTCCTGGGGTCAACGAGCGAGAGTTTATTCTGGCGGGGCTTGCCAGCCAGGAATGTACCTTCTTCGCCGTGGTTCCACGGCCCGAAAGAAACTTTGATCTCCCCATATCCGACCGCGTAACGCTTATCCATCCGCATCAACGGCGACGGCTGGTCCCCTACATGATCCACTCGGTCGCACTTTTCTCGACAGTGCGCAGTCTGATTCGCCGGTTCAAGGTCGACCTTTTGGTCTGTCGCCCCGGCGCGCTTCCATTGGCAGATTACTGGCTTTCCAAGGTCTCGCCTCGGCCGTTGGCGATTTTCTCAAGCGGAGAACACCTCGATCTGCCGGAGGGGATCCGGTCGCGCTTGGCCTACTGGCCGCACAAGGTGATGTTCGAATCCGTTTTGCGCCGGGCTGTAGCTGTTGATTTTCCGACTCCGCAAATCTGGTCCGAATACTGCCAGCTGTTTCCCCGGAATCAGCCGAGGTTTCGTTGCATCGAGAACGCCACCAACACGGAACGCTTCTTTCCAGTCGACACCTACGAGGCTCGCCGTACCTTGCAGATTCCTTGTTTTGACCCTGTCGTCGGCTTCGCCGGGGGTAGTCCGTGGGAAAGAGGAGGACAGATTGTGGTCGAGGCCGTCGCATCTTTGAAACCCAAATTTCCCCGCCTGGGGGGAATCGTGGTAGGAGGTGGGAAACGACTGGATTCCCTTCGACAGAGGGCCGAGAAGTTAGGTGTCGCGGAAAACTGCTTATTTACCGGATCGGTCTCCTACGAAGCGGTAAATCTCTACATCAATGCCTTCGATCTCGGGCTTTCTTTCGACCGGCCGGAGAGGGCTGCGAAGATCGGAAATTCTTCACAGAAGGTCAGACAGTATCTTGCCTGCGGCAAGCCCGTGGTCTTCCAAGGGTATGGAAACGGATTCTTGACCGAACACGGCTTCGGTCAAAGCGTTGACATCGACGATCTGCCGGCGACTTGCACGGCTATCGAGCACTGGCTGGCTCTACCGCGCGAGCAAAAGAATCAGATTGCTTTGGAGGCCCGACAATTCGCGGTGGAGCATCTCTCGGCCAAGGACACTTTTCGGCAAAGATTGTCTTTTTGGCAGCACTCGCTGGATCAACTGACAGAGCCAAATCCCGCAGTACGTGACGCCTACCGTCAACTCTAAGCATCGAGGAGGGAACATGTACGACCGGGACATCCAAGTCGCAGTTATTGGGGGCGGGTATTGGGGCAAGAACCTTGTCAGGAACTTCCACCGGCTCGGTGTCCTCCGAGCGGTCTGTGATCTTAGCGAGAACGTCCGGGATATCGTGCTGAAGTCCTACCCTGGCGTCACCGTGACTGACAACTCGGCGGACGTCTTTGCCGATCCCTCGATCCATGCATGCGTGATCGCCACGCCTGCGGAAAGCCATTTCAGGTTGGCAGTCGCAGCTTTGGCGGCCGGCAAAGATGTGCTGGTGGAAAAGCCGCTGGCACTCCGGGTTTCCGAAGCGGAGCAGCTCGTGGACATCGCTCAGAGACGGAAGAAAATCCTGATGGTGGGGCATCTCATTCAATACCATCCTGCCTTCGAATGCCTCACCGGCCTTGCCCAAGCGGAAGAGCTCGGACGAATCGACTATGCCTATGCGAACCGGCTGAGCCTGGGCAAGATCAGGCGGGAGGAGAATGCTCTGTGGAGTTTTGCGCCACACGATATCTCGCTGATCCTTGGTCTCTTTCAGGAAATGCCGATACAGGTGACAGCCGTGGGCGGGGCGTATCTCCAGGCAACCGTCGCCGACGTCACACTCTCCACGATGCTGTTCGAGAACGGTTCTCGTGCTCACTTTTTCGTCAGCTGGCTCCACCCTTACAAGGAGCAGAAGTTAGTGCTTGTAGGAACGAAGAAAATGGCTGTCTTCAATGACACCGCGGGGCCTCAGGACAAGCTGCGTCTCTTTGAGAAAGGAGTGAACCTCAACAACGGCGAATGGACCGTCAGCCGGGATCAGGGGACGACCGTGACCTATCCGGACGTAGAACCGCTGCTCGTCGAGTGCCGTCACTTCCTGGAGTCAGTTCAAAACCGTTCGCGGCCCCGCACTGACGGCTACGAAGGCCTGCGCGTTCTCCGCGTGCTCCAGTGCTGTCAGCGGTCCCTTCAAATGAACGGGGAGCCCGTGCACGTCCTCGCCCAAATCGGCGAGCTCCTGCAACTTTAGAATGAGCAACTTCATCCCGCAAGAATCTGATTCTTCTCGCATGCTTCAAAAAGGAGGAATTCGTGATGTTGGCCTGTCTAATAGCGATGTTGTTAATCCCCGGGCCTGTGCGGCTTACTCAGCGGCTGGACGAGTCTTCGTCCGTCACGTCTGATGGTTCTCAACACATCGCTTCTCCCGATTATCGTCTGGGTCCAGGCGATGTAATCGATGTAGCTGTGTTCAACACCAGTAATCTGGCGCAGACGCTCCGAGTCTCATCTTCCGGGTCGATCACCATGCCGTTTCTAGGAAAAGTTGCGGTAAGCGGTCTCACCGGCGATGAACTGGAGATCGAGCTGGCAAGCCGGCTCAAGGATAGTGGCCTGGTTCGAGACCCTCAGGTTTCCGTTTTCATCAGAGAGTTCAACTCGCAGCCGGTCTTTGTGCTGGGCGCCGTTCGACTTCCCGGCCAATACGTGATCACTCAGCCCCTTCAATTGGTGCAGGTTCTGGCGATGGCTGGCGGTCTGGATCCGATAAGGGCCGCCGATTATATGCAGTTCCAGCGCCGAGGGAAGGCTGGCGCGGCGGCTCCAGTAAACCTCACGGATGAGCTCCAGGGAGAGAATGTCCGCCGAATCGACCTCAAGAAGTTGCTTGAGCTGGGAGAGGAGGAGCTCAATCTCCCTGTACAGGGCGGAGATGTTATTTTCGTTCCTGAAAGACCCGTGTCCATGTTCTACGTGGTGGGGGAAGTGAATCACCCCGGCGCTTTTCAGTTGCCCGACGAAGGTGACCTGCTTCTGAGTCAGGCCCTGGCTCAGGCCGGGGGCCCGATGAAGACGGCCAAGATTGGGAAGGGCATGCTGGTCCGATACGACGAACACGGGCGCCGCCAGGAAGTTGCTGTTAATTTCAGTGACATCCTGCGCGGGAAAAAACCAGACCTCACCGTGCAACGTGATGATGTGATCTTCATCCCCGGCAGCAACTTTAAGACCATCGGCTATGGGCTTCTGGGCACAATTCCTGGAACTGTCTCCGGGACAGTCATCTATGGAGCCTCCCGGGGCGCGCGCTGAACCGTTGCCAACCACCCTCCATGGGCGCACCTCGCTTCAACCCTAGAGAAAGGAAGGGACTTTCATGACCGCGTCATACTTCGTCCATGGGTCCGCTTATGTGGATCAGCCTTGTGAAATCGGAGAAGGGACCAAGATCTGGCACTTCTCCCACGTAATGCAGAATGCCCGCATCGGCCGCCGCTGTAACATAGGCCAAAATGTTGTCATTTCTCCCGACGTTTCGATAGGGGACAACGTCAAGATACAGAACAACGTTTCTGTCTACACGGGAGTCGTGCTGGAGGACGACGTTTTTTGCGGTCCGAGCATGGTCTTCACAAACGTAATCAATCCACGGTCACATATCGTTCGTCGGCACGAGTACCGTGCGACCCTGGTCCGTAAGGGGGCCAGCTTGGGAGCCAACTGCACAATAGTGTGCGGAATTACAATCGGATCCTATGCCTTTATCGGCGCCGGGGCTGTCGTCATTCGCGACGTCCCGGACTTCGCGCTTGTCGTCGGCAATCCCGGCCGGATTGCAGGCTGGATGTGCTCGTGCGGAAATCGGATCCGGTTCGATTTGTCTGATACCTTCGGTAAATGCGCCGTATGCCTCACTCAGTATACAAAGGAGGGGCCCAAGGTAGTCCCGCTGACAATGGCGCAAGTCGCCGAATCCCGAAAAACTTTGGTTGAAACCACCTGAATCCCAGCCTGTGCCGGGGGACAGAGGGCGCTCCCTCCCCCGCCGCGCTCTCTCCCGTGATCTCCCGGCACATTTCTTGATCCCGTCTTCAAAACCGCACTGCTCCCCTCTGCCCGACACGTGCCGACCAAGGCGCGCCCGTCTTCCCGGAAATCCTCCGTTTCCATTGGAATCGGCTTCCTGTTTGACTGTTACGATTTGTCTGTGCCGATTTATGTGGGAACGGTAAGCCAGCGATTTAGGGCAGGCAAAGCTTTTTGAACTGAGAAGGATTTAGTCCTGTCCAGTATCTGAACGCACGCTCGAAAGTTTTCAGGCTCTCGAAGCCCACCTGCTCAGCGATTTCCGCTACCTGCCGATCCGCGCCGGAAAAAATCAGCATAGCCTCGGAGATTCGAATCAGGCGGACCCAAGCTCTGAACTGCACTCCCAGACACTCGTGAAAGACGGACGAAAGCCACTCTGGCTCGATATGAGTGGCACGTGCAACCGAACTGAGGCTAATGCGGCGAGAGTAGTTGCGGGTCACATACTCGTGAACCCGCCGGAATCGGCAATCCTTCACGAGCGTCGAGCAGCCGGCAAGCTCCGACTCCAGGGTCCAGAACTGGAGAGGCCCACGCCTCGACTGAATGGAATCCAGAGTCTTCGCAGACACCTCCAAGAACCGAAATCCTATTTCGATCCCGCACTTCCTGGATTTGAGACGAACAACTTCTCCGCCGCAACGTAACCCAGCCCCCGCCCTGATTGCGCAAATCGCTCGGAGATCAGGCGCCGTTGACAGAGTCAGCAGCATTCCTGCGGCGCTGATGTCGTTCACTCGAACTCCAGCGTACTTTTGTTCAGTCCCGCTTTCCACACTGATATCGACTCTCACGGGAAACTGATACCTGACGGTATGACGGCGCTCGGTATCGAGCGAGAAATGACTCCCCATGGCGCACACTTCCGATACGGCTGAAGTTTGATTGGTCCTAGTATGGACCCAAACTCGGATGTCGGGATGCCTTTTTTTTGGAAGAATTCGTCAAATGGCTTTTTAATATGGATTTTTTCGGCAAAAATCAGGAGAATCACGCTATCCAACCATTCTTTAACGAAAGCGAGGGGGAGAGATGCAACAGTCTCCAGCGCTTGTGATGTTTGAACGGGTCAAAGAAGAGTCGTTTCACTACTACGACCGTCTCGCTCGGGTACGAATATTCGTTGAGGAAAAAGGCAACGAACCCATTACCTTAACTGAAGCGGCACATGTGGCCGCGATGGAGACCACCTACTTCTCCACGTTTTTCAAAGAGCGGGTCGGGATTTCTTTCACCGATTGGTTGCGGAGAGTCCGCATCGCCAAGGCGATGGAGATCATGCGCGAAAAGGACTGCCGAATTTGTGACGTTGCCTTTGCAGTCGGTTTCGGGGATGTTGGGACCTTCAGTCGGGCGTTCAAAAGATACGCCAATCAGACTCCGCAAGACTTCAAACGGTCCAGTCGTCCTTGATCCGCCGTTTGGCTCGAGTCATCAGTCAAGCGGAAAACCGCTCTACCGCAAGCGAGAACGAGCGCCTGCTCTTTGCTCAGCCGCCTGGAGCAAAAGCATTCTGAAACCTCCTGGGTCCTCTCGGATGGTGCCCTGGAGGCTTTTGTCACCCTTTCACCTTGTAACCCTGTCACCCTCATAGGCGCTAACTTGACTGTAGGAGGCTCTCCCAATCGGCGCCGAACATCGCGACGTGACCAGGGCGCTGATCGATGGGTTATCTACCAGGGTTGCGGAAGGATTCGGCGCCGGAGCCCTCTTTGCCGTAATCCAAGATCGGATATTCTCTCCAGATTCGCTGTGCCTCCGCCCTCCCCACGGTTTTCAAGTATTCGGGAGCACTGCACCACGGCCACTGGTTCCAGTCGTCAACATACCCATGATGAACCGCGTTGTGATGAACATAGTTCAAGGTCGCGTAGAAGTGCCCCTCCGAGCGAATCGCCCTGTCCGCCGCCCGGTGAAAACACTGTCTTCCACGACGCTGATCTTCGCCGGTCCACAAGTAGGAGTTGCGTCCGTGCAACCGGCCCAAATGCAGAACGAGCGAGTCCAGCGCCAGGGTTTCAATCAGAGCATGGTAATGATTCGGAAGGACGCACCAGGCACTACCGGTTGACAACTGTCACGTGACGCATTACGATGTCGTTTGGTGATTAAGACGTTTGCCGACCGGCATACCCAGGAGTTGTACGAGACCGGCAAATCGAGACGACTGCCACCAGATATCTGCAGGCGGGCCTTTCGGAAACTGGAGTATCTTGACCTGGCGACGGGTCTGGCCGACTTGAGAGTCCCACCCGGAAATCGTCTCCACGAGTTGGAAAGAGAGCGAAAGGGCCAGTTCTCCATCTCGGTTAACGGGCAGTGGAGGATTTGCTTTCGGTTTTCTGAAGGTGACACGTACGAAGTCGAGCTGACGGATTATCACTGAGCGAGGTCCGTATGAGCACTACAAACACAAGGGTGAGGAGAGTTCGCCCGGTGCACCCGGGTGAAATACTCCGCGAAGATTTTCTGCCCGACTATGGGCTCACTGTGTCAAGTTTCGCCAAGGCCATTGGAGTTTCCAGGCAAACGGTGAATGAGTTGCTCCGGGAGCGGCGGGCGGTGAGCCCGGAGATGGCACTGCGACTTTCTCGTCTATTCGGCAACTCGGCCGACTTCTGGCTCAACGCCCAGCGAGCCGTTGATCTTTGGGAAGCCGCCCGGCGTGCGAAGAAGAAGATCGAGCGAATCTCTCCATTGAACGCCGCATAAAATAGGGTCAGGTCTTCGCTGCCGGGGTCGCAGAACGGCCAACCTGTCGGAACAGAATCGGAACACTACTCGGCGAAAAAGCCGAAATCCGGGGGAAATCTACCGGAAATCGGGTGATTATCTCCTGTCGGTAAGTGCTCGTGAACGCGTGAGAAATCGGGGGCGTTCTTAGATATTGGTGGGATATTGCCAGATATCGGGTCGAAGCGCCAAAAGACTCAAAATCTGGCGAGCCTTACAGCTTGTGGGGGTTCGACTCCCCCCTCCGGCACTAATGGAATCAATAAGTTAGCCCGCGTCTTTATTCGACTCCAGATTTTCCTGTCGGAACATCGTCGGAACACTGTGTCGGTTCCCGGACGGGTGAATTACCCCGGTCGGAACAGGACGTTGTTCTTTGTACCTCGCCCTCCCGGTGAGCAGACTCCTGGTGCTGGTCATCCATAAGGGCTGGACCTGCGGATTCATTTGACCCGAGGGCGCGGGGCGGGCAGAATCTTGGAGGCGGGAGAGGCCTGATGGAACAACAGACGAGCCGGGCCCAGGAAATCGATTTGTTTGAGCGGCTGAAACGGAAACGTGGGGCGGTGCCCCTGCTCGTCGCGCCGGCCCGGGTTTTCTTCCGGCTGGGCTTTGACCAGAACCGGGCTTACGTGGAGCCGGTCGACGACAAGGGCGCGGCGGTCGAGGTTGGCTACGAATATTGTACCGGTTGGGTGCGGGAAGCGATGAAGAGCCTCCAGTCGATCCGGGAGCAGACCGCCTTCAGGATCGACTGGGACGGGGCAGGGCAACGCGTCTGGCTGGCCGATCACGATTACCTGATCGCCCAGCTCGAGCGGTGTGGTCCCACTTTCGTCGACGAGTCCTTCCAGCCGATCAGTTTCGCGCCGGAAGAAGGCCGCATGTGTATCGTGATCCGGGAAGAAGGCGAACGCCTGGCGGCCCGGCCGCTCCTGCGTCACCAGGGGGAGGAGATCGCCGGCTGCCGTCTCCTGTCCGAAAACTACGCCTACAAGAGCCAGACGGTTTATTCGATCGGGCCGCTTGGCCCGCAGTTCGAGGAGATCCAAGCGTTTGAGACGCAGCTGGCGCCGGCCGAGTTGGAGAAGTACCTCTCGCTTCTCGTGTCATACCTGGATCAGGTGGAAATCCTCTATCGCGGTCTTCGTGTCGTCACGGGAGAACCGCGCAGCGCCGCGCCGAGCGTGGTGATCGAATCGGCCGAAGCGGAACATGGCCTCAGACTTCGAGTCTCGGGCTCGGTTCCGGGATTTGACGAGGACTTCCTTGAGGACTACGACATCGTGCGGATCGCCACGGTCAACGAGATGGAGGGGACCATCACAGTCAGGGAGGTCGTGCACACCGGGCCTGAGGCATGCCTGTCGATGATCACGAGCGCTTTGCGCCGGCTGCGACGCAACCTCGAAGGCGGGGCGGATTTCCACCTGGAGGGTAACCTCGTCATCATCGACCCCGATCTGGCGTCATCTTTTCTCCACGAAGTGTTGCCTGGGCTTCTGTCCAAGTACGTGGTCTTCGGAACGGACAAGCTTAAACCCTACCGGGTTCGTGCGGGCACACCCCGGCTCCGGCTCTCGCTCCAGCACGGCATCGATTTTCTGGCGGCCGACGTCGAACTGGAGATCGATGATCAGACGGTCACCCTGGGCGAGGCGCTGAAAAGCTTTCGAACCCATGGCTACCTATGCCTGAGTGACGGCACTTGTGCCATTATCAATGCCGACTACCTGCGGCGGCTCAACCGGGTCTTTCGCAAAAGCGGCGAAGGGCTCAAGGTCTCGTTCTTCGACTTGCCCCTCCTGGAGGAACTGATCGACGAGAATGTCGCTCGCAAGGAGGCGGCGCTCGCGCAAGCACGAAAAATCATCCGGGGCCTGGGAGACCTCGAGCATTTCGAGGCCGCCGACCCGGATCTGGGAACGGAGCTGCGGCCGTACCAGCGGCACGGCTACAAATGGCTTGCCTACCTGACCCGCCACGGGTTGGGCGGCTGCCTGGCGGACGACATGGGACTGGGCAAAACAGTCCAGACGATCGCACTGCTGGCTGCGCACCAGCCTCCAGATCGAAAGAGCTCGCTGATCGTCATGCCCCGTAGCCTGCTGTTTAACTGGGCGGCGGAAGTGGCGCGGTTTGCCCCGCAGTTGTCGACTTATGTCTATCACGGGCCGGACCGGGACCTGGAGGCCGCCTTGCGCTCCGACCTCGTCCTTACCACTTACGGCACCGTGAGGAGTGACATCGAACGCCTCCGGGAGATCCAATTCGATTGTGTGATCCTCGACGAGTCACAGAACATCAAGAACCCCGAAGCTCAGACGAGCAAGGCTATTCTCCTGCTGCGGGGCCGGCAGCGCCTGGCCCTGAGCGGGACGCCCGTCGAGAACAACCTGACGGAGCTTTACTCCCTGTTCCGCTTCCTGAATCCTTCGATGTTCGGCTCGCTTGGCGATTTCGTCCGGGACTACGCTGCACCGATCCAGCGCGACAACGACAAGGACGCCCTGGCCGAGCTGAGGCGGAAGGTGGCGCCTTTCATCCTGCGCCGATTGAAGAAAGACGTGCTGAAGGAGCTTCCGGACAAGGTGGAGCAGGTCCTGTACGTGGACATGTCGCCCGAGCAGAAAATCTTATACGAGGCTCGCCGGCGCTACTACTATGAGACTCTCCGGGCAGAAGTGGCTTCGCGCGGCATCGAGAGCTCGCAGTTTGCGATCCTCCAGGCATTCACCGAGCTTCGACAACTGGCCTCCACGCCCGAAGCGCGGACCGACAACGTGCTGCGGTCGCCCAAGAGGGAGCTGCTGGTCGAGGAGATACGGGATCTCGTCGCTTCCGGGCACAAAGTCCTGGTCTTTGCTAATTTCCTGGCGGCGCTGGACGGGGCGATGGAGGACCTTGACCAGATCGGAGTGCGTTACCTGGTCATGACCGGGGCCACGCGGGACAGGGCCGAGCTGGTGCGCCAGTTTCAGAGCGACCAGCAGGTCCAGGTCTTCCTGATGACGCTGAAGACCGGTGGATTGGGACTCAATCTGACCGCCGCCGACTACGTTTTCATTTATGATCCGTGGTGGAACCGCGCGGCGGAGAACCAGGCCATCGATCGCACACATCGCATCGGCCAGGCGAACGCCGTGTTCACTTATCGACTGATCACACGCGGAACCATCGAGGAGAAGATGCTCGAGCTTCAGAAGATCAAAGGCCAGCTGTTCGAAAACCTGATTGTTGCGGAAGGAGCGACTCTGAAGTCGCTCACTGAAGCCGACATCGAGTTCGCTCTGCGGAGCTGAGACCGTGAACCAGTCAATGTTGAGACAGCGGGCCGACGCGATTTACCACGCCACGGGCTGGGCCGGCAAGGACCGGCAAGAGAAGTGCCCGTTCTGCCTGAAGACCAACGCTGAGCCGGCGATTATCACCAGGCTGGGCGAGGTGTGTGCTTCCTGCACGGTCCAGACGCTCGCGCAAGCCGAGCGCGAACGGAGTTGGCAAGCCGGCAGGGCCGAGGGCGATCTTGCCGGAGCGACCGCCGTTCTTCGTTTGAAAGCCTTGGCCCGGGGCGTCCCCGTCAAGGAATACGGGTATTGGGGGGCCGAGCAGCCGGGGTCGATCGCCAAGGTTATCGACAACCTGGCTTACGAGGACGGATCTCACCTCGAACGGCTCGTCCGCCTTCTGGCTTACGAGGTTTGTGTTGCGAATCAGGCGGCGGCGCTGCACCGGCTGGCGAAACTGCCTTCAGATGCTCCCATCCTTCTAAAACTCAACGCGCTTCTGGTGGTCGCCTTCGGCGGGCTCCAGAAATCAAAGCAGATTGAGTTCGTCGTCCGCATGTCCGAGGACTCCAGCCCGGAGATCCGCGAGAGAGCGGTGAGAATACTGGCTGATAACCGCCTCAACTCCGCTGAGGCGGCCCGGGAGCTGCTGAGGGTCATGCCGCTCGTGGAGGGGTTTGAAGCAACGTACAACCGCGAGGAGCTGCGCGTCATTTCTCGGATCGTGCTTGGTCCCCCCAGCCGGCGAGATAACAGTCCGAGTCCCGCCAGACGTGGCCCGGAAGCCACCGCCGGCGCGCTGACCGCCAAGCAAAGCGACGCCCGCGACCTGGCGTTGTTTTTCAGTGCTCCGGGCAACGTCCGCGAGTTGTTGACCCGTCTGGACCCGGAGGCGGCGAAGGTGTTGGCTCTGCTGGCCTGGCACCGCCGAGCGATGGAGTCCGCAGAGATACGGGCATCGAGCGGCGTCGAAGTGATCAGGCGCGAGGAGTCCCAGCGATACAGGTACGTCACTCCAAAGGACGTGCTTCAGGATCTCCGCCTGTGCAAGGTCGAAATCCTGCACTCGTACGACCCCCTGTGTCGGCTGGAGCTTCCCCCTTTCCTGGCGGAAGCCTTTCGCTCAGCTCTGCCTCCTCCCCGGGGCCACGATATCGTGGCGTTCTCCGAGGCGCCGCCCGCCCAATACAAGTTCGAGAACAAAGACCGTATTCTGAGTGATCTGGGAATTCTGACCGCCTTCATCGAGCAGGGAGGGGTGGAGTACGGAAAGACTGGCCGGGTAAGGGCCGCCTCGCTGGCGGCGGCCGCCAAAGCCTGCGGTCTGCCCGAGTTCTACCCTGGGGCGGAAGGGGTGCGAAAGCACGCTTACGTCCGCCTCTTAATGGACTTCCTTCTCAAAACACAGTGGCCGCCGGAAAAGTCCAGACCGGAGGTTCTCCTTCGAGATCTGATGCTGAATTTCCTGGCGGTCAAAGCGAACTCCAGGGTCCGGGACGATTCGTCCTTCTTCCGGTCTTACCTGTTCCATCTGACGGGAAACGAAGGCAAAACAAAGGAGGACGATGTCAGGCTAACGGCTGAATCGCTCGGTGAGTTGCTCCGGTCTCTGCCGGAAGGGGGCTGGGTAATCTGCCAGAACATTATCGACTTCGTCACCTTCAGGGGGCTGGTCATGCGCCCCGTATCATCGGAAGGGGATCTGGCGGCCTCGCTGGCCGGTGTCTACAGCCCTGTCAGGACGTACGCCAGTCAGGACTACCCGAATCTGGTGGTCGAGCCGTTTCTGAAGACCATGATGTTCCTTTTTGCCTGCCTGGGGGTGGTTGATCTTCGTTTCGGCGATCCTCACAACGAGCTGCGCCGGTTGCCTCAGGGGCCTTACCTCACCGACTATGACGGGTTGAGCATGGTTCGTTTGACACCCCTGGGGAGTTTTGTAACCGGCAGGGCCGCCGAGTACCAGTCGGAGGCCGGGCGTCGGGAGGCGGCGCGGGTGCAGCTCGACTCCCGCCGGCTTCTGCTGACGCTGTCGGGCAGTGATCCGGTCCTGCAGATGATTTTGGAGCGGACCGCCGAGAAAGTAGGTGCGGGCCTGTTCCGCATCAACGCGAGGACCTTCCTTAAGGACTGCAGGAAAGTCGAAGACGTCGAGCGGAAAGTCAAGGTCCTGCGCGACCTGCTGCCCGCCGACCTCCCCCTCGTGTGGCAGGAGTTCTTCACCGGTATCGTCGGGAAGGTGAATCCACTCAAACCGACACGATACAAACTGTACCAGTTGGGAACGGACCCGGGGTTGGTGCGGATTCTGGCGAACGATCCGGAGCTCGGCAGGTTGATCCTGAAGGCCGAGAACCGGCATATCGCCATAGGGCCGCAGGATCTCGATGACGTGATCAAGCGCCTCCGCGAACACGGATACTTCATCGACCGTTCATGATTCGCATTTTAGGGCTCACTCCACGGGCCGTGGCCTCATCACCGTGACACGTTTCCTGCTCGCGTTTCCTTCAGACTCCAGCGGCCTCATCGTGAGAAATGCGGGGGTTAGGATCCGTGACGGAGCCTGATTGGGCATGCCCGGTAACCAGTGAGCGCATAGCGCGTGTTGGTTGATTGTGAGCTCATGTGCCCGTCGCTTTGAAGGGTGGGTGGCGGAGCCTCAAACCTGGCTGGAGATCACCTGACTCGCCCACTCGTCGAGCACGGTCTGCACCCATGGAATCAATAACTTAGCCGATTCTGCCGATCCATCCCTTACCTTACTGATTGTCGTTTCGGAGGATGACTACCTGCCGAGCGGGGCCGAGAGGGTCACGAGGAACACCCCGCCCAGGCGCAGTTTCGATCTGCATCGAGCCACCTAGATGGGTAAGTCTTTGTTGAATACTGAAGAGGCCAAAGGTCTGTGTTTTTTTGCCGCGCGTGTTGAGCAGGGATGCGTCAAAGCCCTTGCCCGCGTCAGCCACCGTGATCTCTATTTTCTTGTCCTGCGTGTGTGCAACGGTCACCACGGCCTGGGACTGGCCGGAGTGTTTGATGGTGTTGAGGAGCAATTCACGCACGCATTGAAACAGCAGCAAGCGGACCTCCTCGGCGGCTGGTTCCGGACCACTGTCGGATTGCACCTCGACTCGGAAGCGGCTCTGCTCGAGCAGACGCTCGGCAAGCCATTCGAGGCCGGCAATTAGACCCATCCGGTGAAGCACCGGCGGGCTCAACTCGACTGCCAGTGAACGGCAGGCTTCGATTGCTTCTGCGATGAGGGCAAGGGCAACTGCGCGTCCGTTTGCCACCTCCAACTTCAGAGACTCCACGTGCATTCGGGCCGCTACCAGCAACTGTTGGATATGATCGTGAAGGACCTGCGCAAGCCGTTTCCGCTCCTGCTGTTCGGCACGGCTGAGATCGGCGGCCAAGGCGCGCAACTGTTCGGCCTGACTCTGTACCTCCGCGGTACGCGCCGTCACGTGCTGCTCCAGAGTCTCATTCAAGGCGCGAAGCTGATTTTCACGGTCACGGAGAGCTTCTTCGGCTTGCTTGCGGTCCCCGATCTCGGCGTCGAGACGGGCGTTTCGGTCTTCGATCTCCCGCGTTCGTTGCCTGACCAGTTCCTCCAGGTGCTCCCGGTGCTGGCGGAGCTCCGCTTCAGCTCGCTCACGTTCGGTGATATCAA
>Ga0209593_10000650_pt1 | contig 15723 bp, 9 predicted proteins | sample PPLLaktember2015_3_FD_187260 | JGI IMG/M metagenome (GOLD analysis project Ga0209593, IMG submission 187260) | Freshwater sediment microbial communities from Prairie Pothole Lake near Jamestown, North Dakota, USA - PPLs Lake P7 Core (6) Depth... | ecosystem: Environmental > Aquatic > Freshwater...
AACGACGTGGAACAGGTGCTGAATAATGCGACTGCGGGCCCTTTCAAATTCAACGCATACGCGATCCGCATACATAAGAAGTCTTTATCGATCAAATGGGTCTGCCCGAATCGATGGGAAATAGAACCTTGCTCCTCGAGGAACGGTTGCACCTCCCATAACAGGTTCGCCGTCGCCCCGGCAAAAATTCCAACTCGGCCATCAAAACTCTCGGTGTTGTAACCGGCATTTTCCAAGGCTTCCCACGCACACTCCATCCCCAACCGCAATTGGGGGTCCATTAAAGAAGCTTCAGCCGGTGTGTACCCAAAAAAAGACGCATCGAAATACTCGATCCCCTCCAACACCCCCCTGCCTTTAACATAATTGGACTTTTTTACCGCTTCAGGATTCGCCCCGCCCTGGATCAATTCCTCATCGGTAAAAAAACAAATGGATTCAACCCCATTTTTCAAGTTCTCCCAGAACTCATCGATATTCTTCGCGCCCGGGAACCGCCCCGCTGCCCCGATAATGGCGATCTCCAACCCGGTAAAGCCGGTTTCGGGTTTTTCTTCTCCTTCTTTTATTTCTATTACTTTTTCCATTTCCATGTTATCCTCCTACATGGTTATTCCCTTTTCCTCCGCATTAATTCCGCGGCTCTCTTCTTTTTATCCCTGGCTATATCCAGTTTCTGTATCTCCAAACCTTTTTTCTCTTCTTCCTGTGCTTTTTGCGACAGGGCTGCATTTTTATCGAAACCCAAATGCTGCGCCAGCATCCGCACGGTAGGATAATTGAAAAATTTTACTACTGCCACTTCTTTGCCCAATTCCCCGCTCAATTTACCGGCCAAACGTATAATATCCAGCGAATTCCCGCCAAGATCGAAGAAATTGTCCTCTACGCCGACAGAATCCAACTTTAAAACCTCTGCACAATGTTTGGCGATAATAGCTTCCAACTCGGTGGCCGGTGCTGCCGAAAGTCCGGGACCTTTCCCCCGGTTGGTTTTACTTTCGGGTCCCGGTAAATGCTTGCGGTCGATTTTCCCTGTAGCAGTCAACGGCATTTGTTCCAATACCACGAATTGCGACGGCACCATGTAACCGGGTAGAACCCGGACCAAATACTCTTTTACCGGGGATAATGCGGCACTGCTTTCCCTGGATTTCCACGCTTCCTGGAACACGACATAAGCACATAAATAACCGCTCTTCTTTTCTTCGCCGCGAACCGTCACAGCCGCTTCCTTCACTGCTTCATGCCGCAATAAAACCCGCTCGATCTCCTCCAACTCGACCCTGAAACCCCTGACCTTCACCTGGTGATCGATCCGGCCATAAAACTCGATGTTCCCATCCTCCAACCAACGGACAAGATCGCCGGTTTTGTAAAGACCCAGGGGCTCTTTTTGTAAAAACCGCCCCTGGACCCCGTAAAAACTTTTATTAATTATAAAAAGTTTTTGGGAGTCCAGAACCCTTTTTCCAAAAAGGGTTTTGGTTTTCAAAATAAACCTTTCATTCGACAATTCGGGCCTATTGAGGTACCCGCGGGCGATGCCGGCGCCCCCGATGAACAATTCACCGGGAACGCCGATGGGTTGGGGATGGTAATTTTTATCGAGAATGTATAGTTGAACGTTATAGAGGGGTTTGCCGATGGGGATGCGGTCGGAGCCGTTCCAATCGGACAGCGAGAACCAACTGCCGTAGACTGCGGCTTCGGTGGGGCCGTAGATATTTTCAAGGGTGATGGTTGGGTTCAAGCGTCGGAACTCGGTTACAATGTCGCCGGTAAGCGCTTCGCCTGCGAGGAAAATATATTTTAAACACGAGATATTGGGGATCAAATGGGGGTGCATGGTCAACACTTCGACAAAAGCCCGGAACATGGAAGGTACGAAATTGATATGAGTGACACACTCTCGCTGCGCAGTCCTGGCGATTTCCGCCGGGTCTTTTTCCCCGTTTTTCGGCAATATGGCTAAACGCCCGCCGCCGGGAAACCACCCGAAAAGCTCTGCAACGGATACATCGAAAACATACGCGGTTTTCAACAGATAGGTATCTTCAGCGTCGAGGGGGTAACGTTCGTGTAGGGCTGTAATCGTATTCGCAGCGGAACGGTGTTCGATCATAACGCCTTTCGGTCGCCCGGTGGACCCGGACGTATATATAATATAAGCAAGGTTCGACGAATCGAAAGCCGGAACGGTAGGGGAGTCCTCTATAACGGGTAACTTGCAGCCTGGACCGGCCTCTTCCCGGGGTGTTTGAAATAGTGCTTGAAACTCCAACGTTTCGGTTTCATATGATTCGTTTGGTTTGGAGGTGAGAAGTAAACGGGCTGCGCTGTCTTTCATGATGTAATCGATTCGTTCTGCCGGGTATTGGGTATCGATGGGGAGGTAAGCGCCGCCTGCAATTAAGATGCCGAAGATACTCAATACCATTTCGATGGAACGATCCATACAAATGCCCACGATGGTGCCGGGGCCGGTTCCTTTTTGACGGAGCAGCGATCCGAGACTGCGGGTAACGGTTTGGAATTCCTTGTATGTGAAATGGTAAAACCGGGGAGAAGCAGCGGTTTCCTGTGAGTTACACAGCGAGGGGCCCACGATGGCGATGCGGTCCGGGGTTTGTTCGGCCCGGTCTTCAAAAAATCCGATGACTGTCCGTTCAAGGGGCCAATCGCGCCGGGTGTCGTTGAAAGTATATAACAACTGTTCCTGTTCGAAGGAATTTACCAGCGAAATATCCGATAAAACGATATCTTTATGATCTAAAACGGTTTGGACGATTCGTTTGAAAAACTCGATATACCGGTGAATGGTTTCGGGTTTGAAGAGTTTGGAACAAAATTCGAAAGAGCAGTGTAGAACGCGGTTGTTTTCAATGCCATCACCTGCCGATTCGTTTACTACTTCTTTTTCTACTTCTTTTTCTTCGCACGTTAGAGTCAAATCGAATTTTGCGATGCGGCTTTCGACTATATAAGGCTGCAGGATTAAGCCGGGAACTTCTAAGCGTGGGATCGAGACGTTTTGCAAGATAAACATGGCGTCGAACAAGGGATTTCGGCTTGGGTCGCGTTTGATATCGACTTTTTCTACCAGGGTTTCGAATTGGATGTCCTGGTTTTCAAAGGCATCGATGGTTTGTTTTTTCACATCTTCCAGGAAGTCCGTGAAAGTTACAGCCGGACGGGGTGCATTCCGCATGGCTAAGGTGTTGACAAACATGCCGATCACTCGTTGAATATCGGGGTGAACGCGCCCTGCAACCGGGGTTCCTACGATAATATCTTCCTGGCCGCTAATTTTTGAAAGAAAAATATTAAAGAGCGAAAGCAGGACCATGTAAAGCGTGGCGTTGTGTTGGGAAGCAATAATATTCAAACGGCTTAATTGTTCGGTTTCTAACTGGAAATGAAATGTTTGGCCTTCGAAACTCTGGAACTGGGGACGTGGGAAATCGTAGGGGCAATTCAATACAGGGATATCTCCTTTAAACCGGTTCAACCAAAAGGTTTCCTGGTTTTTGATGAAATCATCTTCCCGTCTTTTGTGCTGCCATACGGCATAATCGCGGTACCGGGTTTTGGTTTCGGGCAAGGCATTATTATTGTAAAGGGCCATGAAATCTTCAACCAGTACAGCGGTGGAAGTACCGTCGGAGATGATGTGGTGCATGTCCACCATGAGGAGGTTTTTATTATTTCCCTGGGACAGCAGGCCCGCGCGCAGCAAGGGAGGTTTGGAGAGGTCGAAAGGCCGGATAAATGCGTGAGTAATCCTCGTGATGTCCGGGATGTCTTCTCCGGGTGTACCGGGTTCAGTGGAAGGGGAAACGATTTCAACTTCGAAAGGGGTATCGGGGTGAATTTTTTGTACAGGGTTATTGTCGATCATATGGAAAGAAGTTCTCAAGCTTTCGTGCCTGTGAATCAATCGTTTAAAAACCTGGTTCCACTTTTCAACCTGGATTTCTCCCTGGATTTCGAAAAATACGGGGATATTGTACCCGACGCCGTAGGGGTCTATTTTATATAAAAGAAACAGCCGTTCTTGTGCAGGTGAAAGAATATAATAATCCTGTTCCGGGGTGGGTTCGATGGAGTGGAAATGTTGGGTTGAGGAAGAATTGTCGTGGATGACTTCGGCCAGTTGGCGGATGGTGGGGTTGATGAAAATTTCGGTGAGTTTTAGTTTAACGTTGAAGGTTTCGTGGATTTTGGAAATCACCAGGGCGGCTTTCAGGGAGTGGCCTCCGATATCGAAGAAGTTGTCGTCGATGCCGATAACAGCATCGTCTTTATGTCGGTTTAGTACGGAGGCCCAGATGTCGGCCAGTTGTTTTTCGATGGGGTTGCTTGGGCCTGCAATCGATTTTTTCGCACCGGGAACAGCAATATCGGCTGGATCAGGGAGTGCTTTCCGGTCTACTTTGCCGTTGGGGTTCAGCGGGATTCTATCTATCGAAACAAAATACGAAGGGATCATATAATCGGGCAGCGACTCGGAAAGATAACGTTTTAATTCCACCCCCACCCGGTTGGGATGGAAAACAACATAAGCGCAGAGGTACTTTTCGCCGTGGCTGTTAGTCCTGTCTATGACAACGGCTTCTTTAATATCGTTGTGAGCCAGCAGGCGGTTTTCGATTTCTCCCAGTTCGATGCGAAAGCCGCGGATTTTGACCTGGAGGTCGATCCGGCCCAGGTATTCGATCGTACCGTCAGCCAGCCACCTGCATAAATCGCCGGTTTTGTATAATGATGAATGATGATTGATGAGTGATGAATTGAAAGATTGATTTAGGGGCCAGGCATGCCTGGCCCGTACACCAAGGCTGGCAGAATCATTCGTGAGGGATGGAATATTTTCGTAGGAATTTTCTTGCCTGTCCCCTTTTTCATATTTAGCCACAGAGGTCACAGAGGGACACAGAGTATCTGCCCTCTCCGCGATTTCTACAAATGCCCCACCACCCTTTAACAAAAGTTTTTGCGGGGTCCAGGGGCGGTTTTTACAAAAAGAGCCCCTGGTTAGTTCGGGGTTGTTGATGTATCCGCGGGAGAGTCCGCCGCCGGTGATGAATAGTTCTCCAGGTATATCGATGGGGCACAGGTTGAAGTATTTATCCAATATAAATAGGTTGGTGTTCCCGGTGGGTTTGCCGATGGGCACGCTGGTTAAGGTGCGGTAAACTTCATAATTATTGCGGTCGATTTCCAGGACAGCGGAAATGATGGTGGCTTCGGTGGGGCCGTACATATTATAAACGCGGCATACTTCGGTGACGGAATCGAAACTCCTTTTCACGAGGTCGTAGGTTAATTTTTCGGCTCCGATGAATAGATGTTTGAGGGACAGGGGTTTCGAGGGGGTGTGGGTGATGTATTGGTATTGGGTTGGGGTGACATGGAGAACGGTTAGCGAGTGGGTAAGGATATAATCGACGCAAGCGGCGGGGTTCATCAAAATTTCACCAGGGACCATGTGGAGGCTGCCGCCGGTGGTTAATATGATGAAAATCTCCCACACGGACCAATCGAAGTAGTAAGAGAGGTTTTGAAGTGCCCTGTCGGAAGGGGTTAAAGCGAGATGGCGGTACCCCCAATGCACGAGTTGGCAGAAATTGGAATGGGAGATGGCAACGCCTTTGGGTTGGCCGGTTGAACCTGACGTAAATATCACGTAGGCTAACGAATCGGGCATTACAGTGGGCAAGGGGATGTGGTGCAAAGATTGAAACTCCCCGGCAATGGATTCATGGATTATTGTTTCGATTTCGATCCATTCCAGGCCATCGCTGAACTGGGTTTCGATACCGGGGGTTTTCAAATTTGCTTGAACCGCCAGGATTTTTACTGCGCATTCGTCCAGCATGAAGCGGTTTCGGGCGGTGGGTGCTTTGGGATTCAACGGAACATAGGCGCCTCCGGTTTTTAGAATCCCGATGATGCCGACGATCATGGCGATGGATTTGTGGGACATGATGCCCACGGGTTGGCCGGGTTGAACGCCTTTTTTAATCAAAAGCCGTGCGAAGTCGGAAGCGAGGCGGTCGATCATTTGGAACGAAACAGCCTGGGAGCCGGTTTCCACGACAGCGATGCGGTCCGGGGTTCGTCCGGCTTGTTCTTCGAATAACGCGGGGATGGTTTTATTTTGTTCGTACTCGTCTTCAAAGTTATTGAATTCATAGAGGATTTGATGTTTTTCTTCTTGGGAGATGATTTCCACGCTGCCTATGGCAATGGAAGTGCCGGCGGTGATTTCGGAGATAATCTTTTTAAAATAGGAGATATACCGTGTTATGGTGGTTTCTTTAAATAGTTTGGTGCAATATTCGGCGGTGAATTGGAGTTTCCCGTTTTTTTCGTCGGTTTCGCAGATAAAGACCAGGTCGAATTTGGAGATTTTGTTGTCGTAAGAAAAAGGGCGCAAAGTCAATCCCGGTATTTGCAGCGACGGGATATCGAGGTTTTGCATGGCCAGCATGACATCGAAAACCGGGTTGCGGCTGGCGTCGCGTTTAGTGGAGATTTTTTCTACCAGGTCTTCGAAGGGGTATTCCTGGTTTTCGAAAGCCTGGGAAACCCGGGTCTTGGTTTCATCGATGAACATATCGAACGAGAGGGAGCCGGTGGGGAACAATCGGACAGCGAGGGTATTGACGAACATGCCGACGATGTGTTGAAGGTCCGGGTGTCTGCGCCCGGAGACCGGGGTCCCTATAATAATATCTTCCTGTCCGCTGAGTTTAGATAAAAGGATATTAAACATAGCGGTCAATACAGTGAATAAAGTTGTACCTTGCCGGGCTGCCAGGGATTTTAGACCTAATGTCGGAGTAGTATCCAGTTCGAAGGGGATGTGGGCGCCTTCGAAAACCTGGGCAACGGGGCGGGTGAAATCCATGGGCAGGTATAGCAGTGGGAGTTCGCCTTCCAATTGTTTTAACCAGAAAACCTCTTGGTTTTTGATGCGCAGCCGTTCGGTTTCGCTTTCCGACCAGGCGACATAGTCCCTGTAACGCAGGCGGGAGAGAGCAAGTTCTTTGTTTTCGTAGAGGTCCATGAACTCTTTGACCAGTACGCCGAGGGAGGTTCCATCGGAAATAATATGGTGCATATCCAGCATTAGGATATGTTTACCGGGAGTTAATTCGGTGAGACTCATGCGGATTAAAGGGGCTTTGGATAGATCGAAAGGTTTAATCAAATTTGAAAATGAAGATCGATCGATATCAAAAGCTTTTGCTAGGGGATTGCATCCCTGGGAGGTCCAGGCTTCGATCACCTGGACGGGTTCATGGCCGATGACGCGGAAAGAGGTTCTAAAACTCTCATGACGTTGGATCAATCGGTGAAAAACGCGGGTGAATTTCTCGATATCGATATCGCCTTCTATAGTCATGAAACCGAAGATGTTGTAAATAGTGCTTTGGGGGTCCATCATCTGGAGGACGTAGAGTCTTTTTTGTGCGGAGGAGAGTGGGTAATACTCTTTCTCTTCGGTGAGGGGGATTTCGATTTCGGCTTCTTTTTTTTTGTATTCGTTTATTAAGGAAGTGTTTTGAAGGATATATTGTGCGAGTTCGCGGATAGTGGGGTTTATAAAGAACTGGGTGAAGGGGATTTCGATTTTGAATTCTTTATAAATCGAGCCGGCCAGCCGGGTGACGTTGAGGGAGTGGCCGCCCATTTCGAAGAAATCGTCGTCTATACCGGCTTCGCGGCTGAGTATTTTGGCCCAGATTTCAACCAGTTTCTTTTCGATGTCGTTGGTAGGCGGTTCGTAATTTCGCCCGGTGCTAATACCGGCATCTGGAGAAGGTAGGGCTTTTAAATCCACTTTCCCGTTGGGATTGAGGGGCATTCTATCCAGCATGATAAAATACGAAGGAACCATGTAATCGGGCAGGGATTGGGAAAGATGGTGTTTCAATTCAGCTATTACTTGACTGTCCCCTTTTCTGTTTTCATTGTTAATTGATAATTGATAATTGATAATTGATAATTCTTTCTCATGCAGCGGCTGACCGTTAAGGAAGCCACTTGATGGCGCTTGTCGCCATAATAAATCCCCACGTAGTGGGGCTTGACTGTCCCCTTTTTCTTTAAATTCGTTTAATTCGTGTAATTCGTGGGTCAAAAAATTTACTTGTGCGGAGAGGACGACATAAGCGCAGAGGTAATTTTCGCCATTATTATCCTGTTTAGCAATCACCAGGGCGTCTTTGACGGCAGGATGGGTCATCAACCGGTTTTCGATTTCGCCGGGTTCGATGCGGAACCCGCGGATTTTTATTTGATGATCGATACGGCCTAAAAACTCGATTATTCCATCAGCCAGCCAGCGGCACAGGTCGCCGGTTTTATAAAGACTGCCTCCGGCGGCCCACCTTTTTGTAAAAAGGTGGGACCAAAAACTTTTGGTAGGGTTATTATTATTTGGGAGAGTATTATCGATATCAACGGAGTCAACAAATAAATCGAGAGAAGTTCCAATATCAAGGCACTGCAAATGCTCCCCCACACAGTGGAGTTTTGCGGGGTCCAGGGGCGGTTTTACAAAAGAGCCCCTGGTCAGTTCCGGGCGGTTGATATAGCCCTGGGCTACGGAATCGCCGGCGATGTACAATTCGCCGCAAACATAAACCGGGGTGGGGTGCATGTCCCGGTCCAAAATATAGAGAAACGTATTTCCCAGGGTCCTGCCGATTGGAATACCGGACAGCTCTTTATAAGAATGTAAATTAGGTTTGAATAGTTCCAATACTGCGGCTACGATTGTGGTTTCGGTAGGTCCGTACATGTTGTACACGCGGCAGGAGTTTTCTACCATTTCGAAACTTCGCATGGCCAGGTCGTAGGAGAGTTTCTCTGCGCCGATGCACAGGTGTTTCATGGAGGTTAATTTTTGTCCCCGGTCGAGCGATACGTTGGCTAAAGCCTGGAAATGGGTGGGGGTGATATGTAAAACGGTGATGCAATATTTATCCAGGTAATTCACATATTGGGCGGCGTCGATGATGGTGGTTTCGGGAACCATATATAATGAAGCACCGGAAGTGAGGGAGATAAAGATTTCCATTACGGACCAGTCGAAATAGTAAGAAAGATTCTGGGCGGCGCGGTCTCCGGGATCAAAACGGAGATGGTTATAACACCAATGAATCAAGGGAGAAAAGTTGGAGTGAGTAATCAAAACGCCTTTAGGTAAACCGGTGGAACCGGACGTATAAATAATATAAGCATTGGAACCCGGTTCTACAGCAGGTAAAGGTAATTGACCGGAGCGAGGAACATCGGTAGGTTGTATAGGTATGATGTCGATGGCGTTTAAACCTTCGTTGAATTCCACCGGGATTCCTGCAGTGTCGTCGATTAAGAGGTGCTTGGCATCGCAGTCGCGAAGGATAAAGAGGTTCCTGGCTGCGGGCGCTTTCGGGTTTAACGGGATATAGCAAGCCCCGGTTTTGAGTATCCCGATAATCCCGATAATCATCCGGCTGTTTCTTCCTGCCGTCAAACCCACCAATGAACCGGTATTACTCACTTTTTCCAAAAGTATGTTGGCTAAACCGCAGGAAATCGAGTTTAACTCGTTAAAAGATAAATGGAGGTTGAAAGTCCCCGGGTCTACCAGTGCGATGGAATCCGGGGTTTGTGCTGCCTGGGTTTCGAATAATCCATGGATGGTTTTATCCGTAGGGTATTCCAGGTCCATGGCATTGAAATCCACCATTAATAAGCGTTTTTCTTCTTCCGACAGCATATCGATGCCATCAACGGTTTGAAGGGGATTTTCATTCCCGATGATGGTATTAACGATATTGACCAGGTGTTCCATCATTCGTCGTACTGCTTCGGTTGGGCAAGTTTCGCTGTCGTAGACCGCGTCCAGTGCGTACAACCCGGTTTCTCGTCGAGCCACACGGATCGCCACATCGTAGTTGGTGCTCTCGAATACCGTATAACCGGTAATGGAAAAGGGGCACGAGGCACCGACGGTCAAAAATACCCGTGGGTAAAACATGGGCCCTACACAGACGGCAAGTACTACGCCAATTATTATGCTAATGATGGAGATAAAAAGGGCGCGGATGGGTATGAATATACATCGCCGGTGGGCTCTTTCCCATTGGGTGCATCGCCCTATGGTTTACTGGATATGGCGGGCAATGTGTTGGAGTGGTGCAGTGATTGGTATTTGAAGGATTATTATAAGAAAAGCCTGGTTACCAATCCGGTTAGGCCTTTAACCGGGAATTCGCGGCGGGTAGTGCGGGGCAGTTCGTGGAGATACTATGCTTCAAATCTTGGTTGTTCCGACCGTGGCAGCCTCGATCCCGCTAAATCGTTCGACGACGTCGGGTTTCGGGTTGTGTGGTCGAGGTGAAAGATAATGATGATTGATGATTGATGAATGATGAATTGGATTTTGTGGCACTGCGTGCCGGGATTACACCCCATTCATCTCCAGCAACACTGTCAAAGGGATTTTCATATTTTATATGTTTTCCCCGCAAAGAATAACGATTGTTTTTAGCTGCATCATCAGTATACCGGCTTTTTAGAATAATCTCTACCTTTTGACCGGGATGAAACGGTAATCCCTTAATATTCAAGACACCTTTTTCTGTAACGATGGTTTCAAAATGATATGTTTGCATTTCATTCTCCGAATTATTAATATGAACTATTCCCTCAGTTTTGTCAAGTCTAATAAAATTTTTCGTCCCGTTTTTTTGCCTGTCCCGAATGCCACTAAGTTAAGGCTATTTTTGTGCTAAAGTGGCGTGCCGGCATTTGTGCTTATCCGTTTTTAGCTCCGATTTAGTTCTAACACCACGAACTCGGTCTCTGTTTATAGGCAAAAAATACCCCGATTCAGTTACAATGCCACGCGCCTACCCTCTGTCCATAATGTCCATACTGTCCATATTGTCCATATTCTTAGCCTATCCCTGCCTATGCCGACCAATAACCATTATGCAAAAGAGTATGGACTGTATGGACAAAGAATTCGCTCGAAAAACCGGGAGTGAATAGGAACTTTTGCATTTCATTATCGGTCATAAAGTTCCTCTCTTACGAATATGTAATTTCCAGGCAATTTTAAATGATACTGATTAACGAAATCAAAAAAAGAGTCTTGCCGGTTAGGTTTTTCTTTTTTGTTATTTTCTCTCAAAGGTAAAACGATTATCTCTAACTCCCTGGACAAAAAATCATCCGGGATGTCGATAACCAATTGATTAGCATGCGCGTGTTTTATTTCTCTTATTGCTTCCATTTTTTGCCTCATTGGAGTCTTTTCGATCAAAGCAGAACGACCCATTGATAGTATAAAATCTAAAAACTGTTTTGTCAATCTTTTTGTCCATATTTTCTATTTCTCTCCGTTCCGGGGCTCTGCGGCACGGGAAGAGGTCTCTCACGGCGCTCACGGTGGGCACGGAGAGAAAAAAGAAGAGGAGGTTGAGAAGGTGAGAAGTTGAGAAGTTAAGAGGGTTTTGTGGCACTGCGTGCCGGTTTGGTTTGACGTGCCTGCGGCACGGGAAGAGGTCTCTCACGGAGCTCACAGTGAACACGGAGGGAAAAAAGAGGAAGTTAGGAGGTTAGGAGGTTAGGAGGTTTAGAGAATTTTGTGGCACTGCGTGCCGGTTTGGTTTGACGTGCCTTCGGCACGGGATTTGTTATTTATTATTTAAAGCAAGGCCAACGGTCAACGGAGAACGATTTTAATTAACAATTTGGGTTTTGTTTGAGCGCCTGCCACACGGGCGAATGCGCGGTTCGCCATTCTTGAGGTTTTTAGGACAATTTCAAGCTTTTTTCGCAAGATTTGTCCTTTTTAGGACAACTTCAAGCTTTTTTTGCAATTCGCGGGGTTTTTAGGACAATTTAATGCAATTACTGACAGTTTTGTCCTATTTCGGACAATTTTATGTATAGAATGCAACCCATGACCTAAAAACCTCGACATTGTCCAAATTACCTCGACATTGTCAAAATTACCTCGACGTTGTCCAAATTACCTCGCGTTTGGCCTAAAAACCTCATCGTTGTATTGGGGGATAGAAAATTTTAAGAATTTGCATACATTTGAAGAAATTTTCTCCATCGTTTTAAGAATTTGCATTCAATTCTAATGGGGGATAGAAAATTTTAAGAAATCGCATTCGATTGCAGGAAAAAGGTTCAACGCTTGCAAAAAAGGCATAAAATTGAAACAAAACTCGCTTCGATGGCCGTTTTTGGTCAATCGCGTGTTTTTAAGCCATCGTCGAGGTTTTTACAGCGGCTGACCATCCAGGAAGCCGCTGCATGAGAAAGAATTATCAATTAACAATTAACAATGAAAACAAAAAAATATTTTACTTGAAATATGACCCAATCAATAATATAATTAATACATGGAAGATATACAGATTGTTAAAGAATTCAAAAATGAAGTTCTAAAAGCTTACCCTGACGCTGTAGTTTATTTTTACGGTTCAAGGGCGAATAGGACTCATCGAGAAGATTCGGATTTTGATTTGCTGGTTCTATTAGCGGAAGTCACACCTTATACCCGCACGATAATCTATGATATAGCCTGGGAAACCGGTTTCAAATATGATGTTTTAATTGCGCCTGTCTTGTCCCGCCGAGATAACTTTTATCCTGAGGCTGTTTCGCCATTTTTGAACAGCGTAAAGAATTCCGGGATGGTAATTTGAAAGAAGACCTGGAAGCTATTCTTAAATATCGCATCCAGCAGGCAGAAGATTCTATAAAGGAAGCAGAAATATTATTCCATTCCGGGGGCAGCTTCCGAAGTATTATTAATCGCTCGTATTATGCCATGTTCTATAGCGTGCTGGCTTTAATTTGCAAAAAAGGTATGGGCACTTCAAAACACTATGGGGTGCTTTCGATTTTTGACAAAGAATATGTTAAGAAAAAAATCTTCCCAACTGAGATGAGTAAATTATTTCATCGGTCGTTCTATTTAAGGCAACAATGCGATTATGAAGAATTTAGCTTAATTTCGAAAGATGAAACCATCGATATAATGAATGGAGCTAAAGACTTTTTAGAGAAAATAAAAAACCATTTAGTTCAAGAAAGCAAAGGTTAAAAAAAACAGGGTCGGTGCTTTTCATTTTGATTTTTTTTCTCACAGAGTTCACAGGAGCACTGCAATTATAAAACCCCTCCGTGAGGGGCCCCGCACAGCGGGGATTTATAATGGCACGTTGTGCCATCCGGCGGCTTCCTGAATTGTCAGCCGCTGCATGAGAAAGAAACAAAAAAAAGCAAAAAAGGGGACAGGCAAAAAAAATTACAGGTGACAGGTAGCAGGTTGTATGTTGTGAAGTTGTGCGCTTCGCGCGGGGTTTGGTTTGACGTGCCTGCGGCACGGGAAGAGGTCTCTCACGGAGCCTGACACTTCCACGAATCTCGCATACCACCTGGAAACTTTTTCCTCGTCCACAACGTCCACATGGTCCACATGGTCCACATGGTCCACTGGGTCCACCGTCCACAAAAAAGGAATTATCAATTAACAATTAACAATGAAAACAAAAAAGGGGACAGGCAAGAATAACACTGTTGACATTACAAATTATTTCGTCTATATTAAGTACTGTAAACTCGAAATCGGAGGTTCAATCGTGAGACAAATTGTTTTATACCCTGGAGAAGACGGTTTCTGGATTGCCGAATGCCCCAGCTTGCCCGGCTGCATCAGCCAGGGTGAAACAAAAGAAACGACAATAGCCAATATCAAAGAAGCTATAACCGCTTATATAGACGCTTTGGAAGAAGACAATTTACCTGTCCCCGGCGAACGCTTCGAAACTCTACTCATGGCAGTTTAAATTTGAGCAAATTACCGGTAATTTCAGGAAGAGATTGTGTGAAAGCCTTATATAAGGCGAATTATTTTTTCAAAAGACAAACTGGGAGTCATATGGTTTTGAGGAGAGATGACCCTTTTGGACAGGTTATTGTCCCGGATCATAAAAAACTGGACAGGGGTACATTGAGAGCAATCATTAGGCAATCCGGTTTAAGTATCGATGAATTTATCGAGTTATTATAAAATTTTTCTTGCTTGGCCCTTAAAATAAGTTCCAGGTAGCAGGTTGTAGGTTGTGAAGTTGTGCGCTTCGCGCCGGGTTTGGTTTGACGTGCCTTCGGCACGGGCGGGCGAACTGATGCGATTCAGTTCCGGTTTCTCGAACAAATACTTTGTCCATAATGTCCATATTGTCCATATTCTTAGCCTATCCCTGCCTATTCTTGCCATTATCAATTAACAATTATCAATTAACAATTAACAATGAAAACAAAAAAGGGGACAGGCAAGAAACCCCGCACAGCGGGGATTTATAATGGCACGTTGTGCCATCCGGCGGCTTCCTGAATGGTCAGCCACTGCATGAGAAAGAAACAAAAAAGGGCAAAAAAGGGGACAGGCAAAAAAAATTACAGGTGACAGGTAGCAGGTTGTAGGTTGTGAAGTTGTGCGCTTCGCGCCGGGTTTGGTTTGACGTGCCTTCGGCACGGGATTTATTATTTATTATTTGTTAAGTTTTGATTGGGTATTGACAACCGCCGGTCAACCGGTATATTATTTTATATTGTCTTTTTGGGAGTTAAATCTGTGACGAGGGAGTAACAATGACTTGCTTTAGGTGGTTACACTTAACGGACCTTCATTGGGGAACCGACGACCATAAAAATCTATGGGGCTCGCTCGAAAATCAATGGTTCGACGATATCGATAAATTAAAACAAAAAACCGGGGGATACTGGGACGCTGTATTTTTCACCGGGGACCTGGTTAATAAAGGCAATGAACCGGAGCTCTCCGCCCTGACCAACCAACTCCAACGCCTTTTCCTTCACCTGGAAAAATCCGGCCCCAAACCCTTTCTCCTGGTAGTCCCGGGTAACCATGACCTGAAACGACCAGGCTCTATGGATTTGGGGTGCAAATCCCTTACTAAACTATGGCACACTGACGATGATATTCGCGAGGCGATATGGAAGAAACAAAAAAACCACGATTGCTGGAAAACCATTGAAACGGCTTTTGCAAACTACTGCAAATGGTTGAAAGCTGTTTATAAAGTCTTTCCCAAACCGCCGGGCATGAAACCGGGTTTACTGCCGGGGGAATTCGCTGTAAGCCTCGCAAAAGATTCATTTCAAATCGGTGTGGTGGGTTTGAATACCGCATTTCTCCAGTTGACGGAAGGCGATTTCAAAGGCAAACTCGATGCCCACCCTGCCCAAATAACCGAACTGCTGGGACAAAACTACCAGGACTGGGAAGGCGAACACGATGCCTGCTTCCTGCTCACCCACCATCCCATGGATTGGCTCTCTAAAGAAGGAAAAGAGCATTTCGAAAGCGTGATCGCTCCGCCTGGACGTTTTGCTTTGCATTTGTTCGGTCATCAACACGATCCCGGTTTGGACTATATCCAATTGGGCGGATCGCCCAATACCAGGCGCACCGCTTGCGGATGCTCCCTTTTCAGCATCGAAAAATACGTCGATTGGGAAAAGAATATCCAGGTGGATCGCCGTCATGGTTACAGCGCCGGCTGTTTGGAACTCTCGGACAATGGGATTTCCATGCGGTTATGGCCGCGCAGCGTTGTTAAAAAACAAGATGGCCTATGGGTTTTTGAAAAAGATACTACGTTCTACACCAAA
>Ga0209593_10000651_pt1 | contig 15714 bp, 9 predicted proteins | sample PPLLaktember2015_3_FD_187260 | JGI IMG/M metagenome (GOLD analysis project Ga0209593, IMG submission 187260) | Freshwater sediment microbial communities from Prairie Pothole Lake near Jamestown, North Dakota, USA - PPLs Lake P7 Core (6) Depth... | ecosystem: Environmental > Aquatic > Freshwater...
GTGGGTCCCATCTCCAGATGGGACGGCACGATCGTGGCGCGTCCAGGAGGTCCCATCTGGAGATGGGACCCACGGGTGGCGGCAACCTCGTCGGTGCTACTTCCTTGGCCTGACTGGCGGACCGTCCCGGCGGTCCAGCCCATGCTGAAAGGGTGTTACAACTCGCGGCCGTGCAATCTGTTGCGCCCCTTCACTGCGTGCGCTGCTCGGTAACGCGACTCCAGCACCAAACTGACCCACTCCCGGATTTCCTACGGGCTTGCGATACCGCGCTCGGCCAGACATAATTACGTCTTTGCTACCGGAGGAGGAGAAAACCGTGCTGATCATCGGAGAAAGAATTAACGCCACACGAAAGCGCGTGGGACAGGCCACCGTCGAAAAAGACGCTCAACTCATCAAGGAAGAGGCGAAAAAGCAAGTGGAGGCGGGCGCTGACTTTCTTGACGTGAACGGGGGAATACCCGGCCGGGAGACCGAGTACCTACCATGGCTCGTGAAAGTGGTCCAGGAGGAGGTCGATGTCCCTCTTTGTCTGGACAGCGCCGACCCGGAAGCCCTGAAGCTCGCTCTTCCTTTGTGTAACAAGCGTGCCATGATCAACTCGATCACGGACGAGCCGGAAAAGAAGCAGGCGCTTATGCCTCTGATCAAGGAATACAAAACTCGCGTGGTAGCGCTGTGCATGTCGGCCTCCGGCCCGCCGTGCACGGCTGAGGACCGGATTTCGACGGCGGTTCGCCTCGTCGAATTCCTCACCGGTGAGGGAGTTCCGGAAGACGACATTCATGTTGATTCGTGCATCCTGCCCTTAAGCGTCGACGCGGCCCACTGTTCGGGAATGTTGCAGGCGGTCGGGGAACTGGCACAGCGCTTCCCCAACGTTCACCGGAGCTGTGGCTTGAGTAATGTTTCTCATGGCCTGCCCCTCCGCAAATTGATTAACGAGGTTTTCCTGGGGATGCTGATCAGTCGGGGGCTGGACACCGCCATACTTGATCCTACCGATCCTCACCTCATGTCCGTTGTGAAGGCCGCGGAGGCCCTGGCTGGCCGGGATGAGTTCTGCGCCGAGTACTTGACCGCCTTCCGCGCCGGCAAACTGGTCTGACAATCGGCCGATCGGTTCGCCAACGGATCGCACGAATAACACGATCGGGCAAGCCAGCCTGCCCGATCCGTGTTATTCGTGAGATCCGTTGGCGAACCCACCTTCACGGTACAATCTAAAGAAAGATCATGTCCAAATTCCTTGAACGCCTGAAGCAAAACGTGTTGGTCGGCGACGGCGCTATGGGGACGCTTCTGATGCAGGAACTGGGTCCGGGGCACAGATGTGTGGAGGAAGCGAACCTCTCGCATCCCGACGCCGTTCTCGCGGCTCACCTCCAGTACATCGCCGCCGGAGCGAATCTGATCGAAACCAACACCTTCGGGGCGAACCGGGGCAAACTTCAGGAATTCAACCTGGATTCCAAAGTCGAGGAACTGAACAGTCGGGCCGCCAAGATTGCCCGCGAGGCTCGGGACGTAGCGGGAAAGGATGTGATCATCGCCGGGTCAATCGGTCCGGCCGGATTCGCCTTTGATTTTACGAGCCGCGAGGATCGAGGTCTGGCCGAGGATCACTACAAGGAACAGGCGGAAGTCCTCGAGCAGAGAGGCGTCGAGTTATTCATAATCGAGACATTCCCCTCGCCGAGCGAGCTCCGAACTGCCGTGCAGGCGGTGAGAAGCGTCAGCTCTTTACCGATCATAGCGCAGTTGACATTCGCTGCCGCGGACTTCGACGCCGGCGGCGATTTTGAAGACATCGACCTTCACCGGGCTCTCGAATCCTTCCAAGGAATCTCGGATCTCCCGGTGGAGGTGCTGGGGCTGAACTGCGGAATGGGCCCCCGGGAAGCTTTGCGACTCTTGGAGAGCATTCCGCTCAGCCCGAGATACTACATTTCAATTTACCCGAACGCCGGCGTCCCCGGTCGCCGGGGAGGAAGGTTCGTCTACCCCAACTCTTCGCCGGAGTACTTCGCGAGCTTCGCTCTCGAAGCGGTACGCCTGGGCGCCAGGATTGTCGGCGGATGCTGTGGAACCCGGCCCGAGCATATAAGCGCCATGGCGGAAGCCATTCGAACCGCCAACCCCGTAGAGCGTAAGTCGGCTCCGACCGCCACCGTTTCCATGGCTGAGCCCGTGGAAAAGCCCATCGCCAGTACGTCGTTGATCGCGCAGAAGTTTCAGCAGCGCAAATTCGTGGTCTCAGTCCAGATCGATCCGCCCAAGGGGCCGGAAACAGCTCGGTTAATGGAGGCAATCGAAGTCTTCAAACAGTCGGGAGTGGTGGACGCGGTCGACGTGAACAGTAACCCCATGGCGCGGCTCCACATGGATTCACTGTGGATGAGCGCCCTGGTCGAGCAGGCCGGCCTTCCCGCGATTCCGCACATTACTCCCCGTGACGCCACCATTATGGGCCTTCAAGCCAACCTGCTGGGAGCCTACGCCGCCGGTATTCGTAACCTCCTGGTGATTACCGGTGACCCGTCTCAGTTGGGCGGCGAAGCGGGCGGCATGGATGTGTACCAGACGGATTCCATCGGGCTGGTCAAGCTCATTACGGAGCTCAATCGGGGACGGGATGCCACCGGAAACCCGATCGGAAACTCCACGGATTTTCTGGTGGGAGTCGCGGTGAATCCGGCAGCGGCCGACGTCAATGCTGAGGTGGCGCGCTTTCAGAAGAAGGTCGAGGCCGGTGCGCGTTTCGCCATGACCCAGGTGTTTTTCGAATGGGAGTGCTGGCACCGCTTTCTGGATGCTCTAGGCGGGCCTTCTCCTATTCCGGTGCTCGCCGCGGTTTGGCCTTTGACCAGCTACCGCCTGGCATTGCGGCTGCATCATGAGGTGCCTGGAATCATCGTTCCGGACCAGGTGTTGTCCCGACTCGAAAAAGCCGGAAAAGACGCGCGTTGCGTCGGTTTTGAGTTGGCTCGCAATATCCTGGACAACGCTCGCCGAGAAGTCGACGGAGCCTATGTCATCGCGCCCTTCAAAGACCCGGCCGCCGCGCTCGAAGTACTCTGCTGAGACACTGACAAACTGACAAACTGACAAACTGACATACTGACAAACTGACAGGTTCACAGACTGAGAAGAATGCCTGCCGGGAACTTTGTCAGTTTGTCAGTTTGTCAGTTTGTCAGTTTGTCAGTCTGACTTTTCCCGCCCCAGCACTCTTGCCGTCGCTTGAAGAAGCTCTTCTGGCGTAAACGGCTTGGCCATGTAGTAGGCGGCGCCTCTCCGGATTGCCTCCACTGCGGTGTCGAGGGAGGCATATCCGGTGATGACCATGACTGCCGCATCGGGTTTGATGTCCCTTATCCTGGACAGAAGCTGCAGGCCGTCGAAATCCGGCAGCCGCATATCCAGCAGGACGAGGTTGTAGCTTCGTTCCTGGATGCGCTGCAAAGCCTCACCACCCGTGAAGGCGCCCTCGACGTGGTACCCCTTTCGGCTAAAGATCTTCCGGACGGTATTCACGACCACCACTTCATTATCGATAACGAGGATCGACGGAGCGTCTGCGGGGAGTGTTGGTTCAGCCCAATGCCCCACAACCATCTCCGCTTCGGTCAGGTCGTACGTGACGTCCGGTTGACCGGTCGTCTCCTTGCCGGCATCCGCAGTTGGGTCGGATGCACTGGGCTCGGGGCGCAGAGCCCTGCGTACCGCATCCTCCAATTCTTCGGGAGTGAAGGGCTTTGCCAGATAATTGGCCGCCCCCAGTTGCATGGCTTCTACGGCGGAGGCAATCGAAGCGTAGCCGGTGATGACGAGGACGGGGACGCTCGGCCAGTTGGTCCTCGCGATCTTCAGTAGTTCGATGCCGTTCACCTGGGGCATCATCAGATCCGTGATGATCAGACTCAAATCCTGGTTTGCCTGCAGAGCATCCAGAGCCGCGGAGGCGGAGAGTGTGGTGACCGTCTGATAGCCGGCGCGGTGAAGCACTTTTTCAATGCTGCGGCACACACTTGGTTCGTCGTCGACGATGAGAATCCGGGCAGGTTCGCGTAATTGATGATTAGGTTTTGCCATGGCGCCTACTCCTGGCCAAAGGGGACAACTTGGAGGTGGACGATATAGACCAAGCGAGCCCTGTCCAAGTCGTCCACGTCGTCCACTTCGTCCATCGCATTACGTGCCAACTACCGGTCGGACGAGATGTGGTGTTTGCGCATCATGGCCTGGAAATTCTGGCGCTTGACGCCAACCTCACGCGCGGCTCGGCTGACATTCCACTCGTTCCTTTCCAGGGCTTGCAGTACAAACACGCGTTCCAAATCAGCAATAGCCTGATCACGGAGTTTTTTCTTCATGGCGAGCAGTTCGGTATTCGTATGCGGCACGGCCATCTGGCGAACCACGTTCTGCCGGAAAAGATCACGCGGTAAATGACTCGCCTCGACGACCTCCTTGTCGCACGTAATTGTCGCCCACTCCATGACGTTTTCGAGCTGCCGGATATTTCCCGGCCAGTCGTACTCCTGCAGCAGCCGAAGTGCTCCCTCCGAAATTGTCCTGATCTTCTTGCCGATTTTCGCCTGTACCTTTCCGAGGAGGTGAGACGCCAGCTCAGCGATGTCTTCTTTGCGCTCCCGCAGAGGCGGGAGGTAGATCGGCACGACACAGAGTTGATAATAAAGATCTTCGCGGAAGCTGCCCTCCGACACCATCTCGCCGACGTCCCGATTCGTGGCAAAAATCAGCCGGACATCGACTTTAAGGGTTTTCGTGCAGCCAACCGGCAGTAATTCGCCCGCCTGGATGAATCTCAGCAGCCTGGCCTGTATCTCCAGATCCAGACTACAGATTTCATCAAGGAACACCGTGCCGCGGTCGGCGACCTCGAAGACGCCCGTTTTATTGCCTATGGCTCCGGTGAAGGCTCCTTTGACGTGCCCGAACAGCTCGCTCTGGAGAAGGTCCGCGGGCAGTGATCCGCAGTCGATCGCGAAAAACCTCTCGAGCTTACGCGGGCTGAGCTGGTGAACAGCTCTGGCGATCAACTCCTTACCCGTGCCGCTTTCTCCGATAATGAGCACGGTACTGTCCGTTGCTGCTACCTTTTGGATAAGACGCGAAACCTCCTGCATGGCAGGGCTTCTGCCGATGATTCCGAGCAACTCGCAGAGGTTCTGACCGTTCAACTGGGCTTTTCGATCCAGGATCTGTTTGCGTCTATCCCACGCCTTGCGGGCGGCTGCCGCGAATTCCTGGGCGGTAAAAGGCTTCGGTAGGTAGTCGTACGCGCCAAGCCGCATGGTCTCGACGACTGAAGCCACGGTCGCATATCCGGTGATGACGACACAGACGACGTCCGGGAAACGCGTTTGCAGATTTTCGAGGAGTTCCAATCCTCCCATCCCGAGCATTTTCAAGTCCGTAAAAACCAGATCGAAAGCTTCCTGCTCGAGCAGTCCCAGGGCTTCCTTCCCCGACAACGCGGTTCGTGCATCGAAGCCCAGACGCAAGAGGATTCTCTGGCAGCTCTGGCAAATGGAGAGTTCGTCATCGACTATTAAAGCACGCGGTCTTTGTCGTTCATGCATGGCTCAAAACCGAATGGAGGGGAAGATCGACCGACACCGTAGTGCCTTGGCCCTTGGTACTCGCGATTGAAATCGCGCCTCCGTGTCTCTCGACAATCCCGTAGGCGATGCTGAGCCCAAGACCGGTCCCGTTCGATTTCGTCGTAAAAAAAGGTTCGAAAATCCTGCTCTTTACCTCGTCCGGAATCCCTGGCCCATTGTCGTGTATGGCAATACGGATAACCCGGTTCTGCTGCTCGATTGAGGAAGAGATCGTCATTTCGCCTTCACCGGCCATTGCTTCGGCCGCATTGAGGACGATATTGAGAATGACCTGTCGGATCTGGTCCTGATCAGCCATGACCGAACACGGCGTGGGATCGAACCGCGTTTCTACATTGATCTCGCGAAAGCCCACCTGGTTACGAAGGAGGCTCAGGATGTCGTCCACGACCTGGTTCACAGTGATCAGTTGCTTGCGAGGGGGCGTTTGCCGCGCGAAATCGAGCAGTCCCTTTACGATCTTCCGGCAGCGCAACGTCTCGTCGACGATGACCTGGAGATCGGGCCGGAGTGGGTCGTCCTCGGTGCAGTCCTCCAGCATGAGGCTGCTGTTGGTGAGGATTCCCGTAAGAGGATTGTTGATCTCGTGTGCGACTCCGGCAGCGAGTTTGCCAAGAGCCGCCAGTTTTTCCGTCTGGATCAAGTTTTCCTGCATTTCCTTGAGCTCAGCCGTGCGTTCTTCAACCTTGCGTTCCAGAGTCTCCGCAGATTGGATCAACAACCGGTGGGCGGCTGCGAGCTCGTCGGACATCTTATTGAAATTTTCCGCCAGGTGTCCTATTTCGTCGTTGGAACGGACCTCGATCTTTGGAGGATGTTCCCCTTTGGCCAGGCGCTGCATGGCTTCTGCAATCAAGCGGACCGGTCGCGAAATCCGGTAAGAGATCGTCAGGTTTATGATGCCGACGAGAATGACTGCCAGGACGATGATGCCGAGGAAGACAAACACGCTTCTCCACAGGCTGTCCGAATAAGGCCGCTCCAGAATGCCGACATAGAGCATTCCGATGATGGTCCCCTCGAAATTCCGAATCGGGGCGTAAGCGGAGATGTACCAGTCAGTGACGACGAAGGCGCGATCCTGCCAGCGTTGGCCCCTGCGGAGGACGAGCTCCGCGACCTGAGCCGAGACCCGGGTGCCGATGGCTCTCCTGCCTGCACTGTCCATCACGTTCGTGGAGACACGGACATCGTCCTGGAAGATCGTGGCGGTTCCGATTTCGCTTCCTTTGTAAGCTTCCTGTTTAAAGACTGTCTTCCTGATCTTATCAACGATTTCGGTGTCACGGTTCAGCAGAACGGCGCCCCAAAGCACACCGACCATGCGGTTGTCGGGCGTGAAGACCGGCGCAGCGGCTTTGAGGACCATACCTTGATTCGCGACCGTCTTTCCAGTCGGAGTGGCATACGGTGTTGGCGTGACCGCTATGTAGGCTCGGCGGCCCAGCTCCTCTGACTCGGCGCTCAGTTCTGCCATTCCGATAATGTCCGTCGCGGCGATCGGGGTCTTCTTCGCCAAGACTCGTTGGATCACTTTGTCGGACGCCTGGCTTCCCCGCAGCGAGGGGTTGTTGGTACGAAAAAGAACCTCTCCGTTCAAATCGGTCAGGGTCAAGACATCGAGCCGCTCCGCCGTCTGGACGCGCCGTAGCTCAGGACCAAGGCGCGTCGTGTCACCCGTACTCGCGGCATCATAAACAATCATCCGAGTCGCATGAATTCGGATTGAATCCTGAAGACGTTGCAGGTAATTCTGATAGATTTCTGCGGCCGACTCCAGATCGGAGTTGACCTTCGATTGAGCCTGCCGGTAAACGTGCTGGCGAATCATGAAGACACCGGCCAGGCCGGCGGCTACAGCCGGAATAAGAATGGCGACGGCAAAAGCAGTAACCAGCCGTCTCTTAAGACTCCTCTGTTTCATGCCAGCTCTGATCGCGACGTATCATAATACGATTCCATTAAGCAGCGAGTCATTAAAGGCAAGGAGGCGGGAGTGACATTTGGTGCTGGAGGCGCGTTACCGAGCCGCGCACGCAGTGGAGGGTGTTGCAAAAGGATCGAAAAAACCGATTACGATTACGAGCACGAGCACGAGCACGAAAAGCAAGGGCCGTCTAATCGATTGCACTCGTTTCATTTGCCGACTGAGCCTTTTCGTGCTCGTGCTCGTGCTCGTAATCGTAATCGGCTTTTTCCGTCCCTTTTTCAACCCTCCACTGCGTGCGCGGCTCTGGAATGCGCCTCCAGCTTCGCGGCCCTCACTGCGCGGAACGCGACTCCAGCGTGCGCTTGTTGTCCAGGGGCTTCTTCCATCTCGCCGTCAAATGCTTTTAGCCCGCCTCAACTCCGCCTCGTAGTCTTCCATCGTGTTCAGGTTGCGGTACCAGTCTCCCTCAGGCATCTCGACATATTTCGCTCGAATCCGGGGGAGAAGATCCCTGATCCTCCTTTTGCCCTCGGACAGTGTCGCCCGAGCCGGTTCGAGCACGGACCTCCGGTAGATCGCAAAAAGGGGCTCGATGCAGCCATCACCCGCCCGCGGCATGACGACGTCGAAGCCCGGCGCCTCGGTGATCATCTTCTCAATCACGCCTTGATTGATCTCCGGGATGTCGCAGCCAGTTACAAAGTTGAGGTCGAATCGGGACTCTGAGAGACAGGAGACGATGCCCATCAGCGGACCCTGGTCCGGAACGTGGTCAGCGATCACCTTGCGTTTCAAAAAGCGGAAGTTTTCAGGATCATTCGCGCCGATGACGACGTCGTCCAGGATCGGCTGAAGCTGCTGGACGATCCGCTCGATCAGGGTCTGGCCCTCGAGACGCATCAGGCTCTTGTCCTGTCCCATCCGGCTGCTTTTGCCGCCGGCCAGGATAACGGCGCCGGCCTCCGGTCGGATGCTCCAGCGGCCCTCCATGAAGACAAGCCGCTTGGGCGGCAGATCCCAGCTGGTTCCATCAAATTCGCAGATTCTATCGGCGAGGTGAATCACCTTGCGGCACGAGCTCTTAGGACTTGTTTGGCCCTTCTGTTTCAGCACCAGAAAGAGGCCAGGCTCCAGCTCAAGTCGGGAAGAGTTGGATTCACAGACAATGCCTGTGCCCGCCGGCATGTCACCCAAGAGCGCAATCAGAGCTTCGCTCAGGCTGGCCCTGAGAGAACGGAGCCAAAGAACCTTCGATGCGCCGGCCGCCAGCAGTCGAGAGGTGTCCTTGTCGCTGTTGACCGACTTCTCCTCGCTGACCAGATAGGGGCCTGTCAGGCCGCCGCAAACGCCGCAGCCCTCGCCACCACGTGGACAGCACTCGCCCGGATTCGTAACGGCAGTGACCTTAACGCCGACAAGCGGGTTAATCTTGGCGTAGCGCCGCAGTACCTCACATGCGAATTCGGTTTTGCCGGCTTTCCGTCCCGCCGCTCCGATCATCAGCATGTTTATTTGCCTGATCACAGCGGTGTCATCTTAACAGAAGTGTAGGGGGAAGCAGCCGTTTTCGATAGAGCGCACAATGATTACTGTTGACTCGCCGCATTTGCTGGGGGTATCGTCCGCCCATCTTGTCGCTTCGGAGGCACAGCCCGCATGGAAGTACGGGACAGCAGAGTTAACTTGTCCCACATGGAGCAGGTCCTCGCCAAATATCAAGGCCAGCCAGGGGCACTCATCCCCGTCCTTCAGAAGGCTCAGGAGATTCACGGCTATCTGCCACCGGAGGTGCTGCAGCTGATCTCGACGCGGCTCGACATTGCCTTAGGGAAAGTGTACGGCGTAGCGACTTTCTATGCCCAGTTCTACCTGGAGAAACGAGGACGGCACATTCTGCGCCTGTGCGACGGGACCGCCTGCCACGTTAAAGGGACGCCGGCTTTGATGTCTGCAGTCGAAGGGAGTTTCGAGGTCCGGCCGGGGGAGACGACGGGAGACGGTGAATTGACCGTCGAGATAGTTTATTGCATGGGATCGTGCGCGCTGGCGCCGGTCGCGGTTCTGGACGGGCAGGTCATTGGTCGCGTCCAGCAGGACGGTCTGGTTCGAAAGGTCAAACAGCGGGTAAAGCCGAAGCCAGGGGGAAAGCAGGCGTGAATTCCGCCGCGATTCGAGAATTGAGCCGGCGGCGAAAGCGGGCCTTGGAACAATGGCGGCGCAAGGCGGATGCCGAGGTGTCGGTGAGCGTCGGCATGGGGACCTGCGGGCTCGCGGCTGGCGCTGAAGAGACGCTCGTTGCTATTCAGCAAGAACTGAACAGGCGGGGACTCGAGGCGTCAGTCGGCCGAGTGGGTTGCGTGGGAATGTGCGCCTACGAGCCGATGATCGAATTTCAGTCCAAGGGCAAGCCTCGCTTGAGCTACGGACAGGTGAGCGCCGAATGCGTCCCGGAAGTCTTCGCCGCCTATTTTGACGGTGCCCCGCTTAAACGCGCCGTAGTGGTAGGGGAAGTGGTGCGGAACGCGATCGAGGCCGGCGGCAATTCCCTGGCGTCTCTGACCTTTAGAGACCCGGTAAGCCGCGAGAAGATCGCGTTCCACGTCAGGCAGCAACGGGTCGTCTTGAGCAATTGCGGATTGATTGATCCGGAGACCATCGACGACTATCTCGCCGTTGATGGGTACCAGGCACTCGTTAAAGTTCTCACCCGGATGACGCCTGAGAACGTCATCGAAGAGGTGACCCGGTCGGGCCTGCGGGGACGGGGTGGCGGCGGTTTCCCGGCGGGAGTCAAATGGGGCCTGGCACGAAAGACCCAGCGCTGGCCCAAGTACGTGATCTGCAATGCCGACGAGGGCGACCCGGGGGCCTTCATGGACCGTTCCGTCCTCGAAGGTGATCCGCACTCCGTGGTTGAGGGTATGACGATTGCCGGATACGCGATCGGTGCCCGCCACGGCGTGATTTACTGCCGGGCCGAATATCCACTGGCCATCCGGCGCCTGGAAATCGCGCTCGAACAGGCTCGGGAGATCGGCCTTTTGGGCGAGGACATTCTGGGGAGCGGATTCAGCTTCGACCTCAGCGTCAAGGAAGGCGCAGGAGCTTTCGTGTGCGGGGAAGAGACCGCGCTTATGGCCTCCATCCAAGGCGAACGGGGCCAGCCCTGGCCCCGGCCGCCTTACCCTGCGGTCGCCGGGCTTTGGCGCCTGCCGAGCAACGTCAATAACGTCAAGAGTTACGCCTATGCGCCTCGAGTCATTCGACTAGGCGCCGATTGGTTCAAGAGCCTGGGTACCGAAGGGAGCCCGGGTACGGCCGTTTTTGCCCTAACCGGCATGGTCAACCGGACCGGCCTGGTCGAAGTCCCGATGGGGATCACGCTGGGCGGGATCATCTACGAAGTCGGCGGGGGCATTCCGGGAGGCCGAAAGTTCAAGGCGGTGCAGACCGGAGGCCCGCTCGGTGGTTGTCTCCCGGCGGCTTATCTCGACACCCCGGTCGATTTCGACTCGCTACGCGCCGCCGGTGCGACTATGGGTTCCGGCGGGATGATCGTCGCCGATGAAACGACCTGCATGGTCGAGTTCGCCAAGTACTTCATGCAGTTCGTGTGCGATGAAAGCTGTGGAAAATGCCCTCCCTGCCGGATCGGCAGCACCAGGATGCTGGAGATCCTGGAACGAATCACCTCCGGGAAAGGGGAGGCCGAGGACGTGGAGCGCATCCGCTACCTGGCCATAGGGATGCAGCGCGGATCCCTGTGCGCGCTGGGTCAGCTGGCACCCTCGCCGATCCTCTCGGCGCTTCGCCACTTTGAGGAGGAGTTCTGGGCGCACATCACGGAAGGGCGCTGTCCGGCTGCCGGCTGCCGGATGCTGGTACGGGCGCCTTGCGTGAGCGCGTGCCCCGCCGGGGTTGACGCCCCTGCCTATCTCGCCCTCGTGGCGCAGGGCCGATACGCGGAGGCTTTGGCGGTTCACCGGGAGGCGAATCCGTTTGCCATGATCTGCGGCCGTGTGTGCCCCGCATTTTGCGAACGCCGTTGCCGGCGGGGTCAAATCGACGAAGCGGTGGCCATCCGGCAGGTGAAGCGCTTTATGGCTGACCGGTTCTATGCCGAATCCTGGACGCCGCCGAAGCTGGCCCGCCCGAAAGGAATCAGCGTGGCCGTTATCGGGGCCGGACCGTGCGGCCTGACTGCCGCTCTGCGCCTCGCGCAACGCGGTTACTCGGTCACGGTCTTCGAGCGTATGCCTCTCCCCGGGGGAATGATGACCTACGGGATTCCCGCGTATCGCCTGCCGCGCGAACCGCTGTTCGCGGAGATCGAACACATCCGGCGGGCCGGCGTCGAGATTCGATGCCAACAGGAGCTGGGGACGGATTTCACAATCAATGGACTGAAGCAAGAGGGCTACAAAGCGATCATTCTCGCGCTTGGGGCGCACCGCAGCCGCAAGTTGGATATTCACGGCGAAGAGAAGGCGGGCGTCTATCACGGTGTTCAGATGTTGCGAGATATCGCTCTGGGTCATCTTCCGGATGTGAAGGGCAAGATCGTTGTGGTCGTGGGTGGAGGCGACACGGCCATGGACTCGGCCCGATCCTCCTGGCGGCTTGGTGCGAAAGAGGTCCACTTAGTCTACCGGCGGGAGCGGCATGAGATGCCGGCCAATGCCGAGGAAATCGAGGCCGCCATGGAGGAGGGAGTGCAGTTCCATTTCCTCGCGACACCAGTAGCCGTGCTGGGTGATGACCGGATCAGCGGGGTTCGCCTCCAGCGCCAGCGGCTGGGCGAGTTTGACGCGAGCGGACGCCGCCGGCCGGTCTCGATTCCCGGCTCGGAATTCGACATGCGTTGCGACCTCCTGATTCCCGCCATCGGCCAGGTGACGTGGATCGAGGATGAAGCTTTCGGCTTCCATACAAACGCCACGTTCGAGGTTGGCAAGGCGTTCGAGACCAGCGTCGACGGAGTCTTCGCCGCGGGCGACGCAGTCCTCGGTCCTGCTACCGTTGTCCAATCGGTGGCGCACGGGAATCATGTCGCGCTGACTGTTGACGCATGGCTGACGACCGGTCAGCTGAGCGGCGTCCACTATCAGCCGAAACGTCATGATGTGGCACAACCCTTCCATGTGGAGGAGTACGCCGGCGCGCGTCGGGCTACGGCGAAGGTGATTCCCCCCAGCGAGCGTCGGAGACGGGCAGACTTTGCCGAAGTCGAACAGGTGCTACACGAGTTAGCGGCGAAGGAAGAGTGTAAGCGATGCCTGCGATGTGACCTCGAGTGGCTGGAGCGTGTAGGAGAACCGCTGCCATAGCGGGCGGAGTGAAAACAATGGACAAAGTGGACAGAGTGGACGCAGCCGCCTGTCCACCCGGTTCACCTCGTCCACTTTGTCCACTGTTCGGATAAGAACAATGTCAGTAAACCTAATCATCAACGGTAAACCCGTTAGCGCAGCCGATGGCAGCACCATCCTGGAAGCCGCGCAAGACGCCGGAATTCGGATTCCGACTCTGTGCCACCACCGCGATCTTACGAACGTCGGAGCCTGTCGCCTGTGTGTCGTCTCCGTAGAAAAAGCGCGCGGGCTCCAAACCTCTTGCACCACTCCTGTTAACGAGGGAATGGTCGTCAATACGGAGAGCCAGGAAGCTCGCGAAACCCGTCGATTCGTCCTCGACATGCTTCTCTCCGATCACCCGAATGATTGCATGACCTGCGAGGCCAACGGCGATTGTGAGTTGCAGGACCTGGCTTACGAATATGGAGTTACGTGGCCTAATCTGCCCGGGGCCCGTCACCAACACCCTGTCGACCCGGATCCGAATCCCTTTGTTTTCATTAATCGCAACAAGTGCATTCTCTGTGGCCGGTGCGTTCGGGCTTGCGAGGAGATCCAGAATCGCGACGTCTGGAACTTCGCCCACCGCGGGTTCAAAAGCAAGCTGGTGGCTGGAGCCGATCAGCCAATGCTGGAGGCCCGGTGCGAAAGCTGCGGCCAGTGCGTCGCCTACTGCCCCGTCGGGGCTTTGTACGACAAGATGAGCTTGGGCGTGGCTCGCTCCCATAAAGTGGACAAGGTCCGGACGGTATGCAGCTATTGTGGTGTCGGGTGCAGTTTCGACTTGAATATCCGGGAGGATCGAGTCGTCCGGGTCACCAGCGCCGGCGATGCTCCGGTAAACGGGATGGCGCTGTGCGTGAAGGGGCGATACGGCTACGACTATGTTCATCACCCGGACCGTTTGACCCGACCTCTGGTGCGGCGAGGACTGTTGAAGTCGGGACCGTCCCAAAAGGCGCACCAGCGAACTCGACACTCCTCCGATCTGGTCGAGGTCGATTGGGACACGGCGCTCGACCTCGTCGCGAGGAAGCTGACCGATGTGAAGTCTCGACACGGAGCCGATGCGGTCGCCCTGTTTGCCTCGGCGAAGTGCACCAACGAAGAGAACTACCTGTTCAACAAGTTCACCCGGCAGGTGCTCGGAACCAACAATATCGATCACTGCGCCCGGCTTTGACATAGCTCCACGGTCACCGGTCTGGTGACAAGCTTCGGCAGCGGCGCCATGACGAATTCCATTCGTGACATCACCGAAGAGAGCCGGTCCATCTTCATCATCGGCAGCAACACAACCGAGCAGCACCCGGTGATCGGCATCAAAGTGCGGCGAGCCAAGCGACGTCGAGGCGCGAAGCTCATAGTCGCCGACCCTCGACGGATCGACATCGCGAACTATGCCGACCTGTTTCTGCGCCACAAACCGGGCACGGATATCGCACTCTTGAATGGCGTGATGCACGTGATCCTCAAAGAAGGGCTTCAGGACCAGAAGTTCATCGAGGAACGAACCGAGGGGTTTGACGAATTCAAAACGTTGATCCTGAAGAACAGTCCGAAGGTGGCGAGCCGAATCACAGGAGTGCCCGCGGGCGATATTGAAAAAGCCGCGCGAATGCTGGCCGAAAATCGCCCGGGTACCCTGATCTATGCGATGGGCATCACGCAGCATACTGTGGGCGTCCCCAACGTCATGAGTTGCGCCAACCTGCAAATGCTGCTCGGCAACATCGGGATTCCCGGCGGCGGCGTTAACCCGCTACGCGGCCAGAATAACGTCCAGGGCGCTTGCGACATGGGCGGCCTGCCCGTTTTCTACCCGGGCTATCAGCGGGTCACCGATCCGGCGGCCAGGGAGAAGTTTGAAAAGGCCTGGGGAGTCACGCTGCCGGCCCAGGCGGGCCTGACTTTGACGGAAATGCTGAAGGTCGCAGGTCAAGGGAAGATAAAAGCCCTGTTCATTATCGGGGAAAACCCCATGACGAGCGACCCGGATTTGAATCACGTACGGGAGGCCTTGCAGAAGACGGAGTTCCTCGTCGTTCAAGAGATCTTCCTCTCAGAGACTGCGAGGATGGCTGACGTGGTGTTCCCGGCGGCGAGCTTTGCCGAGAAGGACGGCACCTTCACCAATACCGAACGGCGGGTGCAGCTTGTCCGCCGTGCGGTCGGGAGTCCGGGAGAAGCGAGGTCCGATTCCTGGATAACCGCGCAGTTGGCGAAACGGATGATCGCGCTCAGGACGGTGCCCCCTGCACGCGAAGCCCCGTACGGAGGCTGGGAATATAAGCAGGCTGCAGACATCCTGGCTGAGGTGAATAACTTGACGCCGAGCTATGCCGGAATCACTTCCGATCGGCTGGAGGACGGCGAATCGCTTCAATGGCCGGTTCCCGACTGTAAACACCCCGGGACACCCATCCTGCATGTCGAGAAGTTCAGCCGCGGAAAAGGGCGCTTTGTGGCGGTCGATCACATGCCGCCCGCCGAGCTTCCAGACGATGAATATCCTCTGATTCTGACCACCGGCAGGGTTATCTACCATTGGCACGGCGGGGAAATGACCCATCGGGCCCGCAACCTGGAAGCCATGTGCCCGGAGGCTCTGGTGGAGATCCACCCGAAAGATGCGGGGCATGCGGGCATCGAGGACGGGACGCCGATGAAGATCGCGTCGCGCCGAGGCGAGATTGTTGCAAAGGCTCAGGTGACCGACCGCGTCGAGCCCGGCCTGGTTTTCGCGAATTTCCACTTTGCCGAATCCGCGGCGAAT
>Ga0209593_10000653_pt1 | contig 15698 bp, 28 predicted proteins | sample PPLLaktember2015_3_FD_187260 | JGI IMG/M metagenome (GOLD analysis project Ga0209593, IMG submission 187260) | Freshwater sediment microbial communities from Prairie Pothole Lake near Jamestown, North Dakota, USA - PPLs Lake P7 Core (6) Depth... | ecosystem: Environmental > Aquatic > Freshwater...
TTTCGGTGGGCTTCGAGCGTGGCTGCTCGGCGGGCTTCGCCTGCGTATCGCCACGTGCGCGCCGGTACACATCGGCCGTCATCCCGTAGTTCTCCATTTCTTCCTCGATGCTAAGGCCGTTCGGGCGTTTCACCTCGAGGCACTTCTCGAGAGGTAGCTCGGAGCCAGTGCGCGAGTAGTGAACCTGGCGCGCCTCGAAAAGAGCTTCGATGAATGCCGGCGCGTTTGCGAACGTACGGATGATCCCGTTCGAGGAGCTCTTCGCCTCGTGCGCCATGCGTTGCTTGTATTGGGCTTGCGCGACCTGTTGCTGATGCGCCTGGACTCGGGCGGCGTGCTCCTGCTGCGCGCGCCGTTCGCGGTCGTCGCGCTCCCGAATCTGCCGCTCGATTTCGAGCACGCGAGCGTGGCCAGGATCGGTCAGTGTGGCGATGCGCTCCTGAACGAGGTTGTCGAAGCTCCCGGCACCAACGAGCTCTGCGAGCCGATCGAAGTCGCGCGCTTGCCACGCCGCTTTGGCGGCCTGATAATTTTGGGCGTCCGGTTGAATCGAGCGTGCGTAGTTCTCGAGCTGCGCCGCCTGGTGTCGCGCCGCTTCGACCTCGTGGCGCCGTTCCTCACGCGCCGCGATTCGCTCGCGCACGCTGGGTTCTGACGGGTCGGCGGGCTTCGGTGCCGTGGGCCTCGGTGCCGGCGCCGGCGCGGGCTTTGCGGGCTCGGCTGCGCCCGACTCACGCTCGTTTCGGGCGGATTGCTCCGCGGCTTTCTCGGCGCGGCTTGCGGCGTTCATGCGCTCGACGGCGCTTGCCATCCATTCGCGTTCAGCTTGTTTCGCCGGGGTAGGCTGAGGCTCGGCGTAGGCGGCTGGCTGTGCTTCGGCTTCAGACATGGCGAGCGCTCCTACGCTGCCGCCGGTGCGGTCGGCGCCCTGAGCTCGACGGAAGCCTGGCAGGCCTCTTCGGCGACGATGAGCGTCTGGCCGTTGCCGAGCTCGATGCGGAAGTGAGCCGGCGAACAGCGGATGATGGCCGTCACCGTTCCGTCGATGTACGAATCGACCTGGATGCGCTTGTTGAGCGCGATGAGCGCATGATCGCCCATGTTCGCCGACCTCTGCTTGAAGAGCAGCATCGAGTATTTGTTGCCGACGCCGAACGGCTGCGCGTCCGAGTCCTGGGGTTTCTTGATGGGGGCTACTGCTGCGGTTGTCATGGTTTGGTGTCCTTCTACGCACTGGGTGCGGGTGGTTCGGTGGGCTCGTCGTCGTCAGCCGCGTCGTCGAGCTCTCGCTGAGCCACGGCGTCGATGACCTGGAGCGCGGTCCTTTGCGGCTTGCGTCGGCCGGCGAGCGCCTTGGTCGCCGCGAGCGCTGCCGTCATCGCCCTGGACGCGGCCTGCTCGCACGCGAGCGCCCGGTCGTGGAACCGCATGCCATCGTCCGTCAGGAAGCCGGCGTCCGCTGCGGCCTTGGTGAAGTAGCCCGCCAGGATCGTCTCGACCGCGTAGGCGATGGCCGGACCCTGGACGAGGGCGGAGCTACTCCCGAGCTCGCGACGGACGGCGTGGAACACTGCGAGCGCGTCGGCGAGGAGCCGGTCACTGTCTGACGGCTCGGCGCCTCCCTCGACTGCGTCGGTGATCCGCTGCTCGGCGGCACGGTACGGCGCGCGGATGGCTGTTCGGGCGGTTCGACCGACGGCGACTTTGTTGCCGGGCAGGAAGCGGCCCCGCTCTCCCCGGTCGTGGCGCGCCTCGGTATCGGTTGGAACGGTTCCGAGGTCGCTCAGGCGGGGGCCGACCAGGCGCGCTTTCCCGTGGGACTCCTCGATGGTGAAGAGCTCGGGCCTCATGGTCGCGTCTCCCGTGTAAGTGCGCGGAATTGCTTGCGCTCGGCGTCGATACTCAGTGGGCCATGCACAGATTGACGGCAGAACCCCACGATTTCAGCCGAAATGCCGTGGTTTTCAGCGCTCGAGTGCGTCCTCACCCAGGACGGAGCCCCGCGATCGGACGACACCCGGGAGAGCGAGGCCCGCTCGCTCCTATTCGCCGTCGCGTTTCCGGGATCGCGATGAGTTTTGAGGCGAGCTCGCCAACCGACGGTGACCGTGCCTGAGCGGCGCAGTCGAGTGAGTGACTGTGAGCGTGAGCGTGCCGCTCCCCTTAAGGGGGTCGCGCACACACACTCGCGGACCGTGCCGGGCACCGTGCCGGGCACACTGGGCACGCTCAACATTTCGCCTCCTCGATGGCCTTCCGAACTGCCTCGGGAGCGTCGGCCAGGTTGCCCGGTTCGAGTGTGAGCGGCTTGGCTCCGCGCGGTCCCGTACCTCTTCGGACGAGCTCGTAGTCGTCGAGCAACGCGAGCCCAGCCTCGACGCGGTCGTGACCAATGCCTGCGGCCGCCCTGGTTGCTCCGCGCAGCTCTCGAAGGCCGATGCCGGGGCGCACTGCCAGCACCCGAGCGACTGCGGCGGCATCCTTGACCACGCGGTCCCGGGCCGCATCGTCGCGGTCTTGCTGTGCCGGCGCCGGTTTGGGCTCGTAATCCACCGGGACAAGCGTCTGGCTTCGCCGGTCGATCCGTAGGAACACGTGCTCGTCGCGGGGCCCGTGCTTGTTTTTCGCCACCTCGAGATCGACCATGTCCGGTTGGTCTGGGACTGACCGAAGACCGAGGAGCACGCGGGCTGAGTACTCGACGGCCCCTGACCACTTGGCGCCCGCCATCGTCGCAGTCTGCTGACTCGGGTCGCTCGAACGGTAGGAGCTTCGGCCGAGCTCACTCGTCGCCAGGACGAACATCCGGTGAGCCGATGACACAGCGCGGATGGCGCGAACGCGGGCGGTAACGGCTCCCACCTCGGAAAGCTCTCGAGCGCCTGAGAGCAGAGTGGCTCGCTCCGTCGCGCATGCCACCGTCTGAAGCGAGTCCACGCCGAGCATCGCTCGGGGCCCGTTCGGGTGTGACGGGGGGTCCGCTGCCGCTCGCTCGCGTGCGTAGCTGGCGAGGTCAGCCGCCGCCGCCTCGATGGTCCAGTCGTCGTTGTAGATTCGGAGCGGTAGCGCTGCGAGCTCAGAGCGAATGACATCGAGCGTGCTGGGATCGCGCACTTCGCAGTCGATCCGCTCGTAGCCGAGTCGCTGCGCCAGCCTTGTGACGATGTCGCTCGGCTCTTCGTCAACCGCGAGCAGTCCGACCGTCACGCCTCGGTGAGCCAGGGCGTGCGCGAGCTGCAACAGTAGGGCCGTTTTGCCGGCGTCCGGGGCGCCCGCGAGATACCAGCGCGAACCGTAGACGGGACCGCCTCCGGTGAGCTCATCGAGGCGCGCGATACCGGTCGCCTCGTGAATCAACGGGCCCTCGGACGCCCAGCTATCGAGCACGTCGCCGGGTGTCAGGCATCGCTGCTCGGTCCGCTTGGGCGCCTGTTCGTCCGTCGGCTCGGTCTCGGGTTCGAGGCCCGCCCCGATGTCGTCGTCGAAGCGCCCGTCCGGGATCGGCGGGACGCCGTTCTCGTTGGCAGCCGCATTGCTCGGCGCGTAGTGCTCCGTCGGCATCGCCCAGTGGCGCTCCCGATCGCCAACGGGGTTCGAAACGCGAGACTTCGTCGCCGCGTCTCTGGCCTTGTGGGCAAGCTCTCCGTCACTCCACGGCGGGACGCATCTCACATTGAACTCGCGGAGCACGTCGAGCGTTTCGGCTTCGCTGAGCCCGAAGTCGGCAGCGCACTTCCGTGCGACACGCCACGTCGCATCGTGACCACCCTGACCGGTAACGGCGCCGTCCATCTTCGCCACGTAGGCGCGGGCTCGTTCGAAAGCGTCTCGCCCACGGGGCACGGGTTCCGAGCGTGGAGCCTGGCTCGCCACACTCGGCGCAAGTCCGCCCGCCCACGTCACGGCAACACCGCCGGTTCCCGAGCGTCGAGCCAGCGATAGACGCGGCCGGAAGCATGGCGACTCGGGGCGATGACGATCTGTCCGCCTTCGCCGCGGATGTCCACGTTCGGCGCGACGCCGCGACGGTTACGGATGTCCGGAGCTTCGGCGCTCAGACGGAAGATGAGGTGAAGGCCGCGCCCGCTCGTCGCCGAGAGCGTCGGCGGAAGCTCTCCCCACTTCGCCACCAGTGGCGCAAGCAGGTCGCGTCCACCGTCCACGTCAACGCAGACGAGTCGCCAGCCGTTCGGCTGCTTACCCATCCGCCAGCCGATGTTCAGCTCGAAGCGCTCACGCAATGTCGCGTCGAGTCGGGCGGAGTCGAGCGGCTCCGTCTGCCACCGGTTCGAGACTGGATGCTTACCGACGGTCTCGCATGCGACGTTCCCGCAAGTGCAGCCGCCATCCCTGCGCGCGCCGTGGACGGCGATCGGGTGTCCACCGAGGCTGGCCAGAATGCTGGCGCCGTCGCGGGCGTCTGAAAGGTTCGCCCCGAGCAGGCGGCCCCAGCCATGCGTGGCCCGTGGCTTCGTCTGCGCCCTTTGCGTCAGGAGCACGGCCCGTTCCGACGGCGCGAGGTCGGAGAACCTCCACTCGTCCAAATCAATGATCGGGGCGAGCGCGTTCAAGACGGGATCTCTACGAGTTGATTCATCGCGTCAGCTCCTGCTCTCGGCGAGTGAGACGTTGCGCTCGACTGCGCTCGATTTCTTCGGTGGACGGATCCCGCGGGCAGCACACGCAGTCGCTTCGCAGCAGTCCGCAGCGGATGCATTCCTGCTCGTCGTGAGGATCGCGGTAAGGTCGCGCGTACATCAGAACGGTACCTCCCCCTCTGCTTCGGCCTTGGCCATCGCGCTCTGAAAGTTGCTGCCTTGCGGTGCTGGGGGCGCGGGATGCTCGATGAGCTCTTCTCCCCGCTGCAGCGCGTCGATCACTCGGGCGAGCTCGGCGCGACGAACAGTGCAGCCAGCTTTTCCCGGCAGCATCTTCCCGTCGTCAGCGCGCCACCAGACGCGCAACGAGAGGTAGGTTTTCGGCTCGCCACCGTCCGCCGGTGTGAACTCATCGAGGGAAACGCGGAACTCCTCGCCGTTCCGGCCGCGCGGGATCGTTACGAGACGCTCCACCTCGCGGGATTGTCCGCCGTCACGATCGCGATTCGCATTGGGGGTATTCATGGCGTGCTCCTTGTTCGAATCCATTCCAGGACGCGGTCGATCTCGAAACGCGGCGCATCTCCTACCGTCAGTTCCGGCGCGCCTTCCCGACGCAGCCGATCGACGGTGTCAACGCAGCAGCCGAGCGCCTGGGCAAGTCCGCGCCGGTCAACCAAACGAGGCGCAGGCTCGGCGACGTGCTCGGCAATCGCTTCCGCTACTGCGTCGCGCACCAGTTCGCGCAATTGATCGACGCTGACGAGAACGAGCGGAGCCGGGGTTGTCGCAGTCACGGCGCTACCGCGCTTTCGGTGTCCGCTTGCTCCGAGTCAGCTTGACGGTGAGTGTCGCAGCGCGACACGCCGTCTGCGTCCTCGTGAGTCGCCGGCTCGTCGCAGTCGCAGCAGACGGGCGGCTGGACCGCTGGGGTGGCGTTGGCAGTCATGCCGCCACCTGTCGAAGGTGGTCTCGCGTAAGCGCTTCGCCGAACGCGTTACGCGTCGAGGCGTACAGCGGTTTTTCGGCTAGGGCGCGCGCAATGGTGCGCGGCGGCAGATTCAGGCGTCTAGCGCACGCGTCAACGCTGCCGGCGTCATCAACGACGGCACGCAGTCGCGCGAGCTGGCGAGGCGCTAGTGGTGTACCGCGCGGCCCTCGACGGCAATCACCTGAGCGCAGCTCGGCAGTTGAAATTAGCTGACGTACAGCATCGCGGCCTGAACTCATTTGATGGGATTCCTCCGGTGGAGGGGAGCCCGAATCCCATCGTGCTCCTTTTTGGGGAGCTTCCAGGCTGACCAGCCCTGAAGATACCGCCACTCATTGGCCGAATCAAGGGGTCCTGTGAAGAATTCGACATCTCTTGTCCAACAGCGTCACTGCCGGGCGCCCCTGACTCACTCCCATGGAGTCGAGAGCGGGGCGCACTCCACAGGTTCCGCCGAGAGTACGTAAGAGGTAACGCACAGAGCGCCGCGGATGTCGAAGTACGCAACGCCCTCTGCCGTGTACGCGAGCGTCAAGAAAAGCTCGTTGGCACAACGGTACCGGGCGAGGTGGTCGCACCGGTCCGTCTGCCGCAAGGGCGTCAACGGCGAGCAGCCGAGGTCGTGGAACGAGAGGCTGGCCAGCCCGCACCCGTTCGAGACGCACTGCAGAACGGGAGCGTCCAGCGGCTCGGGTCGCGGGGGACACTCGGCCGGGCCACCGCATGCCACGTTGAGGACGCCGAGCAGGACGAGGCCCGCGAGCCTCATGCCGTGCCCCCTGGAGCGGTTGTCGCGATCTCATCTGCGCGAGCCCGAAGCCAGGCAGAAAGCGCCGCTTCCGCGGCCAAGTCCCCTGCCCGGGAACTGAGCATGGGAACTGAGCATGGAGGCGGGTTTGATGCATGGATCGGCTCGGCCAGCCGATACCGCACCCCCGAAACCTGCGGCGATCCGCTAGGACCGGTCCGGCAGCCTTCATTCACACGGACGAAGTCGCAGGTTCGATCCCTGCTGCGCCCACCGCAAAAACAGCCGTTTTCGTTTTCCGGCTGCGGCAACTGTGCATAGCCGATGCTCAGTTCCGGTAGAGCGGCCACCGGGATCTGGCGGGCCTTGGAAGTGTTCGCCAGGTAGCGCTGGTGCGCCTTCGCGTCGTTCGCCCCGGACAGCATCATCGCGGTCTGGAGCTCGACGCCAGCATCGGCCAGCCCCTGCTTGAAGGCCCGGCGGAAGGAGTGAAAGTCCACCGGCTTTGTGAACTCGGTTTCGGTCAGGAGCTCGCGCTCGCGTGGCGTCATGTCGCGAGCCGCTTCCCATCGGTGATGGATGTCCGGCCGGCCGTTGCCTCGGGTGTAGGGAATCGCGATCGGTCGCTCGATGCCGAACGCGCGCGCCAGGTCGCGCCGTAGCGCCTTGGCGGGGCTCCCGGCCTTGCGCTGCTCGCCGGCTCGCTCCCCTCGCCTCACGGGGAACAGCACGCCGTGCGAGGGCCGCCCGGCCCGCTCCCACCAGTCACGCAGGATGGGGCGCAGCATGTCCGGTACCTCGAGGAGCTGGTCACGCTCGGTCTTTTCGCGGGGCACGCGACCGACCGGGAACCGGCCCTGGTCGATGGTGAACGCTTCCCATCGGATCGCCTTCAGGTCGCCAAGCCGGAGGCCGCCGAACATGCGGGACACGCAAGCCATGGTCTGCCGCTCGAGGACGGCCTTTTGCTTCTTCTCGTTCGGGTGCGACCAGGCGAGGTAGCCGACGAGTTCGTCATCGGCGAGGACGGCGCGCTCGCGCTTGTCCACGGTGGCGTTCCCCGGGATCCGGACCTTGGCGCAAACGTTCGCCGGCAGCATGTCCGTTCGCCAGAGGTCGCCGAGGACGGACGAGATGTCGTTCCGAATCTTCAGGCAGGTTTCCTTGCTGGCACGCTCGTCGGCGAGCGCCTTGAGGATGTCCCGCACGTCGCCGGCAACGATGGCGGTCACCGGTTTCTGACCGATGGCCGGAAACACTCGAAGGCGGAGCCGGTCGAGCCGTGCCTTTTTCGTGCGGATGGTGCTCTCCTCGACGACACGCTCGGCCGCGTCCTGGAACGTCTCGACGCGGACCGCTTCGGCCGCCAGCTCGGCCGGCGCGACGTTCCGACGGATGAGCCGGCGGAGCTTGATGCGCGCCGCCTGCTTGTCCGTCGTCTCGAGGTCGAAAGACTTCTGCACGGTCTCGCCGTTGATCTCGATCCGGATGCGTGCGCGCCAGCCGGATTTTGTCCAGTAGAGCGAGCCGGACCGGGCGGGGCCGCGCTTGCGAGATCCGTCAGCGCTCATCGGAGCTCTCCTTTCACTAGATGCCGTTGCACGCCGCGCAGAACAATCTGCTCCACCTCTTCGGGGCTCAGCTTCGCAATGTCCACCGTTTCGCTCGACCCTTCCGATAGGCCGACGCTGGTATCCGCGGACACGCCGTGAGTGTCACCATTCCACTTAAACGAAACGGAGACCGATCCCGGATGCTCGGGGGTGGCGTCCCGTGGCCCCTCGACGCGGAAAGTGACCGACACCGCGAACGGGTCCGCGCTGCCGGGCGCAGTGTGCGCCTTGCGATCGATGTACGCCTTGCATTTGCGTGTCACTAGCTCGGCCTGGAGTCTGTCCAGCACCGGCAGGACAGTATCGCGGATGAAACGATCGAAGGTCGCGAGGCTGTCGTCTTTTGCCCTGCGCGCACGTTGTTCCTCTTCGAGTGCGGCCTGTAGCTCCGACCGCTCCCTTTCGACCTCTGAGTCGAGATCCTGGAAGATGCCCTCGATCGTCAGCTTTTTCTCGTCAGCCATCGGCTAGTGCTCCTACGCCGAAAGCCCCCGGACCACTGAAGGCGCGGGGGCTCGGCCGGGTTCGCTCGCGGCTACGTGGCGTCCTCCGTATCGAGCAGCCCGGCATCATTCGCCGCGCTCGCAGCTTCGTTCCGTCCGCTCACCGTGGCGAGCTCCATTCCGGCAGTGTGCGCGAGAACGGCAGCACCGCGAAGCCTCGTCGCCACGTCCTCCCATTTCTCGCCGTCTCGCGGCTCGGCATGCTCGATGGCGGAGCGGAGCACGTCGATCGCCTTCTCGGCGCGCTTCTCTGCGTCGGCCAAGCCGGGGAAGTCGTCGAGGCTAGCCATGGTCGGCCTCCCGTCGTGGGCAGGCGTTGCCGTAGTGCCCTTGTTCGCGGCAGAAGCGGCAGTGCTTGGCTTTGCCCTTCGCCGCGGCGGCGCCGAGCTTCCCGGCCGCCGATCGCTTCGCACGGATTGCCCGCTCGCGCTCTGCCCATTGCCGATCGTTCGTCGCCTTCAGTTCAGCCAGGGCAACGCGCGCCGCGAACGTGTGGGCACCGTACCGGTGACCGTTGCGGATCGTGTCGAGGTCGAAAACGCGCGCGCTCACGACTCGGCGCTCCCGTTCACGTGCTCGGCGTCGTTTGCCTGCTCGCCGTTCGTCTTCTCGTTGGCCGAGCGCTGGTTCGCCCATGCGATGTCAGCCGTCGCACCCATGCGCTCGGAGAGTCGCCACAGGACGTTCTGAAGCAGGTCCGCCGGAACGTTGCCGTCGTTGACCGCGTGGCTCAGCACGTGGAGCTCCTCGGCCGCAGCGTGCAGCATCGAGCAAGCAACCCCGAGCGGGTCGAGCGGTGACACAAGGTCGCCGTTGCCGTAGTCGCACGTCCCGGTGAGCTGCGCGAGCTCCGCCTTCGTGATGACGATGGCGCTCATGACGCACCTTCAGCCGCGTTCAGAACCTCTTCCGTCTCGCCTCGCTTCTCGAGGGTTTCCCAGCGGGTCAGGCTGTCCCGGAAGGTGCCAGCGTCGCGCAGGCCATCGAGTGCTCGTGGCGCGCACTGCAAGATCGACACGAGGCCGGAGAGCGCCGCAACGAGATCGCCGTCGGTCATTTCGTCGCTGTCCAGCGACCAGCCGCGGGGACCCTGACCGTCGGTGTACGCGCCGAGACTGATCATGATGGCCTTCGCCATGGCACCCGCTGAGTGAAGAATCGCCCGTTCCGGCGAGCATCCGTCGCCCTCGTCGTTGCTGACGAAGAGGCCGCCCGTTACGAGCCTGGAAACGTCCGCCGCGTAGCGCTCCTGTCGCTCGACGCGGACCCGCTTCTGAAAATCGGTCTCGGTCCGCTCGGGAGGCAGCCTCGGCGGCGGAACATAGTCGCCGCCTGTGCCGCTCATGCGCTCCGCCGCCCGGCGGATCTCGCTGTTCTCGCCCTTCGATTTGTTTGTTCGTTTCGTTCGTGCGATCTTTGCCATGTCGGACCTCCTTTTAGGTTCGGCCAGGCCCCCGGCTGTTTGCGCAGCGTGGGGGCCATCTATTTTCAGACTAATTCACGCCCCTTCGGAGTGAGAGCATGTGTCTTCCCACGCTTCTCGACGTATCCGAACGCCAGCAGTTTCGTCAGTGCCGTCGCGAGGGCGCGCGCAGGCTCCTTGTTCGCGCTCGACCCGGCCTGCTTGAGAGCGGCCCGAAGATCCGTCTGCACTCGTCTGGCGCCAAGAACCCGGATGATTTCCATCTCGAGTTCGTCAAGTTGAACAACGGCTGCCGCGTCGCTCGGTAGTGAATCGTGAGCGCGCTTCACCAGCATTCGGAGCACGCCCGCAGCGTTCAGCCCGTAGTGGTTTGCAACTCGCTCGAGTCGAGCGGCCTCCTCCTCGCTAAGGCGGATATTCAGCTGTCTTTCGCGCATTGACTCTGCAGCGTACGGCATCCTGGTAGCTCCTGCTAGCTTCCCAATGTATAGCAATTGATAGCAGAGTCAAGGTCCCGCGCGACTCAAACCGGACTAAAGTCGTCACGCGCCCACCGGTCGCATGATCATGCGGGTGCCCGGGCCGTTGACGACCGCCGGGGCACCCGCTCTCATGGGCACGATAGATGAATGCCGACGAACTGAAGCAGCTCGGGGAGCAATGCTTGGAGCTGGCGCGAGCCATTCCAGGCGACCGCGCCCCCTTCACGTACCGCGAAGCGTGGTGGAAGAAGGTTCGCGCGCTTCGGGTGGGTCCTCTCCACCTGGATAGGTTGCCCGCGAGCGCGCAGATTGACCCCAGCGAGCGTTCCGAACTTAGGGACGCTCTGCAACAGATCGACCACGGCAAGAATATCAAGAACAACGAGCCAGACCCCGGCCCTTGCGTCACTGGGCTGGAAACCGCTGGAGCGCTCCTGCAGCTCGTGGCGAGCCGCATGCCTAGCCCCGGGGCATGGTCTCGCGACTTCAAGATGGGCTCTTCGCTGCCAGGAAGCGCGAGCACGCGTTGGCCAGCGAGCTCGAGGAACTGAAAGCGATCGGGTCGGCGCTCTCAAAGGCGATCGAGCTTGCGCGAAAGACCGAACCGAACACCGTCGGCCACCGCGCCGCATGGGACAAGGCCGAGATGGCGACCGAGCGCCTGATGCGCGTCGTGAGTGCGACGATGACAGCCGGGCCACTCGTCGAGGCTGCGGTCGTTCGGGTGCGGCGGATCCACCCGAGGCGGTAGCTACGCCCGTAGCGTCCCGTCCGGCAGTAGCTCGCCAATAAAGTGCCCGGGCGGCTGGAAGAGCCTCGCCGTGACCGTGTAGCGCCTGCAGACCGCGGCGATTTCCTCGAACGGCTTCGCGCCCTCGTCCTCAATCGCGATGAGCTCGTCGTCTGTACGCTCGTCGTCGGTGGACGAGTAGTCGGCGAAGATGGGTCCCTCGGGGATCCACATGGGAGTAGTTTCTCATCGGCCGCGCGCGGGCGCCGGTTGCTAGGTCGCATGATCATGCGAGCCCCGAGCGTGAAACTTTGGGGCGAGCGCGGAACGTATCCCTGTTATGACGTTCGAGATCGAAGGGCTTGGGGTTGTCGAGGTGACCGGGCAGACGGTTGAGCAGGAGAAGCCGCGCGTTGTCGTCTACGAGGTGAAGCTGAACGGCGTTCCGGGTCGGCTCGCAATCAGCGAGCGCCCAAGTGGTGCGACGCGGACGCCTCCCACCGGTCAGGGCTGGCGACCCTGGGGGGATCCAACGATCTCGGTTGAGGCGCAGGACGCCATCGCAGCGGAAATCATCAAGAGGGAGTGGCCGCGCTAGCGCACGTGGAGCCGGGGCCGCGCATTTGGTGGCCGACGGTCGGGCAGGCTTAGACAAACCGGCTACTTCTTTCCACCCCATGGGAAGCCGGGCTGGCCCCATGTGAACCCTGATGCTCCCCATGTAGGGGGTCCCGAATAACCCGACGGCGACATGGGCAAGATGGCTGTCACGATGAACGAGCCCGAGGCCTGATGCTCGTGGTCGAGGTTTTCGATAACGAGGTACCACTCTTGCGGAACGGGAGCAGAGAATGCCGCTTCCGTGCCTTCCCCTATTGCCAAGAAGTTCACGGGTTCCTCGCTCACTCCTGAAATCGCGTGCGCGTATGCGTCGCGCATCTCGCGGTTCATCGCGTAGATCCTGACCTGTCGGTCCGACTTCGCTCGCACGTTCACGACGCCGGATGGCGAGCCAACGTACTGCATCAGCTGCGCCTTTCGTGGCGGCAGATTGAAGAGATTCATTGCTTCCTCCCGGCCTTCTTGGCGCGGGGCGGCGCGTCTAGAATCGTTGGTTGCCCCACCGGGAGAATTTCAGCCTCGACCCCGAGCACGTTGACGCGTCGCACTCGTGACAGCGCGAGCGGGATTGCTCGATAGAAAAGCACCGCCATAAGGAACAATCCGCCTCGCCAGTTCTCGTGAAGCAGCGGCAGCACCCCGTGAAACGACCAACCCGTTTCAAATCCAAACTGGGCCAAGCGCCACACGCAAAAAAACGCGAACAGAACGATCGCTGTTCCTTCGAGGATCTCCAAACACAGGGGGATCCATGTATCGATGAACTTTCTCACGTTGGCGTCTGCGGATCCGGCTGCCACGAGCACGAGGCTAACACCGCTTTCTGCCATCGGGATCACGCCGCCCGCTCCCCCATCGCGAAGCAGTACCCGCCGAGTAGCGAACAGCCAAGATTCGCGCAAGCCATCGCATCGGTCTCGTCGAGCGACCAGTCGAGGGGCGCACCGGCCGCCCTGAACGCTTCGGCCACAGCGACCTTGGCGTCCTGCCTCGGAACCTTACCGAGCAGCAGCTTGCGGGCGCTCCCGACGTTCGCGGTTTGCACGTCGATGCCGGCTCGTACGAGCTCAAGTCGCACGACGCCTCCGAGCTCTGCTAGCGCGTGCGCTGCTGTTCGCTGGGAGAAAGCGTAGCCCTCCACGTACGCCACGGCTGCTCGATTCTCGAGAGCGAACCGGACGAGCCGCGCGGCAATCGTTTCTGTTCGCCTTGCACGCTCCGCGTCGGTCGCGTCGCGTCGGAGTTTTTCGCCGACGACGAGAGCGACAATCCGACGAAAGTCTCCGTCGTAGTCGAGCGGCACCGCTACGGCTGCGGCGGCAGTGAGCGACAGGTCGAGTCCGAGCACGACCGTCATGGCGCGCCTCTTCCCGCTCCGAGGAGAGACGGGCCGCGGTTCAACATTTTCGGGATGATTGGCTCGCCAAGGGTCTCGATCGTCTCGAGCGCCAGCATGAGCTTGTCGGGCGTTGCCGCATCGCATCGCCAAAGCGTCGAGCAGTCGGCGCACCGGTAGAGCCTTTCGCCTCGTAACGCTGCTTTCGTGCGGACACGCTTCAGGCCAGGCCGTAGCGCGCCGCGCTCGTCGTTCGTTCCGCACCGAGGGCAAGGCATCATCGGCCATTCACCGCTTTGCGCATCGCGGCCACGGGCGAGCGCTGCCACTCGCGCCTCCGCTTCTCGCCAATCTCGCGAATGGCAGCGAGCCTCCAGCGGTCCTCCCGCGTGAGTACCGGCTTGGCAGGCTCTGCCGTGCTCGGCGACCACGAAAGCGCAATCGACGCCCCCAGGACGAGGCTGGCCACGCGGTCGCAATGCCCGCTTGCTGTGCGTGGCAGCTCGATTCGTTCGACGCCAGAGGGCGCCAGCACGCCGCGCACGGAGCGAAGCTCACGAATCAAGTCGGGGTCGTTCGGGATCGTCAGGTCGCCGTTGAGCATGGCGGTCCGCACTGACTTGAAGCGTGCCGTCCTGCCGTTGTCGTTTGCTGCGCCGGTCCACGGAACCACCTCGACGATTAGCCCCGCCTGGCGAGCGAGCTCCGTCCAGCTGTGTCCCTCGTACTGATCCGAATAGACGTGCGCGAGCTCGCGGCCTTTCTGGTCGGGCTCGAACGTGTCGCACACTTCGCTCCGGACTCGGCGCGCCATCTCGAACGGCGTGCGGTCAGGCTTCCAAGCGCCGATCCCCCGCACGCGAGTGATGCGCCCGTTGTCGTTCCGAGCTTCTGACGTTAGGCATGCCCACCCGAAGCGGTCCGGGCTGCTCTCGCCGTCAAAGGCCGGGTCAATTGCATAAAGGACGCGAATGCCCCGCGCCAGTGGCGGCGGCGGCTCTTTCTCGATCGCAGCGTCCACAGCGGAGCCGAACCACGACTCGGTCACCGTGCCGCCCGGGATCGCCGCGTACTCGCGCAACCAGACGCGCTGGTCCGGCTCGAGCGCTCGCGTCGTCTCCTCGCTGAGCGTTGGATTCGCCTCCCACGTTGCCGCGTGCGCCGTGACCTGATGCTCGCCATCGCCGGCAGTGAAGAGCTCGTGATGGTAGTCCTCCTCCGACCACGGCGAGGACGAGCACACTTCGAACGCGTGCGGCTGCGTCGCCATCGTCGGACGGAGCGAACCCATCACTTCCCGAGCAGGATTCGCCGCGGTGTCTCGAGACTCCCAGCGGGCCATCTCGTCGGCGAAGCACGCGACAGACGTAAAGCCGACTGTTCCGCTGACCGAGCACGTGGCGACGCGAAACAGGACACGCCGATCCCCACTCATCGCGATCTCCTCGCCTCGCGCATCAAATGCGACGCCGAGCACGTTTAGGATTTCCTTGATGGTGTGAAGGCGTGCAGACGCTTCGCCGCGGTCGATGCTGACGAACGGAATGACGGCCGTATCGCCGGGCGGCACGGACCAAGAGCCCCAGAGCGCCCAAGCGACAGCGACACGACAGAGGGTGCTCGACTTGCCCCCGCGGCGACCGACCCGAAGCACCCATCGACGGCGACCCGAGCGAAAGAAGCGCTCGATCTGCGCTCGCCACCAGGGCGACGTGGGCGGCCATCCTGCGGCGACGAGTGCGCGGTCCATCACGGCAAGTCGAGCGAGGAACCCGGACGGGTCGTGCTTCGCCTTCATCGCGTGGGCCCTTTCGGCGGTTTCTTCGGCAACGCAGCCTTCATGTCCTCGAGCGCCTGGCTCGCACGCTTCCGCTCGGCCTCACGATCGCGCCGCTGCCCGATGGCGACGGCTCGGCCGGCCTCGTGAGAGGCGCGTGCCTTCGAAGCTACGCCCGTCACGCCTGCCCCCGCGCTTCGGGCAGTTCCGGCGGGTCAGCGCAGAACCACCGGCCGCCAGGTAGCCCGTAGACGATGGCGAAGCGGTCGCCGGCAGTGGTCGCGAAAAACTCCTCGACCGGCGTGCCAGCGAAGGCGCGGCGCGCCGAATGCCGATGCAGGACGACGACGGGCGCCGAGTCGGGCTCGAGACTGATCTCGTCGTCGATGCCGGCGTGTTTCAGCCTCTCGGCTAGCCATTCTCGGTTTCCGTCCGGGTCAACGACGATGATTGCCATCAGGTCGCGAGGCAGCGGACCCCGACTCACAAGCTCGCGAATGTCGGCGCTGAGCTCGGTGTGAAGTGCACCGACGTTCTCGCGGTCGATGTCGGTCGTGTCAGCGCCGAGTGGGATTCGTCGTCGATAGAGCGTCATGCTGCTTCGCTGTCCGTAACTGCGCGCAGGCCGCCCACCGGTTGCACTTCGAGGCCGAGCCCGAGGAAGCGCACGCCGGCCGAATTCGGCCCTCCGGCGGCGTCAGATAGTGTGACGCGGAAGGCCGTGCCAGTTGGCTGCCCGACGCTCGCCCCGCGATAGCTGATGGACTCGGCGGTCGTGACCGTCCACTGCGAGGGCTGAGCGGCATTGCTGTCAGCTTCGATTCCGAGCGAAACGAGCGACGACGCGCCGATGGCCTCCATGCTCACGAGCACGCG
>Ga0209593_10000658_pt1 | contig 15625 bp, 14 predicted proteins | sample PPLLaktember2015_3_FD_187260 | JGI IMG/M metagenome (GOLD analysis project Ga0209593, IMG submission 187260) | Freshwater sediment microbial communities from Prairie Pothole Lake near Jamestown, North Dakota, USA - PPLs Lake P7 Core (6) Depth... | ecosystem: Environmental > Aquatic > Freshwater...
CAGGCTCGCAGCCCACACCGGTCCGTACAGGAAATCAGCCACGGCATAGGCAAACGGCCCCATGGCATCTCGCAAATTCCCAACCAGGTAGATCAACGGCGCTACGATAAAAGCCACTGCCAACAGGATGGAGCTGATCAGCGCAGCGGACCTGGGGATTGCAAGTACATTTTTCATTGCGGCTCCTTCTGTAATTAACAGTACATGTTCCCTGATGATTCCCAGGGCGGTTTCGACAAAAACCCAAAGAACAAATCCGGACCATGTGTATTCCGCCTGCTCTTTCCGTTCATTGCACAAGTCGTTGAATGTTTGCTCCATTGACTTCCCCAGTCGCTCCCTGAAGCCTCGTGGATAGAGAGTGAGAAGTTTCTTGTAGAGTCTGCGAAGGGAGTGTGGCTTATAGATCATATACAAATGTCTTTGGATAAAGCTTCCGCTGTTGCGCGATGGTGACGATACGCTGATAGCGCTCCAATTCTGCAGCAAGCGCCTGCGCACCCATCCCTGTAATCTGGTAGTAGATGCGCCGCTGGTCATCCATTTCGGGATCGACCCGCTTGTCGCTTTCCTTGACCAGTCCGGCATCGAGCATGCGCTTGAGCGAGCCGTAGAGCGTGCCGGGACCCATCGTGACCTGGCCCTGCGAATCGGCATCGACCTGCTTCATGATTCCGTAGCCGTGGCGCTCTCCGCTGGAGAGCGCCAGGAGAATGTGGAACACGGCGGGCGTAAGAGGTGAAGTGGAGTTTGTAGTAGCCATATCTCGCACTATATCCGCGACGGATATAATTGTCAAGAGAATCATTAAAACAAATAGACCGGCAGTTCGATTTGCTTGGCAAATCGTGCCGGTCTATCTTCAGTGGAGATGGCGGGAATTGAACCCGCGTCCGAAAGATTCGACCCTCGGAAATCTACGAGCGTAGTCGGTCGAGGTTTGTCATCGCAGAGGTCTCGTCCGACAGGAACTCTCTGCGACCAGCCACTAGTCTTTCGCACATGTAGTGACGTTGTGTGCGGCACTCCACCATTGTTTCGCCCGGTCCGTCACCCGGCGGAGGGAGATGACGGCGGACGCGTGACGCCTTGGCGCCACGGCTGTTATGTTTATCGCTTATGCAGCGAGGGGCATAGCAGCGTAGGAAGTGCGGTTGGCACTTGATTTTTTGCGCTGAGTTTACGAGTTCGGCGCCGCTCGGCTCGCATTCCGGAACCAGCCTCTCCCGTCGAAGCCTGTCATCCCCAAGGATCGAGGGCACTTCCCTGGCAGGGAGGTTTGCTCCGTAAATACACCTTTATTATAGCATATTTACGAAGCAGTAATTATCTTGCTCCAGAGACAGCTTTATGCTAGACTATTCTCATATTGTTACACCCCGCACGCCTCATAAAGCATTTAAGGAAGCGTGCGGGGTACAAGGAATAGCTTCTTCATGAGCGAAAAAATCCTCATCATTGATGACGATCTGGACACATTGCGGCTGGTGGGACTTATGCTCCAGCGTCAGGGATACCAGATCAGCGCAGCCACCAACGGACAACAGGGGTTGGAGAAAGCATTCGAGGAGGATCCAGATTTAATCCTGCTGGATGTCATGATGCCTGATATGGACGGGTACGAGGTGACACGCCGTTTGCGGCAAAATCCTTCGACGTTGGAAACACCCATCCTGCTGTTCACAGCCAAGACCCAGCTTGACGACAAGGTGATCGGATTCGAAGTCGGCGCAAATGATTATCTCACCAAGCCGACACATCCGTCTGAATTACAGGCTCGGGTAAAAACTTTGCTCGCGCGTGTCGATGAGAAAAAGGCAAACGCGAGTGCGGTCGAAGCTGAAAATCTAGGCTATGTGGTTGGAGTGCTTGGGGCGCGCGGTGGGCTTGGCACCACGACAGTGGCTGTCAACCTGGGAGCTGGTCTGCAGGCACGCACAAAAGCCGATGTCATTGTGGCCGAGATGCTACCCGGGCAGGGAACTCTGGCGCTGGATGTTGGGGTAACAAGTTTCAATGGGCTTGTGGACCTCCTGAGCATCAGTAAATTGGGCGAGATCACGCGTGCGAAAGTGTGGGAAACGCTCGTTCAGCATCGATCGGGTCTGAAATTCCTGCTGGCTTCAGACCGTCCACGTGACATGCAGTTAATCAATCAGATTGCCAACTATGAGGCAACTGTTCGAAGACTCTCGGCGTTAGCCCGTTTTGTTGTTCTCGATCTTGGTGTAGCCATACAACCTTTTGCCGGAAAGATCCTGCCGCTTTGTAATGAGGTCTTTGTTGTTCTGGAAGGTGTGCCCAATACCATCCTCCATACCCGAGCTCTTATGGACGACATCACAGCACTGGGTGTCACCAAGAAAAACATCAAGGTGATATTGAATAATCGAATTCGTTCAGATACCCAGCTGCCTTCCAGCCAGGTACAAATAAAACTGGAGCATGAAATCCTGAGTACTCTCACCCCGGCGCCCGAGTTGTTTGTGCAAGCCAGCCGTGTACAGACGCCCGCCATCTTGTGCCAGCCCGAAAGCCTTACCGCACGGCAGATCACAAAACTCGTGGAACACGTCATGGAACAAGAGGCACTTCCGAGATGAGCGAATCCGCCAGTCCAGCACTCGCCTCCAGCGCGGCGATTGAGGACGCGGCGGTGTTAATCCGCAAAGCAGAGCGTGCCGTGGTGTTGACAGGCGCCGGAATTTCCACACCTTCAGGAATCCCAGACTTCCGTTCGGAAGGGTCAGGCTTGTGGTCTCATGATGAGCCGATGGAAGTCGCCTCCTTAAGTACATTTCGCACAGCGCCGGAACGTTTCTTCAACTGGTTCCAGCCGCTCGCCGGTCAAATTTTCAATGCGCAGCCCAACGCGGCTCATGAAGCCCTGGCTGAATTTGAACGTACCGGTCACGTGCGTACCGTTGTAACACAGAATATTGATGGCCTGCACCAGAAGGCTGGCTCGAAAAACGTCGTGGAATTACATGGCACCCTGCAAAGGGTCTCTTGTACAAATTGTTTCAAACAATTTGAGGCGGCTCCCTTTCTACAGCCGTATATCGAGACGGGAAAAATCCCACAGTGCTTAAATTGCAATGGAATCCTCAAGCCAGATGTGATATTGTTTGGGGAGCAATTGCCGCAATCTGCATGGTATGAGGCACAACGGGCGGCACGTCAGTGTGACCTAATGATAGTTGCCGGTTCCTCTCTGGAAGTGCTCCCCGTCGCCAGATTGCCGATGCAGGCACTTGACCGGGGCGCACATTTGATTATCATCAACAATACACCCACCTATTTGAATGTACGCGCAGATGTTATCATCATGGATGACGTCGCTACGACATTACCCAAAATCGCGAAACGAGTGTTCCATGGCTGAGATCAAAACCCAAACCCTGGATAGTTACCTGCGAGTGATCGAAATCTCGCGCGATCTGGCATCCACGCTGGATCTCGATATTCTGCTGGATGATATTGTGCGCGCCGCGGCGGATATTACCCGCGCAGAAGCTGCCTCCATTCTGCTTTACGATGACACCGCGCGCCAGCTCTACTTTCAAGTCGCCACCAACATAGACGAACCCACCATGCGCGGCCTCATCGTCCCGCTCGACAAGAGCATTGCCGGCTGGATCGTGACCAACCGCAAACCGGCACGGATCGACGATGCTCACAAGGATGACCGTCATTTTGGCGAGGTAGAGCAGACCATTCGTTACTCCACAAGATCCCTGCTGGGCATCCCATTGATTACGAAGAACAAGGTCGTGGGTGTATTGGAAGTGATCAACAAAAAAAAGGGCCGGTTCACCGACCCGGACGAATCCATGCTCTCTGTGCTCGGAGCGCAGGCCGCCGTCGCGATCGAGAACGCGCGCTTGTTCCAGCAATCGGACCTGATCGCAGAGTTTGTCCATGAGCTGCGTACTCCGCTTGCCTCGTTGAGCACAGCCACGTACCTGTTGCTGCGTCCTGAGATGTCGCGTGAGCAGCGCGACCAGATCGTCAACAACATCCATAATGAGACATTACGATTGAATTCACTGGCTTCGTCCTTCCTGGATCTGGCCCGCCTGGAATCAGGACGGGTGCAGTTCCGCAAGACGCGCTTCAGTGTAGCCGACCTGCTCTATGAGTGCCGCGATGTGATGATGTCCAAGGCACAGGAGACCAGTATTCAAATCCGCGTGGATGTCCCAAATGATATGCCGCTCATGGAAGCTGATCGGGACAAGATCAAACAGGTGCTGCTCAACTTGTTAAGTAATGCCATTAAATACAACCGCCCCAATGGTTTCGTGGTGATCAGCGGTACCTTTGACGCCTCGAATATATCCATTGTTGTTCAAGATACAGGTCTGGGCATCCCGGAAGAATCCATCCCGCACCTCTTCGAAAAGTTTTATCGTGTGCGTGATCATGAGAGCACGACGACTGGCACAGGCTTGGGGCTTTCCATCAGCAAACAGATCATCCAGGGGCACAATGGCCGGATTGAGGTAAAGAGTAAGATTGGTGTGGGAACCTCCTTCACTGTTCATATTCCCCGCTCAACGAAGACAATCCCGCACGAGAACGAAAGCATGTAACTTCGGAGCGAGCGCGGCCCTGACAACGTTCCCGCACTCCACATTCAAGCTTTTATCAACACCTTGAGCACGCCTGTTTCTGCGGCGTGCTCAAATGCTTTTAAAGAATCCTCCAGCTTGAATTCATCTGCGATCAAAACGGTTGGATCAACCTGACGTAATTCCATCAAACGCAACGCGGCTTCGAATGGACCGCAACGCGAACCAATGATGTTGATCTCATCCACAACCATGGAGGAGAAATTGACATTCATCTCGCCTTTATAAGTGGATTTAAGAACCAGCGTTCCACGCGGACGAATAGCCTGTCGCGCTAAAGAGAAGCCGCTTGGCGATCCGGTCGCTTCCACCACTACATCCCATCTCCGAGGTTGGATCTGCTCCTCAGCAATGACCCTGATCCCGCGCGCCTTTAACAGACTCTGCTGGCGCGCATGCCGCGCAACGACGCGCAGTTCACAACCCGTCAATGCCAGTGTCTGGGCGATGAGTTGACCGAGCCGCCCCGCGCCGATCAGCAGGATCCGATCCGTGGGCCTGATCTGGATCTGCTGCTGGATCTCCAACGCCGCGGCGAGGGGTTCGGTGAAGACCGCCATCTCGTCAGGGACTGAGTCCGGCACGCGCTGCAGGTTGGCAGTCGGCAGGCTAGTGAACTCGGCAAATACTCCATGGCGGTTGACGATCCCCAAAACAGTACGGTTCTCGCAATGGGTGGGACGCCCATTCAGGCATTGTTCGCATTGATGACAAACAACATTGATCTCCCCCACCACGCGTTGACCGATCCAGGCGGCCTCCTGCGCTTCCACCACTTCCCCAACAAATTCATGTCCGAGGATGCCGGTGTAAGGATAATAACCTTTGACCAGTTCAAGATCGGTACTGCAAATTCCTGCTCTGCGAATCTGGATCAGAGCTTCGTCTGGTTTACGCGGTGCGGGGACAGCGCGGAGTGAGATTCTGTTATTTTCAAGCCAGAGAGCATTCATCGTCATTACTCAGAAACCATCCATTGATCGCGTCCTTTATTCTTCGCCTCATACAGAGCAGCATCGGCGCGGTTAAGCAGCGCCAGCCAATCTTCCTTACGTATTCTATATTGAGCGATGCCAATACTGACCGTGGCTGTAAGTTCCCATTCACCAGACTTGATCCGCAACGACCGGAGGTGCCTGCACAATCGTTCCGCCTGTTGGATTGCAGCTTTCAACGTGCTGTGCGACAAAACAATCAGGAATTCATCCCCGCCATAACGTCCAATCGTATCCGGGTAACGAATGTGATCTCGCAGTTCACTCGCCAGCCTTCGCAGCACCTCGTCCCCAGTGGTGTGACCATAGGTATCATTGATCGGTTTGAAATGATCAACATCCAGCATGGAAACCGTCAGGGGAGTGCCATAACGATCTGAGAAGATGACTTCGCGCTGCAAATCGCCAATGATCTGCCGGCGATTGGGCAGGAAGGTCAGTGCGTCAGTGTGGGAAACCTCATCCGCCTGCGCGATCACGGCCTGTAATTCTGTTTCCTTGACGCTCAGGATGCGCTTTGTACTTTGCAATTCTTCCATAACCGCTTCCAGCTCGGATGCAGGAGCAAGCGGTTCTCCAATTAATAGAATGCGCTGCCCTGGCATGGGGATGAAAAGACACACGAAACGATCATTGTGTGTCTCACCGGCGAACTGCAACTCTCCCTTGGTCCTGATGCGTTGCTCAAGAGCAGTCGAAAGCAACTGGTCATACAGGCTTGCGCTTGGCGAAGAAAGAAAACTTTTCAGGGATGTTTTGTCGCTGCAAGTCTGTTTGAGCGACTCAAAGGCTGGGTTCCAGGAAAGCAGATTGCTGTGTTTATCAAGCAAAGCCACCAGCAGACTTGTGGCTTCGAGAAATGGTTCAACTCCATACTGGGCAAATAGCGTCGTTAGTTCACTCAACTTTGCATCCTCAGCGTGCACCCCGCCTCCCAAATTGACGTTCGAGCATGTCGACAGAAAGATGGATCATGGTCGGCCGGCCATGCGGGCAGGTGCGCGGCGAATCACAGGCTTCAAGATCGTTCAATAAAGCGCGTTGTTCTTCCGTGGATAACGCCTGTCCAGCTTTAACAGCCATCCGTTTACAGACCCGCGCCGCGAGCTTCGCTTCGATCTCATTCTGCAGGGGCGATTCATCTTCCTCGAAATCCTCCACCAGGGCACGCAACGCCGCAGACGGGTCGCTGCCCATGAACAGCGCAGGCATCGCACGCACCTGGAATGTGTTCGGACCGAATTCTTCCACATCGAAGCCGAAGTGCTGCAACACAGACAACTGGGTAATGAGTATATTGGCTGACGAAGGCGGCAACGTGACAGCCACAGGAGTTAATAAAGCCTGCGATGGAATATTCTTCATCGCATGTTGGGTCATCAGTTTTTCAAACAGGATCCGTTCGTGTGCGGCATGCTGGTCGATCAGGTACAGTCCATCAGGACCTTCGGCAACGAGGTAGGTCGCGCCAATCTGACCGATCAGCCGAAGGAGGGGAATGCTTCCAGTGGACGATGGACCACGGACCATGGACGATTCACTGGATACTGACGACTGATTACTGTCCGCGGGCAACTGCTCGCTGTTTACTGACGACTGACTACTGCCCCCTGGCAACTGCTCATCATGCCCAATCGCCCAATCCAATCCAACATGCCTGGGCTCCTGCTCGGCCGGGACCGTCCGCGTGATTCCCCATAAAGACGGTGCGACATTTGGGACAGGTGAGTACGCCAGTAAAGCCCGGCGGATTGAACGCTGAACAAAACTAAAGACTTTATCCGGGTTTCTGAAGCGCACTTCAGCCTTGGCGGGATGGACGTTGATATCCACTTCCGCAGGTGGGATTTCAAGGAAGAGAGCCGCCAACGGATAGCGCCCCACCATGAGCAAGGTATGATAAGCCTGCAGGAGCGCCGTGTTGAGGGAAACATCGTGTACCCAGCGTCCATTGATGAAGAAAGTAAGTTCTCTGCGGTTTGAACGCGTCAGAGAGGTGGGACTGATAAACCCGGTGAGTCTGAAGCCCTCTTCTTCAGACTGGATCTCGAGCATTTGCTTGGCGACATCCACGCCATATAACGCCGCAAGGATGGCACGCCGGTCACCATCGCCCGACGTCTGCAAAACAACATTTTTCCCATCGGATAGTTTGAAACGTTTCCCGGGATAAGCCAGCGCGTAACGGGTGACCAGTGCATCCGTCGCACGGCGTTCCGTTGTATCGCTCTTCAAAAATTTCAAACGGGCGGGGACATTGTAGAACAGATCCTCCACGCGCACAGTTGTGCCGACGGTTGTCCCAACTTTTGTGAGTTTACTGGCAGCGCCGCCCTCCACACGCAGGCGAGCGCCTTCCTGTTCATTTTGCACGCGCGAGGTGACGGTCAGCCGCGAAACCGAGCCAATCGAAGCCAGGGCTTCGCCGCGGAATCCAAGCGTGGAGATGGAAAAAAGATCAGCGGAGCGGACCAGCTTGGAGGTCGCGTGCCGCGAAACCGCAAGTTCCAGCTCCTCAGAGGGGATTCCCGATCCATCATCCGCAACCTCGATCAGTTTTTTCCCTGCCTCTTCAACGGCGATCGTGACGGACCGCGCTCCGGCATCCAGAGAATTTTCCAATAATTCTTTGACGACAGAAGCGGGCCGCTCGATTACCTCACCCGCCGCGATCTGCGATGCTACCTCAGGAGAAAGCAAACGAATAGGCATGAGGCGATTATAACCGCTATAATTAGCGACCCAGGAGTTCTGAATGAAACGATTGATTCTATTGCTTTTACTTGTGTCTGCGGCTTGTCAGTCAAGCGGATCATCACCCACATCATTCCCAACACCTGATCCACCCGAATCATGGGTGTCTCCAACGCCAGCAGCAACGCTGTCCCCGGATTTATCGTCTTATGAACCCTACACAATCGACTTCTTACGGAGTCGGGCGTATGGCGGTGGAAACATTGAAGTGACTGAAAAAGTGGAGGAGACCGACTCGTTCACACGTTATCTGATCCGCTATCCCAGCGATGGATTGGACATCCATGGGTTTGTCAATATCCCGAAAGGGGATGGACCCTTTCCCGTCATTGTTGCGATTCACGGCTTTGTGGATCCTGCGATCTATGAAACGCTTGATTACACCACATCCGCCATCGACAGGATTACGCAGGCAGGTTACATTGTCATCCACCCCAATTTGCGAGGCTATCCGCCCTCCGATAACGGCGATAACTTATTCAGGGTGGGTATGTCTGTTGACGTGCTGAACCTGATCGCATTGATAAAGTCAGAAGCAGGAGCCTCTGAATTATTTGCCAATGCGCTCCCAGGCAACCTCGGTCTATTGGGACATAGCATGGGGGGAGAGATTGCCCTGCGGGTGCTGACCCTCTCTTCAGAGATAAGGGCCGCAGTGCTGGTGGGAACCATGACCGGTGACCAGATCAAAAATGCCCAGGTATTATTCAAGGCTTTTCCTGACCCGGCGTTCCAAACAGAATTAGCCGTTCCGCCGGCCGCCCTCGAGCGCATTTCGCCGATGTATTATTATAGTAATATCACTGCACCCATCCAGATGCATCATGGCACGGCTGATGAAACCGTTCCGGTTGCGTGGGCAGAGGAAACCTGCAGCGCGCTTACCAGCGCAGGCGCCCAAGTCGACTGCCTCTATTATCCGGAGGAAGATCACACGTTCCGGGGCCGCGTCGCCGACCAGTTCTATGGTGCCGTGCTTGGCTTTTATGAAACGTATCTTTCCCCTTAACAACATCATTTTGCTGGAGAACCAAATGAGACGATTTTTACTGGTGATCATTTTAGCGGTACTAACGCTGGCAGCCTGCGTTCCTGCAACCCAAATCCCGGTGGTCACACCCACGTTTACGGTCACGCCATTTGTAACCGCGACCCAGCTTCCAACATTACCCCCCACTCTTGTACCCACGCTCTCCCCGACGCCCGATCCATACTTTGCCTGGAGCATTGATTATCTGCGTTCGCGGGTGTATGGAGGCGGACAGGTTGAATTTCTGGAAGTCATGGAACAAAACCTTTACTTCACACGCTATCTGATCCGCTATCCGAGCGACGGGTTGAACATTTATGGTTTTGCGAATATCCCGAACGATGCAGAGGCACATCCTGTCATTATCGCCTTGCATGGCTACATTGACCCCTCCCTTTACAACACGCTCGATTACACCACGCATTACGCCGATGCCCTGGCAAGCGCGGGATATATCGTCCTGCACCCGAACCTGCGAGGCTATCTGCCATCCGATAACGGCGAAAACCTCTTCCGGGTGGGGATGGCAATTGATGTACTCAATCTCATTGCATTGGTTCAGTCGCAAAGCGGAGGGACGGACCCGCTGGGAACTGCCCGCCCAGACCGGATTGGGTTATGGGGCCACAGTATGGGTGGCGGCATCACGACGCGGGTCCTGACGGTCACGGATGACGTCAAAGCTGCCGTGCTTTATGCCGCAATGAGTGGCGATGAGCGCAGGAACTATGAAGCCATCCACCAGTGGTCGGGGCAAACCCGCGGGCTGGAGGAACTCAACGTTCCGGACGAGGTGTTGGGCCGCATCTCACCGGCGTATTTCTTCGGAAACATCGCGGCGGCCGTCAGCATCCATCACGGGACCGCGGATGGAACTGTTCCATTGGATTGGTCCGTAGCGACCTGCGATCAACTCACCTCCCTCGCCAAGAACGTGGAATGTGTCTACTATGAAAGCATGCCGCATACTTTTTACGGCGCGGGGGATGAGGATTTCATTCAAAACACAGTCCAGTTTTTCAATCAGAATTTGAACATGCCCTAACCTTCACCAGGTTATTCAAAAGGTATAATTATTTTATGCGCTTTACAACTTTATTTTTTGACCTGGACGACACACTCTATCCTTCTTCGACGGGTCTATGGCACGCCATTAAGGAACGCATGAACCTCTTCATGCGTGAGCGCCTGGGCATGTCTGAAACCGATATCCCTCTTTTGCGCGAACAATATTTCAAAATGTACGGGACTACGTTACGCGGTTTGCAGGAACGTCACAATGTGGACAAGGATGACTTCCTGGCTTTTGTCCATGACCTGCCGCTCAAGGAGTACCTGAACCCGAACCCGATCGTGCGGGATGTCATTGCTTCCCTGCCGACCCGCAACCTGATCTTTACAAACGCAGACGTGCATCACGCCCGACGCGTGCTTGCTACGCTCCAGCTGGATGACCTCTTCGAGACCGTTGTGGACGTCAACGCGGTCGCGCCCTATTGCAAGCCCATGCCTGAATCCTTTGCCATTGCCATGGACCTCGCCGACGAGCCCGATCCGCGCAGGTGTGTAATGATCGACGATCTGCCGCGTACCACGCGGGCGGCCCTCAACGTGGGTATGGCAAGCCTGTTGTACGGCTGTGAAGAAGTAACAGAGAATGCCAGTGGAGTCTTTACAGACTGGACTCATCTGCCCATCCTGTTGGGAGATTGAAATATGGAATCTGGTAACGCGGCAATCGGTTTACTAATTGTCATCCTGCTGATCGTTGGTGCCAACTTTGTGATGTACGCCATTGCGCGCGGCGCAGCAAAAGGTGGCAATTCGCGCTGGATGTCCTCCCTCAAGGATTCGTTGAGCAAGCCAATGAATACTCCGGCGAACAAATCCATGGATGAACTGAGGAAACGGGTGGAAGAACTCGAAAAGAAGAAAAATAACGAATAATTAGCTGTCTGAAACAGAATTCAGTCCAGTTTCAGGCAATTTTATAAATCGGGGCGCGTTTTACAGACCATATATATCGTTCATATATATTCACAACAATTCATTCATCATACATTAATCACCCCATAGTATCTTTAGTCTGTTTTTCGTTAATCCTTGTGGAGGCATTTGTGAACAAAAATATCAAGCTACTTCTAGGCTTTTTTGTGGGGGGCATTCTACTGGCGGGAGCATTCTCCGGTGGCTTCATTACTGGGCATCTTTTTCCATCAACAGGTCAGCTGCCTTTTATCAGCGATTTTCTTCCCACCGCACCCGGCGTACAGCCTGAACAGCAATCCGCGACACCGGACAACCTGCAAACTCTCTTTGCTCCATTCTGGGAAGCGTGGAACATCGTGCATGAACAGTATGTGGACCAGCCGGTGGATGACCAGGTGCTCATGCAGGGCGCGATCCGCGGCATGATGGATGCTCTCGGAGATCAACAAACCTTCTATATGGAGCCGCAAGTATATGAAAGTGAAAGCTCTTCACTTCAGGGCGAATATGAAGGGATTGGCGCCTACGTGGACACAGATGGAGAGTACCTGACCATTGTGAGCCCAATCGAGGGTTCGCCTGCCGACCAGGCAGGTTTGCAGCCCGGTGACATAGTCATCGCAATTGATGGGGAAGACATGACAGGTGTTGCCCCGGAACAGGCGCGTTTGAAGGTGTTAGGTCCGGATGGGTCCGAGGTCACTTTAACGATCGCACGCGCAGGTGAGTCTGAACCTCTGGAATTCGTCATCACGCGCGCCAAGATCGTCATCCGCAGCGCGGAAGGCAAAATGCTCGAGAACGACATCGCTTATATTGATATCAATACATTTGGAGAAAAAACCACCCAGGAACTGCGCGCGGCGCTGGATGATTTGCTCAAGCAAAATCCGCAAGGCATCATCATTGATCTGCGCAACAATCCCGGCGGATATTTGACGACCGCCGTGGAGGTATCCTCTGAGTTTATCGATGAAGGCGTGATCTTGTATGAGCAGTACGGCGATGGCCGGCGCGATGAACATAAAGCGCTCGGGAACGGTCGCGCAACCGACATCCCGATTGTGGTTCTGATCAACGAGGGCTCAGCCTCCGCCTCAGAAATTCTCGCGGGTGCCTTGCAGGATTACGAACGCGCCAAGCTCGTCGGTATGAAGTCGTACGGAAAAGGTTCGGTGCAGAACTGGGTACCCCTCTCTGATAATCAGGGCGCGGCGCGGGTAACAATTGCCAAATGGCTGACACCGGACGAACGCGCCATCGATCACGTTGGCTTGATGCCAGATGTGGTCGTCGAAATGACCCTGGAGGATTTCGAAGCGGAGCTCGACCCGCAATTGGATGCGGCCGTGGAAACCTTGCAAGCAATGTTGAATGGGAATCCGATCCCGACCTCCCAACCCACTTCCGTTCCCGAGCCAACCGCTGTGCATACTCCTGCTACCCCTTAGCGTTGTTTTTTGAAAGGAAGTGAAACATGTTTTTCTTTGATCCCTTTTATCTTCTCTTTATGATCCCGGCCTTCATCCTGATGGGCGCCACCTCCTGGTATGTACGGCACTCTTACAGCAAGTGGAGCAAGATCCGCGCCAGCAGCGGGTTGACCGGTCATCAGGCTGCCCAACGCTTGATCTCCACCGGCAGTCTCTATGGTGTCCAGGTCCAGGGCACGGCCGGGCAGCTCAGCGATCACTACGATCCGCGCAACAAGACGCTTTATCTTTCACGTGGCGTGGCCGACAGTCCCTCGGTGGCGGCGGTCGCGATTTCGGCACACGAACTCGGTCACGCCTTGCAGGATGCTGAAAATTATTTTCCGATGACGGTCCGCTCCGCGCTGGTCCCCGCCGTCAACATCGGCTCGAACCTGGGCTGGATCCTGATCATGATCGGGCTTTTCCTGCAACAAATCCAGATTGCGTGGCTGGGCGTGCTCGTCTTTTCAGGTGGAGCATTGTTTGCCCTGGCGACGCTGCCCGTGGAATTCAACGCCTCGGCGCGGGCAAAAGAGTTGCTTTACTCAACAGGGATTATTCAAACGGAGGAAGAACGCCGCGGCGTCAACCAGGTCCTCAACGCCGCTGCGTTGACGTATGTCGCCGGCTTGGTCACTGCCATCATGCAATTACTTTATTATGTCTTCCTCATTGGCGGCCTGGGCAGGCGTAGAGATTAGTCATATTTCATGTCGTTGCGAGCCCTTTCGCGCTGAGCGGAGGGCGTAGCCCGCAGTCGAAGCGAGGGGCGAAGCAATCTCCTCTTAACTGAGACATCCCCCCAATGCCGAACACCCGCGCAGGTTGCGCGGGTGTTTGTGTATAATCCTCCTAATATGCGGAAATTCATAATCGTACTGGTTCTTTTCCTGGGAGCCGCTTTTGTCTATCTCAGTTTTGGTGAACTGGAGAGTATTGCCCGAACTCTTCAACATGGGAATATCTGGTTTCTTCTTCTCGCCGCATTGATCCAATTCGTCTGGTTTCTGGTAGCAGGCCTGATATTTCAGTCCCTTTATCACGTACTTGACATGCACGATACCGTCTACAGGCTTTCACTTCTCTCGGCTTCTGCGACCTTCATTAATATCATCGCACCGAGCATAGGCATGGGAGGCATGGCATTCTTCATCAGCCAGGCCGGACGTAACGGACAACCGATCGGCAAGGTCACAGTTGCCAATATGTTATTCCTGTTTCTGGATTACCTGGCTTTTCTGGTTGTATTGACGCTCGGGTTGATCGTCCTCTTCCGCCGGAATGACCTTGACCCAACCGAGATCGCCGCCTCAGCTGTCATGTTTGCCATCGCCGCCGGGTTCGGTTTTTTACTGTATCTTGGAGCGCGTTCCGCGCAGGCGCTGGGCAATGCGCTCACAAGGATGGCGCGTCTGGTCAATCGGGTTGCGTACCCATTCATCCAGCGCGCTTATCTCAGCGAAGCACGCGCTCAGGAATTTGCACATGAGATGGCAAGTGATCTAAAGTCTTTGCCCGAAAAGTTTCACAACCTTTTCATGCCTCTTGTGTATTCGTTTGCAGGCAAAGTCTTGTTGATGTGTGTATTGGTATGTGTCTTTCTGGCGTTTCAGGTGCCGTTTTCAGGCGGGACGATCATTGGCGGGTTCGCGATCGCTTATCTGTTCCTGATCGTGTCACCCACGCCGGCGGGTGTCGGTATCATCGAAGGCGTCATGCCACTGGCACTTTCCTCCTTGCGTGTGCCATGGAGTGAAGCGGTGGTCATCACCCTCGCCTACCGGGGGATTACCTTCTGGCTTACATTGGGATTTGGCGCAGCAGCGTTCCGAATCCTGGAAAAAGAAAAGTAATCCTCATGCCGCTTGCCTCTCTTTTGGATTTCTGGAAACGTGACCCCGAGACCGCGCCGAATCTGGTCGCCTGGCAAACGTTACCCGCGCGTCCCGCCCAAACGCATCCCTTCCCGGACGATCTGCCTGCTCCCGTTAAACAGACTCTGATCGCCTCCGGGATCCACACCCTTTACTCGCACCAACTCGAAGCGTGGACGCATGTCCGGGTGGGCAGGAACATCGTTCTTTCTACAGGGACAGCCAGTGGAAAGACGCTTGCCTATAATATGCCCGTCTTTGCTTCTTTATTACAGGACCCCAACGCCCGCGCGCTATACCTCTTTCCCACCAAAGCATTAGCCCAGGACCAACTTTCCAATCTCCAGTCTCTGCACCTGACACTTGGCACCCCGCACTTGATACCCGCGATCTACGATGGCGACACTCCTCAAAAAGACCGCCCGGCCATCCGTAAGAACGCCCATATCATATTGAGCAATCCCGACATGCTTCACACGGGTATCCTGCCGCATCATACGAACTGGAGCGACTTCTTCACGAATCTGCGCTTCGTTGTGATCGACGAGACCCATACGTATCGCGGCGTGTTTGGCTCGCATGTTGCCAATGTCATTCGAAGACTGAAACGCGTGGCGAAGTTCTACGGCGCAAATCCGCAGTTCATCCTCGCCTCGGCAACGATTGGCAACCCGAAGGAACTCGCCGAGCATCTCATCGAAGAGCCTGTTCATTTAATAGACAACGATGGTTCCGGGCGTGGACCGCGTCACTTCATCATCTACAATCCGCCAATCACCGATCCAGCCCTGGGCTTGCGAAAGTCATCATTGCTCGAAGGCGTGCGCCTGGCACAGGATTTGCTTACAAGTAACGTTCAGTCCGTGGTCTTTGC
>Ga0209593_10000659_pt1 | contig 15571 bp, 15 predicted proteins | sample PPLLaktember2015_3_FD_187260 | JGI IMG/M metagenome (GOLD analysis project Ga0209593, IMG submission 187260) | Freshwater sediment microbial communities from Prairie Pothole Lake near Jamestown, North Dakota, USA - PPLs Lake P7 Core (6) Depth... | ecosystem: Environmental > Aquatic > Freshwater...
GGCTCATTTTGATCTCATCAGGCCACGGGCGGGTGAATCCTTCCTCCGGCCATTTCCGGGTCGCGTCAACGCCCATCTTCGAGCCAAAGTTTGCCAGGCGGGCGGCATGATCCAGCGAATCGACCGGCCCGAGCGTGAACTGGATATCCCTTTCGGGGTCGATATGGTTAAAGGCCTGCAAAACCACCTCTCCATAGTTCCGAAGGTCGATACCGTGGTCGAGGACGACGATGCATTTGGAGAACATCGCCTGACCGAGTCCCCACAGCGCGCTCATGACCTTTCTCGCGTGGGCCGGGTAGCGCTTCTTGATACTGACGAGGACGAGATTGTGGAAAACGCCCTCGAAGGGCATGTGCATGTCTTCGATTTCGGGCAGTTGTTTGCGCAGCAACGGCAGGAAGATGCGCTCTACCGCATTCCCCAGGTAGCAGTCTTCCTGGGGCGGTTTTCCGACGATGATCGTCTGGTAAACCGGATGTTGACGGCGGGTCAGGCAGCCGACATGGAAGACCGGATAGTCATCGGCCAGGGAATAAAAACCAGTGTGATCGCCGAAAGGACCTTCCCGGCGCAATTCGTTCAAATCGACGTAACCCTCGAGAACGATTTCCGCGTTCGCGGGTACTTCGAGGTCAACAGTCTTGCAGCGCACCATTTCAACCGACCGGCCCCGCAGGAAACCCGCAAACATCATCTCGTCGAGATCATCGGGAAGAGGGGCAATGGCAGAAAACGTGACCGCCGGGTCGCTGCCGATCGCGACCGCCACTTCCATGCGGTTCTGGCGCTCGCCTGGGGCTTCCCGCGCTTCGCGAAAATGCTGGGCACCATGTTTGTGCACCTGCCAGTGCATAGCGGTAGTTTTCTTGTCGTAGACCTGCATCCGGTACATCCCGCAATTCCGCTTGCCGGTCGCCGGGTGCTTGCTGAAAACCAGCGGCAGGGTGATGAAGCGCCCGCCGTCTTGCGGCCAGCACTGGAGGATCGGATAATCCAGGAGGGAAAAGTCCGTCTGCACGATCTCCTGACAGCTTCCGCTATTCACGGTTTTCGGAATCAGCGCCCCCAATTCACTAAGGCGGGGGAGCATCTTCAGTTTCTCTAACAGGCCGGACGGAGGCTTTATCTCGAGCAGCGCTTCGATCCGCTCAGCAACCTCCTCCACGGAATTCACGCCGAGGGCCAGCGCAGTGCGCCGGTAAGAGCCGAAGGCGTTAATGAGAAGCGGGACCGAGGCATTGCGTGGGTTTTGGAAAAAGAGAGCCGGGCCGCCTGCTTTTGAAACCCGGTCGGTGATCTCGGCAATCTCCAGAACCGGATCAACCTCGGTCGTGATACGTTTCAGCTCTCCGGCGCCCTCCAGCGAAGTGACGAAGTCGCCCAGGCAGTTGTAGGTGTAGGCCATCAGCTTCCTACCTTCTCCCGCAGCGTCCGCAGCTCTTCTTCAAACTGGGGGCGTGACAGCATCGAAGGGCCCCGGCTCAGGTTTACCCGGAAGGAGGTAGCCTCCTTGAGCACCTTCAGCGGCGAGGGCAGGGCACTGAGCTCGTGGAAAGAGAGAAAACGGGCATAATTCGGCCGCGACCGGTACCCACCGCTGTCCACTTCAATGAAACCAACGGCGGGGTCGCCCAGGGTCACAGTGCAGTCCTTGAGGGCGCAGTAGTCGGCAATATCGGAGATCGTCAAGCAAGATCCTTTCTGTTAAGAGGCTCTTACAAAACGATAGAGGAAAAAGCTGCCTTCTGCCAGAGCTTTCGACCTGCTCCAGAAGCTCAGCTTGTCGAGCAGCGGGTGAGTATGACTGATGGCGGGAGTAAGGAGCGTGACCGGCCGGGTCGAGGTCAGCAACTTCTGGAGTTCCAACGTCTCTTCCGAAGGGATCAGTTCGTCGTACGCCCCGTGCACGAGGAAGACCGGGCAGGTGATTGCCGACAGTTCTTCTCCGGGTGTCAGGGCTTGAAGGCTCGCCTGCAACTCTTGGCTGATACGGGCCAGCAGGACGGTGTCCGTCGTCATGTCCTCCTGGCCCAGTGCCAGGTTGTACCACGGTCCACCTTCGGCGCCGAGGCTCGACAGACTGACCGAAGTCTTGGCAGTGACAACCAGATCCGTCAGGGCGCGTTCCATCTGATCGTGATCATGGCGATTTTGAATGGCATCAAGCGCCGTCAGCATCAGGATCCACTTTCCGTAATACTGCACCGGATAGCTTCCATGGGAGTCAGCCCCACGGCTGTTTGAGAACCAGCGGCGCTGGCAACGCCACAGATCCTGGTAGCCGCCGATGCAAACCACGAAGTCGACATTGCGGCATTCCGGCTGGCGGGCGGCGGCAAGCAGCGCCAGGGTGCCGCCTACGGAAACGCCGACAATGCCGGCCTTTCGGAGCGGAAACCAGGGGCGTTCCCGCATTTGACCGTACCAGAACCCGATCTCCTCAATCGCGGCTGGCTCCAGCCTGAAACTGTCGAAGCCGGAGAGACGGGGAGTGATGACTACGTAACCCGATCGGGCCAAAGACCGGGCGACGGCGACAAACCGAGGGTTCAGGATCCCGTTTGGGGTGAGGCCCGGGACGAAGAGAATCGCTGTCTTCGGGCCCCGGGTGTCCATCTGGTAGATGCGGGCCGACCTTTCCGCCTGCCCGCTGTCCAGGTAAAGGTCCGTTTCGATCAGACCGTCGGTATCCACTATTTGCCGGGCCGCCCGAGTGAGGTTATTCACCACGGCGGCGGTCCGGAAAAGGCCGGGAAGGACCAGGATGGCCAAGCCCAGCGTGATAGTGACCAGAGCGAGCAGGGTTGATTTTCGGGGCCTCGACATCGTTTTCTCTGAGCCGGATATTCAACTACAGTCCACGCCGGTTCGCAAGGGAATAGGAGGCGAGGTGACAAGGTGACAGGGTGAGCCGGCCTCTGAAGCGCTGCAGTTGCGTTGGCTCTTTCGAAGTGCGGTGGCCTTGGCACTGCTTCGGGGCCGCCGGCCTTGCCGGCGGCCCCGAAGGAGCATCGAAGGTGGAGGGGCCGCCGGCAAAGGCCGGCGAACACAAAGCGGTGTCAAGGCCACCGCACTTCGAAAGAGCCAACGCAACTGCAGCGCTTCAGAGGTGCAGGGTCACCTTGTCCTGTCAACCTCCGCTATAATTCTCCCTCATGCTCTGGCTTCTGCTCTTCGCGCTCGTCGCAGTGCTGATTGGCGGAATCGTCGGCTTACCAACCGTCATGGCGACAGGAGTGGTGACTGGGATTGTGGCCTTGGCAGCCCTGAAATGCCCATCGCGGTTTCTTCTTGCCGCCTTCTGGATCTGGCTTGAAGGTATGCTCCTGTATCTGCTTTTCGCCTCTCATGACCGGACGCTCTCGGCGTTTGGCCTTCCACGTCCGGCCTTGGTGATGCTCGCCGGGTTGTGGCTTGCCCCGATCCTGCTGTGGCCGCTCGGCTTTGCACTGACCTACAAGAAATGGACCGGCAGAGAATAATGATCGCTGGAGCCATCGTAGCCTATCTGGCCCTGCTTTCGCTCATCGGCGTCTGGAGCGCTCGCCGGAGTCGCAGATCGTCCGACTTCTACCTGGCCGGTCGTCGGCTTGGCCTTTTGACCGCGGCTTTGGCGACGATGGCGTCGATCATGAGCGGGTTTGTTTTTGTCGGCGGTCCGGGTTTGTTCTATAGCGTGGGACTCGGCTCTTTCTGGATAGTGATTTCCGCGTCGTTCACGGGCGCCATGATGTGTTGGCTCCTTGCTCGTCCGCTGCATACCATGGCGGCTGACGCCGGGTGTCTGACCATTCCGGATGTGATTCTCGTTCGCTACGGCTGCCGGTTCTCCAGTGGGTTCGCCGCTGTTGCAATACTGCTGGGGGTGTTGGGTTATCTGGCGACACAGCTGCTCGCATTGGGTATCGTTCTGGCGGGCGTACTGGGCACCTCGATCTGGCTCGGAATTCTCCTGGGCGCCTTCGTTCTCGTCTTGTATACGACGGCCGGCGGGATGGTGGCAGCGGTCTACACGGACGTCGTGCAAGGTGGGGTTATGCTGGTTTCGACGAGCGTCATTTTCGGGTACGCGCTTTCGGCTGGAGGCGGGTTTGACGGGATGTCGGCGGTTATCCTGAGCCAGGCTCCGGAACTCCTCAGTCCGTGGGGCCTGGTCGGCCCGGTTACGTGTCTGGGGTGGTTTTCCCTTTTTGCGCTCGGTTCGCTTGGGCAGCCGCACGTGGTTCACAAGATGATGATGATCCGGGACGTCCGGCTGTTGAAGCATTTCCCTTGGATACTGGCCGTTTGTATGACCGTCTGCAGCCTGGTTTGGTTGGGTGTTGGGCTGTCGGTCAAGAGCCTTGTCTTTCAAGGCGACCTCCCGGCCCTCGCTCACCCTGATGACGCAATCATCTCGTTCCTACATGCCCGTGCCCCTGCCTGGCTCGGCGCGCTCGCCTATGCCGGCATTGTGTCCGCCATCATGTCAACAGCCGACAGCTTCTCGAACATTGGCGCCGGGGTTCTGGCCCGCGACCTTCCACGAGTTTTGGGGCGTCAAGGTGAGCCCACGGTCCAAAGATCGCGGACCTTCTCGGTGCTCGTGTTCACTTTCGCGCTGATCTTTGCGCTGTCGGTCAAGGGACTCGTCGCCTATGCCGGAATCCTCGGCTTTGGAATATTTGCGGCCGCGCTGACGCCCCTCCTCGCCGTCGGACTGAACTGGCCTGCCGCCAACTTCTGGTCGGCTCGCGCCTCGCTGATCGCCGGCACTGTCGCGGCGGTGGCGGGGGAGGCCATGTCGCGCCTGGGACTGTATCCGCTTCAGATCCCACCCGCCTGCCTGGCCCTGCTGCTGTCGTTCATCGTGTTCCTGGGGATCGGACTAATGCCAAAACGCTGCGCTCCAGGCTCTGCTTAACTTGGTGCTACCATGTTGTTACCTATGAACCGACGAGACTTCCTCCGACAGGCGGCCATCTTAGCGGCGGCGAGCATTTCGGCGAGCGCTCAGCAGACGAAGACCGACGGGCAAATCATGACCGTGCTTGGTCCCATCAGCGCTTCCGCGATGGGAATCACGCTCCCGCATGAGCATGTCCTGGTGGATTTCATCGGGGCCGAGCGGGTGAGCCCTGAGCGGTATGATGCAGAAGAGGTTTTTAGAACCGCTCTGCCTTACCTCAAGAGAATCCACGAGCTCGGCTGCCGGACTTTCATCGACTGCACACCCGCCTACATTGGCCGGGATCCGCTGATTCTCAAGCGTCTCGCCGGCGACACTGGCCTGAACATCCTCACGAACACCGGCTACTATGGGGCGGCGGACGACAAGTATGTCCCGCGGCATGCGTACAGCGAGACGGCCGAACAACTGGCCGGGCGCTGGGTTCGGGAATGGAGAGAAGGAATAGCGCAAACCGGCGTCAAGCCGGGGTTCATTAAAATCGGCGTGGATTCCGGCCCGCTCTCAGAAATCGACAAGAAGATCGTCCGGGCGGCGGCTCTTGCCCATCTCGAGACCGGGCTTACTATTGCGTCTCACACCGGGAATTCCGTCGCCGCGCTGGAGCAAATCGACGTTTTGAAAGAAACGGGAGTGAGCCCGGTCGCCTGGATCTGGGTCCATGCCAAGAAAGAGGCCGGGTCGGATGCCCTCGCAAAGGCTGCCGGGCAAGATGCTTGGGTCGAATTCGACTCGGTTGGGCCCGAGAGAATCAGCCAGAATGTCGAACTGGTGCGGGGCATGAAGCAAGCCAATCTCCTCAATCGCGTCTTGATTTCACAAGACGCCGGCTGGTACCACGTCGGCGAGCCTGGCGGCGGGAAATTTCGGCCGTTCGATTCACTGTTCGTGGACTTCCTGCCGGCGTTAAGGCAGGCGGGCTTTGATCAAGGCGACATCACGAATCTCACTGTTCAAAACACGGCTGAGGCTTTCACGGTCAAGGTGAGGCGGAAGTAGGGAGCCTGGAATTGCCTGATTCTCCCCTGATCCTCCTCGGTGCCCACATGTCGATTGCAGGCGGAACTCCGAATGCCATCGATCGCGCGCGCCGGGCCGGCTGCAGTGTCCTTCAGATCTTCGTCAAGAACAATAACCAGTGGAAAGGGAAGCCGCTTTCTGAAGAGGAGGTCCAGGTTTTCAGGGCGAACCGGGCGGCGTCTGATTTGGCGGATGTCGTAGCGCACACCTGCTACCTGATCAATTTGGCGAGCCCCGAGGCCGAACTGAGGAGGCAATCGATCGACACGTTCCTCGACGAGTTGCGGAGAGCCACGCTCCTCGGGCTGAGCCACCTCATTGTCCACCCCGGCTCCCATCGGGGGGATGGGGAGAGTGTCGGGGTCAGGCGGATCGCTGAGGCCCTCGACGAAATTCACGACCGCAACGCGGAGACAAAGGTGACCACCGCGCTGGAGGGGACCGCTGGACAAGGGACCAGTGTCGGTTACCGATTCGAGCACTTGAGAGATATCCTGGGGGCCTGCCGTGAACCCGACCGCGTCGCAATTTGCCTCGACACCTGCCACCTGTTCACCTCCGGGCACGATTTTCGGGATCCTGAAGGCTATGATCGGATGATCGAGGCTTTTGACCGGACGGTGGGACTTCCGAAGCTCCGAGTCCTGCATTGCAATGACACCAAGCGCGAATTGGGCAGCCGGGTTGACCGTCACGAGCACATCGGGAAGGGCCACATTGGGATGGACGGCTTTCGCTGGTTGATGAACGACCCGAGACTGGCGCGCGTACCGAAGATCCTGGAAACGCCCAAGGGGGTTACCTTGCGGCTCGATAAACGCAACTTGCGGGTCCTGAGGGGATTGGTGGACGCCTAGAGCCCGAGTCGCGTGACAGAGCCGCGCACGGAGTGGAGGGCTGCGGAGCGTTTTGTGCAGAGCAGCCTGGAGCGGAGTAAGCGGGACCACCCAACGCGCCTTCAAGCTTCGGTGGGTGGTCCGCTTACTCCGCTCCAGGCTGCTTCGCAAAAAACGCTCCGCGGCCCTCCGCTGCGTGCGCGGCTCTGTAACGCGATTCGGGTTCTGTAAGTACTTGAAGGGCGTCCTACAGCCGATTCGTATATTCGACGATATCGACCGGTACAGGAATGAAGGTCAGGATCAGAATGATCAGGGCGACGATCGCAAGCAAGATCCGGCCGCGACCGATCGGCGGATAGTTGTAAGCGGTCGATGGGTGGCGGAAGCCGAGGAGGAACACCAGCGTCCCGAACAGGAGATAACCTAGCCAGAGCGTGGCGCCGAGGACCAGTAGGGCTCCCAGAGTCACGAATGAGACGATCCGGTGGCCGCGTTTACCCAGCACCGCGTAAACGATGTGCCCGCCATCCAGTTGTCCCACCGGAAGCAGATTCAAACTAGTGGCGAGCATGCCGAACCAGGCCGCCCAGCCGACGGGATGCAGCGTGATGTCGGCATTAGTGTCGGGCAAGAAAAGGTGGCTGGCGATCTGAAGTAGCAGAGGTTCACCGAAGTTGAAATAGATCCCGCTCGTTCCCTCTACGACAAACTCCCGGGAATAGACGAGTCCGAAAACGAGCGCGGGAATGATGAAGAGGAAGCCTGCGATCGGGCCGGCGATGCCGACATCAAAAAGCTGTCTGGTGTTCTCGAACGGCGATTTGATTTTGATAACGGCGCCGAAGGTCCCGAAAGGGCTGACAGGGGGCGGAACGGGGATCAAGTAGGGGAGAGTCGCCCGGATTCCGTAACGGACGCACGTCAGATAGTGACCCAGCTCGTGCGCGACCAGGATGACGAGGATGGACACGGAAAAGGACAGACCGCCGACGAGGAAGGACGGGTCAGTCAGAAGATCCAGGAAGCTGTCGATCTCCAGGGGGGCGTCCACGAAGCCGGCGTACCAGATCATCCCGGCCAGGGTCGTTGTACAGACCGAAGCAAGGAACAGGATCGCCGGGACGAGTTTGCGCGGGCGATCCGGTGGGACATACATCTCCACCGCAGACGGGAGAGGGGCAGGGGAATAATGCTGCGAAAAATCGCTCAAATCGGGCTGCTACTGGTTGAAACGGATTTCTTTACCGGGCTTGAACCGTACCGTCTTCCCCGGGGGAATCGGCACTTCAGCGCCGGTCCTGGGGTTTCGTCCGATACCGCTCTTGCGCGGCTTTACGACGAACACGCCGAACCCGCGTAGTTCGATCCTCTCACCACTCCGCATGGCGGTTTTGAGGGCCTCGAAAACGGAGTCCACGGCCGTTTCGGCACGGACCTTGGTAATTCCCATCTTATTCGAGACACGTGTGACGATGTCTTGTTTAATCACTGCTCGATGACTCCTCCCTTAACCTGTTTATTTGACTATACTTGCCTTGGGCGTGTCTGTCAACCCTGTCGGTTGAGCCATATTTGGCCGCTCGGTCCTTGTAATGCGAAAGGCCAGGGACACAGAAAGCGCTGACAGCTGACAGCTCACAACGACCAGGGCCTTTGTCAGCTGTCAGCTGTCAGCTGTCAGCTGTCAGTTGTCAGCTGTCCAGTTGTCAGCTGTCAGCGCTTTTTGTACACTTCCCTTTTTTAAGAGGGACCGAGATGGGCGTAAAGCCGGACCATTGGATCATCAAGATGGCTCGCTCCGAGAAGATGATCGAGCCGTTCGAGGAGAGCCTCGTTACTCAGGCGTGCATCTCCTACGGCGTCTCGTCATATGGATACGATTTTCGGGTTGACCGTCACTACCGGATCTTCCGCGGGCAGCCGGGGACGATCATCGATCCGAAGCATGTCGGCGGCGAGCTTTTCGAGGACTTCGAGGGCGAAAGCTGCGTGGTTCCGCCCGGTTCTTTCGTGCTCGGAAAGTCGGTGGAGTACTTTCGAATTCCTCGGGACATCCTGACGATCTGCACGGGCAAATCGACGTATGCCCGCTGCGGCCTGCTTACCAACATCACTCCTTTCGAACCGGAGTGGGAAGGCTACGTCACGATGGCGATTTTCAACACCGGACCCGCTCCCGTCCGGGTTTATTCGGGCGAAGGAATCGCCCAGGTGATTTTTCTCTCGGCCGACGAAATTTGCACCCGGTCTTACCGGGACCGAAAGGGCAAGTACCAGGCACAGAAGGGGATCGTTCTGGGCAAGGTAGAATAGACTGCGACTGAAGGCGATGAACGAAAAATACGATTTCGACGCAATTGAACGGAAATGGCAACAACGCTGGGCGGAAAAGGACCAGTTCCGCGCGGTTGAAAATCCCGAGAGGCCTAAGTACTACGTGCTGGAGATGCTTCCTTACCCTTCCGGTGCTCTGCACATCGGGCATGTGCGCAACTACTCGCTGGGTGACTCGGTCGCTCGCTTTCGCCGGATGCAGGGATTCAATGTCCTGCACCCGATCGGATGGGACGCCTTCGGCCTTCCGGCTGAAAACGCCGCCATCAAACGCGGCGTTCTGCCGGACAAGTGGACGCTGGACAACATCGCCCACATGCGCGCGCAGTGCAAACGGATGGGGTGGTCATACGACTGGGCACGGGAAGTCGCGACCTGTCTCCCAGATTATTACCGCTGGAATCAATGGTTCTTCGTCCAGTTCTACAAGAAAGGGCTCGCCTATAAGCGGAAAGGGCTGGTCAACTGGTGCGAGAAGTGCCAGACGGTTTTGGCCAACGAACAGGTGGTCAATGGTGTCTGCTGGCGTGACGGCAGCCAGGTGATTCAGAAAGAGTTGGAGCAGTGGTACTGGAAGATCACGAACTATGCCGAGGAACTGCTGGCCGATCTCGGGAAGCTGGGAAGCTGGCCTGAAAAAGTCCTGACCATGCAGCGAAACTGGATCGGGAAGTCTGAGGGCGCCCGCGTCAGTTTTCAGATTGCCGGCTCGGACCGCTCTTTCGACATCTTTACAACCCGGCTCGACACGATCTGCGGCGCCACGTTTGTGGTGCTGGCGCCCGAGCATGAGCTGGTCCGCTCCTGGACGTCGGACAGTGAGTACGGTCCTGCGCTCGCGGCTTTCGTGGAAGAGATGCGTCGTCAGGATCGTCTGCTCCGCACCTCCGAGGAAGCGGAGAAGAAAGGCGTGTTTACCGGACATTACGCGATCAACCCCTACACCAAGGAACAGGTTCCGATCTGGGTCGCGAATTTCGTGCTCATGGAGTATGGGACGGGTGCCATCATGGCTGTGCCCGCACATGATCAGCGGGACTTCGAGTTTGCGACCAAGTACCAGATCCCGATCCGCCAGGTGATCCAGCCGGCCGATGGCTCGGCTGTCGACTTGTCCAAGGGGGCATTCGTCGATTACGGGGTGGTGATCAACAGCGGGCCTTTCTCTGGCCTGTCGTCCGCCGAGGCCATGGAGAAGATGGTGCAACTTGCCCAGGAGCAGGGCTTGGGTGAGAAAACCGTGTCGTACCGCCTGAAGGACTGGGGCATCAGCCGGCAGCGTTACTGGGGAACTCCGATCCCGATAATCTATTGCGACCGCTGCGGGACAGTTCCGGTACCAGAGAAGGACTTGCCCGTCCCGTTGCCTAAGATTGACCGTATACTGCTGGGAGGCTCGCCCCTGGCGACGGTCGCCGAATTCGTTGCGACCACCTGTCCCATCTGTGGAAGCCCGGCCAGGCGGGAAACGGACACGATGGATACCTTTGTCGACAGCTCCTGGTACTTTTACCGGTACACGTCGCCGAAGGTCGATTGGGCTCCTATAGACAACAACGCGGTCCGCTACTGGTTTCCCGTCGATATCTATATCGGGGGAGTGGAGCACGCCATCCTGCACCTTATCTACATGAGGTTCTTCAGCAAAGCGATGCGCGACATCGGCCTCCCGGCCATGGACGAGCCGGTTTCTACCCTCTTTACTCAAGGGATGGTTATCAAAGAGGGCGCGAAGATGAGCAAGTCCTTGGGCAACGTGGTCGAGCCCGATGAAATCGTGCGGGAATACGGCGCGGATGCTCTTCGTCTGTTTATTCAATTTGCGGCGCCTCCGGAAGGCGATCTGGACTGGAATGAACAGGGGTTGGAGGGCTGCTTCAGGTTCCTGGCGCGGCTCTGGCGGTTGGCGTATCGCTGGCTTCCGAGGCTAACGGACGGCGGGCAACCGCAGGCGGGGCCATCCGCGAGCGATCGGGAGAAAGCCCTGCGCCGGAAGCTGCACCAGACAATTCGCAAGGTGACGCAGGACTTAGAGCGGTTGCATCAGAACACGGCAATTGCCGCGATCATGGAGTTGCTCAACGCCTCGTACGAGGCGGAGGATCAGGGCGGCGTGGGGCCGGCCGTGATGAAGGAAGTGCTTGATCACTTCTGCCTGCTGCTCCATCCGTTTGCCCCGCATTTTGCCGAGGAGCTGTGGGAAATGCGTGGGCACGGCGAAACGCTGTGGGACGCCGGCTGGCCGAAGTACGACGCGGAACTGGCTCGGGAAGAGACGATCGAGATCCCCATCCAGATCAACGGAAAGATCCGCTCACGATTCTCGGCAGCGCCGGACGTTTCCAAGACGGATATGGAGGCGCTCGCGCTGAAAGACGAGAAGGTGCAGGCGGCCCTGGAAGGGAAGCGGCTCATCAAGGTCGTCGTCATCCCCCAGCGGCTGGTTAATGTGGTGGTGGGGTGAAGGTGATGATCGGATCAATCTCTCGCAGTGCCGGCCCTGGGAGCGCAGGCGAGACGCCTGCGCTCCCAGGACCTGCACTCCGAAAGAAAGCACAGTGGACGGCCTTGCTGCTCGTGGTGGCCCTCCTTACGACCGCCTGCGGCTACCGCCCTGCCTCGGCGACTCGCAGTGTGAAGGGGCAATCGATCGCTGTGGAGACGCTGGTCAACCGCACGACGACATTCGAAGTCGAGCAGATCCTGACACGCGCGCTCATCCGGAGCCTGGTAGAAAAGTCCTCATATCGGATCGTCCAAGACCCCTCCCAGGCGGATGTCGTGCTTCGCGGAGAAATCCTGAGCATCCTGGCTACTCCGGTCATCTTCGGCAGCGAGACGTTCGGCACGGCTTTTCTCGTGACTCTCCATGCCAAAGTCGAGCTGAGAGACCGGCGGACCGACAAAATCCTCTTGAAGAACGACAGTTACCTGTTCCGCGAGCAATACGAGATCAACGCCGACGTGAAGTACTTTTTCTCGGAACAGAACCCTGCGCTGGAGAGGATAGCGGCGGATTTCGGCTCGAGCGTCGTCTCAACTGTCTTGGAAGACTTCTAGCCAACGAATATTGCGAATCACGCGGATGAATATCAGCGAATTCCAAAAGCAATCCTCGAACCCCGATCCGGTGTACCTTCTGATTGCCGGCCAGCCCTACATGCGGCGAATTGTGTTCGAGCATTGCCGCAACCAGGTGCCGGAGTCCGCTCGTGCATTCGACTGGAGCATCTTCGATTTGGCCGAAGAATCGGTTCAGGAGTTGGTGCAGGTCGCTCGGACTCTTCCCTGGATCGGCCCGCGCCGCTGGGTTTATGCGAAAAACGCACAGCAGGCGGATGCGAAGCTCCTGGTTCCGTATCTTCAAAAACCGAGCGACCGTAGCGTCCTGGTCCTGGAAGTGGAAAGGCCGCCGGCCGGTTGGCCTCCGCTGACCCGAATCGAGCCGGCCGAGAATTTTGACGTGACGCGGTGGCTGGGGCGCAAAGTGTTACACGAGGGGTACGAGGCAGAGGCCGGGGCGCTCGAAGCGTTGGTGGAGATAGTGGGAGACGACTTGCAGCTCCTGGAATCCGAGCTGGAGAAGCAATTCCTTCACTGCTGCGGGAATAAACTGATAACAGTTGAGTCGGTGCGGGAGATGTCGCTCGACGGTCGCCAGTACGGGATCTTCGCGCTCGGCGAAGCGATCGCGGAGGGTAACGCAAAGGACGCCTTGAAGATACTGGCGAAGATTTACGAAGCAGGGATGACGGCGCCGCTTGTTCTCGCCACCCTGTATTCGACCTTTCGCAGGCTCCTGGTGGCCGTGGAAATGCTCAATCGCAAGAGGCCTTTCGCGGAGGTCTTGCGGCAAACCAACATCTGGAGCTACAAGGGAAGGGAGCGGCAGGTGCGAAAGTACCGGGAAAGGGACCTGCGCCATATCCTCCTTCAGCTTTACGCTTCGGACCGGGCGTGCAAAACCACCGGGACGGACGAGAAGACACATCTGGAACGGGTCGTCGTTGACACCTGTCGCCGAAGCTCTGTAAAATAACTAGCTTTCACGGCATAAGGAGAAGTGCCCGTATGGCGAACACTAAATCCGCCGAGAAGCGGATTCGGCAGAGTGAGAAGCGAAGGATCATGAACCGGCAGGCTCGCAGCCAGATGCGAACGGAAATCAAGAAGTTCCGTTCCCTGCTGTCCGAAAAGAAGGTTGACGAGGCGCGGGGTATGCTGCCCGACGTCTACGGAGTCATTGACCGGACTGCCAGGAAAGGCATCATCCACCGTAACACTGCTGCGAGGTACAAATCACGTCTGACGCAGCATTTGAACCAGGTCGCCTCCTAGCTTGGATTGCGAGTCTCGGGTTACGAGTCGCCGGTTGCTGCGGTCAGTCAACTGCTAACCCGTAACCCGAAACTCTAGCTCGCAGTTCCATCCGCATGCCTCAGAAGAAAATCGTCCTGCCCGAACGGGGAGCCGAAACCCTGTTCGATCTTCAAGGCGAGAACATTCAGTCTCTAGAGTCTTTGTTTAGGGTGAAGATCAACGCCCGCGGCGGAGAGCTGTTCGTCGAAGGGGACAAGGAGAATGTAGCGGCGCTCGAAGGGTTGTTGGATGACTTCTCGAAGCTGGTGAGCCAGGGGCATGAGTTCGAAAACGGGGAGCTGAAAGACGCTTTTCAGCAAATCGCGGAAGGTCAGGCGAAGACGCTGCTTGACTTCCTTCCGCGACGGCCAGTTCTGGTGACGCCTGTCCGGCAGGTGGCGCCCCGCAGTATCAATCAGCTGCGCTACGTCGAGGCTATCGAAAAGGTGGACATGGTCTTCGGCATCGGTCCGGCCGGTACCGGCAAGACCTATCTGGCGATGGCGGTGGCCGTCGCCTACCTGCTCAAGAAGGCCGTCAGCCGAATCATTCTCGCGCGGCCGGCCGTGGAAGCCGGTGAAAAACTCGGCTTTCTTCCCGGGGATCTGCAAGAGAAAGTCAACCCCTACCTGCGTCCGCTCTACGACGCGCTCTTTCACATGGTCGAGGACCAGAAAGTGGAGAAGCTGATCGAGCGTGGCGTTATCGAAATCGCCCCGCTGGCTTTCATGCGCGGTCGCACGCTTAGCGATTCCTTCATCATTCTCGACGAGGCGCAAAACTGCACCTCCGAACAGATGAAAATGTTTCTGACCCGGATGGGAGTGAACTCCAAGGTGGTTGTGACGGGGGATGTCACCCAGATCGACCTGCCGCGCGGGCAGGTATCGGGGCTTGTCGAAGCCCGTGAGGTCCTGTCTCACGTTCCGGACATCAGCTTCTGCTATTTTGACGAGCGCGATGTCGTTCGTCATCGGCTCGTCAAGAAGATTATCCAGGCTTACGACAGCCGGCGGGATTTCTAGACCGCCTCATGTTATTCTGGGCTCCTGACTCCTGTCTCTCAAGACTTCTGATTCCCGGAGATCCCTTATGAAAGGCATTCGAATCATCGGCGTCCCCATGGACCTCGGCGGCAACCGACGCGGAGTGGACATGGGACCTTCAGTCATTCGAGTTGCAGGTCTCCACGAGCGACTCGGTGACCTTGGGATTGCCGTTGAAGACGCGGGAAACATCGATGTCCGCATCGCCGAGGAATTTCACTACGGCCAAAAGGACAAGATGTACCTCGAGGAAATCGCCCAGGCCTGCCGTCGCCTTTCCCGGCTGGTCTGCACGGCCCATCAGGAGGAGCTCCTGCCCCTGGTGTTGGGCGGAGACCATTCGATCGCAGCCGGAACCGTGGCCGGCACCGCCTCTTTCTATCGCAGCCGAAATGAGAAGATCGGGCTCATTTGGATCGACGCGCACACCGATCTGAATACCCCTGAAAGCAGCCCATCGGGCAATGTCCATGGCATGCCGCTTGCTGCAATATTGGGGTTGGGTCCGCCCGAGTTGAGCCAGATAGATGGTTTTGCGCCGAAGGTCGAGCCGGCTAATGCGGTGGTGGTAGGCGCGCGCAGCATCGACGAGGGCGAAAAAGAGAACATCCGGCGAACCGGATTACGCGTCATCACGATGAAGGAATTGGACATGCGCGGCATGCCCGCCGTCATGGAGGAAGCTCTGGCGAGAGCAGGGAACGGAACCGCCGGCTTCCACTGCACCTTCGATCTGGACGTCGTCGACCCACGGTTTGCTCCCGGCGTCGGGACACCGGTAATGGGCGGGATAACGTATCGCGAAAGTCACCTGGCTATGGAGATGGTTCACGACAGCGAGCGCCTGCTTTCCCTCGAGGTCGTCGAAGTGAATCCCGTCCTTGACGAAGAGAATAGCACCGGGCTGCTCGCCGTCGAGCTCATCTGTTCAGCGCTGGGGAAGAAAATTCTTTAGTGTACGGACTGACACCGTTACACACGGGTGACAAGGTGACAGGGTGACAAGGTGACAGGGTGACAAG
>Ga0209593_10000663_pt1 | contig 15517 bp, 16 predicted proteins | sample PPLLaktember2015_3_FD_187260 | JGI IMG/M metagenome (GOLD analysis project Ga0209593, IMG submission 187260) | Freshwater sediment microbial communities from Prairie Pothole Lake near Jamestown, North Dakota, USA - PPLs Lake P7 Core (6) Depth... | ecosystem: Environmental > Aquatic > Freshwater...
TGTGGTCAGTTCGCTGGTGCCCAGCTTCCACTTGATCCGGTCAATCGTGTAGCCGTTGCGGACTTCCTTCTCCCTGTTGCCCAGTAGCCACGACGGCACAACAAACAAGCCCACCTTCTCTGATCCGGCAGGTTTGGCCGTCACCACGGCATAGTCCGCGTGCGTGGCGGAGCAGAAGAATTTTGTTCCGTATAGCTTCCAGACACCGTTTTCATTGACGGCTTCCAGAACATTGGACGGCACATCCGATCCCCCCTGGATCTCCGACAGATACTGGGCTCCGATTGCGAAATCACCGTCAATGCCTTCCTTGCAGTGCCGAAGGATCTCTTTTGTTTCCGGAGTATCGGCGTATTTTTCGAGCAGCATCACCAGGCCTTCCGTGCAGGTAATGGGGCAGGCCACGCAGGCCTCGCCGTTCTGGTAGATCAGAAACATCTTGATCAGCTTCACCCAGGACGGCGTCTTCTCCGCAAAGAATGCTTCTGAAAAAATTTCTCTTTCCATAATTTCCGTATCCCGCGGTCGGCATATGCGGTCGATGCGGTTGTGGTGGCCGTCATAATGCAGCATAAAGGGACGAAGCTCCGGACGGGCGATGCGGTCGGCCATATCCCGCCAGCGGAAAGATGCTTTGGTGGAAACGGCGCGCGCTTCCGCGTCAACCTGCTCCCAGATCTCACCGGTAAAATGCCGCACCACTTTCTGAATGAACGGATCATCACGATAGTAATCGACACCCTGGCGCCACGCCAGGAATTCATTAAAGCTATAAGGATTGTTTCTATCTGCAAGCGACATGGGAACCTCCTCAGACAAGCTGTAAACGCATTTCTTTTCAACGACCACCGCATTATCGGGAGGGCTTCCCAAACCGGACGGCCCGTAAAATGGATTGACGAAACTGTAACCAATGGTTACTATACAAACCAATGGTTACATAGTCAAGTTTTTTTCACCACCGGAATAATTTATGATATGGAATATCCCTATGAAGCACAGGAGCGCGAAACAGAACGATGCATTTGCTCATCTCAGGAGTGAGGCAAAACTTGCCCGCCAGACGGTCATTATACAGGCTGCCGAGCGCGTTTTTGCCGTCAAACCATTCAATAAAGTCAGCATCCGCGACATTGCCCGGGAGGCGGGAATTTCCCATGCCACCATCTACCGGTATTTCCCGGATCAGCAGTCGCTGTTCGTGGAAGCATTTCTGCAGGGAGCCGGAAAAATAACGGACACACTGAAAAATCTGATCGAAAAGTCAAAAACCCCTGATCTCATAAGAATCAGCAATGCCTACGTGACATATCTAATGGATAATGATCAGTACTTCAGGATGATGACCCACTTCATGCTTGACGGTTCGCTTTCGTTGGAAAAAATTGAAAAACTAAACGAGGCGGAACGAAGAATTTTCGATCAATTTGACCGGTTGTTCAACAAAATGAAAAGGGCCGAACCGGTTCGCCCATTGTCCCATGCTTTCTTCGCGGCTTTAAACGGAGTACTCATCACGTTCAGGAACTATCCGGGACGACCGCCCAAAGCGGTCCGCCGGCACATGCTGAATATCGCTCAGGTCATCGCCCGGAGTTTCAGATCTGACCATCCGCAGTGAAAAAGGCATCCGTTTACACCCGGCAAAATCTTGCCACAAGGATGCCGGTAAAATTTTTATTTGACTTCAGGTAAGCTGCGAGGCTGATCTTAGAAATGACCACCGCGCCTTCTTTACTGGATGCATGCAAAAGCCGCAGGGACTTTCCCTGCCAGACGGCAAAGCCTGCGTGAGCGACATCCAATCCTTCCTGACCGGTCGCAAAGGCGATGACGTCGCCGCTTTGAATTTTGGCTATTATCCCATTGACTGTGTTTTTGCCGATGATATGGAATGTTTTGCGGGAAAGATTTTTTTCAATCCGTCGCATTGAGTCAACCGCGGCAGGGTTTTTCAGCCCGGCATACAAATCGCTGTGCGACGTCATGAAATTGATTTTTTTACGGCAGGGTTTACCTTTGAGGCCTTGCGAGATATCCTTCAACACTTTCTTCTTTTCATTGTCGCGAAGCCAGTCGGTAAAATAATGCAGACGCGATCCGTAGCCGTCTATCTTCCCCTGACGATAACGGATGGATTTTATTCTCTTTTGCAATTCAGACGGCAACAGCTTCCCGGACGCGGCGCATCCGGCAAGCGCCAGAACCGTTTCCACAAAGGTAACGCAATCAAATTCAGCCAGGTTAACGACCAGTTTCTCCCTGCCCGGCGTATCCAGCGTGCCTGCACGATACGGCGCACCCAGAAAAAAACGCCCAATTTCAATAACCAACTCACCCGGGTACAGATCCTGTTCCATCGTGAATTGCCAGAGTTCTTTTCTTTCGGAATAATACATTTCCGTTTCCATCATGCGTCACCCTGACCTTTCGAAAAAAATGAAATTGTTAATATTTCACTTCCTGATCTTCAAATGGCTCTGCAGATACTTTTTAAACGAAGAGAAATCTTTGGATATGTTGATGGCGCTACCATCCCGCCGGGCAAGATCCTTCATGCTCTCCGGCGGTTCCGGTTCGATCCCCAGAAGATCTTTAATTTCGTCCGGAAACTTGGCCGGATGAGCTGTTTCCAGGCAAATGGCCAGTCGGGAATCGCCTGTTTTTTGCAGATAGGATTCAAGACCCGCCCAGCCTACGGCGCCATGCTGCTCCAGAATGACATGGTATCGTTCATAAACACTCTTGATCGTCCTGCGGGTTTGTTCGTCCGTGACGCTTACGGAAAAAATGCGGCGGCGCATCTCCTCGAGATCGGGATAACGGTGGACGCGTCCCGAACGATCGACGGTGCCCCCGTATAATTCAAAAAACCGCGCCAGGTTGCTGGGATGTCCCACGTTCATGGCGTTGGATATGCAGGCCCGCGACGGCGACACTTTCTGATATTTTCCCGTTTCCAGGAAAATGGGAAATTCGTCGTTTTCGTTGGTCGGCATAATGAGCTTTGCCACCGGCAAGCCCATTCGTCTGGCATACTCACAGCCCAGCGCATCTCCGAAATTTCCCGAAGGAACGGAAATCAGGACTTCCTCTCCGGTTCCGGCCAGCTGCGCGTAAGCATAAATATAGTAAACAATCTGCGGGAGAATTCGTCCGAAATTGATCGAATTGGCCGATGACAAATTAAAACAGGCAAGCTCTGCATCGGCAAAAGCCTCTTTCACCAGATTCTGACAATCGTCAAATTTCCCGTCAACACAAAGCGCCTGCACGTTGCCACCGATGGTGTCGAGCTGCTTTTTCTGCATCTGGCTCACTTCACCCGCCGGATACAGGATATTCACGTCGATGCCCGAAACACCTTTGTATGCTTCACCCACGGCACTGCCGGTGTCACCGGATGTCGCCACCAGGATATTGAGCCTCTCCCCTTCGGGACGGCAATGGCTCATAAGCCTTGCCATCATCCGGGCGGCAAAATCCTTGAAGGATGCCGTCGGTCCCTGATCGAGACGCAGAACAAATGCCCGTGGATAGACCGCTTCCAGCGGCACGGGATAATTATAAGCGTCCTTTACGATCGATTCCAGTACATCGGGCGGATATTCTTCGGACAGAAAAGCTGTGGATACCAGCAGCGCGGCCTGCCAGTAAGGTTTATCCCGGAGTGCGATAATATCACTCATGGAAAGCTGCGGAATCGTGTCAGGCACAAACAGGCCCTCATCCGGCGCCTGACCGGCAAGGAGCGCTTCCTGAAAGGACACGTCTCCGGTAAAGGGCGTAATCCCTTCCATGGCGTTCACATGACGATTGGTACTGTAATAGCGAATGGACATCTTTCACTTCCTTGTCTTATGTTTTCTTTAAACTTATTGGCGCAAATAAATCAACAAAAAAGACAGGTGAAGCGGGAGCCGAGTTCGCGCTCCGTTCTGAATAACTATTGGAAAATGATAACTTCTATGTTAAAAATCATGAAGTCTCAAAAAAGCGGCGCAACGTTTATTTCAAATTGAGGGAACATGGAAGAAAAAAAGCCTTTCCGTTTGACGGAGACCGTCCAGAGCGCGGGCTGAGCCTGTAAGATCGGTCCGGGGGACCTGTCCGACATCCTCAGCGATTTACCGCTCATATCCGATCCTCATTTACTGACCGGATACGAACACGCGGAAGACGCGGGAGTGTATAAAATTTCGGATGACCTCGCACTGGTTCAGACCGTGGATTTTTTCACACCGACGGTAGATGATCCATTCACCTTTGGACAGATTGCGGCAGCCAACGCGATCAATGATATTTACGCGATGGGAGGCACCCCCCTGACCGCCATGAATATTGTGTGCTTCCCGATCAAGACGATGGATAAAGCCGTCCTCAAGGAGGTTCTGCGCGGGGGGCTGGATAAAATGCGTGAAGCGGGTGTACTGTTAATGGGCGGGCACAGTGTGGAAGACAACGAAATCAAGTACGGCCTGTCTGTGACCGGCACGATTCACCCGAATCATGTGCTGTTCAACCGGGGCGCCAGAGCGGGTGACAAACTGATTCTGACCAAGCCGCTGGGCACCGGCATTATCAGCACGGCTCTCAAAGCCGACGCGGTTGATGATGCATTGCTGCGGAAATCCATCGCCTGTATGACGGAGCTCAACAAAAAAGCATCCGAGCTGATGATCGCCGCGGGTGATATTCATTCCTGCACGGATATCACCGGGTTCGGTTTTTTCGGTCATGCCTGTGAGACCATTGAAGACAGCGACACGGGCCTGCGGATTTTCTCGTCGAAGATACCGATCCTTGAAGGGGTGCGGGATCTGTTGGAAACGGGTTACATTCCCGGTGGACTCTACCGCAACCGTAACTTCCGTATCGATCAGGTGGAAAAAGCGCCATCCTGCCCGGACTGGATTTTTGATGTTTGTTTCGATCCGCAGACGGCGGGTGGCCTGTTTTTTAGCCTACCTGCCGAAAAAGCGCAGCCGCTTGTGGAAACCATGCGGGCGAAGGGCATTGCGGACGCGGTAGTCGTGGGCGATGTGGTGTGCGAGCATCCCGGTAAAATTTTCATGGAATAATTTTCAAAAGCCGTCCAATGCATAAGGAAGCATGAAACTTGAATCGACTCACTTTCAAAAATGAGACTCATCAGAATTTAAAAAAATTGCTGGAGCTGGTAAGACCTGACGATTCGCTACTTGTGCTAATGTATGGCAGTCCGGACCCGGATGCGATTGCCTCGGCCATGGCGCTTCGTGAAATTATTCGGCGAAAAAAAGGCCTGGCCAAATGTGTTTTTGCAGCAACGGAGCCTTTTCGGCGCCAGCAAAATAAAGAGCTGGCCCAGGCGATGCGCCTGACCATTCGATTATTGCACCAGGTCGACTTAAGCGACTATCGGCTTATCGCGCTGGTGGACGCGCAACCTTCCTTTTTCGGTGATCACTTCCAGTCAACTAAACCAGCCATCGTCTTTGATCATCATCCCCGCCAGGGCGACTGGTCAGCGGAACTGACAGACATCCGTCCTCAGTACGGAGCGCTTTCCAGCATTTTTACAGAATATCTCCTGACCGCGCGCGTGCGCATCCCCCGTAGTCTGCACACGGCGCTTCTGTATGGTATCAAAACAGACACCGACAATTTCGACCGCGAAACAATTGCTGAAGACATTCGAGCCTACATGTACCATGCCCGACGTGCCAATATGCGGTTAATCAAACGCATTGAACTCAATCAGACACCGCTCAGCTATTTGAAATATTTTGATCATGCCTTTCATCACATGAAACACTATCGCGGTCGCCGCGTTGGATTTCTGGGTCATGTAGAAAGTTCGGATGTTTGCGTACAGGTGGCGGATTTCTATTTACGTATGATCGGCACATATTATGTCGTCGTTGCGGGAATCGTCAACGACAAACTGATTATTATTTTCCGGGGCGACGGCTATCGTCAAGATTGCGGCGCAATCGCACAAAGCGCCTGCGGTCTGATTGGTCAAGGGGGCGGTCATCGCAGCGCCGCCCGTATTGAAATTTCCCTGGATGTTTTAAAGGCAGAATTGAAAGGGAACTTATCCCAGCAGAGCATTGATCATTTTCTGAATCAATGCCTGAAAAAAAGCGGCATGAACAAACCGGACTCATCTGCTGTAAAAACGGAGGAAGAAAAAACATGAAAGACATCGGTTTTCACAAAGAGCTCACCACCGGATGCTACCTTAACCCCTTTGACGGCTTCGAACCAAAAGACATGCCCATTGAAGAGCGATATGATGAAACCACAGGCGTAGCAAGCCGGATCCTGCCCTACCGGGTACACCCTGCCAGAAAACCGGACACCGACGCTTATGTTGAAAAATCACCTGAATCGATCTGTCCATTCTGCCCGGAACTTTTTGAAAAACTGACACCGAAATTCACATCGGATATCATAGAAGGCGGACAATTCAAAAAAGGAAGCGCTTTTTTGTTTCCCAACGCGTTTCCTTACGATGCCACCAACACAGTTGCCATTTTATCATCCCGCCACTTCATACCACTCGATCAGCTGACGGCTGAAACAATGCGCGATGGATTTGCCGTCTGCCGCGATTATTTTTTTCGCATCGCCGAACTGCAGAGGGGCTATCAATACTGTTCGATTAACTGGAACTACATGCCGCCCGCGGGAGGCGGTCTGATTCATCCTCATCTGCAGACCATCGTGGGAAAAAAGCCGACCAATTTCATGCGGCGGCTGTTAGCCAGCGCGCAAAACTACATGGCCGCATCAGGCGGCGGCAACCTGTGGCGGAACATCCTGGTGATGGAACAGGAGGCTAAAGAACGTTTTATTGTGTCCACCGGAACCATTTCCTGGCTCGCCGCGTTTTCTCCCAAAGGCATGGCCGGCGAAGTCGATTTTTATTTCAAGGAAAAGACGTCATTTTTTGACCTGACCGAAGCCAACTTTGACGAGATGCTGTTGGGACTGTCCCGGGTTTTCCTATACCTGTACGTTAATAATTACATGAGTTTCAATCTCTCGCTTTACGCAACGATGACACCGGAAAAGAATTTTTGGGTGCAGGGCAAAATCGTGCCGCGCTTTGAGCTGAATCCTCTGGGCACCAGCGATATAAATTACTTTGAAAAACTGCACGATGAAATCATCTGCCCGATTGCGCCGGAGCAGCTTTGCAAGGAACTCAGAACGTATTTTGTATCGTAGTCCTTGAAAAACAATCACTCGATGACACGTCTGAACGTTTAGCTTTTGGTATAATTTCAAGCTTCTGGGACAGATCATTTGAATCTCCCGATAAAAAAGGGGGTACTAATTTCCCCTTGGAATTCCTTGGATTCACTTACAAGTAGCCCTCAACCTATTGAGGCTCCACCAAATATTGAGGCCAAGCAAATTTTTTCGTCTTTTTCAGCCACTCTCCAGTTGATCTAATAAGCTGATATTAAAAGATTAATTAAATATTCGGATTCTCCATCAACAATTGGCAGGACATTTGCTCTTATATCCAACGTGAACGGAGCTATATCTGACTGAGTGTACAAAAGCGCCTGCTTTGGACTCAGGTGTAACTTTTCTTGGATGTCAGAGAAAATTTGTGAGGATTTTTCCCCATTTTCGGCATTTGGCAAACCATGAATCCGTGAATCATATTTACGCGTCTTATTTACTGATGTTCCTGTGAGTTAACGCACTGATGAAAATTTAGGGGAGGATACTATGATGGAACAAATGAAAGGGCTGCAAAAACTCAAAGGGATAGGTGCAGTCATGAGCCGATTCCGGAGGGGATCACTAATGCCGGTCTTGTCGGGAATCGCATTTCTACTTGCACTGGCCGGATGTGGTGGTGGCAGCGGTGATGACTACAACTATCTGCTGGGTGACTTGGCGCCGACCCCCACTACCTCGGAGACAACCCCGGTTACATCCGCGCCGTCCACCGTTGTGCAACCTTTGTCGGCGGGCCCCTATGCGGTTGCGTGCAGCAATGTCGAACAGGTTTTCACTCGAGTGGGCGCCGAGGAGGAAGTGACGAACTATTGGGAAGGACTGCCGGACGGCGACAGAACGCGTTACGTGACCGATCTGCTGCCGGACCCGAATTATACGCTGATCTCCACAGTAAACGCACCGCAGGACTCGGATCTCTATGGCGACTTTGCCGGACAGGAGATCAAGTTCGTGGTGATCGTGTGCTACCCCACCACAGCCGACAACCCCCGACCGGACTACCCACTGTCGTCAACCGACAGGTCGGTGCCGCATATGCAGACTGGCGATGAAGCGCCGATATTTGCAGATGAATCTGTTCGTTATCCGGTGGTTGCGTTTTCGCATGGCTACAAGGGCAGTCCGATCTCCTCCGACGACTACATGAGGGCGCTGACAGTTAGCGCGAGTTACGGTTACATTGTCATCGCCCCGTTTCACGGCGACCTGCGCTTTGCCAACCTCAGCCTCGATGACCTCCAGCTCCAGGATCTCATTGATTTGGGAGTGACAACAACAAACTTCACGGCGATGCAGGCACTGCGCCCCCTTGCGATATCCGCGGCACTCAACCTCGTTCTCGCGCATACACAATGGAAAGATCACATCGATGAGACAAAGATCGGCGGCTTCGGGGCGAGCATGGGCGGCCAGACTATGCTGCTGTTAGCAGGCGCCGAACTGACGACCACATACTTCGACATTGTGCCGTCCTCGAAACAGGTCACCTACGATTCGCGAATCAAGGCGGCGGTCGGCTACGTTCCGTATTTCGGACATCCGATCCTGCCGGCATTCGGAAATAACCAGGAAGGGCTTGACGGCATTAGTCTGCCGTTCCTTGGCATCTGCGGGACGGCGGACACGACCGCTCCGATCAGCGAAGCGGAGAACGGCATATCGCGCCTCACCGGAACCCGAAGGCTGGTTGCACTCACAGGTGTTGGACACGAATTCGACGATGCCTCGGAAAACGACATCTTCACGTGGACGGTTACGTTCCTAGACGCGGAAGTCCGCGGAGACCCGGATGCGATCAGCCGTCTTTCCACGATGGGAAGCGTAGCAGGCGGCGGCGATGACAACGTCTGGCTGTACTAAAACGGACTGCCTTGACGTAAAGGCCACGACGACTTCTTTTATCCGGGGGCTAATGAAAAGAAGGAGCAGCTAAAACAGCCTATCGTGAACGATTTATAAATGGAGGAGCGTTGAAATGTGGAAAAAATTAAATGACATTAGAAATGGTCACACTGAAAGTGCTTTATTAGAAGTCCCCGGCGGATGGATAGTCAGAACAGTCGTGACGTATTATTCCGCCACCGGAGGAGGAGTGAGTTGTGCGGTAGAACAAACCTTCGTGAGTGATCCAAAGCATGAATGGGGGGATTTGGAGATAGAAGACCTCTAAGGGAAGTATGTAATATTTTGAAGGTGCCAGTAACCAGTCTGGCATAATGTGTTGTCTTATGATCATTAATTATAAATTGGAGGTGAAAAATGAAAATCAAATGTTTGATGAAGTATTTATTTGTAATGGCATTTCTAACCCTGATGATCGCATCAACAGCCTCTCAACTCAATGCGGCTGTTGATACATCAGGCAATTATCAGGACCCCGGGCTTGCACTGCTTTTTTCACAGGACCTTGGTTCCGATTCTCCCGTTCTTCTCGCTCATTACACCGGTTGGCGTCATCGACACGCATATCGTCGCGGGGATGGTTATCGTCGCGGGTATGGTCATCGTCGCTGGTATTATCATAATCCACCCCCTCCTCGCCGGTATTACCATCGCCGATCTCGTCCCTATGGCCCTCCTCCTCCGCCGCTTCCACCTCCACCTCCTTTCGGTCCGAGGTGATTAATGATGCAGGACATAAACATTTCGGGAGTAAGGAGTTACTAAAGAATGTTTATTGAGCAGTTCCCGCAAGGTATGATGATGTCGTAATGCGTTTATACAAACTGAAGTGCAAACAGGCAAACAAAAAGCGTCTCAAGTTTTGAGACGCTTTTTTTATGTAAATTCCCATTTACAGGAAATGTCATAAATGGGTCCGATGGTTGAAGCAGAAAAAAGGTCTGCCTGAAGCCCTTGTCTCTTTATTCTTCCTTGCTGCCTGTGCTCGATGATGTATCGGCTGCAGTTGAAGTGCTATCGGTTGACGCTTCTTCCTTTTTCGCGGTTTTGGCTGTGCTGGTCTTTTTCCCTGCATAGTCGGTTGCATACCAGCCGGTACCCTTCAGGTTGAAGGATGACAGCGACATCATTTTCTGAACCTTCCCCTTGCAGAATTTGCAGGCTTTCAGATCGGGCTCGGTAATCCCCTGAAACGCCTCGAATTGTTTCCCGCACTTTTTACAACGATATTCATAGATAGGCATAGTAAAACCTCCTGAAATTAATTACATAAATCATTGATCGTGAATGCATCGTCAAAACAGTCCAGAATGATTTCCAGATCATTTTGTTTTACCGGCTGCAGAGCGCTTCTGGTCAGACGGTGGACGATCTTTTCTTCCTGTTCTTTTTCTTCCTGCGGCGCGTCAAAATCGATAGCGCCCGTGCCGAACCGGATCACGTGGATCAACTCATGAACGGCAATATACAGCATCAAAGGTTTTAATTTTATAAATGAATTTGCCCTGTCCACTGCATCCAGGATGCTGTTGTCCTGTAGACATATTCTGTAAAAATCAAACCCTTCCCGGCCTTCCGGCTTCAAATCGGTAGGCGCATCGTAAGAATATTTGCAAAGCTGCGCAAACGCACCGTCTTTTACTTCATGCTGCTCTAAAAACGCAAGCGTTTTTACATCATACTTGTTTTTACGCAAGTCAACTTCGCTCATACGAAAATGATGAGATACCAATCTTTCCGCATCGTTAAATGCTATAGATGCCATCGGTATCTGCGCTTTATCAAAACAACGAAACATAATAACACCCTAATTCCATGAATCTTTTCGGCCCTAATATATTCATTTCGTTATGCCTTGTCAATATCGTGAAGAACAGCGACAGTGAATGAGAATACAGAGTGAATCTGATTATTTTCAGACCCTTTTATGGAATAAGTAATTTCTTGTCAAATACAGTTGCCGATGCTAGGAATAATAATTAATTATTTATCGCCTCTATTAAAGGAAATCTATCAATGGCGGCCATTGAAAACAACATGACCGAATCGGACAAGACAAGCAATGAACAAGATTCACCTGTCCTGCGTCCCTTCGCCTTTATTGGCCGGACAGTCATGGATTGGGTCAACAGCATGGGTGCGGCTACCATTTTTCTGTGCCTGGCGATCCTGAGCACCCTCGGGCGTAAGCAGCTTTTCAAAACCATCCAGCAGATTTTTTATATCGGTGCCAGATCCATCACCATCATCATGCTGGTCAGTCTGTTCACCGGTATGGTTCTCGGGCTGCAGTCTTATCACACCCTCCTTAAATTCGGCGCGGCAGGCGCGGTTGGCTCACTGGTCTCCCTCTCGCTGATCATGGAATTAGGTCCGGTGCTTACAGCCATCATGATTACAGCCCGGGCCGGTTCAGCAATAACAGCTGAGATCGGTATCCAGCGCATCAGCGAACAGATAGACGCCCTGCACACCATGCGGATCAACCCCATCCGGTATCTGATCAGCCCTAAAATTACAGCGGCAATCATCAGTTTCCCCCTGTTGACGGCTGTGTTTGATCTCGTCGGCATTCTGGGCGGCTACGTTTCCGCCGTTGTGCTTCTGGGGTTGAATGGCGGCGTTTACCTGCACAGCATCAAAACGTATGTAGAAATGAGTGACATCACCAATGGATTTACAAAATCAATTGTTTTTGCAGTAATCGTTGCCACGGTTTGCTGTTATCAGGGATATTTTGCGCATATGCGTAAGGACAGCCATGGTGCCCAGGCGGTGGGCCTGGCAACAACATCGGCGGTAGTGACTTCCTGCGTGTTGATTCTGGTTTCGGACTACGTCGTAACTTCACTATTGGCATAGAGATACTACATGGATACGCCTCTAATTGAATTTAAAAATGTGACAAAGCGCTTCGGTAAGAAAACCGTATTGGATCGCGTTAATTTGCAGATCTACGAGGGGCAGATCACAACAATCATCGGCCTGTCCGGATCGGGTAAAAGTGTGATGCTCAAACACATCATTGGACTGATCCAGCCTGACGAAGGCACTATTTTTTTCCGGGGCAAACCGCTTATCGAGATGAACAAGGCAGAAATCGCCGCATCCTTCGCGCAGATCAGCTATATGTTTCAAGGCAACGCGCTGCTTGATTCTCTGTCGGTCTATGACAATATCGCGCTGCCCCTGCGGGAAACAACCAATCTGAAAAAAGAGGAAATTGACCGCCGGGTCATGGCAAGAGTCGAGCAAACGGAACTGACCGAGGCCATTCACAAATATCCGTCGGAGCTCTCCGGAGGCATGCAAAAGCGTGCGGCGCTGGCCCGCGCGTTGATCACTGATCCGCAAATTGTCCTTTTTGACGAACCAACAAGCGGCCAGGACCCCGTCCGAAAAAATGCAATTTTGAGCATGATTGCCCAGTACCAGAGGAAATTTAACTTTACCGCCATACTCGTCAGTCATGAAATCCCGGATGTGTATTTTATCTCCAACCGCATTCTGGCCCTTTATGATCGACAGATTGTTTTTCAGGGAACACCGGAGGAACTGGAAAACTTCGATCACCCGTTTATGGATGAAGTGATCAGCAGCCTGGAAGCTCTGCAAAAAGAATTGACCGGCCTTTTCTCCAAACGCCAGTTCGAGATGCTTAATCATATTCAATTGAAAAAGAGAAAAATTGGAGAATCTTATTGCATTGTCGTCTTTAACCTGAAAGAACTGCACGCCATCATGACCAAAGTCGGGCACGATGCGGCGCAGGAAGCTCTGCGGAATACGGGATTGTATATCGATAAGCACTTTGGCAACATCGGCGGCTTTTCCACCCGCCGCAGTTCCAACGAAATCATCACGATGCTCCCCTATTCAAGTCTTGCCGAAACGGAAAGCATTATGGACGATTTCGCTTCGGATTTCCGCAGACAAGTCATTCCAGCCATCGGAACGGGAGCCTGCAAACTGGCTGCGGGGGAATCGGTTGAATTGAATATCGTGGCCGGCATTGCCGAAGGTCAATCAACAAATGATCTGGATTCGGTGATTGCTCTGGCAAAATCTCAACAAAAAGAAATCGGGCGCCTCAATTGCGCCGTCGGGGAGTAAACAAATGAAAAAATACGCCATGGAAACAATCGTCGGCATCTTTGTTGTTTTCGGACTGCTCTGCGTTGGATATATGACCGTAAAGCTTGGCAAAGTTAATCTTTTCGGAGATAACTCCTACACACTCATTGCCAAGTTTTCAAGTGTTGCCGGTCTGAGAAAGGGCAGTCCTGTGAACATCCTTGGCATTGATGTCGGACGTGTTGAAAAAATCACCATGGACCAGGAAGACCTGAAGGCTGTTGTGGAACTAAGAATCAACAACGATATTAAAATCTATGACGATGCTATCGCCTCAATTAAAACAGAGGGGCTCATCGGCGACAAGTATCTCAGCGTCGACCCGGGTGGAGGAGGCGATCTTCTGAAGAACAACGGGGTCATCACAGACACACAGGCCGCCGTTGATGTTGAGCAGCTTATCAGTAAATATGCATTCGGAGAATTGAAAAAAGTTTCCGCTAACAATAAGGAAAAGGAACAGACACAGGAACAGACACAGGAACAGGAAAAGAAATAGGCTACAGGAGGCCCGGGCTATGATAAAAAAGATTACGATATTCGGCTTATTGATGATGCTAATCTTATGCGTTCCGGTATACGCCGGAGCGCCAATGACAACTGTGGAGGCTACCGTCAACAGAGTGCTTGACGTGTTGCGGGATCCCAAGATGAAAGGCCCGAGCGCCAAGTCAGCAAAAGCGGAAAAACTCCGCGTGATTTACAAGGATATGTTTGATGAAATGGAGTTTTCCAGACGCACGCTGCAGCGTAACTGGAACAAGTTTACACCCGATCAGCGCAAGGAATTTGTTGATCTGTTTGAACAGGTTCTGGAAAAAGCTTATCTGGATAAAATTCTTGAATATTCCAACGAGAAGATCGTTTTCCATAAAGAAACGATGGCTTCGGATGACAAAGCGGAAATTCAATCGAAGATTGTAACATCCTCGAAAGAAATCCCCATCTATTACAGGATGATTCTCAAAAACGGCAAGTGGAAGGTTTATGATGTCGTGGTGGAAAATGTGAGCCTGGTTCAGAACTATCGGACCCAGTTCAGTGAAATTTTGGCCAGCGGTACGCCGGAAAAACTGCTGGAAACTCTGCGCCAGAAAGTAAAGGCACAGTAAATATCATCCATCGGTGTTTTACTGATCCCGGCAAGTAATCTTATTTCAGACCAGCATGGATCAGAAAAGCACCCCGCAATAAAAAATGTTTGATAAACTGCGTATCATATGGACGCCCTGTCATGAGACATTGCACATCAATCATTATACTGTTCTTGATGTTTTCTGCGGGACTCACGCCCGGCCTTGGTCTTGCTTCTGACCCTGCACAGTCAACGGGGAAATCTTTGTCCGTTCAACCGGCAGCGCCGGCAAAGGCAGAAGGTACTCCGGCGACAACGTCAAAGAAACCGAATGATACTGTTAAAGATGAATACGCCGATGATCAGAACTTCGATTACGACGAACCATTCTCGGAAGAAAAAGCAACCATTGCCGATCCGATAGAGCCACTCAACAGAATCTCCTATCTTATTAACGACAAACTGTATTACTGGGCGGTGAAGCCGGTGGCAAAGGTTTATAAATGGATAGTTCCTGAACCCGCGCGGATCAGTGTGAAACAATTCTATTTCAATATAAAATTCCCCATCCGTTTCGTCAATTGCCTGCTACAGGCCGATTTCAGCGGAGCAGGCATTGAATTCGGCCGTTTTACGATCAATACGATATGGGGCATTGGAGGATTGCTTGATCCTGCTGCAGGAGGGGAAATCAAGCTGACAAAACAGGACACGGATTTTGGACAAACCCTGGGCATGTATGGGGTGGGACACGGTTTCTACATTCTCTGGCCTGTGCTCGGTCCGTCCAGCCCCCGCGACAGCGTGGATATCGCCGGTGAATATTTTCTGGATCCGCTCTCCTACATCGGGCCGTGGTATACAGGCATTGGCATCAGGCCCTTCAAAATCATCAATAACGCATCCCTGGTCATCGGCGAATATGAATCCCTTCAGGGGGCAGCGCTTGATCCCTATGTGGCCATTCGTGATGCCTACGTCCAATACCGCGCAAAAGCGATCAAGACACGCAAGGCAAGGTCCCTGTTTTTTAAAGACGAAGGCGCAGGCGATTCCCCCGCCGTTCCGTCGACCGTGAAAGAATAAATTTATCAAAAAGGGAGAACCGTTACGAAAAAATTAGGATTAATCATCATCCCGGTATTGTTGATCCTGTCCATG
>Ga0209593_10000671_pt1 | contig 15462 bp, 8 predicted proteins | sample PPLLaktember2015_3_FD_187260 | JGI IMG/M metagenome (GOLD analysis project Ga0209593, IMG submission 187260) | Freshwater sediment microbial communities from Prairie Pothole Lake near Jamestown, North Dakota, USA - PPLs Lake P7 Core (6) Depth... | ecosystem: Environmental > Aquatic > Freshwater...
GTTGGGTGGTCCCGCTTACTCCGCTGCGAGGCTCCAAAAGCGAGCCTCTCCGCTGCGTGCGCGGCTCGCAAGGCGATTCCAGCACCAAACTGAGCCACCACCCGGAATAGGGTCTCGCCAGGAGCACGATGGTTGCTGGCTGTTCGGACTTGTGGCCGGGCTCTCGGCGAGCCCGGCACCGGACTCTGGAGAGTCCGGCCACAATGAAAGGCGCCCTCAGAGCATGAGGGGAGCTTTCCTAACACCCTAGCAGCCGGCCTAGTTGTTCCTCATTTCGTCTCATCTTCTCACAAGCGCGTCGGCCGCATTGGCGGCCAGAATCCACTTGCTGACGGCACCGATGGTGTATTCGTGCTCGAACCAAAGGAATCCGAAGTCGTCGATGCACTCCGGGAAATCCGGCTTGATGACGATGTAGCCTGGGATGACGCCGCCGGGAATGAACGTGTTGTCAGCCCGGTTGTTGCCGTAGGCTTTCAGCTGAGAGGATTTCCCTACCGATGACACGTACGACGTGCTGGAAGCCGGATGCGTGCCCAGCATGTAATTGGCGACGCGAAGCGTATAGTCCGTGCCCACGCTCTCCGGGAACGCCCTATGCAGGAAGTACATCCTCACTCCAAGGTCGGCTACGCCAGCCGATCCGCCCCAGGTACCTAAGCTCGGCGGCACGCCGAACGGAGTGGCCGCCAGATCACGGTCTAGCTGGAGGACATACGCCTTCACCGCTCCTTCGAGTTGTTTCCTGAACGCCTCGTCCATGTAAGGCAGGGCACGCACGGCCGTCCAGCCGCCAAACCCGAACCGCTCGAGGACGGTCGGGAACATCTCGAGCAGCCGTTTCTTGTACGGCTCACCCCCGCCCGTGGCGATCATCAGCTCCAGGTTAGCCCTCCACTCCTGAACCTGCGTCATGCCTGGAGGGCCGCTGAACCACTTCTCCGATGGAGGAGGTGTCGGGTGGGCGTGCTCCTCCTCCCACAGTCTGACGGCGGTGTCCAGGCACTCTTTGGCAAGAGCGTCGTCCCAGCCCTTCAGGGCGCCTGACGCGGCGGCCAGCGAGGCGGCGGCGCCGTATTGCAGGCCCGGCATCTTTGTCGTGAAGGCCCACCGGTCGTCCGGGACGCCGGAAAAGTTCCCGTCGACCTCGTGTGGTCCGAGCTTGTCCGAATAAATGCGGCCATCTGTCTTCGATGCGCCATCACCCAGATGCGTGTACTGCCGAAGCGTGGGCTCGTTGATGCCGGAAATCGGGTGCCCGATGGCCTTGACCTGAGCCAGGATCTGGAGGATACCGTGTTTAACCTGCTGCACGGCATCCGGAACCCCGTCGGGCCTGTGCATTTCCACCGAGCGCGCCTTTTCGTCCACGGTGAGTTGGTCCCACTTCAGATCGAATTCCTTATATGCCAGGGACAAGTCCTGAATGACCGCGAACTGGCTGGGCGTCTGGATGTCGAAGTCTCCTGCGTCATACCAACCGCCCACGTTCAATCCGGGGATGTGCTGACCGGCCGCGAATGGGGAATCGAGGTTCGCGCCCATAGACCAGCCGTCAAAGTGGCTCCTGTTTGCAGGCGCCTGGCGGGCATCGTCGAGGTGCGAAACCCCGTGCCACAGGCGGTAGCCCTCGCGCACGGAGACGTGATCCATTGCAACGGCCAGAAAGCTGTCCAGACTCGGTTGCCAGGTCCCGCTATAGACGTCTTTGGCGATCGGGAACACCTCCGTCCGCTGTCCCGCGTATTCGATCACGTAGAGGCCGGGGGCCTTGACCGACGAGAAATCGAACTTCGCATACGCATAGCGCATCCAGGGGGTGGGGTCAGAGATCGGACCCTCGAAGACCTGCTGATGCGCCCCGTCCTCACTCAGCCGCAAGACCTTGGCCGTCCTGGGCGCATCGAACTTTGGGTCCAGTTCGATCACAGCGACCTTCGGGAAGTCGGGCGGATAGCCGACCTGGCTGTGCGCCACCATGGGCGGCCGCGTCCAATTCGGAATCACATCCGGGCGTATGTGCCACACCACGGCGCCTTCGGTCTTGCCCGCCGGGATCAGCGTGCGGAGTACGAACCACCCGTTCTGAGCCCGGTTGCGTCCGTCGTAGAGGGACAGGGGCGCCGTCTCCGAGCTGACCTTGACGCGAAAGAGCGGGTCGTCCACGGCGAGCGTGATACTCCGTCCGGTGGCGAAAGGCAGCGGCTGCGTATACCCTTTCGCTTCGTCCCACTCCTCCTGATATGGCAGCTTCTTCGGGTCGTCGGCCGAAGGTGGGACCTTCACCATCGGGTCTCGCGGAGTTCGCGGGAACACGCCAAACACGCTGTCGTCAAGCGCGTAGGCCTTGCCGATATATGCCGAGGGCAGGAATTCCAGGTTGAAACCCGCCCGCCCGACGAGCTTCTCCGGCAGCGGTTTGTCCAGGTTCACGCTAACCCGGACGCCCCCCGGCTCGGCGGCCACCTCCAGGCGGTAGTCCACCTGGTAGTCGGGAAAGGAAAGCAGTGCGGTGAGGCGGTTATTTGCCTTATCGGCATCGCGCGACTTCAGCTTTGCGACCAGGTCCCATTGTTCCGGCGTGGGCATCAGGCGCACGTCGCCGTTCGTGGAGATGCGATGGCCATGAAAGATCATCTCCATGGCCGTGTTCTTCTGGTCGACGAAGACGGGGTGGAAGGTGCTGTGATAGAGAATGACGCTGAAGCCCTGCGTATCGAGGCAGCCGCTCTCGGTTACTTTCATCGTGAAATCGGCGCCGAACACGGAGAGTCCGGTAAAAAGGACCAGCTGCAAGAGGGCTCGTATTTGAATGGACATATGACTCCTAATCTGCAAAGTCAGAACTCGACTCCTCTTTCACGGAGCCACTTCTTGAGTTCCGCCTCGACTTCGATACCAGGCAGCGGCCGGGCTAATTGGCCGTTATGGGATTGTACACTCCGTCGTCATTCGGTTACACACGGCTGCTGGTATTTACCGAACCCTCTCCGGCGCTGCGAGGGTGTTGAAAAAGATCACCGGTCATGTTCCAAAAGCCGCTTTTTATTGTGGCCGGACTCTGGAGAGTCCGGCCACAATAAAAGGAGGGAGCATGAGGGCAGCTTTTCAATACCCGCGCATGGTTGAGCCAGAAGAACAGTAGGCTGTGATTCTTGACAGTCCCGAAAACCGGGCGGTATCTTTCCGTTGACCAATGAAGAAATGCAAGGCCGCACCGGCAGTTGTCCTCGCGTTGCTGGCCAGCCTCCCGGCCTCACCGTTCCAGGACCCCGCCCGCACTTCGACATCTGATTCGGCGACCGCTGTCGCAACCAGCCCTGCCCAAAACGCCCCCGGCAAGGCCCCGATCGCCTTTGGCTTGCGGCCGATCGACTTCACACTCGACAGCAGCGAGACCCCGGAATGCCACGCGCCGGAGACTATGGCGGGGGGCGTCGCGATCTTCGATTACAACAATGACGGCAAACTGGATATTTTTTTCGCCAACGGTGCGGATATCAAGAGTCTTCAAAAGACGTCAGCAAAATACTCCAACCGTCTTTTCGAGAACAACGGCCAGGGGCGGTTCACCGACGTGACCGAGAAGGCGGGCCTGGCAGGTCAGGGGTTCGACAACGCTGCTGCGACCGCAGATTACGATAACGACGGGGACCAGGATCTCTTTGTGGGAGGTGTACACCGCAACACCCTCTACCGTAACAACGGTAACGGTACGTTTACCGACTTGACGGCCAGCGCGGGCCTGCATACTGCTGATCCGGAGTACGGACCGCTTTGGAGCGTAGGCGGCGTATGGGTGGATGTAAACAATGACGGGCTCCTCGATCTGACGGTTGTTAACTACCTTAAGTGGAATGTCGAACGCGAGCCGGTCTGCCGGATTGATCAACACCGGGAGTATTGCCATCCCAAGATGTACGAGCCGACGCCCAACCAGTTGTTCCTCAACAACGGAGACGGGACCTTCAGAGACGTGTCGGTGGTTTCGGGTTTACGCGCGCATCCCGGAAAGGGGATGGGCGGAGTCACGGCCGATTTTGATCTCGATGGCGACATGGACCTGTTCGTCACCAACGACAAGCTTTTTAACTTCTTCTTTAGAAACGAGGGGAACGGCAAGTTCCTCGAAACGGGGATCGAGCTGAATCTTGCCTTGCGCGAGGACGGCGTTTTCATATCGGGCATGGGGGCCGATTTCCGGGACCTCGACAATGACGGCTACCCGGATATCAGCCTGGTTGCCCTGGACCAGGAGACATTCCCGATCTACAGGAATACAGGCAAGGGAGATTTCGACGAAGTGACGGCGGAGAGCCGCATGACAGTACTGACGTTACAGATGGCCGGCTATTCTCCTACGATTGCGGATTTCGACAACGACGGCTGGAAGGACCTCTTTGTCACGCGCGGACACGTACAGTCGCTATTGGCCGCGCAGCGGGCTGTTATCAAGCAGCCCAACACAGTCTTTCGCAATGTGGGTGGCTTGAAGTTCGCTGCCTTTACCGGCGAGGCCGGGCTCGAAGCGTCAGCCCCTTCACGGCACCGAGGCTCCGCGATCGGTGATCTGAATGGCGACGGACGCCTGGACGCAGTCGTCAGCGCGATCGGTGCACCGGCGGAGATCTGGCTAAACCAAAGCCCCGACGCGGGCCATTGGCTGGCAATCCGGCTTCAGGGAACCAGGAGCAATCGCGACGGCATCGGCGCTCGCGTGAAAGTCGTTTCCAAGTCGGGGGCGCAGTACGACCACATGTCCACCAGTGCAGGCTATGCGTCATCAAGCGCCAGGCCGGTCCACTTCGGGCTGGGGAAAGACACGGTCGTCGAACAGCTTGAGATCAGATGGCCTTCCGGCCCGATCACCCAATTGCGGGACATTCCCTGCGATCAGATTCTGACCGTGAAGGAGCCAGCGGGACGGTAAGGCTCAGATAGGCCAGGGTCCGATACGGGGTGGATTCACGGCCCCGCCGGTGACGAAGAAGGGGCAGCGGGCCTTTCACGGTCGAGCGCGTCTGCTTTTTCCCGCAGTTCACGGACTTTCTCGAATTCCTTTCGAGCTGCCTCCGCGTTCCCCATTGCCCGGTATACGCGCGCGAGTTGGTAGTGCGCCTCAGGCTCGTCCGGGTCAAGCTCGACCGCGCGCTCGATCGCCTTCAAGGCTTCCGGATACCTCTTCTGCTGCGTGTACACCGTCCCGAGATTCACGAACGCCGGACGAACGTCGTTTCTTTGCGCCACTGCCTTCTCCAGCAGCGGAAGGGCTTCTTCCGGGCGGCCGAGCTTGAGGGCGATGTCACCCAGGTAGGCGAGCGCCTGAGCGTGATTCGGGTCCAGGGCCAGTTCGCTCTCAAATGCCCGCCTGGCCTCATCGTATTGGGTCAGCTTCCAGTAGAGGAAGCCGAGGCCAAAGTTCAGGTTGAGTTCGCGAGGCGCGATCTTGGCGGCCTGCTGGAATTCGGCCAGCGCTTCCGATGTCCTTCCCAGGCCGTCCAGGGCCTGCCCGGTCAGCATATGGGCCGCGACCGAGTCCGGTTCCCGGCGCAGAATCTCGCGGTACGCTTCCAGCGCGCAGGCGTAGTTTTTCGCCCGCAGGCAACTCTGGGCGAGGGTCTGCTGCAGTTCCATGTTAGTCGGGTCGAGTTTGGCGACGGGCGCAAGGTATTGGACCGCTTCTGGATACCTTGCTGCGCCGTAGTAACTGAAACCGAGCAGGGTCCGCGCCTGTGTATTCTCTGGCTGGGCGGCCAAGACTGCAGTCAGCGGCGCGATGGCCGCCTCAAAGCGCCCCAGCTTGAACTCCGCCAGCCCCAGATTGAGTTGGATCCCCGGCAGCTTCGGATCCAGGGCGAGCGCCTTTCGGTACGCCGAGGCCGCCTCTTGGTACTTCCCTTCCTTGGAGAGTGCGAAGCCCAGACTCGCGAAAGCGGCGGCGTCCCTTGGGTTGCGCTCCACCACGCGTTGCCACGCTCGGGCCGCCTCAGTCCATTTGCCTTGCTGCTGAAGCCTGATTGCCTCCTGCGGGCTGGACGATTGCGCGAGGAGGCAGCCAAACACTAGAAATGAGGCGAGCGCTGCAAGTGGAAGGCTTCTGCTTGGCGTCTTCAAGTCTGTGATTCCTGCGACTGGTTGTCTGACGAAGCGAACGGAACGTCCCTTCGCGCGTCAGTAGTCAGTCGTCAGTTGTCAGTATAAAAGAAAACGCCCCGCTCGCGAGCCTGGGTTGCGAGCGGGGCGTTGAAATGCCGAACTTCAGCTGCGCCTTAGTAGTACAGCTTCAGTCCGAGCTGGAGGTTTCTCGGGTCCTGCACTCCGGTGACTTTCCCGAAGTTGCTGGCCGTCTTTTGGCTGCTGACGGCGCTGAATTGGGTGTGGTTCCAGGTATTGAAAGATTCAATACGGATCTCGAGGCGGCTGCCCCGGTCTTCGTTGAACAGGAAGCTCTTGAAAAGAGCGAGGTTCCAGTTGTGACGACCAGGACCGTTGACTACGCCGTACTCAAGATTTCCCCACTGCCCGGGAGCCGGATCGGAGAATGCCGCCGGATTAAACCATTGGTCGACTGTCTTCGGATAACTGATTTCTCCGGAAACATTCGGCCGGTTGACAGCGCCTGGAAGTTTGTTGGCGCCGGCATTTCCGCCTAGAGTGATATTGAGCGGATTGCCGGTCTGAGCGAGGACTACTCCCGACATCTGCCACCCGCCAAGGACGCCTTTCGCCACCTTGTTCGAGCTGCTCCTCAAAACCGGAAGATCCCAAATGAAGTTGAAGACCGCCACATGGGTTCGATCCGTCGCGGAACGGCCAATGCCGTAAGTTTCATCGTATGGATTCGGCATGTTGTTGAGGTCGCCACCATTTCCCGCGCCCAGGTTGCCCGGGTCAATCGCGCGGGAAAGAGTGTAGGCACCCTGCAGGTTGAGGTCTCTGGCGACCTGACCGCGTAGGCTTACCTGGAGAGAATTGTAATGCGACTTATCCAGGTTCTCATACATACCGATGTTGCCCCAGCCAAGGTAGGGAAGCAACGTGTTGTAGGCGGGGGCGGTTCCCAGGACCAGCTCATCTAACCAACTTTGATCGGGTACGTTGATTTGCCGGTTACGACTTAAGAAGTGGGTTCGGTTTCCAACATACGCCACCGACAATACCGACCGCGCGCCCAGTTCCCGCTCAACGCCGAAACTGTACTGGTAGCTTGTCGTCGGATTGTAATCACCCAGCGAAATCGCCTGGAGACTTCCGACATTGATCGGCCGGGGTGGCGCAACGCCAGTCTGGATGCTGGTGCTCGGATTCGAAAGGAGAACGTTGTTGCTGTTAACGTTAAGGCTGAACGGAGAGTTGCCTCCGCCGTTATACATGTCGTTCCCCTGGATGCGTTCGTACATAATACCGAATCCGCCGCGGAGAACGGTCTTGCCGGCGCCGGTCACGTCATAAGCAAACCCGACGCGCGGACCAAAATTCCACCACTTGTCTTTCGTCATCCCATTGGGATTTCCATCGACGCCGGTAATGCCAACGCCGTTCAGGTACAGCTGCATGCCGGCCATTTGCGGCACCGGACTGATGCCCAGGCCTGGGCTGGCTGGGTCGATAGTCCCGTTAGGAAGAAGAATCGCCTTCTTGGAGTTATCGTACAAGTTGGGATAGAAGTTCGACATGCGGTGGTTGGCTTCAAAGGTGTGCGGGATTCCATCCCATCGCAAGCCAAAGTCCAACGTCAGCTGCTTGTTCGCGCGCCAGTGATCCTGGAGGTACGCGGACCAGGAATGGTTCTTCCAATTGCCGGCGTCCTTAACCGTCGCTTCGTTGTAGGTGTTGGCCATACCAAGCAGGAAATCAGCAAAGTCATTTCCTGTGTATGTGCCATCAAAGCCGAAGACGCCTTGAGTCTGGGTAAACAAATCCTGGACTTTCGCGTAAACCGCCCAGCTGGCCCCGAACTTGAACTGATGCTCTCCGCGGGTCCAGGAGACGTCCTGGCGAAGCTGGTAATCATCCGCCTTGTTGTTCCACGGCACCCAGTTGGCGCTGTAAGTGGCGCCTGTCGAGCCGCCCAGCCCGATTTGCGGGATGCGGTTTTCCTCGTTGCCGTCAAAGAGCTCACTCGAGATGAAACTGTCGGGACGCGCATAGAGCCCCGCCGGCAGGATGTGGATCCGGTTGCCGTTGTAATTGAACGCGCTCTCCATGAGCAAAGTCGGGCTAACTGTGTAGACCGTATGAACCACAGCGCTGTAAGAGGGGTTGCCAAACGTGTTGGAAACCGTGGGCACGTTGGAACCCGACCACATGGTGGGGTTGTAGGTCTGATCGACATGGTCAGCGATCCAGTGCCCGAAAAGCGAGAACTTATCGCTAAACGCGTGATCGATTCGGACAATCTCTTCTCTCACTTCAGTCGGAGTAGGAACACTACCCACGTATGAGTTGCCGTTAGTGGGCGCCGGGAAAATGCCGGCGCTCAGCAAGGCTTGAGCGCTGGGATCCAACAATGAGACTGGAATCGTGTTGTTGGGGATCGGTACGAGCTGCCCATTCTGTTTGGTGGCGCCCGCGGGTGACAGTGTCACTCCCGCGGCTGTGAATTTGGCTTGCAGAGCCGGAGAGAGCTGATCAACCGTCGGCGCCGTGATCAGGGTAGAGCCAAAGTTCCCCTGATAGGTGCTGGGAAGAGGAACCACTCGGTTGAAGTTGCTGGACGAACCGGATTTGCGCCATTCCATATTGAAGAAGAAGAATGACTTGGGGTCGTCCGTGGGAATAATTGGCCCGCTGGCGTTGAAGCCGAAGACGTTGAATCTTACCTTCGTCTTCTTGGCCTGGAAAAAGTTCCGGGCATTGTAGGCGTCGTTGCGGTTGAATTCCCAGGCAGACGCATGGTACTTCGGAGTCCCTGACTGCAGGATCATGGTCATGGTGCCGGCCGACGAGAGTCCATACTCGGGCGAATAGTTGGAGCTGAGAGCACGGAACTCCGCAATCGCATCAATGGACGGCATGACACTGATCGTGCCGGCGCCTCCTCGGTCGAGGTTCTCGCCGCCGTCAATCAGGTAAATGTTGTGGGACATGCGCTGGCCATTGAAGGACACATTGGCATTTCCACCCACGGATGTGGGGACCTGCGTATCGGGCAGGTTGCTGGTGGTTCCTGGCACGAGGGCCACCAAGGAATAAATGCTGCGGCCGTTGGTAGCAATCTGCTGAACCTGCTCGCTGCTAATGACGCTGCTGATCTCACCCGATTCCGACTGTACGGCGACGGAGTCGGACGCGACGGTGATGGTCTCAGAAACCTCGCCGACCTCGAGTCGAAGGTCAACACGCGCGCGGTCTCCGACCTGCAGTACAAGGTCCTTCTGTTCGGCCGTTTTGAAACCCTCGAGCGCGGCCTTGATGTTGTAGCGGCCGATTCGCAGACTGGGCAACGAATACTGACCGACATCATTGCTGAGAGTCGTGCGGGCCAACCCAGTCACGATGTTGGTGGCCGTAATCGAAGCGCCCGGTATCGACGCTCCGGTCGTGTCGGTCACGGTCCCGACGATCTCCGCCTCCTGGGCCCACGCCGGGATGGTCAGGACCAGCAGAAGGGTCAATGCGACCAAGAAAAAACGACCACGTTTGAAGACGGTACTTCCCACACAGGTTTGCGCGAACAACGTCATACGCACCTCCTTGGTTTTTAGTTGTTGACCCGAACAAAATGCGGGACCATAGAGGAAAACGTGAGGCCTGGGTTTGCCCGGCACAAAGAGTATTGCCCGTTTTCCGCATTGTCAAGGGAAAATTTCAAGCTTGCGGGGCTCTCCGTTTTCCCTGAAACAAGCAGCCCAGGCACCTTGTTTTCGTTTTAGTTGCGGATCACAACTAAAGGCGCCTGCGACTTCTTTTGGTGTCTGTCGATTCTATTCGGACGAGGGCTAACGATTGACTCAACTGACCGAATTCAGCGCAAAAGGACATTGACATCCGGCTCGGGGTCTTCGCCCGCGTGAAGCCTTCGCCCAACCGCAAGCGTCCGATGCTGCTTTTCCTTCCGTTTGGTTGTCTCTTCAAACTCATCCCGTCACGGATGTTGTTGTTTAGTGTTGTTCGCTCTCTCAAGTCCAGGAGACATTCCCTTTAAGGGTCGGACCTTAAGGGCCGCGTTGCCTAAACGCCAGGCTTCAGACGAATTTGGAGCGCGGCGGCACAGGGAGTCCGACGTTTTTATCAGGACTACCGGCGACGCCGCTTTGGATCACCGCGGACCGGAGAGTCTGCAAAGCCTCTCGGGGCCTGGTTTCTGCCAATCCCCCCTCCGGGGGAAGCCAAAGCGGCGTCGCCGGTGTTACCGATTTTGACGGCTGAAAACGCCCCTTAGAACCCATAATCGCGGAGTGTTAGCGTGTTAGTGATGATTCTCGCTTCGATCGGGCTGTACGGCGTTCTCTTCCACCGGATCGGACGGCAGCGTCTGTCGATCGGAATACAGATGGCTCTGAGAGCATCGCCTTCCTTCGTGACCCTGCGAGTGCTTCGCCAGAGCGGCCTCGTGATTGTCTTTGGATTGATTGCCGGCCTGCCGTTTGCCCTGCTCGCGGCACAGATGGCCGATACCATGTTCTGGGGAGTCCTGTTCCCTAAAGTGGTATGATTCGCGGCACGTCCTTTGAGCCCGTGTTTGTGACTTGCGACCCCGGCCCTCGAATCGTATCGACGCTGGTCGTTCACCGGCAAAGGCCGGAGACTGTCTACGCGGGGACAGAAGGCGGTTTTTTTGTCAGTACTGACGGGGGACAGAGTTGGAACCCGCGCAACACGGGTTTGACCGGACAGACTATTCGTGCAATTGAACTAGACGATCAGAATCCGCTCACGTTTTATGTCGGGACGGGCACTACCGGGCTCTGGAAGACCACGGACGGCGGCCAGACCTGGACCTCAATCAACCCGCACCCTTTGAGAAACGTCACGTCTCTGGTCAAGAAAAAGGGCTCGAACCTGTTGTACGCGGCCATAGACCAAATGGTTCTCAAGTCGACCGATAGTGGCATCACTTGGGAGCGACTCGGCAGCGGTGTGTTCAGCTTCAGCTATGCCACCCAGGTTGCCATCTCGCCGGTCAATTCGAGCCTTTTTGTGCTGGCGAGGTCAGTCTGCATCAGTACGGACGAAGGCAAGACCTGGGTCACCAAGACCTCACCCGCGAGTCCGCCGGCGGTCATGGCGATCGACCCTGCCGACCCGCAGACGTTCTACGTCGGGTCAGCCCCGCGCGGAATGCACAAGACGACGAACGGGGGTGACAGCTGGACACGCATGCCGGCGATAGAAATGCTCGAGGCCGCATACGTTGATCCGTGGGACAGCAACATCCTGTATGCCGCTGCGGGCACCGATTTTGGAGTGAGCACAGACAAGGGGACAACATGGTTTTCCCCTGGCTCAGGGTTAAAGCATCGCTTTGCCCGGGCCTTTGCACCGGGCCACGGCAAGTCCTTGCTGGTAGGGACTTGGGAGGGCGGGATCTTCGCCACTCACAATCACGGCGACAGCTGGTCCGAGCTCCAGCCGAGGCCTTCCAACGGAGCCCCCATATTGTCCCTGGCTGTGACGACCGGAGCCGATGCCGCGTTACTGGCCGGAACCGACGGAGCCGGTCTTCTCATCGGGCAGTATCCGGAAGAAAGGCAGTTGTTCTTTCCGCAAGTGGCGGACGGGACTGCCGGCTCTTTGAGTTTCAGAAGTACAGTCGTGCTGGTCAACGGAGGAAATGACACCCAGGCCACGATTGCCTTCAGGGATTCCGATGGACAGCCTCTGGCCTTGAAACTCAACGACAGTCCTGCTCAGTCGGTGCATGTCATCACCCTGAAACGACTACAGTCGGTGTCCCTACAGACGCCCGGGACTGACCCGCTGAAGTCCGGCTATGCCATTCTCACATCGGGGCCACAAGTGACGGGGACTGTCGTCTTCAGCCGGTTCGATAACGGCGTTTGCATGTATGAGGCCGGCGTGCCTGCCGCTGCGCCGCTGTACGACTGCAGTGTCCTGCTCGATACGTCGGAGCCGGGACGTGATGTGGGCCTGGCGGTTGTCAACGCTTCCGACACGGCTGCCAAGGTCACAATCCGGCTTATTGATCAATCTCGGCGGGAGATTGCGGTCAAGGATATGACACAGCTCAAGCCGAACTTCGGCCCAGGCGCGCATCTTGCTCTTTACTCCACGGAAATCTTCTCGGAGATCAAGGCTCAGGGAATTACCCGAGGCGTTCTGACGCTGGAGAGCGACCAGCCGATTGCGGCTGTGACACTGCGCCAGACGGACTCACCGTCAATGTCCTACCCATCAGAAGTGCCGACTATGTGCGCTTTTCCGGTCATCCCCAACCGAACGGAATTGAATCCGCGGACCCCGGCCACCCGTACGCTGTTTTTCCCGCAGATCGCCAACGGGCGAGCAGGCGGTTCGCAAGTGAAGACCAGTCTGGTTCTCCTGAACCCCGGCCATACCGCTCTAACTGTCTTAATCAATTTCTACAAGGCGAACGGAGAGCCGCTTTTCCTTCCTATAAAGGGCGGTTCGACCAGCGGGGGCCTTAGCCCAACAGTAGAACGAGGCCAGACGCTCGAGCTCGAGACGACGGGTGAAGGTGAGCTGCAGGCGGGATACGCGACGGTCAGGGCGCCCGCTGATTTCGGTGGCACGGCGGTCTTCACCTTCTGGCAAGACGGGGTCCGGCTGTTCGAAGCCGGCGTGCCAAGCTCGGTGCCTGCTCACAATCAGAGTATCTACTTCGATAACTCGGGCGGAGGACGTGACATCGGCCTTGCCCTGGCCAACCCATACTCGATGGCTTCAGTCACTTTGAAACTGTACGATAATACCGGTCAACTCAGGTCGACTCTTGATCTGAAGACCCTGGATCCGGTTTTCGAGGGACACAGTCACCTTGCTCGTTACGCATCCGAGTTGTTCCCGGAGATCCGGCAGCAGAACATCAAGGGTGGGATCATCACGGTCGAGAGCACGCAACCGTTGAGCGCGGTGACATTACGTCAGCACAGCCCCTCTCAGCCGTACCCGGCTGATTTCTATCTGTTGACGATTTTCCCGGTGATTCCGATTTTGCCCTAACCTGACTTTCAGAGCTGCCAAAGTCGCTCTGAGGGTTCAGGGCTGCCAGTCGTGTCGCCCAGACCAAGGGCAGGGTCGCCGAACTGCAAATTGGTTCGGTCCCTGGCCGTTATCGGTTCTTCAGAGCCGTTGCAGCTTCGCGCAACCACTGTATGAAAGCCTTTTGAGCGGGCGGCACGAACGAACGGCGCCTCTGAGCGTATCCGATCCTGCGGACTGCTTCGGGAACCAGGGGAACGAACCGGCATGTGCCGGCGCTAGTTAGCGCCAGTTCCGGCGCCAGACTGACCCCAAACCCACCCTCGATTAAGCCGAAGATGCTCGCAAGCTGATCGGATTCGAACACCGCTCCCGTATCGACTCGCGCGCGGCGGCAGACGGCCAACGCGTCTTCCCGGAAACAGTGCCCCTCGCGCAATACCAGGAAGCGCTCGCCGGTCAGGTCGCGAGGGCTAAGCTCAGCCGCGTCTTTCAGAGCGTGGTCTGGAGGCAGAACCAACATCAGGCGTTCCCGGAAGAGCCTGCTGATCACCAGGTCGCGATTACTGACGGGCAGGGTGAGCAACGCTACGTCGATGGTTCCCGCAACCAGATCCTCGACCAGGCGGGCGGTCAGGTTTTCGACGAGCACAAGCTCGACCTCGGGGTGACGGCTGCGGAAATCGCCCACCCGAGGCGCGAGGAAGTACGGCGTCACGGTGGGGATGCAGCCGACGGTCAGGCGGCCGGCCGCGTCAAGGCGGGAGCATTCGACCGATTGCCGGGCGTCGGCGAGTTGACGCAAGATGCTCGTGGCGTAAGGCAACAGCGCCTGGCCGGCGCGGGTTAACCCCACGGAACGCCCTCTTCGCTCAAACAAAGCTATTCCGAGGTCCTTTTCCAACTTCGCGATCTGCTGCGACAAGGTCGCCTGGCTGACTCCTTCGAGCTCGGCCGCCCGGGTGAAGCTCCGCTTCCGGGCGACCGCCCAGAAATAGCGCAATTGATGGATCTGCATTTCCCATAGATAACAACTATGCGAGCGATTGTCAGCTGCTGCTTCACCGATTTGAACCAAACGGCTAGCCTGAAGGAAGAGAAAACCAAATCGACAGGAGAAGAGATAAACAATGTTTCTGAGAATAGACAAACTGCAAATTGAACTGCCGCAGTCGCCGGAGCCTGATCCGCAAGCGGCGGCCAACGTTCAGGAGTTGCTGGGTGGGCGATTCGGCGAAATGAGCACGCTGATGAACTACATGTATCAGTCGTTCAACTTTCGCAATCGCGACAGCCTCAGACCCTATTACGAGTTGATCGCCAACATCGCCACCGAGGAACTGGGGCACATCGAGCTGGTCAGCGCTTCGATCAATTCGCTTCTGAACGGCCCACGTCGGGAGTTCGACGACACGGCGAACCCGGCCGATTCCCCGTTTGGAAGCCTGCCGCCCGGTTACAACCCTCACCATTTTATCGCGACAGGCCAGGCGACCCTGGTCGGAAACAGTCTCGGTCAGCCCTGGCGGGGCGACTACGTCTACTCAAGCGGAAACCTGATCCTCGACCTCCTTCACAACTTCTTTTTGGAAAACGGCGCCCGGACAAACAAGCTTCGCGTGTACGAAATGACCAAGAATCCAGCTGCGCGGGAAATGCTCGGTTACCTCTTCGTCCGTGGCGGCGTTCACGCCCTCGCTTACGCAAAGGCGCTCGAGACCCTGACCGGCGTCGATATGAAGAAGATGCTGCCGATTCCGAAAATTCCGAATGCGTTTTTTGCCGAGGCGCGCAAGTTCGAGGCGCAGGGCTCCCACCGCAAACTGTATCGATTCAGCCCGAACGACTACCGGGATGTCGTCAAGATCTGGAACGGCAATCACCCAGAGGACAATCGGCCGCTGGAGTTCGTAGACGGGCCGCCGGCCGGAGGCGACCTCGCTCAGCTGGCCGGTATTGCCAGTTCCTTCGCTCCGGAGTATCAGCCGGAGGAAATCCTGGAGATGGCGAACAAACTCTACCAGCACGCGACGAGCTGACACCATGGAAACAGGGGACGGAAGTCCTGTTTCAGAACACTGTCCCCTGTACTCCCCCCCTGTACTCCCCTCGTTGACGTAACGACTCCCGGGGCGCCCTCTCGGTCCTCGGGTGTGAACTCGCGGCCGCCGCGCCGGCGGGATGCGCATGGTCTCGAAATATCGCGGAGCCACCACGTTGAAGTTGAGCTCCATATCCTCGCCCTCCTTCGAAGCCGCGGTTCTCTCGACCCAGGCAGACGAACTGGCTGAGCCGGTGACGGCGCAAGAGCAGCCAGTTCGTCTGCCTGGGTCGAGA
>Ga0209593_10000672_pt1 | contig 15437 bp, 12 predicted proteins | sample PPLLaktember2015_3_FD_187260 | JGI IMG/M metagenome (GOLD analysis project Ga0209593, IMG submission 187260) | Freshwater sediment microbial communities from Prairie Pothole Lake near Jamestown, North Dakota, USA - PPLs Lake P7 Core (6) Depth... | ecosystem: Environmental > Aquatic > Freshwater...
CACTAATTTGCTCGGTAAGAGGGTCTGGCACTAATTTGCTCGGTAAGAGCCTTTAGTCCCGGGCGCAGTGCGGTGGGTTGGACGGGAAGGGTCCGCAGCACTGGCTAGCCGCAAGTGAGCTAATTGGTGCCAGACCTGGACCTCGGTTGTTTGCGCTCAACGGTTTACAGCCAGTTTGCGAGCGTGTCACCAATTTCAGGTTCACTCGACTTTGTATGCCACGATTTCCTGTTCCATCCGGTCGCGGTACTGCTTCAGTTTCTCCGTCAGGGCGGGGTCATTTAGGGCGAGAATTGCGAGGGCGAAGAGCGCAGCGTTTTTGGCGCCCGCTTTTCCAACGGCCATACAGCCCACTGGGACACCAGGCGGCATCTGCACCGTCGAGAGCAGGGCATCCATGCCCTTGAGCGGCGAAGAGTCGATCGGTACACCGATCACCGGCAACACGCTATGTGCCGCCAGGACCCCGGCCAGGTGAGCGGCCGACCCGGCCCCCGCGATGAGGACCTTAAGACCGCGTGACTGGGCGTTCTCGACGTATTCCAACGTTGCGTGAGGCGAACGGTGAGCGGAGAGAACCCGACTCTCCGAGCCCACTCCGAATTCCTTTAAAACCTTGGCCGATTCACTCATGATCTCGGCGTCCGATTTGCTGCCCATGAGAATTGCGACTTGAGGTTTCATAGCATCAATCGTCAACTGGTCAGTTTCCTGAGGCCCTTGGCCGCGATATCGCGGCGGTAATACATGCCTTCGAAATAGATCTTGTTGACCCCTTCGTAAGCCTGCAAAATCGCTTCTTCCAGCGAGGTCGCCCGAGCCGTGATTCCCAGCACCCGGCCGCCGCTGGAGACCGGCTTCCCGTTTCGTTCTGCAGTTCCGGCATGAAAGACCATGGTATTCCTGGCTTCGCCGGCCATTTCCAGTCCGGTGATGTCTTTGCCTTTCTGATAGGGACCGGGGTAACCGCCGGAAGCGACGACGACGCAAACAACAGCCTGATTATTCCATCGAACTTCGGTCTCGGTTAGGTCGCCTCTGGCTATTCCCGCCAGGATTGACGCGAGATCGCCCTCCAGTCGGGGAAGGACCACTTGGGTTTCGGGATCTCCGAAACGCGCGTTGTATTCAAGGACTCTCGGCCCCGATTTGGTGATCATGAGGCCGGCGTAAAGGATTCCGCGAAACGGCGTCCCCTCTTCGGCCATACCCCGGATGCTCGGCTCGATGATTTCCGACAGAACGCGAGAGCGATGCTCCGGTGACAGGATCGCGTCGATCGAGTAAGCCCCCATGCCTCCGGTGTTCGGCCCTTTGTCGCCGTCGTAGACTGCTTTGTGGTCCTGAGACGGTACCATCGGGATGTACTTGCGGCCATCCGAGAAGACCATGAAGGAAACTTCCTCGCCCTCCAGGAACTCTTCGACGACGAGGCGATCTCCCGATGCCCCGAACTGCCTGTCGCGCATGATGGCATCAACGGCCGACTGTGCAGACCGAAGATCGGGGCAGATGAAGACGCCCTTGCCCGCCGCCAAACCATCGGCTTTGACTACCAAGGGGAAACTGTACCGACCGCTGCTCAAATCGGCGTGAACAGCCGCGGCGTCGGTGTAGGTCTGGTAGTCCGCGGTAGGGATGCCCCGCCGTTTCATGAAGTCTTTGGCGAACGCCTTGCTGCCTTCGAGCTGAGCAGCCACGCGATTGGGTCCGGCCGCCAGGAGCCCGGCCGCCTCGAATTGGTCGACGATACCCGCGACAAGCGGCGCCTCCGGGCCGACGACCGTGAGGTCGATGTGCCGGGCGGCGGCAAAATCGAGCAAACGACCGATGTCCTCCGCCTGAATGGCGACGTTTTCGCCCAGCCGGGATGTACCGGCATTTCCCGGGGCACAGTACAAATCGGTCAGTTCGGGGCTCTGTCTCAGCTTCCAACAGATAGCGTGCTCACGTCCGCCGGAACCGACGACAAGGATTTTCACGATTTGAGTGTAATCGAGGCTGGCTTCTCTGGCTAGTCCGGTTTTGTGATCTTTGGACTTTCGGTCTTGGTACTGCTCGCGGCGGAACTGCTTTCCGGCTTCGAGCTCGTATCTTCCTTACGGCTTGAACCATTCGCGCCGTTTTTCCGGGCATAGTCAGTTATGTACCAGCCGGAACCTTTGAACTGGATTGCAGGCGCAGAAAGCAGCCGTTCGAGCTTCCCCCCGCATTTCTGGCAGGTTTCGAGCGGGCGATCAGAGAATTTCTGTAACACCTCCACACGTTCACCACAGCTCTCACAACGATATTCATAAAGGGGCATGAAAAATCTCCCGAAGAACAACTCATTATATCAGAGCCGGGCCATAAGATCGCCTTAAAACACAGTCAAGGACGGGCTCCCGGGCTAGTTGTGGTATCCTTCGCCCCCCGCATGAGCCTGCTGACCACCATCCACTAACGGCTGACGGCTGACAGCCGACAACTGACGGCTGATAATACGGAATAGCGCTTACTATTGTCTTTCTTGTCAGCTGTCAGCCGTTAGCCGTCAGCAGCAGTCCCCGGCATCGCGACATTTGACCACGCCGTTGGGTGCCTACACCCATATGCACTTTCTCTGGTCTCCTAGCCATCGGGGTTCTTATAATGGTGTGGAGCTTGCATTACTCCCTTTGGAGTAGCGGTGTGTTTGAATAGACCTGACGCTATTGAGTGCCAGAGCAGGAAGCCTGGCCCACAGAAAGGAACATTATGCAGGTAGAGCAAGAAAGGGCAGCCGAAGCGGCCAGGACTTCGGGCGACTCACGTTACCGGAATCATCCCTTAGATGTCATATTTACTCCCCGAAACGTCGCCGTTATAGGAGCCACCGAAAAACAGGGAAGCGTCGGACGAACGGTGCTTTGGAATCTGATCAGCAACCCGTTCGGCGGTACAGTTTTCCCGGTCAATCCCAAGCGGCCGAACGTTCTCGGCGTCAAGGCGTATCCTGATCTGAAATCCGTGCCGGAAAAGGTCGATCTGGCCGTTATTGTGACTCCGGCGGGCAGTGTGCCTCCGATCATCCGGGACTGTGTTGAGGCGGGGATCAAAGGAGCGATCGTTATATCGGCCGGCTTTAAAGAGGCCGGGCCTCATGGCGTGGAACTGGAGCGCCAGGTTTTGGAAGAGGCGTCCAAGGGAGGCATGCGCATCATCGGCCCCAACTGTCTTGGGGTTATGAGCCCGTTAAGCGGTTTGAACGCCACCTTTGCGAGCGGGATTGCTCGGCCCGGGAACGTCGGGTTCATCAGCCAAAGTGGCGCGCTCTGCACTGCGGTTCTCGACTGGAGTTTCCGCGCGAACGTCGGGTTCAGCGCGTTTGTGTCAATTGGCTCCATGCTCGACATCGGGTGGGGCGACCTGATTGATTACCTGGGAGACGATCCGCGCACGAAGAGTATCGTCATCTACATGGAATCGATCGGAAACGCGCGCGCCTTCCTCTCTGCCGCACGCGAAGTCGCACTGACGAAACCGATCATCGTCATCAAGGCCGGCCGAAGCCAGGCGGCGGCAAAAGCTGCTGCTTCCCATACCGGCTCGCTCACCGGGAGTGATGAGGTCCTCGATGCTGCCTTCCGCCGGACCGGCGTCCTGCGCGTCAACAACATCGCCGACCTGTTCTACATGGCGGACGTACTGAGCAAGCAGCCGCGTCCTAAGGGACCGAGGCTGACTATCCTGACGAACGCCGGTGGCCCGGGCGTACTTGCGACCGATGCCCTGATCGTCCACGGAGGCTCCCTCACCGATCTTTCGGAGAAGACCTTCAATAGTCTTAATGAGCTGTTGCCCGCTCACTGGAGCCGCAACAACCCGGTCGACATTCTGGGCGATGCAGCACCGGAACGTTACGCCAAAGCACTCGAGATCGCCAGCCAGGATCCTGGAGCCGACGGCATGCTCGTTATTCTCACGCCGCAGGCGATGACAGATCCCACACAGACCGCCGATGCCCTCAAAGTGTATGCCACCTCGACCGGAAAGCCGGTTCTGGCGAGCTGGATGGGGGGACCGGATGTAGCTGCGGGAGAAGCGATCCTGAAACGCTCCGGCATCCCCGCCTTTCCCTATCCGGACACGGCCGCCCGGGTATTCAATTACATGTGGCAATACAGTTATGCCCTGAGAGGCCTGTATGAAACGCCGCAGCTGTCCGATCATCCGACGCGTGGCGGTCCCGACCGGGCCAAAGCCGAGAGTATCATCGACAAAGTCCGCAGTGAAAAACGGACGATTCTGACCGAGTTCGAATCGAAAGAACTGCTCGGCGCGTACGGGATACCTACTGTCCCGACGAAAATTGCAGAGTCGGCCGACCAGGCGGCGTCAATGGCGCAGGAGATGGGCTACCCGGTCGTGCTTAAGCTGTTTTCCGAGACCATCACTCACAAAACGGATGTCGGTGGCGTTCAGCTCAATCTGGAAGACGCGGACGCCGTTCGAACCGCCTATGACAAGATCCAGAGATCGGTCACCGAAAAAGTCGGAGCCGAGCATTTCCTGGGTGTAACTGTCCAGCCGATGATTAAGCTGGAGGGATACGAGTTGATCATCGGAAGCAGCCAGGACCCTCAATTCGGCCCGGTCCTCCTTTTCGGATCAGGCGGCCAACTCGTAGAAGTGTACAAGGACCGCGCTCTTGCGCTGCCGCCCCTGAACACCACGCTCGCCCAGCGGATGATGGAGCAGACGAAGATCTACAAGGCGCTGCAGGGTGTGCGCGGCCGAAAGCCGGTCGATCTGCTCGTCCTCGAACGCCTGCTCGTCAGGTTCAGTCAGCTGGTGGTCGAACAGAATTGGATCAAGGAAGTCGATATAAATCCACTTCTGGCGTCCGCCGAAAGACTGGTCGCGCTTGATGCCCGTGTCGTCCTGCACGAGCCCGACACCGACATCTCCAAGCTCCCAAAGCCAGCCATTCAGCCGTACCCGACCCAGTACCTGCACCCGTGGAGGGCCAACGACGGCACGGACGTTCTGATTCGGCCGATTCGGCCCGAAGACGAGCCCATGCTGGTGAAGTTCCATGAGACGCTCTCAGACCGAAGTGTCTACTTCCGCTACTTCCACATGATCAAGTTGAGTCAGCGAATAGCGCACGAGCGGCTTACCCGCATGTGCTTTATAGACTACGACCGCGAGATGGCCCTGGTCGCCGAGTGCCGCGAAGATAAGTGCGCCGAAGACCGGATCCTGGGCGTCGGACGCCTCACCAAACTGCACGGCAGCACCGAGGGAGAATTTGCCATCGTTGTGTCGGACAGCTGGCAGCATCAGGGGATTGGGACGGAATTGCTCAAACGCGTCATCGACTTTGCACGCGATGAGAAGCTCAGTCGGGTGAAAGCCGATATTCTCCTCGACAATCAGGATATGCAGCGCATCGCGAAGAAGGTCGGATTCAACCTGATTCCGTCAGACGAGCCCTCCATGCTGACCGCCGTAATGGATTTGTAAAGGAAGGACAGACCGCGGGGGCCAACGGATCACACGGATCAGCCACCGCAGCGTGGGAAAGCAATTGGTATTGCACGCTGCGGTGGCTGATCCGTGTGATCCGTGTGATCCGTTGGCCCCCGCGGTCCACGCTCAATGACCCGCCTCAGAATCGCACTTCAAGGGACAGTTCAGGGGGTGGGATTCAGGCCTTTCGTGTATCGCCTCGCGACTGATTTGCGCCTTTCCGGCTGGGTACTGAACACGCCGGCAGGCGTCCTTCTGGAAGTCGAAGGGAGCCCGGAACGGGTACAGGATTTCCAGACAGCCCTCAAAGACCAGAAGCCGGTGAATTGCGTCTTCTACAGTTCAGAAGCGACTGTTCTGGATCCGCTCGGATACGCGAGCTTCGAAATCCGGGAGAGCCTGACCGGCAAGAAGTCGGCTGTCGTTTTGCCGGATCTGGCCACTTGCGCAGCTTGTCGTACCGAGCTCTTTGACCCGGCGAACCGGCGTTTCCGCTACCCTTTCATCAACTGCACCCATTGCGGGCCCCGGTTCAGTATCATCGAATCGCTTCCGTACGATCGATCGAACACGAGCATGAAACGGTTTGAAATGTGCCCGGTCTGCCGATCGGAGTATGAGGATCCGCAAGATCGTCGATTCCACGCTCAGCCCAATGCCTGCCCGGTGTGCGGACCGTGGCTGGAACTGTGGAGGCAGGATGGATCGAAAGCTGCGGAGCGGGACGAGGCGTTACTTCAGGCCGTCCGAGCTGTCGGGGAGGGCCAGATCCTGGCACTCAAGGGAATCGGGGGCTTCCAGCTGATTGTCGATGCCCGAAACGACCGGGCCGTTTTGCGTCTTCGCGAGTTGAAAGACCGGGAAGAGAAGCCCTTTGCCTTGATGTATCCGTCACTGGAACGGGCCGAATCAGATTGCGTTGTTTCCCGACTCGAGCAAGAGCTCCTGCGTTCACCTGCAGCCCCCATTGTCCTGCTGACCGCAAAATCGGCTGCCATTTCCAGGCTCGTGGCCCCCGGGAATCCGTACCTCGGGGTCATGCTTCCGTATTCGCCGCTTCACCATCTCGTCTTGGCCGATCTCGATCTTCCGGTCGTCGCGACCAGCGGAAATGCGAAAGATGAGCCGATTTGCGCTGACGAGCATGAGGCGCACGAACGACTGAAGCGCTACGCGGACCTTTTCCTGGTGCACAACCGGCCGGTTGTCCGGCCCGTCGACGACTCGGTCGTTCGCGTGTTGATGGGCCGGGAGGCCGTCATGAGACGGGCCCGCGGGTACGCCCCTTTGCCTGTTGTGCTGCAAGCCGGCGGGCCAGCCGTCCTTGGCGTGGGTGCTCTCCTGAAGAACACCGTCGCCCTTTCGGTCGGCCACCAGGTGTTTATCAGCCAGCACCTGGGTGATCTCGAGACGCCCGAGGCCCGAAATGGCTTCGAAGAGGCGATTGCGGCGCTCGAGCATCTTTACGAAACCCGGCCAACGAGCGTGGCTTGCGACGCCCACCCTGATTACGAGTCTACTCGTTACGCCGAGGCCGCGGCACTCCCAGTGACGCAGGTTCAGCATCACTTCGCGCACGTCTTGTCATGCATGGCCGAGAACGACCTTAACGCTCCGGCCCTTGGAGTTTCCTGGGACGGCACCGGATACGGACTTGACGGGACAGTCTGGGGCGGGGAGTTTCTCGAGATATACGAAACCTCTTTCGTTCGCCTGGCCCATTTCGAAACCTTCCGGTTGCCTGGATCGGATCGCGCCGTCCGCGAACCCCGGCGCTCGGCACTCGGGCTCCTGCACTGCGTTTTTGGCAACGAGGCTTTCGAGATGACAGAACTGGAGGCGGTTGCCTCCTTTTCGGCCGCCGAGCGCGCGCTGCTGCGGGCAGCAGTTACCAAGGGAATCAACTCGCCCCTGACTTCGAGCGCCGGACGACTCTTTGACGGAGTAGCCGCGCTGGCAGGTCTTCGCCAAATCAGCACCTATGAAGGTCAGGCGGCGATGGAACTGGAGTTTGCCTGCCACGGCTTCGAATCGGATGAATCTTACCCGATTGGAGTCGACGAGCATGCGGGCGGCGACGCGAAACGACCGATCCTGATAGACTGGAAACCTCTAGTCAAACAAGTGCTCGCAGACACCAAGTCCTGTGTTCCGGCCGGCGTGATCGCCGTCCGGTTTCACAATGCACTGGCTGAAGCGATTGTGGGCGTGGCAAAGCGGGCCGGCCAGAGTCGTGTAGTGCTAAGCGGCGGTTGCTTTCAGAACCGGTATCTGACTGAACGCGCGATCACGCGACTGGTCCAAGAAGGGTTTCGACCATACTGGCACCAGCGGATTCCCCCAAACGACGGAGGAATCTCCCTCGGCCAGGTGGCAGCCGTGTTGAAAGCGCGAGAATCTGGAGCACCACAGAGCCGCGCACGAAGCGCAGCGGAGCGAGCGGAGTAAGCGGCGGATTGTAGCTCCGGACCTCCGGGACGGAGACACCGTCGAGATTGCTTCTCCGTCGCGGAGGTCCGGAGCTACAATCCGCCGGTTACTCCGCTCGCTCCGCTGCGCTTCGTGCGCGGCTCTGTGGTGCTCCAGATTCTCGCGCCAATGGAGATTTCTCATGTGTCTAGCAGTCCCCGGAATCATTGAGAGTATCGAAGGCGAGGAATTCGCTCGGACCGGCAAGGTGAATTTCGGCGGGGTCGTTCGAGATGTAAACCTCGTCTGTGTCCCTGAAGCCGGTGTCGGCGATTACGTGGTTGTCCATGTGGGAGTGGCTATCAGCAAAGTCGACAAGGAAGAGGCCGAGCAGGTGCTTGAGTATCTTCGGCAGATGGGCGAAGAGGACGTGAAGGCATGAAGTTCGTCGACGAATATCGCGATCCTGCCCTTGCCGAGCGCCTCGTAACCGCGATCCGCCAGCTCGTAACGCACCAGTGGACGATCATGGAGGTCTGCGGCGGACAGACGCACAGCATCATGAAGTACGGGATCGACCAGTTACTTCCCTCCGAGGTCGTCCTGCTTCACGGACCGGGGTGCCCCGTCTGCGTCACGCCCGTCGAGATCCTCGATAAAGCTTTCGAAATTGCTAACCGGCCTGAAGTCACCTTCTGTTCGTTCGGTGACATGCTTCGAGTGCCGGGCAGTCACGGGGATTTGCTGTCTGCGAAGGCGGCCGGAGCGGACGTGAGAATCGTCTATTCGCCGCTCGACGCCGTGAAGTTCGCCCAAGCGCATCCGGATCGGCAGGTTGTTTTCCTTGCCGTCGGCTTTGAAACCACTGCTCCCGCCAACGCGCTGGCCGTTGACCAGGCGGCACGTCTGCAGCTCAAGAATTTCACCGTCTTGGTATCCCACGTCCTGGTCCCTCCCGCAATCGAGGCCATCCTCGCTGCGCCGGGAAACCAGGTCCAGGGTTTCTTGGCAGCGGGTCACGTCTGCACGGTCATGGGATCTACCGAGTATGAACCGATCGCTCGAAAATACTGCGTCCCGATCGTCGTGACGGGATTTGAACCGGTCGACATCCTCCAGGGCGTTTACATGGTCGTGAAGCAGCTGGAGGAAGGCCGGTCCGAGGTCGAAAATCAATACTCCAGGTCCGTTCGAAGCGAGGGCAACCGCCCTGCGCAAGCCCTGATCGAGAAGGTCTTTCGGGTGATCCCGCGCAAATGGCGAGGCATTGGGGAAATCCCGGCCAGCGGATTGGGACTTCGGGAGGAATACTCCGCATTCGACGCCGAGCTGCGCTTCAATGTCGCAGGCAACGTCGTCGAGGAAAGCCAGGATTGCATCAGTGGTTTGATCCTCCAAGGCCGGAAGAAACCGCCCGATTGCCCAGCCTTTGGCACCCTTTGTACTCCGGAACAGCCGCTGGGCGCCACGATGGTGTCGAGCGAAGGGGCTTGTGCCGCCTACTACCGTTACGCGCGCGGCCGGTGATCGAACAGGTTTTCATTGCATTGAGCTGGAGTGGCGTTACAGAGCCGCGCACGCAGCGGAGGGGTGCGGAGCGTTTTTGGCGAAGCAGCCTGGAGCGGAGTAAGCGGGACCACCTACGGTAATTCAACGGTTCGTTGGGTGGTCCCGCTTACTCCGCTCCAGGCTGCTTCGCCAAAAACGCTCCGCACCCCTCCACTGCATGCGCGGCTCTGTAACGCCACTCCAGCTCGAGAGTGCACGTAAAGGTGATCCGATGTCAGACAACTCCAGCGACTTCCAACTCCACTGCCCGCTGCCGATCCGCCGTTATCCCAGAGTGATGGTTGCGCACGGCGGCGGCGGACGGCTCATGAACGATCTCATCCGCGAGATGATCCTTCCCGCTTTCAACAACCCGATCCTCAATCAGATCGCGGATTCCGCTTCGCTCCGCGTGCCCAGTGGCCGACTGGCTTTCACGACCGATTCATACGTGGTGCAGCCCTTGTTCTTTCCAGGCGGGGACATCGGATCCCTTGCCGTGCACGGAACCGTCAACGATCTCGCCATGATTGGCGCCCGGCCGCTTTTCCTGAGTGCCGGGTTCATCCTGGAGGAAGGTCTCCCGATGGAGACGCTCTGGACGGTCGTGCAGTCGATGAGACGCGCGGCAGAAAAGGCCGGGGTGACAATCGTAACCGGGGACACCAAAGTCGTTGACCGTGGGAAGGGGGACGGCCTGTTCATCAACACGGCGGGTATCGGCATCCTTGAACACTCCCTCGATATCGCTCCCAGCCAGGTCAAGCAGGGAGACGTCCTTCTCGTCAACGGCGACCTAGGACGTCACGGTATGGCGGTCCTCGCGGCCCGCGAGGGCTTGGAGTTCGAGACAAGCATCGAGAGCGACTCCGCTCCTCTGGCGGATCTCGTCCTGACGCTCCTTCGAGAAGGAATAGGGATCCACTGCCTGCGCGACCTGACTCGTGGAGGCCTGGCGTCGGCCCTGGTCGAAATCGCCGAGCAGGCGCGGCTGGCTTTGACTATCGACGAGAAGACCTTGCCCTGCCACCCCGATGTGCGCGCCATTTGCGAAGTCCTCGGATTTGATCCGCTGCACGTCGCCAACGAAGGACGATTGGTTGCCTTTGTTCCGGCCGATCAGGTCGATCGGGCTCTTGTGCTGATGAAGGATCACACAGAGGGCCAGGGAGCCGTTCAGATCGGACGCGTTACCGGGATCGATTGCAGGGGGCAGGTGACGCTGCGCAGCCTCATTGGCGCCAATCGTATCGTCGACATGCTCAGCGGCGAGCAGTTGCCGCGAATCTGCTGAAGGAGTTCGACCCCTTTGGGGCATGAGCCCTCGGCATGCCGGGTCCCAACCCTCCCAAGGAAGTGACAGCGTTTTTTGCGAGCGAAGCGAGCCTTCGGAGTGCGCAAGCCATGCTTGCGCCTTTCTTGCACGTTCGATTTACGAGGCGCAAGACAAGAAAGGCGCAAGCATGGCTTGCGCACTCCGAAGGCTCGCGTCGCTCGCAAAAAGCGCGACCCACTTCCTTCGTCCGATTGGCGAACCGTCCGGCGGTCCAGCCCATGCTCCCAAGGAAGCAGGCTGACCAACAGGCAGTTATGGGTAAATCACCCGCCCTTCTTGCACCTTCGAAAAACTCGTAAGCTTGTGGTCCTGACCCTTCGCGGCAGTGAGGATGTGGAAAACGTCGACCCGTCGGAGCGCGACGACCGCATCCGAAATCAACTGTCTGTGGCACCGCCAAGGCACCGCTTCGGCGCACATGATCGCCGTCCGTTTGACTTCCGCCGCTGCCAGCAGCGCGCTCAGACCCTCCTGGAATTCCTCGGTCTGCATGTAGTCCGCATAATTCCTGAACGCGGTGTTTTCCCACGCCTGGTTGAGGGATGTTTCCACCAGCTTCTTGCGTAAGCCACCGAGGCCCTTGAGATGAAGATACTCGACGCCTTTTTCGGGCAGAGCGGCCTCTAACGATTCCCGGTTGAACTGCGGGAATTTTCGGGAGCCCGGGAGTGAGCGGACGTCGACCAGCAACTCAATCTTCCAGGCGCCAAGTATCTCGAGCAGTTCTTCGAGAGAACGGGACGAATGCCCGATCGTGTAGATTGTCATGCGACCGGTTGGAGGATTTCGAACAGCTGCGAGGCCAAAACCGGGGCCCGTTCGTCATGCTTCAAATAGACGAAGCACGGCTTTCGCTGGTCGAGCAACCACTGCGCCCAGTCTTCCAGTTCCCCGGGCTGGTAGCTCTGCTTTCTGAGCCGGACATACACGAACGGTCCTGTCACCTCTCTAAGCGCGGGGGCTTCGTCAGTTTCAGCCAATACCAGCGCCGCCTGCCGATCGCTGAGCAAGTCGTAAACCTCCGCGGATTGCCAGGACGGGTGGCGGAACTCGAAAGCCAACGGAAGCGACTGCCCGTGAGTGGCCAGGAAGTCGCCAAGAACCCTCAGGTCTTTTCGGAAAAAAGGGGACAGCTGGACAAGAATCGCCGAAAGCTTCGGGCGGAGAATACGGATCCCCTTCAGAAACCATTCCATCTCTTCTTCGACCTGAGCCAACTTTTTCTGGTGGGTGATTTTTTGGGTCAGTTTGACCGCGAAACGAAAGCCGTTCGGCACCTGGTCGTTCCATCCGGCAGCAGCAGACTCCGAGGGAAATCGGTAAAAGGTGTTATTGATTTCTGTGGTCGGAAAACGGTCAGCATAAAAGCGAAGGTAGTTTTTCGAGGGGAGATCCTGGGGATAGAAAATCCCTTTCCATTCCGGATAAGAGTAGCCCGAGGTCCCGACGTAGATTCTTTTTTCAGTGTCTGGATACATGATGCCGCCTCACTCCCGTTCCTCGTACTGCAGCTTGATCGACTGGATGACGTTCGGGTCGGCCAGCGTCGTCGTATCCCCGAGGATATGCCCTTCGGCGATATCCCGGAGCAGGCGGCGCATGATCTTCGCGCTGCGCGTCTTCGGCAGTTCCGCCGTGATGAAGATCTTGTCCGGACGGGCGATGGCGCCGATCCGCTCGGTCACATGCTTCTTGAGCTCCTCGATCAACTCTTTATGCGGTCTCATCTCGTCCGCCCTCAGGGTGACGAAAGCGGCGATCGCCTGTCCCTTGATCTCGTCTGCGATACCAATCACGGCCGCCTCAGCCACTGAGTCGTGGCTCACCAGCGCGCTCTCCAACTCCATGGTTCCGATCCGGTGCCCGGCCACATTAAGGACGTCGTCAATACGGCCGAGAATCCAGTAATAGCCTTCCTCGTCTCGCTTGGCCCCGTCGCCCGTAAAATAGGCGCCTGGAACCCGTTCCCAATACTGCCGCCGCCACCTGTCCGGGTCTCCCCAGATGGTCCTGGCCATCGCCGGCCAGGGGCGCCGCAACACGAGATACCCTCCGCCTCCCAGCGGTACGGATTCGCCGCGATCGTTGACGACATCAGCCTCGATGCCTGGAAGCGGAAAGGTGGCCGACCCCGGTTTCAACTCGGTGATACCCGGCAGCGGAGCGATCATCATCATTCCGGTTTCGGTCTGCCACCAGGTATCGACCACCGGTACTCGGTCGCCTCCGATATGTTTTCGGTACCAGACCCAGGCGGCCGGGTTGATCGGCTCGCCGACTGTCCCCAGGAGCCTTAACGAAGACAAGTCATGGCGTCCGGGATACTCCGCGCCCCAACGCATGAAGGCCCTGATGGCTGTCGGTGCCGTGTACATCACGTTGACCCGGTACTTTTCCACGATGGCCCAGAACCTGTCTTTGTTCGGGTGGTCGGGCGCTCCTTCGTACATCACCGAGGTGGCGCCTAGCGACAAAGGTCCGTAGACGATGTAGCTGTGACCGGTAACCCAGCCGATGTCGGCTGTACACCAATAGGTGTCGGTGTCTTTCAAATCGAGGACTGTGGCCGACGTTAACTGGGTTCCAAGTAGGAAGCCGGCCGTGGTATGCATTAGCCCCTTCGGCTTCCCCGTGGTCCCGGAGGTGTAGAGGATGTAGAGGGGATGCTCGCTGTCCAGCCTGGCAGGTTCCACCACTTCAGCGCCGCTGTGGTCCATCTCCCGGTGCCACCAATGGTCCCGGCCTTCGGCCATCGGCACCCGGGTCGCGTCGAGGACCCTGTTCACGACCAGGACGTTCCGTACTGAAGGACAGCTCTTGAGAGCCCGATCGACATTCTCTTTGAGCGGCACGATGTTACCGCGGCGCCACGAGCCGTCCGCCGTAATGACCAGTCGCGCCTCGGAGTCCTGGATACGGTCGGCGAGCGCGTCGGGGCTGAAACCACCGAAAACTACTGTGTGCGGAGCGCCAATTCGCGCGCAGGCGAGCATGGCAATGGCTAGTTCGGGGATCATGCCCATGTAGATAGCGACGCGGTCCCCCTGCTGCACACCGAACCGCAACAGGGTCGCTGCGCATCGATTGACTTCCCGATGGAGGTCTTGGTAAGTGAGGATCCGCTCGTCACCCGGCTCGCCTTCCCAGATGATTGCGGCTTTATTCTTGCGCCACGTCTGAATGTGCCGATCCAGGCAGTTGTAGCTCGCGTTCAGCTGCCCGCCGGGAAACCACTTCGCGGACGGCAGGTCCCATTCGAGCACTTTGTCCCACGGTTTGAACCAATCCAACTCCTTCGCCATTTCGGCCCAGAACCCTTCCGGATCACGCCGAGCTCGTTCATAAACGGCTGCATCCTGCCATTTGGCCGCCGTGCGGAATTCGGCCGAAGGCGAATAACGTCGCTCCTCGTGCAACAAAGTGTCGATACTGCCCGTTCTCGTATCTGCCATGGGACCTCCTCTGTGTGGGCTTCCTCAGGAAATCTCAATTCAGATTAGCGAAAGCGGGCAGGCAGTACAATGACGGTGGCCAACGGATCACACGGATCGCACGGATCGGGCACGGACCGGTCGTACAACCGTGCTACAGCCGACCAGTCCGTGCCTGATCCGTGCGATCCGTGTGATCCGTTGGCCCAGATTCTCCGGCCAGTTACTCTCCGGCCAGTCCCAGCCGGTCGGCCACATTCGCCATCGCGGCGATGACGAAGGCGATGTGCTCGTCCAAATCTACGCCGAGCGCCCCGGCACCCTCGTAGATCTCCTCGCGATTGACGGAGCGGGCAAAGGCCTTGTCTTTGAGCTTCTTCTTAACTGACGACACCGGGAGCTCGGCCACTTTTTTCCCCGGCCTCACCAGGGTGGCAGCAGTAATGAAGCCGCACAGTTCATCGACCGCAAACAAGGTCTTTTCGATAGGTCTTTCCCTCGGCAGGTTCAGATGTTGGGCGTGGGACTTGACGGCATAAATGATGTCCGGCGGGAAACCTCGCTGCTCCAGAATCGCCGCTCCGATCTGGGGATGCTCCTCGGGCGTTGGATGCTGCTCGTAATCAAAATCGTGGATAAGTCCAACGAATCCCCATTTGTCAGGGTCTTCGCCGAATTTCTCCGCATAGGCGCGCATGGCCGCCTCGACCGCCACTGCGTGTTTGATCAAACTGTCGTTTTGCGTGAATTCCGTTAGAAGCCCCCACGCTACCTCTCGGTTAATCTCCATCTTCACTCCTCCAGCACCCCAATGTAGGGCAAATTCCGGAACTGCTGATCAAAATCCAGCCCATAGCCAACGACGAACCTTTCCGGAACTTCAAAGCCCAGATAGTCGATGTAGACGTGCACCTTGCGGCGCGATGGTTTGGAGAGAAGCGCGCAGACTCGCAGGGAGCCTGGGTTCCGGCTCTTCAGGTTGTCGACCAGGTAATTGAGAGTGAGTCCGGTATCGACGATATCTTCAACCAGGATGACGTCCGCGCCGTCGATGCTGCTCTCCAGATCTTTGACGAGCTGAACCTGGCCCGAGCTCTCAGTCGCGCTGCCGTAGCTTGAGAGCGCAATGAAGTCGACCTCGAGCTCCAGATCGATATGTCGGATGAGGTCAGAAAGGAACACCGCGGCGCCTCGTAGAACGCCGACAAGGATAGGCGACC
>Ga0209593_10000673_pt1 | contig 15435 bp, 12 predicted proteins | sample PPLLaktember2015_3_FD_187260 | JGI IMG/M metagenome (GOLD analysis project Ga0209593, IMG submission 187260) | Freshwater sediment microbial communities from Prairie Pothole Lake near Jamestown, North Dakota, USA - PPLs Lake P7 Core (6) Depth... | ecosystem: Environmental > Aquatic > Freshwater...
GTTTTCTGAACCTGGTTTATGTTTATAACAAGCTGTATAACTGAGTGTTACATGTCACATTTCCTTTTCGCATAACTTACCTTTCGTAGTAATCCCTGATATATTTGCATTTTGAATCAATAAGATAAATCCATATGGAAAGAAAAATCAAAGTGGTATTCGTACTTCGGTTTATGTTGCATTATAGAATTGATTTGCTGGAACGTATTAATTCTTATCCTGATATCGACCTGACATTAATTTACGGGAACAGCATCAGGAATAGCAAGTTTATTAATTACAAAGGAGAAACCCGCTTTACAAATATTGAACTGAATACCTGGCAATATGCGCGTAAGGAAAAATACCTGGTGTTTTTTCCCTCTTTGTTCGGCAGGCTTGTGAAGTTGAATCCGGATGTCATAGTAGCAGAAGGGGAATCCAATATATTGAATGATGTCCTGATATACTTGTATTCCCTCTTATATAAGAAGAAAATAATATGGTGGGGACTGGGACAGGTACCCGGTATGAATGAATCACTATTCCAGAGAATGTACAGGCCATTCATGAAAAAGTTCCTGAAGAGGGCGTCTTATGTCATCGGATATTCTGAATACAGCCGAAATTATTATTCAAAATTCAAAGACCGTAGTAAAATTTATGTTGCCAACAATTGCCTGGATAACGAGAGTATTGACAGGGATATCCTTAAATATAAAGCTGAATCAATACAACTTAAAGAAAGTCCAACATTCAGGGACAAGTTTGTGATATTATATGTAGGCGCGTTTATACCTTTAAAAAAAGTGGATAGGCTTGTTAAGGCCTTTCACGCGGCAAAAAAAAAGGATCCCAATATTGTGCTGGTCCTGATCGGAGACGGGGCTATGCGCCAAGACCTGGAGTTAATGATAAAAACGTCTGATATACGGGATGTGATTTTTACCGGTAAACTGGTTGATGATGTAAGCCGGTACTTTCTATTGGCGGATTTGTTTATTCTGCCGGGACTGGGAGGTTTGTCAATCCATCATGCCATGACCCACAGTCTTCCCGTTATTTCGGCCAGCGCCGACGGAACTGAAATGGATCTCATCAGGGAGAACCAGAACGGATTCCTATTAAAAACAGATACTGTTGAAGAACTTACCGGCTATATCAACCGGTTCCTTGAGGACAAATCTCTTTCCGGGAAATTTGGCAGAATGTCAAGGGAAATTGTGGATACTAAAATTAATATCAGAAACAAAGTGAGCACGTTTCACGATGTTATTGTCTCATGTCATCTTAATAAAAATTCATGAAGGCAAATCACCGATAATTTTTCCGCTTATATTAGCAGAAATATTAGTAATATATATTTCATTATCAATAAATACAGTTTCATGAAACAGCTTATTCAAAACTTTAAGTCCGGTGATTTATATATTGATGATCTTCCGCTTCCTTCTGTCAACAGGGGTTTTGTTCTGGTTGCAAATCGTTTTTCCCTGATCAGCGCAGGTACTGAAAAAACTACCGTAAGTACTGCCAAGGCAAGTCTGATTGGAAAAGCTAAAATGAGACCCGATCTGGTGAAACAGGTTATCCAGAATTATAAAAAAGAGGGATTTAAGGCTACTCTTGAAAAAGTCAGAACCAAACTGGATTCGCTCAAAGCACTGGGATATAGCAGTGCCGGAGTGGTTTTGTCCTCCATGGATACGGCAGGACTATTCCAGCCGGGTGATTTTGTGGCCTGTGCAGGACTCGGATATGCCTCCCATGCAGAAGTGGTTTGTGTGCCTCAGAACCTGCTGGCCAAAGTACCGGATGGTGTTGATCTTGAAGATGCCTGCTTTACAACGCTTGGTGCAATTGCCTTACAGGGCGTTCGACAGGCAAATCCGCACCTGGGAGATAACATCTGCGTGATAGGTTTGGGACTTCTCGGCCAAATTACATGTCAGATTTTAAAAGCCAACGGCTGCAATGTTTTTGGCATTGATGTATCTGCGAAAATGGTGGAACTTGCCAATCAGATCCATTCAGTAAAGGCTTTTTTACGCAATGATCCCAACCTGTTCACGGCGGTTGAAAACTTTTCGAATGGTCATGGATTTGACAGTGTGATCATTACTGCTGCGGGGCAGACAAATGATCCGGTGGAATTATCCGGCCAGATACTGAGAAAAAAGGGCGTTGTGATCGTTGTGGGTGCAGTAAAGATGGATCTTCCCCGTGATCCTGATTTCTATCAGAAGGAACTGGAGCTTAAGCTCTCCTGCTCATACGGCCCGGGCAGATATGATTCAACTTATGAAGAGGAAGGATTGGATTATCCGTATGGATATGTCCGCTGGACAGAGCAAAGAAACATGGAGGCATTCCTTGGCCTCCTCGGGAACCGTTCTATCAATCTCAAGCAGCTTACTACTCATGTATTTAATATTGAAGATGCAGTTCAGGCTTATGATATTGTCCTGGGCAAAAAGTCCGAGCCCTTTGTCGGGATCCTGATAAAATATCCGGCCGGGCAAAAGGATAAAGGTATTCCTGTTCATGTTAATTCGAATCCGGTAAAAAAATTCAATATCGGATTTATCGGAGCAGGCAGTTTCGCACAGTCTTATCTGATCCCGAATGTGAAAATATTCGGGTCCCTCGATACGGTGGTCACACGGAACGGATTGAATTCAAAAAATGTTGCACAAAAGTTTGGTTTCAACCAGGCCTCGTCTGAACCTTTGCACATTCTTGATAATAAAGATATTAATACATTGTTTATTGCGACTCAGCACGATACTCATGCCAGTTACACCATAGCCGGTCTGAAAAGCAATAAGGCAGTTTTTGTGGAAAAACCCCTGGCCATGAATCAGGATGAACTCAATGAGGTGATCAGTACTTTTAATTCCTGCAATTCTCCATTTCTTATGGTTGGTTTTAACAGAAGGTTTGCCGACATAATCCGGATAGCCAAAGAATCCTTCAGGAATCTGGGAGAACCTGTTGTGATGAATTTCAGGGTGAATGCCGGATTCATTCCTAAAAACCACTGGACCCAGACCGATGCCGGCGGTGGAAGGATTATCGGGGAGATCTGTCATTTCATAGATCTGATGCAGTTTCTTACAGATTCTGAACCTGTTAAGGTATTTGCCGAATGTATAAGCTCAAAAAATGAAAAGCTTAAAAATGACGATAACCTCAGCATGACCCTGAAATTTGCTGACGGATCGGTGGGGAACCTGGTTTATACTGCCAACGGGGACAAATCCCTGCCCAAAGAGCGGTTTGAAATTTTCGGGGGTGGATCGGTGTTTGTTATAGATGATTTCCGGAAAGGTATGTTATTCCGCAATAACCAGGAGAAGCAATACAAAACCACCGGTAAAGGTCATAAACAGGAAATAGATGAATTCTTTAGAGCTCTGGGAGCAGGAAGACAGGCTCCAATTTCCTTCCGGTCAATTTGCCTGACAACGCTGACTACTTTTAAAATTAAGGAATCACTGGGTACAGGCCTTCCCCAGGCCATAGAACTATAAAAGACCACATGACGGAAACCTTCGCATTGAGTCTTGAAAGACTTATGAGATACTGTGAGGAGGAAGGATTCAAAGGATGGGATCCTTTCGATGGTTTGAACAGCAAAGTATTCCGGAGGCTTCCACTATTGAACGCGAACCGGCTTGCAAGGCTGGCGTGGATACAGGCCTTTAAAAAGAATCCGGTCAATCTCAGAAAACTGTTAGTTGTTCAGAAGGACTACAATCCCAAGGGACTGGGTCTGTTTCTGACCGGATATTGTAATTTGTACCGGTCTGATCCCCGTCAGGTATATATTGATAAGATCCGCTGGCTGGCTGACAAACTCCTTGAATTAAAAGTTTCCGGGTATTCCGGGTCGTGCTGGGGATATAACTTCGACTGGCAATCGCTTGCTTTTTTTCAACCCAGCAATACACCAACGGTTGTTGCTTCCACCTTTATCGGTTATGCCCTACTGGATGCTTTTGATATAACCGGGAATGAAAATTACAGGAAAAATGCACTCAGTGTTTGTGATTTTATTCTGAATGATCTTAAACGAACCTTTGATGCAGATGGCGATTTTGCTTTTTCCTATTCTCCCAATGACCAAACCCAGGTTTTTAATGCGTCCCTGCTTGGTTCACGGATGCTCTCCAGGGCTTGTCAATATTCAAACGATCCGGTCCTCATAAGGGAAGCCCGCAAATCTGTTGCTTTTTGCTGCAAGCACCAGGGGAATGACGGATCATGGACATATAGTCCGCTGCCATTCCATCAATGGATCGACAACTTTCATACCGGGTTTAACCTCGAATGCATCGCAGAATATCAAAAATATAGTGGCGATGATTCATTTGAAAAAAACATCCGCTCAGGCCTTGAATATTATCTGAACACTTTTTTCACGCCCGAGGGTATACCCAAGTACTATAATAAAAAGGTATATCCTGTGGATATTCATGCCACTGCACAGTTGGTAATAACATTGAGCCGTCTTGATAAACTACATGAATATCAGCCTGTCGTAAACAGAGTTTTGTCATGGACAATTGCTAATATGCAAAGTCCCAAAGGATATTTTTATTTTCAGAAAAATAAATTATATACCATTAAAATACCTTACATGCGGTGGTCACAGGCGTGGATGTTTTGTGCATTAAGCACTTATCTTTGTTTTGAAAGAATGAAGAAAGGCTGAACATTCATTTATGAAATAAAACAGTAATTACGCCATAGAAATCCTGCTGTTGATCAAATTCTTGTCGCATAATCCTGATTTGTTCGTATATAGCTACACATTTCAATCAATCATGGGGTTGAAATGTGAACTTTATGAAATTTTTGCTGAATACCATAACCAGTTGGGATGAACCACCACGTGCAAGGCATCAGATTGCCACTGCACTTTCCAAAAATCACAGGGTTGTATTTGTTGCCGCCAATAAAACAGCCTTGCCGGGAATACAACTTACACAAATAAGTGAAAACCTTACAATCCTGACGCCATCATTTCCTCTGTCTTTCAGGATAAGATACCGTGTGCCCGTGCTCAACGAAATTTATCAAATCTGGCTTTACAGAAAATTGATCCGGAGGTACAGAGATCATGAGGTTGTGAACTTTGACTTTACAGGTTACTTTATTCATTATTTTTTTAGCCGTGTCACCTACTACTGCAATGATAATTTCACCTCAATAAGCAGGAAATTAAATATTTGGCCCATATACAAGTACCATTCTTTTTGTGAAACCAAATTGGCTCAAAAAGCCAGATTGTGTATCGGAACTTCAGGGATAATCAGGAACCATCTTTTGAAAATGAATGCAAGATCTTTTGAGATTCCACTCGGAGGGCCAGATATAAAAGAATTCAATATTAAACCCGGATCTAAGAATAGCGATGGGGAAAGGATGAATATAGGCCTGGTTGGCTTTATTAAAAGTTTTAATTTGTCCGTTGAACTCCTGAACCTGATATTATCTCAGATCGATTGCACAATCACGCTTATCGGTCCATTGGATCCGGAATTCTATAGGCAGATCACAAAAAAGGAAAGCGTAAAGTATAAAGGCGTCCTTACGGGTCTTGAACTTCTCAACGAAGTAAATCTTTTTGATGTAGCCATTGCACCTTACGATAACCGGATCTTTGAAGAGGGTGGGCTACCCAATAAATTATTCATATATCTTTCCCTGGGAAAACCGGTAGTATTAACGGATTTATTGAGTCTGAAGGAATTGGATCTGCCCGATAGGCTTATTTATACTGTCAGTAATAATATTGATTTCTCACCCATGATACAAAAAGCACATAACGAAAACAACGCCTTGCTGATTGACCAAAGGGTAAAATATGCACAACAACATACTTGGGAGAAAAGAATAGATCGCTTCATGGAGGTTTTTGTTTAAGATTACCATCAGAACAATATGAATATTATAATTAATGCGGATGATTTTGGAGGAACTGAAGAACTCAATTCTTGTGTTCAAAGACTTCACGAGGTGGGAGTAATAACCAGTGCAACCCTGATAGCAAACAGCCCGTTTTTTGAAGATGCAGTCAAAATATCAAAAAATTTGCCTGAACTCGGTACTGGGGTTCATCTGATTTTGGACGGACCTTTTAATGTTTTAAATAAGCCTTCTTCAATAATTGATCCTGAAACCAATCATTTTTATCAATCCTTCGAGGCCGTAAAGAAGTTAAGATTTCTTGCTTTTAACTCAGAAGATATTTACAAGGAGTATTGTGCACAGGTAGAAAGAATTTTGGATTATGGTATCAGAATTTCTCATATAGATCATCACCACCATTACCATATATATTTCAAATCATTCAACCAGGTTATCAGGGTCGCAAGAAAATATAAAATCCCATGTCTCAGATCCCAGATCCTGTTGGAACCATTCCGAAAAAATCTAATTAATCATGTTTACAGAAATTACCATCAATACTATGCCAAAAAAAATGGTATGATCGTTTCCGATGGCTATTTTGAATTTATACATTCCGTTGAGAATCCCCATATTTTCAACATTAGCAGGGTAAAGCAATTGCTGGATTGTAATCTATCAACCTTTGAAATCGAGACTCATCCCAAGAACAATCATTATTTTGATACCGGCTTTCTTCAACATCCTGAATTTATAGAACTTATTAGCGGACATCGGTTGATCAATTACAGATCGCTTACAGAAAAGGAAGTTGGATGCATGACCCATTGAAAATGGGATAATAATTAAAACCTGAATTATGATAGAATTTGTACAATTGAAAGATCTTAAAGGACTTGAAGTCATTGAAATCAGACAATTTGAAAATTCTGATCGGGATCGCCCTGATTTTCAAAACAGATATTTAAAAATATTGTACTTCATATTGCACGAAGGAATAAGAAGCACAATGCGTAAATACCTGGCCCACAAATTGCCTCAAATACGGTATTTAACGCTTTTACGCATACGGCATGATCAAAAAGAATATTTCAATATTTCAGTTCAATTTAATCAGGATCCAAAGTATTTTGTGTTGATGAACATGTTTTATAAATGCCCGAACCTGGATTATAATGAAATCTCAAATAACCTCGATTATTATTTCACGCAGTTTAATCAATTTGCTGAATGTTCCAACTACGCATTATTGGGGAATAATATTTGTGATTCAGTCTCTTTCGATATTATTCCTCAAAAATATTCGGAAAGGTATCAGATGGGTTTATTTGTTTATGGCCTGGGAGGATACGTAAAAATGTTCATAATTCAACATTTCAGGAAATTATTGAAAATCGGATGTATCGATTATAAGATGCTTCTTACGGAGGAATTCAAAAAAAATTATGGCTTTAAATATGGTTTTGTTTCTCCACTTGGATCGTTTCCACTATTAATGAATGTTGACCGGCCAATCGTAATTATAGCCACATTTCATTCAGACCATGCATCTCTCGCATATGAAGTATTTAAGCGAAATCCAAAATCATTTATTTTCATTGAAAAGCCACCGGCAGTGACGCTGGAGGATCTGGATAAACTGGTTAAACTTTATAAGATGGGCGCTCGTCTGGAGATTGGCTTTAACAGGAGGTTTATTGAATATAACAGGTATGTCAGGAATTTAGTGAAAGACAAGGTTATCTATATTACCTGCTCGGTAAAAGAGGTTCTTATAACCGAAAATCATTGGTATCATTGGAAGAACCAGGGCACCAGGATAACCGGAAATGCTGTGCACTGGTTTGATCTGGCAAATTTTTGGATTGATAGCAACCCCGTTGAAATCAATATGATCTCAAATCCCTACGACTGTGAAAGTTCTGCAATTTCAGTGTTATATAAAAACGGATCCGTACTTAATTTAACGGTGACAGATAAAGGAAACTCCATGAGAGGGGTTCAGGAAAAAATTGAAATCAGGTTTGAAGACGAAACAATATTTATTGATGATTATTTATCACTTACTTATATTAAAAAAAGCGGAATCAAGGTAAAGAAGCTGAAATGGATCCGGGATAAAGGACATAATGCAATGTATAAGAATTTTTTGCGACTCATCAAAGAAGATAAGAATTCCGAATATAAATTGCACGATCTGATACGGACCACGCTAATAACTTATTACGCTTCAGAAATGTTGACCAGGAACATCAGAAACATGAATATTGAGAAAGAGATCAATCATTATTTGACTTCTGCAACATCCGGGGAACATGCATTTGACCAAAATTCATTTGTAAAATAATTCACGGCTTACGCCATATTATTAGTGCTGTTTATCAAATACGAATACAATTTACTGTGTAATCTGAATTAACATAATTACTTTCGCGTTAGAATTATTTCAGAATGAAAATTTGGTTTGACCTTTCCAATTCACCCCACATCAATCTGTTTGCAGCTCTGATCAGCGATCTTAAGTGTGAACACGAAGTGATCATTACCTGCAGACCTCTGGCAAACACAGTTGATCTCCTCGAACTTCATAAGTTGAATTATACAATTGTCGGAAGACACTATGGCGGTAAACTATCAAGCAAATTACTAGGTTATCCCGTCAGGGTGTCACAATTGATAAGATTCCTGAGGCGGAAAAATGTAGACATAGGTATTACGCAAAGCACATTTACCAGCTCTGTCGCAGCAAGGCTTGTTGGCATTCCGTTTATATATATGAATGATAATGAACATGCGATGGGCAATATTCCATCTTTCATTTTCGCCAGCAAAATATTGGTGCCTGAATTCCTTGACCTCAGGAAAGTATACAAACAACTGGCCAGGAAATCAAAAGTCATTCAATATCCGGGTGTGAAAGAAGGTATCTATTTATGGAACAACTCCATTAACTTTGAAAAAACAGCTGATAAAAAACTGTTCATCCGGCCGGAACCATGGATAGCCCAGTATTACAAAGGGGCTATTAATTTTCTGGATGAGATGCTTTTATTTCTTCAGGATAAAGCCAGGGTAGTGCTGCTTCCAAGGGGAAAGGAACAGGCTGCATATTATGAACAGGAGAAATTCAATAAAATTAAAGTATTATACAAACCATTGAGCTTACAGGAAATAGCCTCACAATGCCGGTTGTTCATCGGTGCCGGCGGAACCATGACCAGGGAGATGGCAGTTCTCGGTATCCCCACCATATCAGTATACCAGGATGAATTGCTTGATGTAGACCAATATCTCATTAGCAAAGGCATGATGATACATAAACCAGACCTGACAGGAGAGTTTGCTTTCGAATATATGAAAAAATGTGAGCAGAAGGGACCTGATGATGACCTGTTGTTACGCGGTAAGGAAGCCTATATTTTGATAAAGAACTTATTAACTCATAAACTCTCAGATTAAACTAATATGATTAGAACGGGGATTATTGGTTTGGGAAAAATGGGCATTTCCCATGCCTCCATTATAAATGCTCACCCGGATCTTGACCTGATAGCCATTTGCGATTCTTCCGCTTTGATCCTTGAAGCCCTGAAAAAGTACGGTTCCTATAAAACATACACGGATTACAGGAAGATGATCCAGGAGAATGATCTGGAAGCATTATTTATTGCCACGCCCACCAAATACCATGCTGAAATGGTGGTTAATGCGATTGAGCAAAATATTCATGTGTTTTGTGAAAAACCTTTCAGCCTGACAGTGAATGAAGGCGAAGTCATGGTGAAATCAGCCCGGACCATGAATCTGGTAAACCAGGTAGGATATCATAACCGGTTTATTGGCACTTTTAATTTCCTAAGGACTTTGATAAGCAAAGGCGTTTTGGGTGATATTTACCATTTCATGGGTGAAGCCTATGGCCCTGTTGTTGTTAAGAGGAAGGAAGTAACCTGGAGGTCAGACAGCGCTGAAGGAGGGGGATGTCTTTTCGATTATGCATCCCATGTTATAAATCTTATTGAATATATTATGGGTGACATAAATGATGTGTCGGGCGTGATGCTCAAGAAAATATTTTCAAAGGGAGTTGAGGATGCAGTATATGCATGCCTGTATTTAGAAAGTGGGATCAGTGGCACCATGTCAATAAACTGGAGCGATGAAACTTACCGGAAAATGTCAACTCAGCTTACGGTAATCGGAACGGAGGGCAAGATCATTGCGGATGCACAGGAAATGAGGATATTTATAAAGAATGACCATAAGGATCTGGGTTTGGAAAAAGGCTGGAATATGAAATATATAACTGATCTCACAAACCCTGTTGATTTTTATCTCCGTGGCGAGGAATATTCGGCACAGGTAGATTATTTCGCGGGTCATGTTAAAACAAGAAATACTGATAATATAAATTCATTTGCATCGGCACTGCATACCGACAGGATCATTGAACTCATTCGGACCAAAGCCAGCTAAACTCACATCTAACATGGATCGGATATTATTCGGAGATAACCAGTTTTTTGCCGTCAATCATCTCTCAGATGAAAAAGCCAGGGCACAGTCAATTCAATTCAGAAAAAATGAAGCCATTATAAGGGTGCTGGACATTACGATTGAACTTGGTGTCAAAACCTTCATGTGCACCACACATGACAGGATTTCAGCAATATGTGATCATATCAGGGCAAATCCTGATAAATACAAAGGCTTTAAAATCTTCCCGTGTATGCCTTATGCGCATAAATATGCCAATGCGGTAACTGAACTTGGAATATTGGGTACGCTTAGGGAATACCTGCCCGGTAATATTTTCGGAACCATGGCAAAAGGAGGGATGGCATTTGCCAGGAAGGATTTCATTGCCATGATGGAATTATTGATTGACGCGGAAATGAAAATGTTCAAAGGAATCAGTACTCCTGTGATATTTATACAGAATGTGCTTACAGACCTTATTCTTGGATTGGGACTGAAAGACATTTTCAAGGCATACAATAGCTATATTATAAAGAAATATAATGCTGAACCGGGATATATTACAATGAACCTTCCATTGCTGCTTCATGTTCTTGAAGAATGTGGCATCAGGCATCCCATCATTTGCAGTTCCGTGAATAAAATTGGTTTCAGAATGTCCGGTGGAATCGGGTTATATGAAAAAACTATCGCCGCCGGAAATTTCAGACCTGTTGCCATGCAGGTATTGGCTGCCGGTGCCCTGCGGCCTGAAGAGGCTTTTGAATATGTTTGCCGTCAGAAAAATATTGAATCCATCCTCTTTGGCTCATCCTCCAGAGATCATATCAGGCATTCCATCGAAATTATCAATAAATACAGTCATTGATATTCTTAACCAGACAAAAATTTAAATATGAAAGAGAAAGTTTGTATCATGGGCCTCGGTTATATTGGGCTTCCCACTGCAGCGCTTCTCGCAACCAAGGGTTATAAGGTCCATGGAGTGGATGTTAAACCTGAGGTAGTGGAAACCATTAACAGGGGACAAATTCATATTGTTGAACCCGAACTGGACGCTTTTGTAAAATCTGCAGTTCAGTCCGGAAATCTTAAGGCATCACTGAATCCGGATTATTCGGATATATTTATCATAACTGTTCCGACACCTGTTGACGCTCAAAATAATCCGGATATTACTTTTGTGCTGGATGCGACCTATGCAATCGCACCATTCATTAGGGAAGGAAATTTTGTAATACTTGAGTCCACTTCGCCCATTGGTACTACCGAAAAAGTAATGAACATCCTGAAAGATAAGGGAGTGAATACTGACAATATCCAGGTGGCATATTCGCCTGAGCGGGTATTGCCGGGACAGACCATGCGTGAATTAGTTGAAAATGACCGGATTGTGGGAGGGATTACAAAGGAATCAGCTTTGCATGTTGCCCTGTTCTACGAATCGTTTGTGCAGGGGGAGGTACTGGTTACCAATGCAAGGACGGCTGAAATGTCAAAACTCACAGAAAATGCATGTCGTGATGTAAACATTGCTTTTGCCAATGAATTATCAATTCTGTGCGACAAATTTGGTATCAATGTCTGGGAACTGATAAGCCTGGCCAACAGGCACCCAAGGATAAACATCCTGAAACCGGGCAGTGGAGTAGGGGGTCATTGCATAGCCATTGATCCGTGGTTCATTGTCGCCGAAGGTAAAGAAGACGCCAGGATTATCCGTACGGCAAGGGAAATTAACAACAGGAAGCCTTTATGGGTTGTGGATAAAGTAGTAGCTGCCATAAATGAATTTACAAAAAAGAAAGGCCACGCACCAAAATTGGCCGTTATGGGTATAGCCTTTAAACCTGACATTGACGACCTGAGGGAATCACCTTCGCTTTTCATTGCTAAACAATTAATTGCTAAAGGTATAGACCTGATGATTGCCGAACCCAATATTAAGAACCACTCAAAACTAAAACTAACGGAATACCAGGAAGCGGCAAACACGGCGGATATTGTCCTGTTCCTGGTTTCCCACAAGGAATTTAAAAATATGAAAATATCAGAAGATAAAACAGTTATAGACATCTGCGGCGTTACAAATAAATACAATTAGCAATCCGATGAGGAAGGTATTGTTGGTTTTTGGAACCAGGCCCGAAGCCATTAAAATGGCCCCGGTGGTAAAAGAATTCGAAAAAAACAGGGACAAATTTGATACGAAGGTTTGTATTACTGCACAGCACCGTGAAATGCTTGACCAGGTGCTGAATATTTTCGAAATTAAGCCCGATTACGATCTGAATATCATGCAGTCCGGACAGGATTTATATGATATTACCAGCAGGGTTCTTATCGGAATGAGGGAAGTACTGGGCCAGTTTAACCCTGATCTTATCCTGGTTCACGGTGATACCACAACCTCCACATCGGCAGCATTGGCAGCCTTCTACAAGCAAATACCCGTAGGGCATGTAGAAGCAGGACTCCGGACCGGTAATATTTTAGCACCATGGCCGGAAGAAATGAACCGGATGATCACCAGATGCCTGACACAGTATCATTTTTCACCTACTGAGACAGCCAAAAGGAATCTGATCAGGGAAAACGTGAATGAAAGGAACATAATCGTTACCGGGAATACGGTTATAGATGCTTTGCACATAGTGCTGAACAAGATACATTCGGATTTATCCCTCCAAAATGAATTAAATGACTTTATTAAATCCCAGGGATATGAAACCAGGCCTGGAAGAAAGATCATACTGATCACCGGACACCGGCGGGAAAATTTTGGAGATGGATTTATAAGTATTTGTGCCGCGTTGAAGGAAATTGCGGGCAAATACCCGGATATGGACCTGGTGTATCCTGTACATTTGAATCCGAATGTCCAGAAACCGGTATACGAAATTCTGAAAGGCCTTACCAACGTGTTTCTTATCAATCCACTTGAATACCTGCCATTTATCTATCTTATGGAAAAGTCAGATATTGTGCTGACTGACAGTGGAGGTATTCAGGAAGAGGCTCCCAGCCTGGGGAAACCGGTACTCGTCATGAGGAATACAACCGAACGACCTGAGGCCGTCGAAGCCGGTACCGTTAAGCTCGTTGGGACCAATAAGGAAAAAATCGTGCAGGAGATCTGCAGCCTGATTGAGGACCCAAAATATTATGACACCATGGCAAAAGCACATAATCCCTACGGAGATGGCCTGGCAGCCCGGCGCATCATTGAATTCATCGACAAAACGATCAATGTATCAAAGGAATAACAGGATTTATTGCACTCATTACCCTAATTATTCAAATTTATAACTTTTAAAAAAATGGCAACTATTCTGGTAACAGGCGGAGCAGGAATGATAGGTTCCAACTTGGTCAAAAGGCTTGTTAATATGGAACACGAGGTATTGGTCATTGACAATTTATGGCGCGGTAAGTTGGAATATCTGACAGATGAAGCGACCGGCAAGCCTGTCATAAACCTGGAGAAGTGTTTTTTTAACATCGATCTTTCCAGGGAGATCACCGATATGGAGCCTTTCAGCAATGTGGAGTACATCTTTCACCTGGCCGATGTTGTGGCCGGGATCGACTATGTCTTTAGCAACCAAAGCAGTTTGTTCCGCCAGAACATTATGATCAATACCAATACCATCGAACTGGCCAGGAAACTAAAGATTAAAGGATTCATCTATGCCGGTACTGCCTGTTCCTTTCCGGCAGAACTTCAAAACTCTTTTGATTACCGACTGCTGAAAGAAGAGGATCTTTATCCGGCGAACCCGGAGTCGGCTTACGGCTGGAGCAAATTAATGGGAATTTATGAGGCGGACCTTTTGGAGAAGGAATTTGGGATCCCGGTTTTGACACTTATCTTTCATAATGTTTACGGCAGTCCGAGTGATTTTTCCTTAAAAAGAAGCCAGGTGATTCCTGCGCTTATCCGAAAGGCGATTAAGTACCCTGAGGAAGATTTTATAGTTTGGGGAAGCGGAAAACAGAGCCGTGCATTTCTACATGTTGACGATGTTGTTGAGGCACTTATCCTGGGTCTTCAAAAGGGACTGGGCAAGGGATTTATTCAGATCGGCCCGGATTTCAGCACTTCCATAGCTGAGCTCGCCACCCGGATAGTGGAAATATCGGGTAAAAAGATCAATGTGGTTTTTGATACGACCAAACCTGAGGGTGATAAGGCAAGAGCGGCGGATTATAGCAAGGCTACCGAAATCCTGGGATGGAAACCGCAATGTTCACTGACCGATGGCCTTAAAATAACCTATTCCTGGATTGAACAACAAATCGGGAGAAATTAATTCTTAATGAACCCGAAATCCAATGTCCTGATCATCGATGAGAATGTAGTTCCACTGACCCTGGTGGTGATCCGTTGCCTTGGGATGCATTCAGATTTGAATTTGCACGTCTTATCCCTGAGCAGGCTTTTCCTTCCCTCTTTTCAATTTTCCAGGTACGTTCAGACTTTCAGAAGCGTTGAAGTATCCGATGAAGATCAGGCCTTTGAAGTCATAAAGGATACAGCCAGAAAATTGAACGTGGGGGTAATTATACCTGTAAATGAAAGAATCGTAAAGATCATTTCGGCCCGATATAAGGAATGCCTGGAATTTCGTCTTCCGCCAATTCCCGACCTGGAAATATTCAATTTAGTCAGGAACAAATGGTTGTTATACAATTGGTTGTACATTAATCAACTGAATCGTTATAAACCGGTTTTATTCAGCAGCCTTATCAATGATCCCGCTATGATCAGTGAACTGACCTTTCCGGTACTGGTAAAGCCGCATTGGGGATCAGGAGGGAAGGGCATTATCCATATTGGCTGTAAAACTGATCTTAATAAATTGATACTTTCTAAACCGGCAAATCCTGAAGAATTATTGATCCAGCCGGTAATTCCGGGTTACGACATAGATATCAGCGCTCTGGTATGCAATGGAGAAATTATAGCCTACACAATACAACAAAGTGTAGAAAAAGAGCAAAAGTACATTTTCGCCAGGTCTGTTGAGTTCGTAAGAAATGAAGCCTTGCTCAAGCAGG
>Ga0209593_10000675_pt1 | contig 15391 bp, 13 predicted proteins | sample PPLLaktember2015_3_FD_187260 | JGI IMG/M metagenome (GOLD analysis project Ga0209593, IMG submission 187260) | Freshwater sediment microbial communities from Prairie Pothole Lake near Jamestown, North Dakota, USA - PPLs Lake P7 Core (6) Depth... | ecosystem: Environmental > Aquatic > Freshwater...
ATTACTACCGGCATAATGCTGGGCCGCCGCTTCGGCTGGCGTGAATGTCCCTCGGTGACCGAATCATTGGATAACCGGCAACCACCTGTGCACCGCCTGATTCATTTTTACCGTTGGGCGGCCGACTTGAAGACGGTTCATCGATGCTGCACGTCCGCCACGCGTGATTGTGCCACCTGCAAGGACGGAGCGGCGCATATGAGCTGGATCATGGTGAATAAACGCGATCATATCATCAGCACGCAGGATCTGCAGAACTGGATTGAAGTATACGAGATGTTCGCCAAGCTCTACCGGCTGATTCCATGGTAAAAAAGGCTATCAGACTGTAGGCTGTTAGGCTGCTAGACTATTAGACTGTAGTGCATCCATCAAAAGCATTCTTCTGTTACCTTTAAAAATCAAAAAAATTATAATTGATATTTTTAGAAAGCTCTTGCATGATAATCTATCTGATCGCTGCGGGATTGATTTCCGGTGATGTATGAAAAGAGGGTGAATACAACGTGTTGAAAAAAACATTCATACTGGGCTATGACTCTGTTTCTTCCCTGGGAACAGATCTGGAAAGTCAGTGGCGGCGAGCTGTTCTGGGCGAGAGCGGTATCGGGCCACTGACGAGATTTCCCATGACCGCTGATTTTCCCGTGCGTGTGGCCGGTCAGGTGGGCGAACTGGATATCCGGCCCTATCCGTTTTTACAGCCTCGCGAAATGGCGCACTGGACGTCGCCGATTTACCAGTACGCCCTGCTGGTGGTTCATCGGGCGCTGAACATGAGCGGGGTGGAAATCACCGCCGACATCGCGCCGCGTGTTGCCGTCACGTTCAGTTCCGCCGTCGGCGGCTTGGATGCGGTTTTAAAAGCTGACCGCCAGATGATTGCGGATAACAAATTGCCGCATCCCTTTGCCAATCCCAATTCCTGCATTAACATGGTGGGTGGCAAGGTTTCCATCCTGACCAGGGCGACGGGTCCTATCAGTTCAACGATTACAGCCTGCGCCACCGGCGTGACATCCATGATTATCGGCGAGATGATGCTCAAACTCAATCTGGCGGATGTGGTCATCGCCGGTGCGGTGGACTGCCCGCTGGTCGAACCGATTCTGGCAGGCTTTGCCACCATGAACGGTGCTTATCGTCCCAAGGAAGGGCAACCCGAAGAGCCTCCCGAAAAAACCAGCCGGCCTTTTTCGGCTAACCGCAGGGGTTTTGTGGTATCCGAGGGGGCGGGCTGCATTATTCTGGCAACAGATGAATTTGTGCGTGCCCACGGGCTTAATGCAAAAATTGAAATGGCCGGTTCAGCAATGACATCGGATGCCAGCCATTTTGTGGCACCCAATCTCCCGACCGTGCAAAAATGCGTTGAATTAACCATGGCGAGCGCCGGATTACGGCCACAGGATATTAATGCCGTCAACGCTCATGCGACATCGACAAAAGTCGGGGATAAAGTGGAAGCGGACGCGCTGGTTAATGTGTTCGGTAAAAAAAACGTGCCGCCCGTGTCGGCCAATAAATCGCAGCTGGGCCATGCGATGGGCGCATCATCCGCCATTGAGACGATCCTGGCGATACAGGGAATGCTGCACGACAAATTACTTCCGACTATCAATTTCGAGCCCGATCCGGCCATCGCGCTGGACTGCGTGCCTGAAGGCGTCCGGATGTTAAAACAGGAATTCGTCCTGAAGAATGCCTTTGGCTTTGGCGGCTGCAATTCCTGTTTGATTTTACGAAGGATAGCCTGACGAATGGAATGTGCATTATGAAGCCTCCCAAAAATCGCAGAGTATATGTTGTCGGCTACGGTGCGGCAACTCCGCTGGGCAGTACGTTCGCAAAAACCTGGCAGCGTGCCGTGAAAGGTGAGGCGGGTTTCCGGAAGGTGACGCGCTGCAAGGTCGAATCAGCCTGTGACATTGTCGGCGAGATACCCGACTGGTTTCCCCTCGAGCTTGATTTTACCGACGCGAAGGAAGTGTATAACTGGAACGCGGCGTTCGTCATTCTGACGATGGAAGTCTGCAAAGCGGCGCTGGAGAATGCGGGCATCATCATGGATGATCACATCGCGCCGAGAATGGCCTGCCTGGTCGGATCGGCGCTCAACGGTGCGGACGCGTATCGCGTGGCCATGCACGATCTGGAACACCGGGGGCCGTTGCGGGTGAGTCCTTACCTGCTGCCGAATTTGTGCGCTAATCTACCGTCCGGGAAAGCGGGAATGCTTCTAAAATTTACCGGCCCGATTTTTTCGCCGCAGGGTGCCTGCGCTTCCGGCAATCATGCCATCGGCATCGGCGCGCGCATGATACGCGACGGGGATTGCGATTTTGTCCTGGCAGGAGGGGCGGATGCGCCGATTCTGCCGGAGTTGATTCACGGGTTTGCCAATATGAATGCCACGATCAAGGTTCATCCCGGGGACCGTGCATACAACGATCATGTACAGGTGTCCCGTCCGTTCAGCATTGACCGTAAGGGTTTTGTCCTTTCGGAGGGCGCGGGGGTTGTTGTTCTGGCGGCGGAAGAGGTCATAAAAGCGCACGGACTGATGCCGCGTGCCGAGGTGCTGGGCGTAGGATGGACATCCGATGCCTATCATTATACCAGCCCCAATCCGCACACCATTGTCCGGGCGATCAGGGAAACAATTGAAGATGCCGGTCTTGAGCCGGCGAATGTTCACTACATCAACGCTCACGGCACGTCCACACCCAAAGGAGACAAGGTGGAAATCAAGTGTCTGCGGGAAGTATTCGGCAGGAACATCGAAAAAATTCCCGTATCGTCCAACAAATCGCAACTTGGCCACACCCTTGGGGCCACAGCCGCCATTGAGGCTGCTCTCACAATTGAAGGAATGCGTGAAGGCATTATTCTTCCGACCATCAACCATATCCCCGATCCGGAATTGTCCGATATTGACGTGGTGCCGAACATGACCCGCAGGCAGAAATATGAAATAGCGCTGTCCAACGCGTTTGGCTTTGGCGGAACAAACTGCTGCGTGATATTTAGAGGAGTATAACATGAAACCAAAACCCTTTGTTCCCGAGATGTACAAAGATGATGAGAAGTATGTCCGGGATCAAACCACAGGGCTGATCTGGCATCGGACGGTGCACAGAACACTTTATGCCGACACCGACCGCTCTCAGGTCGTTTATCATTCCAATTATCTGCGCTATTTTGAATTTGGCCGCACCTCGCTGATGCGTGATGTTGCTTATCCATACAGGGAAATCGAAGAAAGTGGCTATGTCTATCCCATTATCGATCTGGGAATTACCTTTTATCAGTCGCTCTATTATGACGACCTGATGTACATTCATACAAGACCAGTCAACCTGGAACGCGTTCGGCTGCAGTTTGACTATGTCATAACACATGCGAAAAAGGGACACATCATTTGTGTCGGATACACGAAACACTGCGCGGCAAACTCCTCGGGAACGCCGGTTGCGGTGGATCCGAAAACGGTTAAGTTATGGCAGACCTTCCCCAACAAACGATAAACAAGCGCTTCCCGGTGACGCTGGAAATTATCCCGTATCTGCGGGATCATCGTTTTGAAGGGAAGGCCGTTTTCCCCGCTGTAGAGGCTCTTATCACTCTGGCAAGATGTGTGAAAAGATATTATCCTCAGGCCATGCTTTACGACCAGAGTTCGGCGCTTTTTCCTAAAACACTGTCCATTGAGCGGGCCGGTGAAAGCCTGAATGCACAAATTGAAATTGAGGATTCGGCGGATGGCATCAGTGCTTCGCTTCAGACATTCATAAAAATCAAAAACACCGCCATAAGCAGGACGCTGGACCATGCGAAAGTGACGTTTGCCAAAAGGGTGGTTTTATCCAACGCCGCCATGTCCTTTCGAACAGCCAGGAAAATGGAAAACCTCTGTATTCAAGTTCCCGCAATTTCAATATATCGCGAATTGATTCCCTTTGGTGTATCCTATCAAAACATTACCGGAGATCTTACGGTTTCGAAAGAAGGCGCGCTTGCGGATATTACGGGCGGCGGCGGAGAAGCGGATGATGTCACACTCGGATCACCTTTTGTCCTGGATGCCGCGATGCACGCAGCCTGCGTTTGGGGCCAGCGGTTTGCCGACATGGTTTCCTTTCCGGTCGGCTTTGACCGGAGGATTATTTATAAGATAACAAAAAAGGGCGGGGTTTATTGCGCCCGGATCAATCCGGTGAATGCGGGACGGGATGTATTGACGTTTGATGTCTGGATTTTTGATCAAGACGGACTGATCCATGAAACCGTAAGCGGTCTGCAAATGCGCGACATTACCGGTGGGCGCATGAGGCCGCCCATGTGGATTAGGGACGGACTATGCTGAAAGTCATCCTGGTTTGCCTTCTGGCATATCTGGCCGGTTCAATTAATTTTGCCGTTTTGTTTTTCAAAATGACCGGCAGGGATGATCCTCGGTTGCACTTCAGCGGCAATGCGGGAACGACCAATGTTTACCGTCAGGCAGGCATGTTATGGGCCGTGTTGATTCTGGCGCTGGATATCGGCCGCGCGCTGGCTATTGCTGCGGCCGCTCGCCATTATATCACAACAGATGGCGGGTGGCTGATCTGGGCGGTTTTTTTTCTGATTCTGGGAAACAGCTTCCCCTGTTTTCACGGATTCCGCGGAGGCAAAGGTGTGGCCAGTTATTTAGGTTTTACAGCACTGATCGTCCCGGGGGCGGCTCTGCTTGCGGCGATTGTCTGGGTTTTGGTTTACGGGGTGAAACGCGTGCCGTTTGTCGCTTCGTTTTTCATGGTTGCCGTATTGTCCGTTGGACATTCCCTGTCTTTTCACTGGGGGCCGCCTGCAACCGCCGCTGCTGGGGCAACTTTTGCGCTGATTATTTTTAATCACCGCATGAATATCAGGCAATGCCTGAAAGACAGACGACTTTCCGCGTAAGAGCAATAAAAAGGAGCTACAAAACGAGTTTTATGGCTCGATGTGCTTTCAGCGCTTCATATAAATTCGTACGATGAGATTCACTTTCCACCGTAAGTTCAACATTCAGGGAAAAATATTTAGCCGTTTCACTTTGACGTGACGGGGATATGCGGCATTGACGATCCCGGATAATTTCGTAAACAGCACATTTCATTTCATCCCGGTCCGTGCCGATGATTTTATAAGTCCATGAACATGGATATTCCAGTTGAAGCTTTTGCTTTTCATTTTCAGACATCAGCGGATACCTTTTTTATTACAGTATGCCGTTTCATTTCCTGTGGATAACGCGATCCTGAAGGTATCAAAGTCAGTCCAAAAGGTGAAATTTTTGATTTAATTATCCGAAAAAGCGAATATAGTCAAGTAGTTTTGTCTGCAGGAATCATTTTGTGTTTTTTTAATATTATCAGCAATTCGCTTTGACAAGGTATAGCGACTCTGGTAAAAATTTTTTAATCTGGCCGTTGCGGGATGAGCATTAATACTTCGCAGCTCGCTATGAGACGGTTCTTTGCTATGAGGGGTTATATTGTTGTCAGACAAGAAATATGAAACCCAAACTGTCAAGGAGGATGTGTTTATGAAAAAAGTATTTATTTTTGTATGTGCGTTTGTGTTTGTTGCCACGATGGCATTTGCAGCGGGGCCCAGTAAGTATCAGGTTACAGGACCGGTTCTGGAAATTAAAGGTGATGTGATTGTTGTTAAGAAAGGCAATGATAACTGGGAAGTGTCCAAAGACGCCGCAACCAAGATTACAGGTGATCTGAAAGTCGGCTCCAAAGTCACGATTGAATATAAGATGACTGCAACCAAAATTGAAGTCAAGGAAGATAAGAAGACGGACAAGAAAACGGACGCCAAAAAGGCGGAGGACAAAAAAGCGGACACCAAGAAGAAGTAATATGACATTTAAAAAACATGGCGGCTTCTCCGGGATACAGGACGGGAGCAGCCGCCATGGACCCTTTTCGCATTGCAAAGTGAATGATTGAGCTTGGCTTTTAAGGCGAATCGTCCGCCTGCAGCGTTGTGCAAGAAAACGTTTCCTTGTCTTCATGTCTTCCCGATTTTTGCAAAATTCCTTCCTTCAGACATTAATCACTGCGTCGTAATGAGAAAACATATTCGACCAGATATTGGCAGTCAGGGCAAAAGGAGTCATTTTTGCAGGCGTTCCTTTTGCAATTTCTTGTTTTATGTTATAAAAATATAATCAAAAAACAACAGTACTATCGGGGAATTATAAGGAGAATAGAAAATGGAATCTTTTTTTGCGGGTTTTGTTTTGTTTGTGATTATTATTACGGTTGTTTCTATAGCCATTTTTGTTGTGCTGGCCCGCTGGATATTCCGAATAAACGACATTGTGGATCAGCTTGAAGCTGTGAACGACAAGCTCAATTCCTTAACATCTTTAAACACCAAATCCCCCTTGAGTGGTCCGGATATTGAAATTCACAAAAGCGCGCCAAAGGAAAATGAAATGGAAAAAAACGAGTTTCCAAAATAATAATCCCTGTATTCTGTAACGCAATATTCCGCTTATTGTCTAACGTATGCGCCATTGAAAACAATTTGTGCGTTGCAACGGCATTTATTGTATTTCCAATAGGACTCTGTATACAAGTGGCAGAAATGTCCCAAAGTGATTTGTTTGTGGTCGGCGGGGACGCGCTATTGTCTGAATTCCGCTGCCATGCGGTTTATTCCGAAAGAAAATCTGGAGCGGGAAGGATACGGAAAGTATCTGAATCTGTTCACTTCTGAACGATAGGGTAAGATGTCAGGTTGAAGAAACTGCCGTTTCTGTGCAGGAATGTTCCAGATCCAACAACATGAGTTTAAGGTCGGATAATTTTTTCATCTTTTCCCGTATGAGCGGAGAATCATGATCCTGCTGCAGGTCGTCATCCGTGACGTATTGATAAATGGCGCCGATTGTATCCCGGATATGATGAAGAAATTTTTCCGCGCTGATATTTCCATAAGCAACATGATATACGGAAATATTATCGGCAATTAATTTTTCTGTTTCGTTGCCGGCTTGCCCGAGCCATTCCAGGGTCATTCGGCAGATCTGCGGTGTGATAGCGGGGGTAAAATCCCAGAGGGCGAGTGCCACCGTATGTTTTATGAAAGGGATGTTGCTTCTGCACAGTGCCAGGTTTTCATACCGGGCAATGACCATATTTATTGTGATCAGTAAATTTTGAAACGTGTCTTCAATCTTGTTGTCTGTGGCGATGGGTTCATCTCTCAGCCAGCCGATGCTGCGGAATATGCGCATGCTGATGCTTTTGAAAATACGGTGTATGCCGGTTTTTACCGCATCTCTGCTTTTACCCGCCGGAATTTTCCCCGCGGACAGCAGTTCGAACAGGCACAGAGTATAACCGAACATATAAAGAGAACTCAGGGTTTTCCCCGTTGCCGAAGCCGTCATGTTTTTCAGAAAAGCATCATTGGCTTTCGCGAGCTGATTCAGCAGATCATGCTTTTGTATTTTATGCTTGTCCGCCGGACTTTTCTCGCGGAGGTATTTTAAATATTTTATGCATCTGCCGAAATGCATCACGCCGATTTCATGCCAGATGTCACTCTTTGGTTCGCAATAATTCACGATAAAATTCCCTTCCGCTTCGGCGCGCTCGAAAGACAGTTTGGCGGAAAGAAAATCCGAATGCGTTTGCGCGATGTTTGAATAGATCAGCATCCGCATTAATCTGGCCACCAGGTTGAGCGGGCTGGTAAGCAGCAGGTTGGCGAGAACCGCGTCCGCCTCGTATGGCATCAGACGCGCACGCAGAACTTTGGCTATTTCCGTTAGGAGCAAAGCGCTTTGCGGAAAGCGATGCATGGCTTTGATAGCCCCGAAAGAGCAATAGCCCGCCTGTTCAGGGAAATGCAATGTCCTTTTAAAGTCTTCGTAAGAGGGGTCAAAAATGGATCGGGGAAGCATTTTTTCTTCCAGCAGGCACGGGATATAATCGAAATAACTATAAGACAGGAAGTTACTCACGGACCAGATGTCACCGCTGTAGCCTGTTGAACGACGGGAATTCTTTGCGTATAGTTCAAAGCCCGCCTTGACTGAGGCATACAGGGCGCACATGTGGGAAAAATCAGTCAGGTAAATGCCCGATTCGGCATTCAGGCTGAATTCTAAAATTCGCTGAATGGTTAAATTGGCTTCCGTCATGATACCCGCGTGGATAATGATGATTAATTTTTTCTGGGGGGTACTGTATTCGGACAACAGCCAGCGGGCGCTCATCTGATGGGCAATGGCCATGACGTTGCGGATGGCTTCATTGTAAAGCCTGTGTTCTTCCATCGGTCCGGGCTTTTTAGCGGTCCTCAAATTGAAAGATGTCGCGCCGATCATTTCTATGTTTTTTTTATGAAGGTGCTGTTCCAGACGGAGATAAGTGATGCATGAGGAAAGTTCATTTTTCAGCCAAAGCACATCAGCAGGAAAGATGATGGAACCCTGTCCCTGAAGGTGAAATGCGATGGTTACGCCGGAGTTTTCCTGGATGGCTTCAAACCGGTCTGCGGAAAAGCAGGGCAGCTGCAGAAGCAGATCGTAATGCCAGTTCAATTCCGGATGTTTCTGCGCCAGTTTGAATGCCAGAATTCGCAGAAGCGCACGCTTTTTCGGTGTGTTGATCACAAATTTTTTTTTAAGCCGGGTAATCATGGGAGCTTGAACTTCGGGAAGCGACAACTCCCTGGCCGTTACCTCGATCTGTGCAATCAGGGCATTCACGGATAAATTGCCGGAGAGGATGTTCAGAACATCCGAAAAGGTAAGCCCGTCAGGAAGTTTGTCTGTAACATCGGTTTTGTCGTATTTTTCCAGAAACGCCACAAAAGCCGTTTCGCTGGCCGTTTCAATGATCGAATGGTTAAAAGCGTATTTGATGATGCCGGGTATCGCGCGCCGGGAAATTTCCCGATCGTTTTCCTTGAAATCATAATAACTCGCAACACTGGGAAATGCATGAAGCAGAGAGTTGATGCTCATGTTTTTTTCAGGCATATTTCTTTACTCTTTTGGATTTATTGATTTTGTGTTTTCCTTCTTACACAAATCCGGAAGGGTTTCAACTGGTATTTTTCGATATGCGCCGCATCAATACTACGGACTAACGCATTGTGGAAGGATGCTCCGCCGAGATATGATCGGCAATCCTGTTGACGTTGTTCCTCGCATTTTCCAAGTCAATGGTTAACAGACGCCGGTTTTCCATGACAATCTTCCCGTTAATGATGCTTGTTTTTACATCTGCGCCGCGAGCCGCATATACAAGATGGGAGTATGGATTGTAAAGCGGCGTCAGGTGGGGCTGATTCATGTCCATGATGATGATGTCAGCCAGTTTCCCCGCTTCGATGGAACCGATCAGACTTCCCAAGCCCAGAACCCGGGCTCCGCCTGAAGTAGCCATTTTCAAAACGGATGGAGCATTCATAACGGTGGGATCAAGCGACATTGCTTTATGAAGTTTTGCTGATGCATCCATTTCCCTGAACATATCCAGGGCGTTATTGCTGGCGGAACCATCCGTTCCCAAGCCGACCCTGATGGCTTTTTTCAGCATTTGCGGGACAGGCGCGACGCCAGCGGCCAGTTTCATGGAACTGATCGGATTATGGGAAACGCTGACACCGAGATCGGCAAAGACAGCAATGCCTTCAGGATCAAGCCAGTTACAGTGCACTGCAATCGTTTGATGATCCAGAACGCCCAGATCCAATAAATGTCGTACTGGTTTTTTGCCGTAGCGTTTTTCAATCGTATCCGTCTCGTCTTTGTTTTCCAGAAGGTGGATCAGGTACAGTATTCCGGCCTCGCGGGCCTTCGCCTTAACATTCACCAGAGTTTGCGGTGAACAGGTATACGGAGAGTGGCAGAAGAAGGCGGGTATAATCATCGGTGCGGAGGTTTGCCAGCGTTCGACAAACCGGATTCCCGCAGACATCATCTTGTCGAACCGGGGATTGTCGGGAGTGGCAAAATCAGCGAATCCCTGGGAAACCACTGCACGCATACCGCAGACCTTTGCAGCTTCAGCAATCCGGTTTTCAAAAAAATATCCGTCGCAAAACGTTGTGGTTCCGGACAGGATCATTTCAGCCATTGCCAGGATTGCGCTGTCGTATACCATTTCCTTATTGACGAAACGCGCTTCCATCGGGAAAATATGATGATTAAGCCAGTCCATTAGAGGAAGGTCGTCTGCCAGTCCCCGGAAACAGACCATCGGCAGATGTGTGTGCGTGTTGACCAGTCCCGGTAAAACAAGGTGCCCCTTCGCGTTAATGGTCTTATGCGCCGGTATGCGGCGGTTGCTGTCCACCAGTGCAATGAGGTTTCCCCGTATGCCGATGGCGGCATTTTCAATGATTTCCATGTTAGCGGACATGGTCAGTACCGTTCCGCCTTCAATCGCTATGTCGAACTTTTCTGTTTCCATGATTGCCGCTCTTTCCATCCATTCCATTCGAGTCTGCAGACAATTCCACCATCGCTTTCCTAGACTGTTATTGAAAAAATGCAATGTTAAATAAAACGACCACGGAAAATCAGCTAACCGTCACTTTGGATGCGGATTTTCAGGATTTACACATAAAAAAAACTGTGTCAAGCGGAGTTGCCGTTTTTGCTCCCTGAATGTTGCAGCTTGCGGCAATTTCAAGAATATCATTGGGTGCCGCAGGGATCTTATAAATAAAGACAAAGCGCTTCTCGTCAGTTTGCGATTTGTAATTATTTTTTTCAACCGGTACATTGTTTTTTATTTATTTTAATCTGATTGATATAATGCAAGCCGTTAAAGGCAGAAGGATGAGTGATGGTGATCGTCAGTGTTCGGGTCTGTAAATTATAAATCAGCATGATATCCTGGGGAGGATCGGTGGGGGGCATATTCCGGCGTCATCAGGCAGACCGCCAGTAAGAGACAAACACACGACCCAAAAGATGTTGTTTCGTGGTTCTTTCTCCTGATGCTGAATCGTTATTTTACTGTGTACATGGGCGATGTCACGCTGTCCTTTTTAGTGCAGGTTACCGTTACCTGAAAAGTGTCCTCTTCGATAGCCGGGATTTTATAGCTATAGGAAAATTTATCCCCGGTGGGCTGCGATTCATACTTGTTGATGCTCACAACAGACCCGTTTTTCTTAATTTCGATATATTTGATAAAATGAGAGCCCTTCAGCATTGTGTCATGGGCGATGTTTACGATCAGTGTCTGTGAGTTTTTGCTGTAGATCAACTGAATGCTCTCGGGTGGTGAAGCATAACAAGACGGCTGGTAGCCGACAACTACCGAAAAGAAAAGCAGTGCAATAACAAATGACTGAGTCAATCTGATATTTTTATTCATCTTTCTCCCTCCCTTTATTATATGTCAGCCGGGTATTTGAACCCGGAATGCGTACCCTTATTCGTTCATTCTCATTTAGATAATTATTCCCTCATCATCAGACGTTTCTGTTTCATCAATGAATATATAATATCTTTACAATGTACATAGCAAGAGACATGCCTAAATTGATGAAACAACGGAATCCCTTTGCCATCAAGGGAATGATCTTATGAAGATCTGCTTGATTAATCGCTGTTGCGCAAGATGACCGGTTCATTTTGATCTACTGATGGACGCTAGAATCCTTTAATATAAAAGGTCCGGGCATCCAAAAACATCTGCAAAAATGATTTAGTTATTGAAATATAATGTACAATTCTATAGTATTTTCAAGCTAAAATCCCGGAGGTAGCTATGGACGCGTTAATTCTTGCACGCATTCAATTCGCCTTGACCATAGGATTTCATTTTCTCTTTCCGGCCATGACGCTCGGCGCCGCACTGGTAATCCTGATTTCCGAAACCCTGCATCTTGTTAAAAAAGACGACGTATATCGAAAGATTACAGATTTTCTTGCCAGAATGCTGGGGCTGATTTTTGTCATCGGTGCGGTTACCGGGATTGTCATGGAATTTTCCTTTGGGACCAACTGGTCGCAATATTCACGTACGGTAGGGGATATCTTTGGACCGATTCTGGCAGCCGAAGGCGTGATTGCCTTTTTTCTTGAATCTGTTTTTGTCGGCGTTCTGATTTTTGGCAGAAAAAGGGTTTCGCCAGGTGTTTACTGGATGTCGGCCCTACTGGTTTTTCTGGGCGGGCATTTTTCCGCCTTTTGGATAATTGTGGCCAACTCCTGGATGCAGACACCTGCCGGATATGAAATCAACGCAGCGGGAAAGGTTATCCTCAGCAGCTTTTTCGAAGCGGTTTTCAATCCATCCACCGTCGCCAGGTTTCTTCACACGGTTCTGGCCACCTGGATCACCGGCGCCGTCATGGTTTCCGGCATTGCCGGCTACTATGTGGTCAAAGGGCTCCATGGCGAGACTGCCAGAACCATGCTGAAACTTGGAATTATTCTTTTCGCGGTTACACCGCTTTTGCAGCTTGGAGCCGCACACAGCCATGCGATTCAGGTTATCGATATGCAACCCGTGAAGGCGGCGGCGATGGAAGGGCATTTTCAGACCACCCGCGGCGCGAATATTTACGTCCTTGGATATGTCGATGAGGACAAGGAAAAAACCTACGGTATTTATATCCCCAAAGGGTTAAGTTTTCTGTACAACTTTGATTTTAATTCGGAAATAAAAGGCCTGAAGGATGCTCCAAGGGAAAACTGGCCACCGGTGAATCTGGTGTTTCAATCCTATCATATCATGGTGGCGCTGGGAGGAATCTTCATCGTTCTGGGACTTCTGGGCGCCTGGCTGTTATGGACGGGGGAAATTTATACCTCAAGATGGTATTTGTGGTTGCTTCCCTTCCTGATTCCACTGCCGCATCTGGCTCATGAAACGGGATGGATCACAGCGGAGGTCGGCCGCCAGCCCTGGATTATTTATGGCTTGATGAAAACTGCTGCGGGTTTGTCGGTGGTTGTGTCGGCCGGTCAACTCATTTTCAGTCTGGTGATGTTTACGCTGGTTTATCTGCTTTTGTTTGTGATGTTCGTTTTGCTGCTGGTGAGAATCATCAAACAGGGACCGGAAGCATCGTAACAGAGAGGTCATTGCAGAAAAAAATGTGGGAGAGTTGTGATGGAAAGCATCCAGAATTTTCAAATCCTGTGGTTTGTACTGATTTTTATATTGCTACTCGGATATGCGCTTTTGGACGGATTTGATCTCGGCATGGCAGCTCTCCTGCCGTTTCTTGGAGGCACAAAAGAAGAAAAGGACACGTTGATTGCCTCCATCGGCCCGGTATGGGACGGCAATGAAGTCTGGCTGGTGACAGGTGGTGGCGCGTTGTTTGCGGCTTTCCCCCACGCGTATGCCACAGCGTTTTCCGGTTTTTATTCCGCAATGATGCTGGTTCTGTTTGCGCTGATTTTTCGCGGGGTCTCCATAAAGTTTCGTACCAATGACCCGGCGCGTGCGGGCATCTGGGAGAAGGCTTTTATCGGCGGAAGCGCGTTGGCGGCTCTGCTTTTTGGCGTGGCCCTTGGGAATGTAATCTACGGTGTTCCCCTGGACGGCAGAATGGAATATGCAGGGGGCTTTTTTACGCTGCTGCGTCCCGTTCCGCTGTTGTTTGGCATCACCGGACTTGCCGCTGTGATGCTTCAGGGTTCGACATGGGCCGTTTTGAAAACAGAAGGGGAAGTGCAGAAGCGTTCTTTCAGGGCCGCAGGGATATTGACCGTAATCAATGCTGTTATGGCGGTGATTTCTTTTACGACGCTTGCCGTTTTATTTCCCCGTTTGTCAGGGAATGCTTTATTTTACCTTGCTGCGGTGATTACGTTTGCGGGACTCACTGGGTTGTTTTTTTCTATTCGCAAAAAAAATGATACAGTACCGTTTTGGGCATCGTCTCTTTCTTTTATCGGCCTCTTTCTGGCTGCCGGTTCGGCACAGTTTCCCAACCTGATCACCGCCTCAAACGATCCGAATTTGAGCCTGACCATCTATAACAGCTCGACTGGTATTTACACGCTGCAAGTCATGGCCGTTATCGCGCTTGTCGGTATGCCGATAGTAATCGGCTATACAATCTTTGTTTATCGTGTATTTAAAGGGAAAGCGAAGGCGGACGACCATTATTAGAAATTTACCGGTTGAAATTGAATTCCGCCGTTTATCCGGGTGGCACGTTATCATCGTGCTTTGTTTTTATTTGTGAACCTCAAGTCCCGGAAGCGCAATGTGCAGGAATTTTTAAGTTGAAAATACCCGTCAGGCGAAGGGAATAATACCCCCGAAGTTTGCTGCATTACAGTTTCCCAATCAACTTTCGGGATTTATGCCCTTGGTTACATTGTATTCTGATCTGTTCCGAAGTTATTGATAAAATCGTATATTTCCTGATTGGAGCATATTTCATAGTATTTTCTTGCCGTTTCTTTTGTCTTGCGAAGAGTGTTCGGATCGATTTCGAAAACAGCAGCTTCCCGGATGATCAACTGCTGGTAATTGCCATTTAATGTGGGCACCTTGCCGGTGTAGAACTGAATATCTTTTGCCTGCCCTTCTTTGAAGGTCACTTTTGTCAGGTTAATCTCGCTGGAGAGCTTTAGAAAACCTTCCGCGCTTAATTCGATTCCGTTGACATTATAGCGCAGGGAATAGTCATCGTTTGTGTCTTCGTTGTCTTCTTCTGCATTTTTAAATACATAAAGATTATAAAAAGGATTTTGATTTCTTATGTGTTTACGAATATATTTACTGCAGCCCGACAGACGGTCCGCCATGTTGATAGCCGGTGAAATCATGATTCTGGAATCGCCGTCGTAAAGATACGACGGTGGTCCGGAACAGTAACATATCCCGATCCCCAGTTCGAGGATCGGGAGATTGTTTTCCTGGTTTTTGATGTTATAGCGCTGAACGATATGCAGCATTCTGATTGCCAGTCCGCACGCTCGTGCAACGCTGTACCACCCTTGCGGCGTGTCTTTGTTTTCAAAGATCGACAGGATAATGGCGTCTCCTTCAATAAAGACCTTTTCCGCACGATAATTCCAGAGAATCTCGGAAATCGGGTCAAAAAAATTCAGGCTGAAGTGTGATGCGGGATTAAGCCCTCTGAGTCTCATTGTGTGGCTAATGTTGATCGAGCCGCGAATGTCCGCTTTCAGGATGACATGATTGATAACGGGCTTTTCTTCTTTAATACGTTCCGCGGGCAGCAGAAATTCAAAGAGCGTCTGGTTTCCTTTTGATAATTGCAGGATTTTTTCTTCAGTCACAATACTGATGGCTTCCATCGCGTTTTTCAGTGTAAGAGCATTGTAGATATCCCGATGATATCGGAAAAACTCGATCAGGAAATTAAACAGTTGGACTTTTTT
>Ga0209593_10000680_pt1 | contig 15294 bp, 9 predicted proteins | sample PPLLaktember2015_3_FD_187260 | JGI IMG/M metagenome (GOLD analysis project Ga0209593, IMG submission 187260) | Freshwater sediment microbial communities from Prairie Pothole Lake near Jamestown, North Dakota, USA - PPLs Lake P7 Core (6) Depth... | ecosystem: Environmental > Aquatic > Freshwater...
CTGGGATGCGCTTGTAGACCCGGAAGCTATCAAACAATATATGTTCGACACGAACGTTGTCACAGATTGGAAAGAAGGTCATCCGATCGTCTGGCAGGGGGAATGGGAGGAAAAAGCATATGAGGACAAAGGCGTAATCCTTCAAATGAAGCCGGAACGCATCCTTCAATACAGCCATTTCAGCCCGCTTTCCGGAGTTGCGGATAAACCTGAAAACTATCACACTGTTACGATTGAGCTATCGGGTGACGGAGATCAAACGCACGTCACGCTCTCGCAAGACAACAATCCGACAGAAGAAGAACGCGAGCATTCCAAAAAGAATTGGGAAATGATGCTTACAGCCTTGAAGAAGTTTTTGGAGCAATAGATCAGCAACTGTATCGTTAATCACACACCAAAATGCCCGGCATCGATCAAGACCGGGCATTTTAGTTATATTCAAACCATGCTTCTAAGGCAATGGTTGTTCGATCGGAGCAGTTTGATCGTACACTCCCTTGCTAATTTCATAGGCGTGTTGCTCCAATTCCAACACCATTGCGTGAATTTCTGCCAAGTCCTCCGGGCTAAGTTGTACAAGCTCCACCAGCGCCAACTCTTCTTGTGTCGCGTCTTCACCTTTCCAGCCGACTTGTACTTCGCCTACCCCGCGCGCGTAGTACTTGAGCTGGTAGGCATCCACCTCTCCCAGACTGGACTCGGCAATTATCAGGACATCTTGGTAGCAGTCCACAGGGACGCAGGTCTCCTGTCCCATCTGATCCACCTGCCCGTAATCCGACCAATCAACTGCGGGACCCCAGCCTTGAAAATAACTGGGTATCCCCAACTTGGGCTCTGTCACCATCTTAATGCCTGCCCGGGCGTCTTCAATGCCGTGAATCCAGGGTGAAGCTTTCACGAACTCCCCATCCTCATATTCCTCTGGATATTCCCCGAGGTACCAGACGTTACCATCCTTATCTTGCGCGTAGAAGGCAATTTCCTTCTCGATCACCTCGTCATCATTGTAGTCCACAATCCAAGCCACGACCGTACGCACACCTGCAATCTCTTTGGTCAGATCGGTGACAGTGAACTCTATGCGGCGGGTAAGGTTGTTTCCCTCATCATCAACCGCGGTCCCTTCATACACCCAGCGCGTGCCCGGTTTCATCGGCATCCATTCGTTGTTGATGTCCGTTGAATTGCTGAAATTGCCAGGGTCGAAATCCCAGAACTCTGCCACCATAGAAGGATCCACAGAATATTCCATTGGCGGAGTGACAGCATACACTTCCTTGCTGTTCTCGAGGGCGCTCTCCTCCAGTTCTAGTGCTGCTGCACGAACTTCCGCCAATGTCTCCGGACTCAATTGAGTCAGGGCGGCCAAATCGAGTATTTCTCTGCTTGCATCGTCACCTCGCCAGCTAACCTTGATGTTCCCCACGCCGGGCGCATAGTATTTGACCTGAAAAGCATCCGGCTGTGACTGGCTGAACTCTTCAGTTACCAAGACATCCTCGTAACAACCCGCCGGCACGCAGGTCTGCTCGCCCAACCCGACGACCCGCCCACGGTCATTCCAGTTGACCGCTGGTCCCCAGCCCTGGGCGTAGCTTGGCATCCCCAACTGCGGATCTGCCTTCATCACGATGCCTGCCTTGGCGCCTTTGAGACCCGGAATCCATGCCGGGGCTTCTACCACCTCGCCAAGCTCATATACTTCCGGGTATTCCCCCATGAACCAAACGTTGCCATCGTTATCCTGGGCGTAGAAGGCGATCTCCGCCTCCACCAATTCGCCATCGCTGTAGTCCAATATATAGGCCACGACCGTGCGCACCCCTGCGACCTCCTTGGTTAAGTCGGTGACTGTGAAGATAATGCTATGAGGGATCTTCCTGCCGCCCTCTTCGGTAAAGCCGTCAAAGGCGTACTGTGTTCCCGGTGTCATAGGAAACCATTTGTTGTTGATCTCCGTCGGATTGTCGAATTTTGCCAAGTTGATGTCTGGTAGGGCAAACTCAGGGTCTTCAGCAGGTTCTTCTTCGAGATTTGCCTCAGTCTCAGACACCTCAGTCTCGGTTGGCGCGGGCGCAGTAGGCGCCGCTGCCGCGGGCGTGGTGGACGATGTTTTTCCGCATGCTGAAGTCAAGAATAACAAAAGCAATGCAAATATGATGGCCTTGCTCTGAAGGATTTGTCGCATCTAACCCTCATCCTGTAAAAAATAAATGGTTTGGTTAGACGCTCTCTCCCTATTGTTTTCTCCAGCAGAGAGCGTCTAAAACCCTAAGTTGGTTGGTCAAGCAGCGATAGTAGCCAGTTTGCGAGGCTTGCCAAATCGCAGATACAACGTGGGGACAACCAGCAGGTTGAGCAAGGTCGAAGTGACCAGGCCACCCAGGATCACAAGTGCCATGGGATGCTCGATCTCATGACCGGGGAGATCACCGGCTATCGCCAGCGGCACGAGGGCCAGGCCAGTTGTCAAGGCAGTCATCATGATCGGCGCAATTCGTTCACGCGCGCCGCGCAGAATCAGTTCGGGACCGAAGGTCATGCCTTCCTCGTTCTCCAGATGCTGGAAGTGGCTGATCATCATAATGCCGTTGCGGGTGGCAATCCCTAAGATTGTGAGCAGCCCAACCAATGAACCGAGCGAGAGGACGCCATTGCTGAAATAAGCCGCCAGCAGTCCACCTACCAAGGCCCAGGGCAGGGTGAGGAAAGTCAGTGTAGCCAGGCGCCAGTTCCCGAAGGATGTATACAGGAGGAAGAAGATTGCGATCACTGCGAGAGATCCAGCGAGAAGCAAGTTCCGCTGTGCTGCCTCCCGCTCTGCAAATTCACCAAGTACCTCCGCATGGAACCCGAGCGGGAAATCAATGGTCTCCAAAGTATTTTCTACATCCTCTGCGACAGAGCCAAGATCGCGGTCTTTTACGTTAGCCGTCACATCGATTTTGCGCGACTGACCTTCCCGCTCGACCACGTTGGGAACCGCACCAATGCGCACGTCGGCTACGTCAGCCAGACGGACACGTTCGCCGCTGGGCGTATCGATCAGCAGGTTTTCAATATCGCTCAGGCTGTTGCGCGTCTCAGGTGTGCTCCACACATTCACGTCATAGGTTTTGCCGCCGATGAAAATGTCACCGACCTCTTCGCCTTGCAACAGGAAGGCCGCTGCCCGGCGGACATCGCCTGGTTTGAGCCCGTATTGCTGGGCCTTAGCCAGATCGACCTCGACTTCCACCTGGGGCGTCTCCATATGGAGTTCCTTTTTCAGATCCACGACCCCAGGGATAGGCTCCATCGCAGCCAACACTTCATCCGCCTTTTCCCGGAGGGTTTCCAGGTCCTCGCCATAGATGCGGATCACGACCGTATCGCTCGATCCCGTCAGGACCTCGCGGATCCTCTCTTTCAAATACGTCTGCACATCGCGCACCAGCCCGGGATAGCCATCCACCAACTCCTGAACGGAGCCCAGCGTTTTGTCATAGTCAACTGAAGGATCGACGCTGATCCAGTTCTCGGTGAAGTATACGCCGTATGGTTCGTCTGCCGAAACTGCCTGCCCGATATGAGAGCCGCAGTTACGCACGCCGGGGATGGTCAGCAACTCACGGCAAGCCGCGGCTGTGATCCGCCACATTTCCGGGTGCGAACTGCCGGGTTTGATGATCCAGTGCATCAGGAAGTCGCGTTCCTTGAACGAGGGCAGCAATTCCTGCCCAAGGAAGGGCGTCACCAACATGCCAGCCACCACAATCGTGCTGACGGTGCCGTACGCCAAGCCCGGAGTACGGAAAATCCGCCCCAGAACCCGATCGTAGATACCGTGTAGCCACGGAATGATCGGGGATTGGCGGTGCTCGATAGGCGCATTCGCCAACAGCACCAAAACCATGGCTGGTGTGACGGTCAGAGCGACGAACGGAGAGACCAGGCCTGCCACCACGTAGGCGGTGGCCAGCGGCCGGAAGAACGCGCCCGACAGCCCTTCCAGGAAGAAGACCGGCAGCAAGGCAGAGATTTCGATCAGCGAGGCGTAGATGATCGAGCCGCGCACCTCGAGCGAAGCTTCCAGCACGATGCTGGCGGTGGACTGGGTGCTACCCTCCTTGCGGAGCCGGCGCAGGCGGCGCACAATATTCTCAACATCCACGATGGCATCGTCCACCACAGCGCCAATGGCAATCGCCAGCCCTGCCAGCGTCATCACATTGATGGCCACGCCTTGCAGGTTGAGCACGAGCAGGGAGGCCATCAGCGATAAGGGGATGATCGTGGCGCTGATCAAGGCAACCCGCCACTCATAGAGGAAGAACAGCAGAACGATCACAACCAGAACAGCGCCGATGAGCAGCGACTGGGTGAGGTTGTCAATCGAGTTCTCGATGAAGGTCGCAGGCCGGAAGATGGTGGTATCGATCTCGATGCCTTTCAACCCGGGGCGCATGGAATCGATCGCCTCTTCCACTCCACGGGTCACATCCAGGGTATTGGCCCACGGCAGTTTTTCGACGATCAACATCAAGCCTTCTCCCTGGTTGATAACTGCATCTCCAAAGAGCGGCCAGGTACCCCAGACCACATTGGCCACATCCTTGATGAGCAGAGGCGACCCGTCGGGCTTTGTGCGATCATTGATGGGCACTTCCCCCAGCGTTTCCGGACTGATCGTAGGCAGGACAGAGCGGATCCCAAGCCGCTGGTTAGGCGTGTCGATGAAGCCGCCCGTGCCGATGAACGAGCCTTCCGAGAACATCAATAAGCTGACGTCCAGCGCGTCGGAAGTCACGTCCATGACCTCATTAAGCGAAACTTCGTGCTCCTGCATCTTCTCCGGAACAATCTGCACCTGCGGCATCTTGATGCGCTCGCCCCAGATGGGCACATTTGCCACCCCGGGCACATCCAACAGCCGGGCGCGGATCTTCCAATAGGCGATCATGGACAAATCCATCATGTCGTATTGCTCGGAGGAAATCCCGATCTTCATCGCCCGGCTGGTTGACGACAACGGTTGTATGATGACAGGCGGGGCTGCCCAGGTGGGCAGCGTCGGATACACCGCTGCCACACGCTCGGCCACCAACTGCCGTGCATAGATCAGGTCGGTGCCGGGTTTGAAGATGAGGACGATATCCGACAGGTCAGTCACCGACCTAGAGCGCATCACATCCAGCCCCGGCACACCGTTGAGCGCCTGCTCCAGCGGAACGGTGACCAATTCCTCCACATCTGTCGCCGAAAGTCCCATCGATAAGGTCTGGACCTCCACCTTGGGCGGCGCGAACTCCGGAAAGACATCCACTGAGGAGTTCCTCAACCGGGCGATGCCAAAGACCATCAGCACGACGGCGAGAAAGATCACCAAATAACGGTAACGTAAACTTGTTTGAACAATCCAGCGCATGATGCACCTCCTGGTGCAGTTATTTGGAAACTCCGGTCTCGGTACCGTACAGCTCGGACACGCCAACCGTTACCACTGTCAAGTCAGAGGTCAGGTTTTCTGACAAGAACGCTGTATCACCATCGATACGGTCTATCACGATCTGCTCTCGAACGAAAGTCAGGGGTTGGGGGTTGGTATAGACCCAGGTATTGCCCTCAATGTCGTAAATCACAGCGGCATAGGGCACTTCATTTCCGGTCGCCGAGACTGTCTCGATGCCGAGCCGTTCGGCAGCCTTCTCAGTCAAAATTACACGACTGAGTTCCGTCCCTTCGATCGCCTCGAGCTTGGACGGCGCGATTTTCTCACCCGTTACCGGTATCTGCCCTCCACAGGCCGATAGCAGTAATCCGGCAAAGATCACCGTAACAATAATCCAACGATTGATGTGTTTCATTTGAAGCCTCCTAATTAGAAATAGAAATAAGATATTCCAATGTTCTTATAAATCGCATAGATCATTTCGGACCACCCTGGTCGATTTGGCGGCTACGCATGCGGTACAAGGCGACTGTAACCACGATGACCAGGAGTGGAATTCCGATTGCATAAGGCAATACACCTCTAGGGTTGAGCCGGGTAAAAGGCGTCACCGTCAGATGAATGCCCGAAGTGGCTACAGGCTGGCTGGTCTCATCCTGAGTGCCTGGTGTGGGAATGAGAACCATGTACACCATATAGTTGCCATCCAGGATCGTGTTGATGATCCAATGTTGGCTGGCAGACTGTCCCGGCGGCAGTGACTCCATGTATTGCGTCCGTTGTGGCGACCAGTCTTCCGGATCGACCACTTCCCCTTTGGCATCCAGGTTGATCACGTTCATTGCCACGATCAAAGGTGAGGTGGCTTCAGTTCCAGTGTTGGTCACCACCGTGTTGTACTCCACCTTGTCCCCGGTCTTCACCACCGTCGCGTCGAGGTCAATCGTGATTTGCAGATCCGTTGTCCCAGACTGAAGCGCCTGAGCCGGTAATACGCTCATAATTAACAGGAAACCGGCGAGCACCGATATACCCACCATACGGCCGATATTCGTCCAGAACTTGCTGGGCTTTCCAGGTTCAAGGCGAAGTCTCGGGGCTGCATAAAAGAAAAGCAATCCGAAGACCAGCAGCGAAAACACAACCGGTGACTCCAGCCACGGCCAAAACAGGCTCAACGGCTCATAATTGACCAAATGCTTCGAAAGGAAATGGTTGACCGCCGCCAGGGGGTTGACCCATTGCAGGAACTGCCCGGCAGCTCCTGCCTGTGTTTTTCCTGGTAATTGTGCCGGGACGAGAAAAAGAACATAAATGCCCAGGCTGACGAAATAGCTGGCCTTGTTGGAGCTGGACCAGTAGCTGACCAGCATCCCCAGACCGGTGTAGCCCACTACCAGCAAAGTCCCTGTAATGGCGCCCCAGATGATCGCTGGAAGCAGTACCTCATCTCCCTGGGAAAGCACATTCATGAACGGAATGGCGATCAGGTAAGCTACAGGCCACGGGGAAATGCCCGCCAGAAACTTCCCTGTCATGATCTGCTTGCGACTGGCAGGCGTCAGGAGCAATGATTCGAGCGTTGCCCTCTCTCGCTCACCGCTCAGGGCATCGGCGCCGATCACCAGGGCAATGAACAGGCTGATGGCCATAGCGTTCTTCAGCATCTCGTAGGTTGCTTCCTTTGGAGGAATCAGGCTCAGTTCGCTGTTGAACGAGAACACGTAAACCATGATCCCCAACATGATGCTATAGATCAGGATCAGGTTGAACGCTTTGCCTCCTATCCACAAGTCGGCAAGTTCCCTGGTGAACACCAGCCACCAGGCCGGCGATGCATTCCCTGATGGTTCGATGTGAGTAGTGGATAAACTTTGTTGTTTGGTGATCATTTGATTACCTCATCGGTAAGCTGAAGGAACACATCTTGCAAGCGACCTCCTTCCGCCTCAAAACCCATAATGGGGATTTCTGCGCGGATCAGGGATTCCAGGATACGATTATTTATATAAGAGTCGGTGGCTACGTTAGCAGGGTCGGCGAGTTCCAACCTCAACCAGCCTGCCGTTTCGTCAATAGCACTGACCCTCATGATACTGGGCACTGCTTCCAAAACTCTTTGGGCATCAGAAACAGAAGTGGAAGGGACCTGGATACGATAAGAGTTTCGCTGGGTCTGCCCGACGACTTCACTTACCGTCCCGGAAGCGATCACGCTACCCGCCAATAAAATGACCACATCATCGCAGATCGCTTCGATCTCCGAGAGTGCATGGCTGCACAGGATGACACCTACACCCCGCTCGCGCGCGATGCGCTGGATCAAAGAAAGCAGTTCCTGCTGGCCGCGCGGGTCCAGGCCTAATGTCGGCTCATCCAGGAAAACAACCACCGGAGCATTAACCAGGGAGCGCGCGATCCCCAACCTTTGCTTCATCCCATGGCTGTAGGTGCCGACCAGGGACCTGGCTCTCTGCGCTAATCCGACTTCCTCCAAGAGTGCCAGAGCGTACATACGAGCTTCGGTTGCTGACCGCCCATAGAGCTGCCCGTAATAGGTGAGGTATTCGATCGCTGTGATTTGCCGGGGAAAACCAAGGTTCTCTGGCAGCACACCGATCATGCGGCGGATCTTCTCAGGCTCTTTGGAGCCTATGTTATTCACAACGAAATGGCCCGAATCAGGCTCCATCATCGTAGTCAGGATGCGGATGGTCGTTGTTTTTCCGGCTCCGTTGGGTCCGAGAAAACCCAAAATACGCCCGGCTTTCAGTGAAAACGATAAGCCTTGCAGAGCTTGCCTCTGTCCATAAGTCTTCTTTATATTTTCAGCCAGCAATACTTCGACCTGGGCGTTTTTACCATTCTGTCCATTGCTTCGATCCATAATCTGAAGTCCTATTATTCGGTGAGCTTATTTACGGCAAAATGTTGCAGTGCAGGCGCTGCCTTCTCCCCCCTATCCTGGACTGTCTCAGTACAATCCAGGGTAGGGCTGGGATGGGGCTCGACATATTATTTACAATCAGCCAGCGCATTCCCTAATCAGCTGCTAAAGCTGGAGCTTCGATTCGCTGGAATCCGAGGTCAGCTTCACGGCTGGCGCCGAAACGCAGATACAACGCGGGCATAGCGAACAGATTGAGCCAGGTCGAGGTGACCAATCCACCCAGAGTGACGATAGCGATTGGGCGCACAATCTCGTGACCGGGGATATTGCCGAAGAGCACAAAGGGCAGCAAAGCAAGTCCGGTTGCCAGGGCCGTCATCAAGGTGGGAGACAACCGCTCCCGCGCCCCGCGCACCACCAGCTCCGGACCAAAGTCCTCGCCTCCCTCCTCCAGGTTCTGGTAGTGACTGAACAGCATAATACAGTTGCGTAGAGCAATCCCTAAAACGGTGAGGCAGCCAGCCAGCAAACCAAGGGAAAGCGAGCCGCCGTTTCCCAGGAAGTCTGCGATCACGCCGCCCGCCAGTGCTGCGGGCAAAGTTACCATAGTGACAAGCGCCAAACGCCAGCTCCTGAGGGCAGCCTGTAAGAGCAGGAGTATCCCGAATATAGCCACGATCCCGGCGATGAGGATGCCTTGTTGAGCCGTCTGTCGCGTTGCATAATCACTTACGATCTCCGCGTGGTATTCCAGCGGGAACGCGAAGCTCTTGATGGCTGAATCCACATCAGCTATCACTGCGCTGACGCTTCGTCTGTCTACATTGAAGCCAATGTCAAGGTAGGCCGAGATGGCTTCATGCTTGATCACGGTCGGGGAAGCGACGACGCGCACATCAGCCACATCACCCAGGCGCACGTGACCACCGCCAGGCGTGTCAATTAGCAACTCGCGGATATTGTCCAGGCTATGGCGCGTATCAGGGGTACCCCATACCACCACATCGAAGATTTTCTGTTCTTCGAAAAGACTGCCGGCGTGCATACCAGACAATAGGATCGCCGCCGAACGGCGCACATCGCCAGGTTTGACGCCAAAGCGCTGGGCCGAGTTGAGGTCGACCTCGATCTCCAACGTAGGTTCCTCAGTAGGTAGGATCACACGCGGGTCGACAACGCCATTAACCCCCACCAGGGCTTCTTGCAACTTTTGTGCCTCACTGCGCAGAACAGCGTGATCCTCGCCAAAGACGCGCACGGTGACATCATTGCCGTTGCCCGTCTGTGCCCGGCTGAGAGTCTGCTGCACGTAGGTGCGCACCTCGCGATCCAACCCGGGATAGCCGTTCACCACATCTTGAACAGCGGCAACGGTTGCATCGTAGTTGGCATTGGGATCGATACTGACCCACAGTTCGGCGGAATTGACATTGACCACCTGATCCCCAAATACAGCCCGTCCTACGTGTGACCCGATATTACTGACCCCGGAAACGGTCCGCAGTTCACTGCTGACTCGCGTAACGATCCGGTTCATTTCCGGAAGGGAGGTCCCTGACATGCCCTCAAACCTGACCATCAGGTAGGGCTCCTGGAACGCGGGCAGTTGCTCCTGGGTTTGTCTCAAGAACGGCAGCCCGATGATGGCGGCCAACACGAGCACCACAATAGCGATGTTCGCCAGCCCCGGACTCGCAACGATGCGCGCCAAGTTCCGCTCGTAGCCGCGTTGCAGCCGCGAGGCAAGCGGTGATTCTCGCATCTCAAGTTTTGTTTTGGTTAGAAGGATCACGCTCAGGGCTGGTGTAACCGTCAATGCCACCACCATGGCGGCCAGCACCGCCAGCGCATAGGAGATGGCTACAGGCTGGAATAAACCACCTGAGACACCTTCGATAAAGAAGACCGGTAACACAGCCAGTAATGTGATCAATGTAGCGAAGAAGATAGGATCACGAGTCTCCCCTGCAGCCTCCAATATAACGGTTGGGGTCGACCTGAGCCCACCCTGCTCGCGATTTTGGCGCAGGCGCTTCATGATACGCTCGACATCGACGATGGCATCATCGATAACGAGGCCTAGAGCGATTGCCAGACCCGCCAGGACCATCGCATTGAGCGTATCGCCGCGCAGGTAGAGCACGAACAGCGCCGCGACCAGGGATGTCAGGATCGCTACCAGGCTGATCAAGGCCGTACGCCACCCGTAAAGGAAGGCTCCCAGAACCAGGGCTACGAGTAGCGCAGAAATGACCAACGTCCGGCCGAGATTCGCCATCGCCATCTCAATGAAGGTTGCCGGGCGGAAAAGCGTGGCATCAAATTCCATGCCAGGTAAGCCGGGCTGTATCGCGGCAAGTTCGGCCTCCACACCACGCGTCACATCCAAGGTGTTAACGCCAGGTAGCTTTTCGATAACGAGCAGGAGGTTGGGGTTTTCGCTGACGAGCGCATCCCCGATCAGCAACGGGTGATCTTCCACCACCTGGGCCACATCACCCAGGAACAACGAGGTGCCCTGGACAGGTACTTTAGCCAGCTCCTCCGGCGAAGAGATCGGCAACACGTGCCAGACGTTGAGTCGTTGGTTAGGCGTATCGATAAACCCACCGGTGCCTGGCGTCGAAGCCTCCAGGAAGGACAAGGGCGAAACCCATAGTGCGTTCCCGGTGGTTGCGACGATCTGCTCTAGCGTAACGCCCGTTTCCTGCAGCTGGGCCGGATCAACCAGCACCTGAAGCTGACGGTCGCGGTTGCCCCAGATCGCCACGTGAGCCACGCCAGGCACACCCATCAACTGAGGAGCAATCGTCCAACGCGCGAGCACAGACATTTCGATCAGGGAAAGTTCCTGCGAGGAAAGCCCAACGATCATGAACCGGCTTTGCGATGACAGAGGCTGGATCATTGTTGGTGGTTTCGAAACGTGCGGTAACCCAACCGCCGCCTGCGAAAGACGTTCTGTCACCATCTGGCGCGCACGGTAGAGGTCGGTACCCGGCTCGAAGTAGACGAGTACCGATGACAGGCCCGGCACTGATTCGGAACGAATTACATCGAGCCAGGCCACGCCGGCCAGCAGGTCCTGCTCCATAGGAACAGTGATCATCTGTTCCACTTCCTCCGCGGACAATCCCAGCGCCTCGGTCTGGATCTCCACATAAGGCGGCGAGAACTCGGGCAGGACGTCAATCGGCATCCCGCGGAGTTGGGTGACACCAAAAGCCATCAACGCAATGGCAATCGTAATCACCAGGAATTGAAATCTCATACTTGACCTAACAATCGAACGCATCATGGTACATACCTCCTAAATAAAATTTGTTATCTCTTTACACTGCAAGCCGGAACGACTCTTCTAAACTGGCAAATAAATACCGCTTGCCCAAGAGTCGCGCACAGGCAAGCGGAAATAAAACCTTCCAATAATGAATATTCAACTGAACGATAAATTCGTTTACGTACATACCTCAACCTGTATCATCTATAAAACCATTCCAAAAAATTCACAATAAAAAAACTTGCTATATTTCTATCAGGTAACAGTTCTGTACTTGCTCAAACAAAATACCGCCTCAAATGGATCTCAACTCAATTGGGAAGACCGAGACGGTATAGCTTACTTTACGATACGCTGAATCTCAGTCTGTCGGAATATTGCCTGAGGTTCTAAATTATTACCAACAAGTTATGTTGTCTTTATTTCATTTTATTTTCACATTCTTTTCACTTTATTTTCACTTTATTTTCATGTTGTTTTCATTCTATACAAATACTCTTAAATTTTTCTGGATGAAATCTTACAACCTTCTTAAGAAATATATATTGTATGCTTTCTAAAATAAATTCATTATTTTATTCTCAGGGAAACAGCCATCTCAAAGAACGGTTGCCTGACTTTGCCCTTCGAAGATATATCCCACCCCATGGATGGAGCGAATATAACGTGGTTTTCTGGGATCTTCTTCGATCTTATTTCGCAAATGTGAGATATACACGTGTACATAACCATACTTGCCCTTATGGTTACCTGACCATACGCCGAACAGGATCTGCTCATAGGACATTACTCTGCCAGCGTTGCCCATTAGATAAGCCAGCATACGGAACTCGACGGGGGAAACCTTAACCTGTTCGCCGGCAATCAGCACGCGATGTCTTTCGATGTCGATCTCCAGGCGGCCATCTTTATAACTGAGCACACCTTGATCATCGTTGTTCAGCTCGCTACGGCGCATCATTGCCTTTGCACGCGCCAGCAGGATTTCCGGGTTGATCGGCTTTGATAAAAAGTCGTCTGCGCCGGCCTCTAATCCTTTCAGTATAAGTTCATCGCGATCCATGGCCGATAACATGATCAGCGGCGTGTTCGAATATTGCCTGATCCTCTGGCAAATTTTAAATCCATCAATGCCCGGAATCATTGCATCCAGGATGATCAGGTCAGGCCGTTGGGTGAACAATTTCCCCATCGCTTCTAAACCGTTTGGAGTCATAATGACTTGAGCCCCAAATTGATGGAAGATCAAGCTGGTCAACTTAAGAAAGTCGACATCATCATCGATAAGCAGTATTTTTTTTCCAATCATATTATCAGTGGACATTCTTTATCCTGGGCTTGCGATGGGCAGCCTACCGAAGCTGCAAAAACGTCACGTACCCATAGCTCAGGCACGTGACGTCACGAGTCTTAATAAATTAAGAAGAAAAATGCAATGAACACCCATCGTTGATCTCACCTCTAAAAATAAGTCTAAGAAAATACTTTACAAATTAAGAGACTATGTAAGAGCCGTTAGTAGTCGGCATTTATTTAATTCTACTAAAATCATCTTAATTACTTCTGTAAGAATTCTTACGGTGTTCTTAAGACTTTTTATATCACCCTAAGTTTATAAATCACGAAGTTTCTTTGTCTATTGACCGGGGAGGGCTTCTGCAAAATCCTGCTTCTCGAAAATATATCCCACCCCATGGATAGACAAAATGTAGCGTGGATTTTTCGGATCCTGTTCGATCTTACCGCGTAAGTGCGAGATATACACGTGTACGTAGTCGTCATTCCCCTTATATTCTCTCCCCCACACGTTATCCAGGATTTGTTCGAAGGACAATACCCGGCCCGCACTGCTCACCAGATATGCCAGCAAACGGAACTCGACGGGTGTGAGCTTGATCTGTTTGCCGCCAATCAGCACACGATGTTTTTCGATATCGATCTCCAGGCGACCGTCGCTGTAATTGAATACTTCCTGATAATCATTGTTTTGCTGACTACGGCGTATCACTGCCTTGGCACGCGCCAGCAAAACCTCACGATTGATCGGCTTAGATAAAAAGTCGTCTGCGCCGGCTTCTAATCCTTTTAGCATATGTTCATCGTGATCTAGAGCCGTCAACATGATCAGCGGTGTGTTCGAATATTGCCTGATTCGCTGGCAGATCTGAAACCCATCAATGCCCGGCATCATCACGTCCAGGATGATCAGGTCAGGCCGTTGGGTGAACAATTTGCCCATCCCTTCCAGGCCATCACGAGCCGTAATTGCCAGTGCCCCAGATTCTTTGAAGATCAGGCTGGTCAACTTCAGAAAGTCGACATCATCATCGATAAGTAATATTTTTTTTCCAAACATATTATTCAGCAGCAACTCTCAATCCTGGCTTGCTTTGGATAGTTTAATAATACCCCAAAAAACATCACTTGCCCATTGCAAGAGCAAGTGATATTACAATTCTCAAAAATGGATGAACAATACAATGAACACTCATCGTTGATCTCATCTCTAAAGGAACCATTACGAGCAGCTTACAAGATAAGAGCTATATAAGAATTATCATAGTCAGCCTATTTTAACATTTTAATAAGAAAGTCTTAACATCTTCTTCAAGAATTCTTATAAGATTCTTAATAAGTTCCGAACTGATTACACGCCTTTACTCGAGACGAATATTGCCTTATCAGCTACCTGGGATATCTCTACAAAATCCTGCTTTTCGAAGATATATCCCACCCCATAGATAGACCGAATATAGCGTGGGTTTTTTGGATTCTGTTCGATCTTGTTTCGCAAATGTGAGATATACACGTGCACGTAGTCGTCATTGCCCTTATACTCACTACCCCATACGCTAAGAAGGATTTCCTCAAAGGATAATACTCTGCCCGCTTTGCCCACCAGATATGCCAGCAAACGGAACTCGACAGAGGTGAGCTTGACCTGTTTGCCGCCAATCCGCACGCGATGTTTTTCGATATCGACCTCCAGGCGACCGTCGCTGTAATTGATCACCTCCTGATAACTCTTGTTTTGTCTGCCACGACGCAACACTGCCTTGGCACGCGCCAGCAGGATTTCCGGGTTTATCGGCTTCGATAAAAAGTCGTCGGCGCCGGCTGCCAGTCCCTTTACCATTAGTTCGTCACGGTCCAGGACTGACAACATGATCAGCGGCGTGTTCGAATACTGCCTGATTCTTTGACAGATCTGAAATCCATCGATACCCGGCATCATCACATCCAGGATGATCAGGTCGGGCTGGTGGGTGAATAATTTGCCCATCCCTTCCAGGCCATCACGAGCCGTAATGACTTGCGCATCGGATGCCTTGAAGATCAGGCTGGCCAACTTGAGAAAGTCGACATCATCATCGATAAGTAGTACTGTTTTTCCAATCATAGTTCCAAAATTGCTCAACATAGCGAAAATCCATTAATTTCTTATTACAACTTATTTAGAACAAATAAAATAACGCATGCTGAATAGTGAGAGAGACCCAGCGTGGGGACCGGTGCCGTGCGTTATAAATTCAATATTTATCGATGTTGGGGAAAACGTAACTTCGGTACGCTTGCACGTCCGCAACGGCAACCAGAGGAATAAAGTAAGTGTCCCGGGGGAGGGATACCCACTATGAATAAAAACACATTCATTTTTCACCCTTCTTCCCGCCTAGTATAATGAAA
>Ga0209593_10000684_pt1 | contig 15199 bp, 12 predicted proteins | sample PPLLaktember2015_3_FD_187260 | JGI IMG/M metagenome (GOLD analysis project Ga0209593, IMG submission 187260) | Freshwater sediment microbial communities from Prairie Pothole Lake near Jamestown, North Dakota, USA - PPLs Lake P7 Core (6) Depth... | ecosystem: Environmental > Aquatic > Freshwater...
TTACAGCCGACGAAGCGCTGCGAATCGGGTTAGTCCAGGAAGTCACACCGCCGGAACAATTGATGGATGTAGTCATGGTACTGGCAAGAAAGATAGTCTCACGGGGACCCAAAGCCATCCGCCTGGTGAAGTTTGTTGTCCGGCAGGGCGTTCAAATGTCCTTCGACAATGGATGTGACCTGGAAATGGATAAATTTGGCGATCCTTTCGGCAATGAGGGCGCTGAAGGAATGCGGGCATTCCTGGAAAAACGCCCCCCAAAATGGTAAATATTCAATAGGAGAATATAATGAATTATACAGAAAGACTCGAAAATGTATCGGTGTTAGGCGCCGCAGGGAAAATGGGCAGCGGCATCCTACTGCTTACAGCTATGGAAATGGCCGATCTCAGCCTCGTACCGGGAAACAAGGACCGGCAATTCGTCCTGAATGCGATCGATATTTCTCACCAGGCATTATCCGGCTTAATGCGATTTCTCAGGACACAGGTTCAAAAAGCCGCCGAGAAAAAAACCGTGCAGCTTCGCAAAATATATGAAGAACGCCGGGATTTGATCGAAAACGAGGAAATCATCATGCAATACGTGTTCGATGTATTGAACATCGTCCGTCCCACCACTCGCATGGAAGCCGCATATGAATCCACACTCGTCTTCGAAGCCATTATCGAAAACCCTGCAATTAAAGTCGAAATCCTTTCCGGGATAGACCGGAATAATAAAAAAACTCCCTGGTTCTTTACCAATACCTCGTCGATCCCCATTCACGAACTGAATAACCGCGCCGAGTTGGGCGGCAGGATTATCGGGTTTCACTTTTACAATCCTCCCGCTGTCCAAAAACTAGTCGAACTGATCAAAGCGGATAAAACCCTCGATGACCTGGTGGAATTTGCTCAAAACTACGCGAAAAATTTACGAAAAAAAATCGTACCTTCCAATGATTTCGCCGGTTTTATCGGCAATGGCCATTTCATGAGAGACGCCCTGCACGGTATATCCGAAGTGGAACGGTTATCCAAAGAAATCCCCTTTGTCGAAGCCGTTTACATGATCAATAAAATCAGCCAGGATTACCTCGTCCGGCCCATGGGGATTTTCCAACTGATCGATTATGTCGGCGGAGATGTTTGCCAATATATCATGAGCGTTATGAACCCTCATGTGAAAGACGAAGATTTACACAGTCGCTTACTCGATAATTTCATTTCAGCCGGGATCAAAGGCGGTCAATTTGCCGATGGTTCTCAAAAAGACGGCTTCTTAAAATATGAAAAAGGAAAACCCACGGGCGTTTATGACCCTGGGAAAAAAACCTATGTACCCGCTGCCGAATTCCAATCCCGCTGCGATGAGCGCCTCGGCGCAATGCCCTCCTCCACCCTTCCCTGGAAAACCGTTATCGGCAGCCAGGATAAAACCGCTTTACTGGAGCGCTTCTTCAAAGAACTCACCGGCATGAATACGATGGGTGCACAATTGGCTGTCCGATATGGCCAACGTTCGATGGAAATTGCGAAAAAATTGGTGGCGGACCATGTCGCCCAATGTGAAGAAGATGTGAATACGGTGTTGTTGACCGGGTTTTACCATTCCTATGGTCCAATAAACGACTATTTTAAATAATGAAACCAGGAAATAAGAGGTGCACGATGATGAAGTTAAGACGAAAAGTATATATGGTTGCCGGATACAATACCATTTCTATGGGTACAGGCCGGAATGAATTTAATCCCAAAAAAACCCGCCCGGGACTTGAAAATTATATCAAAGAAGCAGGACAGGCCGTTTTGGAAAAAATCGGCGGCGCCCAAAATGTGGACGATTGTGTCATCGGGAATTTCATGTCTGCCAGGTTCAACAAACAAGCCAACCTGGAAGCTTTTTTTCCCATGATCGATGAAAAACTCCGGTACAAACCCGGTATCTCTGTCGAAGGCGCTTGCGCTTCCGGCGGCCTTGCGTTGATTGCCGGTATAAAATCCGTACTGGCAGAAACCGCGGAAGTTGTTTTAACCATCGGTGTCGAAGTCCAAAATTCAGTGAAAGCCATTTACGGTGCAGATATTCTCGCCGGAGCCGGTTGGTTCCAAGAACGAAAAGCCGGCCATGCGTATTTCTTCCCCGGTAAATTCAGCGATAGGGCCGGCGCCTATTTCGAAAAATACGGCAGGGATAACGCAAGGAAAGCCTTTGCACGTTGGTATCGTAACGCCATTGAAAATGCACGACTTTGCCCAACGGCGCAGGAATACCACAACAAAATCCAGGACCTGGAAGCCCTCGCCATTTCTGAACCTACACCCGCCGCCTTTGTCGACCATCTTAATGTTTATGATTGTTCCAAGGTTTCCGATGGCGCTTCCGCCATCGCCATCGTCTCCGAAGAAGGGCTCAAACGACTCGGGATATCTAAACACGATGCCGTCGAAGTCGTGGGCTTTGCCCATGTCCAGGACGATCTTACACGACCCCCCGACGACCTCACCCAATTAAAAACCACCGCCGTCGCCGCTAAAATGGCTTTGGAATCTGCCGGTATCTCCATCCGGGACCTTGCCACGGTCGAAACCCACGATTGCTTTACAGTTGCAGGTATCATGGCTGCCGAAGCCATCGGCTTCGCCGAACCCGGACAAGGCCCTGCTTTCGTCCTGGATGGCCAAACCTCCCGCACCGGCTCCATTCCTTTCAATACTACCGGCGGCCTCATCGGTTGGGGGCACCCCACCGGTGCAACAGGCGTTCACCAAGCCGTTACTATCATGGAACAATTGACCGGTAAAGCCGGCAATGCACAAATCTCTATACCACAAAACCGACCCTATGGCTTATCGGTCAATATGGGCGGCGACGACAAAACATTGGTGTCCGTGGTTTATCGAAAAGGTTAATAAAAAAAAACGGGAACCTTTTTATAAAAAGGTTCCCGGTTCCCTCCAAAAATTTTTTGTTAATTAAGTATGATGCGGATTATGGGCGGAGAGAATCACAAAAAAATTTGATGTTTATGTGAGAATTGAGTATAATATATGATGGTGATTGAAAATATGGAACTACCTCTTAGTAATAAACCTTCCTGGCAGGAAAATTTTTTATTAGCCTTGAAAGCTCTTGATGACCAACAATCGCACCGCGTGCTTTCATATATCCTCAGCCGGGATCAAAATCAATTCTATGACTTGATGAATTATGTGGCCGAAAACGGCGGATGGTCTGACGATATCCCCTTTATTCAACGACTTATCCACGACTTTGTCGATTTCTCCTGGAATTATCGGGAGAAAAATGACGATATCGGCACGACATGGCACCGCTTCGAAAAATGGATCAGCCGCGTCAGCGATTCCATGTCCGCCTCCATCCTCTCCAACCTCCTCTTATCCACCGCTGAAGACTCTCATGTCGACAACCATCTCCGCATCTCCTGTATCGAAGCCCTCCAGTGTTTCGAAAAACCCGCTTTTTACAATGGAAACAGCACAATCCTGGAACGATTAATTAAACTGGCCGAAGACCAAACCCAGCAAACCGACATCCGCCATTCCTGCATCTATGTCCTGGAAAAATTGGGAAACCGGGTCGAAACCAACCATGTACCGGACGTCATGGAACACTTACTTCGACTGGTGGAGGACGAAAAACAGGGACTGTATCTCCGGCGCTCATGCGCTCACGCCATCGGTTATTGGAAACAAAACGGCCACCCTTATCACCCCAATTACCCCAATAATGCCACCCTGAAAAACCTGGATGATTTTACCGTCACCCACTTACTCGACCTGGCTGAAAACGAAAACCTCGACAGCGTCCTTCGCAGGGAATGCGCCGAAGCCGTCGAAAACATCGGGAACCCCATCGAAAAAGATAAAGCCATCAACCTCCTACTCCGCCTCGTCGAAGATACAAACCAAAATATTTACCTCCGCCTTTCTTGTGTCTTTTCTATCGGGAAAACCTGGAAAGACGGCGAATTCGACAAAGAACACAAAGTCATCCACCGACTCCTCTCCCTCGTGGAAGACGAAAAACAAGATTATGACCTCAGGGCTTCATGTGCCTACGCCGTAGGTAAATGGGGAAACCTGGTCGAATCGGAACTCCAAAACAAAGAAATCGCCCATCGCCTCCTCCACATGGCTACTAATGAAAATCACGATATCTATTTCCGGCATTGCTGCGTTCATGCCCTCGGCGACCTGGGCCCCGTTCTCTCGAAGTTAAACAACGGTTTCTCCAAAAGCATGGTGGAAAACCTCTTCAAATTATCCGAAGATAACAACCAGAGCATGTTCATCCGGCTATCCAGTCTTAAAGCCGTCGGAAATTTAATCAGGCACGGATACAAAGACATCGAAAACAACCTGCTTGAACGCCTGCAAATTCTCGCCGAAGACAAAAAACAGGATATGGATCTCCGCCGCGAGCGTTTGAATGTCTTAAAAAAAATTCACCCTTAAAACAAGGGATTTTGCATTCCTAAAAACTTAAAAAAACATTCACGACCAAAAGCTTTAGGATGGTCCAGGAAACTCTTTCTCGAAAGGGTTTCCTCTCCGAAGACAAAAATTGCGGCGGATTTATACATCCTTCACTGTCTTAAACACCTCGAAGTATTCTTTTGCATTCTTTTGCCAATCGAAAGTTTTCGCCATTTCCAGGGAGTTGATAATCATTAGGTAATATTTATTCGGCTGATGCCGATAAAAATCAGCGGCTTCTTTTAATGCCCGGGTGAATGCATCCACCATTCCATCGGACCACGCATTACCGTCCCGTTTATGGATATCGTCTCCCGCATCCATAAAGGTTTTTATTCCACCAGGCGTGTAACAGGCCGGGTCTTCTTTAAATAAAAATCCATTCTTTCCATGAACCACCTGGCCCCGCAGTCCGCCTGTATCCCGTGCAATCGTAACGGTGCCGTTTACCATGTATTCCACCGCAGCCCCGAAAGGCTCATAAATCGAAGGCATGATCCCGTATGTCACCCCCATTTGCAGCGTCAGGTATGCCTTGGGTTCCATTCGTTTCGGGCAAACCGTCACATTACCCGGGCATTCCATTGCTACTTCTCGTAAAAAATCCAGGTCCGAATCCTTTGTAGGCATTGGAGTTAGGATCGCTTTGATCTCGTCTTCGCCGAAATTTCTCAGGGCACGAAGGAAAATATCATACCCTTTTTGGTTAAAATCCAACCGCCCGCTCATGAGTAGTATCGGGACATTCCCCGGTAAATTTTTAATAGAACCGTTGTTATACGTCAACAAACCGAATCCTTCGTCCGTACTCAATGAATCCAGGATTCCCAACAGTTCGCTTCTTTTCTCGTTTTTGATCCGTTTGATCTCATCCGAAGAAAAAACCGTCTTATCTTTGTACTCTTCGGGATAATCGACAAACATACCGTTATTAACTCCATATACCGCGTTTTTCTTGAAAATATGCTGCATATGCGGGGCAAAATAACTCGTCTGCATCAGTTCTCCTGTCAATTCCCCTGCAAAATGACGGCTCACCGTCGTGATCGGTCCATCCACCAATCGAAGTCCCACCTGGTACACACTGGGGCTTTTATCGTAAAATTCCTCTAAAAACCCCGCGGTTTCTCTTAAGTTGTGCTTTTTTAATGAATTGTCATCCAGTACTTTTTCCAGTACATCGGGGGGTAGTGCCGCATCAAAGGGGTTATGCATGGTTTGAACCGCTCCGCAAGATATCAATCTCCCCGATACCATCGCTTCTTTCGATGTCAGGGCGATTAGGGCTGTCTGCCACTCCTGCAAATGAAAGACGATATCTTCCCGGGTTCCCAGGGCCTCGAGTACCAGCGGAACCGCTTTGCTGAAAAACAAACCGTTGTCTCGTAATATAGTGTTATTCCGGTCTTTGTTCTCTTCATCATAAATATAGGGGTCATTCAACTTGTTTTTCGCATCGAAAAAACCTCCTGCTTTTAGAAAATACTCTTCGACACCGTCGAGGGGATGTCCTGTATGGGCATCGGTGGGAATATATCGATATATTTCTACGTTGAATTTTTGATTGTCAAAATCCACTTCCGCGATTTTCCCCGTATTTTCCAACCGGGCGATGGCGTCCGGTTTCATGATAAAAGGATAATACGGCGTAAATAGCAAAGCTTTTTCAACGCCTTTTAACTTTCTCAGCCAGGGAAGTATTTTGATTGTTACGGCTGCCAGCCCCCCGCATTTTGCAAACCGGTTTTCAAAGGAACAAAAGGCGATAACCCGGGTTTTCATATTTTTTAACTTTTCTTTTATTGTTTGTATCTCGTTTTTTTTGAAAAAATAGTGGAACAGGGTCCAATTTTTTTTCCAACGAAGTTCTTCTTTCTTCATACTCATTTAATACCTCCGAAAATACAATATAGGATTAACATATTTCGAAAAAAAATTCAATAGCCCCCACTGCGTGAACTGCGTGACTGCGTGGGGGAAAAAAGGGGACAGTCAAGAAACCACACTACGTGTGGAATTATTATGGCATGTTGTGCCATCCGGCGGCTTCCTTAACTGTCAGCCGCTGCGGGATAACCTTTGTAATCCGTTGATTCTCTTCTCTCTGTGACCCCTGTGTGCTCCGTGAGAGATAAAAAGAAAAAAAGGGGACAGTCAAAAAAATTACAACGCAGTGGAGAGGAATTTAAAAAACAATGAGCTAAAAAAATTAAAATATGATAAAATAGTTTTCTACAGCGCATGCGTTTCCGAAAAGGAGATTTTAACCATGAAAAAACAAGATAAAACCAGGAGCAGCGGCGTTTTGATGCATATTACCTCGTTACCGGGGAAATACGGCATCGGTACCCTGGGCAAGGAAGCTTACGAATTTGTGGACTTATTGGCAGAAGGGGGACAAAAATACTGGCAAATACTCCCCTTTAACCCGGTTTCTTCTGTTTTCGGCTACTCCCCCTACTCCCCTATTTCCAGTTTTGCCGGTAACTATTTTTTCATCGACCCCGACATGCTCCATGAAGAAAAATGGATTAAATCCGATATCACGTCTTATATCTCCCGCGATGAAAACGGCGATTATGTCGATTTTGAAAAAGTCGAAGCTGCAAAGCAGCCCCTCTTAAAAACCGCAGCCCTGGATTTTTTCAAATACGCAGAAAAACCCCTTCTCCAGGAGTTCGACCGTTTCTGTAAAAAAGAGAACCACTGGTTGGAGGATTATTGCCTCTATGTTTCGCTGGCAGAGCATTTCAAGGATTACAATTGGTTAGAGTGGGAAGAAGGCTGCCGAATGCGGGAACCCTCCACTGTTAAAACCTGGTCCCAAAAACTCGAACCCTCCATCCGATTCCATCGCTTTGTCCAGTTTATCTTTTTTAAACAATGGGCCCTGCTGAAAGCATATGCCAATAAAAAAGGAATCCATATTATCGGCGATATCCCCATCTATGTGAACCTGGACAGCTCGGAAGCGTGGGCCAACCCCGGTATTTTTCAATTGGACGCCGGGACTCTGCGCCCAAAGAAAGTGGCCGGAGTTCCCCCGGATTATTTCAGCCCCACCGGTCAACGCTGGGGAAATCCCCTATATACCTGGTTCGAAAACGGACAGCTCAAAGAAGAAACCGTCCAATGGTGGATTGCCCGTTTAAAGCACTTGTTTAAATTCGTGGACCTCACCCGCCTGGACCACTTCAGGGGTTTCGAATCCTACTGGGCGATACCTGCCAAAGAACCCACTGCCATCAAAGGTAAATGGGAAAAAGGCCCGGGGCTTGCGTTATTCTTACGGTTAAAAGATGAATTGGGCGAACTGCCTATTATTGCCGAAGACCTCGGCGTTATTACTCCCAAAGTCGAACTACTCCGGGATCAACTGGGATTCCCCGGCATGAAAATCCTCCAATTCGCCTTTGATTTCGACCCGAAAAATTCCTACCTCCCCCACAATTACACCAATTCCAATTGTATCGTTTATACCGGCACTCATGATAACGATACCACCAACGGCTGGTTTTACGAGCAGGGAATCGATGAGAAAACCCGGCAGTATGTCATGGAATACATGCACCTCAACCACATCCATGAGTTTCATTGGCAGTTTATTACCCTGGCTTTAAGCTCTATCGCCGGTTTGAGTATTTTCCCGGTCCAGGACCTTTTGGGATATGCCGGGCAGTTCCGCATGAATACCCCGGGAAAAAGCCACGATAATTGGCGGTGGAAATTAGTCCCCAACCGGTTGACCCCGGGAACCATGCATCGTTTAAAAAATTTGTGCGAATTATATAACCGTTTATCATGAATAAATAATATTATCAAGGAGAACAAGATGAAAATGTGGTGGATTTTTGCACTGACGATTTTTATTTCTGCCCTGGCAATGGCAGCCGCTGACCGTGTAACCGGCCAGATGTTCGCCACCCGTTCCGAAATCATCGCGGCGGAGGGCATCGTGGCTACCAGCCATCCCCTGGCTTCCCAGGTCGGTATCGATATCCTTAAAAAAGGCGGCTCTGCCATAGATGCCGCTGTCGCAGCCAATGCAACCCTGGGTTTAATGGAACCCACAAGCTGCGGCGTCGGCGGCGACCTCTTTGCCATCGTCTGGGACAACAAAGAAAAAAAACTCTACGGCTTGAATGCCAGCGGCCCCGCCCCCCTCGCTCTAACCCTGGAACACTTCCAAAAACTGGGAATGAAACAAGTCCCCTATTTCGGCCCCCTCCCATGGACTGTCCCCGGCTGCGTCGACGGTTGGTTCGAACTCCATAAAAAATTCGGGAAACTCCCGATGAAATCCGTCCTCGAACCCGCAATCCGCTACGCAGAACAAGGCTTCCCCCTCACCGAAACCATCTCTTACTTCTGGCGCATCGGTGTCTCTCGCTTTAAAGACGAAATCTATGCCAATTTCCCCAAACTCTATGCCCCCGGCGGTAAATTACTGGAAAAAGGCGATATCTTTAAAAACCCCGAACTCGCCCAAACCTACCGTTTACTAGCCCAAAAAGGACGGGACGCCTATTATAAAGGTGATATCGCCCAGGCTATCGTCAAATATTCCCAACGCGTCGGCGGTTTCTTCTCTATCGATGACTTCGCCAATTTTAAAGCCGAATGGGTTCAACCCCTGTCTGTCAATTACAGGGGCTACGATGTATGGGAATTACCCCCCAACGGCCAAGGCCTGGCTGCTCTCCAGATGCTCAGCATGTTGAAAAATTTCGACCTGAAAGCAATGGGCCACAATTCCGCCCAATATTTACATACCCTCATCGAAGTGAAAAAAATCGTGTTCGAAGACCGCGCCCGTTATTACGCAGACCCCCGCTTCTCCCAAATCCCGTTTGAAAAACTAATCACCGACGAGTATACCGCACAGCGCATGAAACACTTCGACCCCAACCGCGCGAAAAGAGAAATCCCCTACGGCGACCTCCCTTTAAGCCAAAGCGACACGATTTATCTTACAGTCGTAGACAAAGACCGCAACGCCGTCTCGTTAATCCAGAGCAATTATCGCGGGTTCGGTTCCGGCATGGTCCCAGACAACCTCGGTTTTTGCATCCAGGACCGCGGATGCTTGTTCAGCCTCGACCCCACTCACCCCAATGTGTTCGCACCCGGCAAACGTCCATTTCATACCATCATCCCCGGCTTCGTAACGAAAGATAACCAACCCGTCTTCAGCTTCGGCGTCATGGGCGGCGATATGCAACCCCAAGGACACGTGCAAGTCCTATTAAATATTATCGATTTCGGCATGGGCATCCAGGAAGCCGGCGACGCCCCCAGGTTCCAACACGTCGGATCATCCTCCCCCGACATCGGACATATGACCGACGGAGGCGAAGTCGAATTGGAATCCGGCATCCTCCCCCAAATCATCCGCGAACTCATGTCAAAAGGCCATACTATTAAACATGGTTTCGGCGGCTTCGGCGGATACCAGGGAATATGGATCGATTTTAAACGCGGCATATTAATCGGCGGAAGCGAATCACGAAACGACGGATGCGCTATAGGGTATTAGTACCGGGAACCTTTTTGTAAAAAGCTTCCTGGACCTCCAAAAACTTTTGTTAACCCCACTTCGTAGGGTTTTATCGTAGAACCGGGCGGATCGTACTATGTTTCGTTGGCGTGTCTGACTCGTATTTTATATTATTTCTTTCTTAATTTTGAGACAGTTTCCTACGTGTGGTTTTATTATGGCACGTTGTGCCATCCGGCGGCTTCCTTAACTGTCAGCCGCTGCATGTAAAAAAGATATCCAAGAAAAACTCTTTGTTCTCTGTGACCTCTGTGTGCTCCATGAGAGACATAAAATTGAAAAGATGAAAAGAGGTTAAAATATGGTGAAACAAAAAAACATTCGACAAATCGGCGATCATGTCGTTCTTATCAGCGAGAAAGCCTTTTCCTTGTATATTGTTCGAGGGAAAAAGAACTTTCTCATCGACAGCGGCACCACCGCTCTTGCACCCCGGTTTATTTCTTCCATTTCAAATGCATTGGAAGAGGTGGGCGATGCAAACCGGACCATTCATTCACTGCTTTTAACCCACACCCATTGGGACCATGCCGGTGCAGCTTATGAACTTCAACAAAAATACGGTTTCAACGTCATTACAGCCCAACGCGGTGTCGAACTGCTCCAAAAAAGCAAAGTCATCGAATTTATCGACCGGCTGAACCAGGAATTCAAGAAAATGGTCAATATCTCTTCCCCTTCGGTTTTTGCCGCATTGCAGAACCTGGAAGGAGTGAGCGAAGGGGATAAAATCCCCGTGGATGATGGGTGCTATTTTGAAGTGATCGATACTCCCGGTCATACACGGTGTTCGGTTTCATATCTTCTTCACCCGGATAAAATACTATTTCCCGGTGATTCTACCGGGGTTATCGAAGCGGATTCTTCTATTAAGCCCTTGTTCTTATCCAGTTACCTGGATTACATCCATTCCATCGAAAAGCTCGGTTCCCTGGATGTCGAGTTATTGGCTTTCCCTCATAATCCGTTTATCGAGGGGAAGGAAAAAATCCGGGGTCATATGGAAGCTGCATTGAAACGTGCGATCGACATAAAAGATAAGATACTGGGTTACCTGGAAGAGGAAACGGATATTTCAAAAATAGCCGATACGATTTATGATAATGAGTTTCCGGCTCCGACTTTATTTGGACCTAAGGAGGCCATGTTAATCAACATCGAGGCCATGATCAAAGCGGTTAGCAAGGAAGTAATTTCCCGCTAAAAAAGCTTTGGAAAGTGCTTTTGGGCGAGCACTTTTTTTGTAGACATAGCGGACTGAGTAGAGTTTTTTTACTGTTCTATTTTTACCAAACCAAGGTGGCCCCCGCGTGTGGTTTTTTTCGATTTGAATGCACCATAATAAAGTTCCCCTACAACAGTAACCGGGATAAAGACTTCTTCCGACTCATTTATCGCATCGACGATTTTTTTGTCATTCCGCATGAAGGATATGATAGTATTCGTGTCTAATAAGCATTTACCATTCATTGCCATCGATTTTTTCGCAGCCCTCTTCAATAATATGCGATAGTTCTTTCGCGTCTTCTTCGGATAAAATACCTGCAAAATGGGCTAATTTTTTTCCCGATATACCCCGTTGAATACTTGATTCGGTTAAATGATCTATATAGAAAAGAACTTTTCGTTGAACATCTACCGGTAATACCTCAAGTTTTCTATCAATCTGTTGTTTTACAGTTATTTGCTGCATTTTATCTCCTTTCAATAATAATTATAATACAGGAGGCTTAAAATATCAACCTTCTATTGGGTTCTTGGGTTCTTGCCTGTCCCCTTTTTTATCAAAATTTAACCGGTTAACCATTAATAATTAACCAAAAGCTTTTCCGGGGGGCCAGGGGGCGGCTTTTCACGAAAAGAGCCCCCTGGTCTTCTCCCCTATTCGAAAACAAAATGATTATCACGGTAGTCGATGTTTACGGTGGAATCGGGCAGTAGTTTGCCTTCGAGGATCATGGTGGATATAGGGTCTTCGATTTCGCGTCGGATGACTCGTTTCAGTGGCCGGGCGCCTAGCATCGGGTTAAAGCCTTTTTCCGCCAGTTTGTGGAGGGCCTGTTCTGTAACCGACATGGAAATTTTTGAGGGCTTCAAGAGTTGGTCCAGTTTATTTAGTTCCAAGGAGGCGATTTCTTTAATGATATTGTCGGAAAGGGGTTTAAACGTGATGATTTCGTCGATTCGGTTCAGGAATTCCGGTTTGAAATACTGGAACAGGAGTTGTTCCACTTCTAACTTGATTTCGTCGTAGTCGGTTTTTTCGCGGATGATTTCGGAGCCCAGGTTGGAGGTCATAATAATAATAGTATTGGAGAAGTTGACGGTTTTGCCTTTGGCGTCGGTGAGGCGTCCGTCGTCCAGGACTTGGAGGAGGATATTGAAGACGTCGTTGTGGGCTTTTTCGATTTCGTCCAGGAGTATAACCGAGTAGGGTCTGCGTTTGACTGCTTCGGTCAGTTGACCGCCTTCTTCGTAGCCGACGTACCCGGGGGGAGCGCCGATTAGTTTAGCGACCGAGTGTTTTTCCATGTATTCGGACATATCGATGCGGACCATGGCTTTTTCGCTGTTGAAGATGAATTCGCTCAGGGTTTTGGCCAGTTCGGTTTTCCCGACGCCGGTGGGTCCCAGGAACATGAAGGAGCCGATGGGTTTGCCGGGGGTGTGGAGTCCGGCTTTGGAGCGGCGGATGACGCGCGATACGGCGGAGACTGCTTCATCTTGGCCCACGACCCGGAGTCCCAGGAAATCTTCCATTTTTAGAAGTTTATCTCGTTCGCCGCTGATTAATTTACTGACGGGGATGCCGGTCCATCGTGAAACCACTTCGGCGATGTCTTCTTCGGTAATTTCTTCTGTGAGGATTTTCCTTTCGGATTGGAAATCGGCCAGTTCTTGTTGGACCGATTCGATTTTTTTATGGGTTCCCGGCAGGCGTCCGTATTGAATTTGGGAAGCCAATTCATAGTCGTTTTTGCGTTCTGCATCTTGTTGTTGGAGTTTCAGTCGGTCGATTTCTTCTTTTAAACCTCGGAGTTGTTGGATCAAGTGTTTTTCGTGTTCCCAGTGCAATTTGATTTTATCCCGTTCGATTTTTAGTTGTTCCAGTTCGTTGACCAGTAGTTTTAATTTTTCTTTGGCGTCCGGGCTGTTTTCTTTTTTTAGGGCTTGTCGTTCGATTTCTCGCTGCATGATTTTTCGTTCCAGGTCATCCAGTTCTTGGGGGAGTGAGTCCATTTCGATGCGGAGGCGGGCGGAGGCTTCGTCCATGAGGTCGATGGCTTTATCCGGTAGGAACCGGTCGGAGATGTATCGGTTGGAGAGGGTTGCTGCGGCGATTAAAGCGGCGTCTGTAATTTTGATGCCGTGGTGAATTTCGTATTTTTCTTTTAGGCCGCGGAGGATGGAGATGGTTTCTTCAACGGAGGGTTCTTTAATAAAAATGGGTTGGAAGCGTCGTTCCAGGGCCGGGTCTTTTTCGATATATTTTTTATATTCGTTTAGGGTAGTGGCTCCGATGGCTCTGAGTTCGCCGCGGGCCAGGGCGGGTTTGAGCATATTGGAAGCGTCTACGGCTCCTTCGGCTGCACCGGCTCCCACGATGGTATGCAGTTCATCGATAAAAAGAATAACCTCCCCGTTCGAATCGACAACCTCTTTGATAACGGCTTTTAGGCGGTCTTCGAATTCGCCTCTATATTTGGCGCCAGCCAGGAGGCTCCCGATATCCAGTGCCACGACCCGTTTTTCTTTCAGCATTTCCGGGACATCGCCCTGGACGATTCGCAGGGCCAGGCCTTCTGCGACTGCTGTTTTTCCTACTCCTGCTTCGCCGATGAGTACCGGGTTATTTTTGGTTCGTCGGACCAGGACTTGCATAATGCGTCGGATTTCTTCATCTCGACCGATGACCGGGTCTAGTTTCCCGTCTTTTGCCAATTGAATCAAATCGCGTCCGTAGCGTTTTAACGACTGTATTTTTTCTTCCGGGTTTTGGTCTGTGATTTTTTGTGTTCCTCTCACTTGCATTAGGACTTTCATAAAATTTTCGCGTGTCACGCCGCTCACGATGAGGATTTTTGCGGCGCTTCCCCCCACTTCGAGGATGGCCAGCATCATGTGTTCGGTGGACACGTATTCGTCTTTGAATTGAGCGGCGACATCCAGCGATTTATTTAGAACTTTTTTAAACTCGTTTCCGGCGTATTGGTCGAATCCGCCTTGGATTTTCGGTAATTTTTGGATTTCGGAGGTTAGCTGCGAAATGAGGGAAGGCAAATCGGCGCCTATTTTTTTGACCACTTCGGGAACGATGTTTTCCGGGTCGGAGAGGATACTGTGAACGATGTGTAACGGGGTGATTTCCTGGTTCCCGTGTTCGCCGGCCAGTCGTACGCTTCGTTCGATGGCTTCGTTGGTCTTTAGGGTAAAACGTTCTCTATTCATCATATTGGCCTCCAATTATTTAAATCTAACAATATGGTTATCAAGTTTATCTGAAAAAGATATTATAATATTATACATAAAAATAGTAATTCTGTCTACTTCTTTTCCGGAGACGCTGCGCGCAGTGTCTCTACAATATCTACCCAGTCCACCCCGTCCACATTCCGTTGCATAATGGCCATTGGCAATCGTTCTCCGTTCTCTGTTGTCCGTGGTCTTTGGTTGCGAAGCAACTTCTCTTCTCTCTTTTCTTTCTCTGTGACCCCTGTGAGCTCCGTGAGAGATAAAAAGAAAAAAAGGGGACAGTCAAAAATAATTAAATCTGGCATCTCAACCATACCCCCCACCCTAAAAATACCATAGACACAGCCCTGAAACCCGCGAGGCCGGCATTTCGCTCCTGCAAAACAGCCCCGGACACGATCTCCATTTTTTTTTACCTCATTACCCAGGCACACACCGGGAAAATCCATGCGTTTCACCCGGTATCCCGCGCTTTGATCCCTATCATTGCTGCTTTCTAAAAGATAACCCGGGCCCTGGAAAGGAAAATCAAGGCTTTTTTAAAGAATTTCGCATTTTTTTTAAGGAAAATCGGGGCTCCTAACTCCAACGATGAATGTTAAACATTGAGCGACGAATGTTAAACATTGAGTGACGAATGTTAAACATTGAGCGACGAATGTTAAACATTGAGCGACGAATGTTAAA